>ERZ772969.2436-NODE-2436-length-11671-cov-2.850809_pt1 | contig 11671 bp, 19 predicted proteins | sample MGYA00511676_ERZ772969 | MGnify/ENA primary metagenome ERZ772969 (study PRJEB29015, sample SAMEA2737651) | human gut metagenome | biome: human gut; feature: human-associated habitat; material: faeces | place: China | collected 2012 ...
TCGGGTAAGGATCGAGAAACTGGCATGGTTAAGAGGAGGTGGAGCCGTTGGAGCAAAACAGTCCGGCTAAAGAACTGGAGAATTTCTTGAATTTCATAGACCAATGTGTCCAGGAATACAAGGCAGCTTATGAAAATGTGAACGAAGAGGACCGGCGTCTGCAAGATCTGGTTCATGCAATGGAATTTGCAGTGGATAAGTCTGAGCGGAACCGGGTAGCGACGAAGCTTCAGCAGAGTCGGAAATACCGCAGGCAGAACAAAGATATTGTCAAGCGAAATGAGCGGATTGTAAAGTTCTTTGAGGAGCAGAAGAACCGGGACACGCTGAATCGGATGCGGCAGCTTCTGGGCCAGCAGAGGAAGGAAGAAGAGTACCTAGATGGGGAACGTGCGTACAAGCCGCGGGTAGGGAAGGGGTGAGGCCGTTGGACAAAGAGGTACTGGAACAATACTCAGACAGACTTGCGAGGGTAAGACTGATACAGGAGCACCGGGAAAAGAAACAGAGGCGCCTGAACAAGCTAAATGAGAAGGGATATACCGTAGCTGATTCGGTAGCTTGCGGCAGAAAAGGGAGAAAGCCTTTACAGACGGTAAAAATATTCGGAACTCCTTACTCGGAAATCAGTAAAGTAAAAGCAGAGCTGAAAAAGCAGGATTTTATTCTGGCACGAGAGGAGCAGGCACTTTTAGAAGACACAACGAGGGTGGAGGAGTACATATCTGGGATTGCTGATGCTGAGATCAGAAACTTAATGACATTGTATTACGTGGAAGATCTGAACTGGGTACAGGTAGCGCACAGAATGAATTATCTGTACCCAAAGAGAAAAGGGAGCTATACGGCGGATAGTTGCAGATGTAAACATGACAGATTTTTAGAAAAAGTTTAAAACGACGGTTCCGACGGTTTTTCTGTGATACACTTTAAACTGGAAGATCTGAAAAACGGATTTCCTCCCCCAATTGACGGCCGCCGGCTTTTACCGGTCGGTGGCTGATTTATCCTTCATAATTCATGTTTTCTCCCTAAGAAGCACCTGTCGAAAGATGGGTGTTTTCTTTTACCCAAAAACAGAAAGGAAGTGAGCCTGAATGACTCAGAAACAGAAAAGATTCATAGAAGAGTACCTGATCGACTTAAATGCCACTCAGGCCGCTATCCGTGCCGGGTACAGTCCTGATACGGCACAGCAAACTGGAAGTGAAAACCTGTCAAAACCTGTTATTCGTGCACAAATAGACCGCGCGATGGCCGAACGCTCCAAGCGCACTGGCGTCAATGCTGAACGGGTGGTTCAGGAACTGGCGAAGATTGCCTTCGTGAACGCTGCAGAGGTGATCGACCCAAAGACCGCAACGGTTAAGGAGGATGCTCTTCCGGAGGATACAGCGGCGATCCAGTCGGTGAAGGTTAAGACCTTCGGTGAGGACGGCCTGGAGCGTGAGATTAAAATGGCCGATAAGCTTAAAGCCTTGGAGCTCTTGGGGAAGCACCTGGGAATGTTCAAGGATAGGATTGAATTATCCGGCGGCCTCGATACTGAAAAGAGTAAGCTGGACGACCTGATCGGACAGATGAGAGGTGGTGATGCTACCTCATGAGTTCTGAACGATTACTTTTGTCAGAGAAGTATAAAGCGTTTCTTAGGTGTGATGCACCCGTCGAATTTCTTGAGGGTACTTAACCACCTATGCAGGTAAGACAACAGTCGGTCTATTTAAGTTCATGCTCAAGGTGGCTGAGAGTCCGAAGAAGCTGCACATCATCGCGGCCAAAGACACCGGCACCGCCGAGAAGAACATCATCAACAAGGATCTGGGAATTATAGACGATTTCGGGATCCTGGCCGAGTACAACGGCAACGGATCCAAAGACGATAAGATCCCGCATATCCTCTTCCACACGTCCGGCGGTGACAAGGTCATTTATGTAATGGGCTACGGTGATAAGACGAAATGGCAGAAGGCCCTCGGCGGCCAGTACGGCTGTCTGTACATCGATGAGATTAACACGGCAGACATTGAGTTTATCCGTGAAGCGTCCATGCGTTGCGATTACATGATGGCGACGCTTAACCCCGATGATCCGGGGCTGGACGTCTACAAGGAGTATATCAACTGCTCCCGGCCGCTGCCCGAATGGGAGGAAGAGACTCCGCAGGAAATTAGAGAGGAATTGAGAGAGGAACCGAAACCCGGCTGGGTGCATTGGTTCTTTTCTTTTGCTCACAACTTAGGTCTGAGTAAGGAGAAACTGGATCAGATCATGACTAACACGCCGAAGGGAACGAAGATCTGGAAGAATAAGATTCAGGGCCTGCGGGGCAGGGCAACCGGGCTGATCTTCCCGAACTTCGAGCGGTCTAAGCATGTGGTCACGGTTGCCTGGGTGAAGGCACAGGTCGCAGCTGGTAAGATTAAATTTAAGAAGTTTTCGGCCGGCCTGGATACGTCCTACTCAAGCAAGTCCCCTGACACCATCGCCATGATCTTCCAGGGGACTACCATGGACCGGCGCGTGATCGTGCTGGATGAGAAGGTATACAGTAATGCGGACCTATCGCAGCCGCTGGCGCCATCGGATACGGTGGGTAAGTTCCTGGACTTCCTGGAGCACAACCGGAAGGCATGGGGGCTTGCCAGGGACGTATTTATCGATTGTGCGGATCAGGCGACAATCATGGAGCTTAAGAAGTGGAAGCGCCTTCATGGTAGCCTGTACACATTTAACGACAGCTATAAGAAAGTTGAGATTCTGGACCGTATTAAGTTTATGCTGGGCTGGATCCAGCAGGGCTGTTACCTGGTTGTAGATACGTGCAGAGAGCACCTGGGAGAACTGGACCGGTACAGTTGGCAGGAAGATAAGGATCTCCCCGAGGACCGTAACGATCATACGATTAATGCATCACAGTATGGCTGGATCCCATATAGAGGACTTATAGGATTTGAGGAGGCAGAGAAATGAGGTGGCTATCAACATTGAATGAGAATATCAAACGAGGGATCCGGAGCTGGCTTGATGTCCAGCCGGCCATGGGGCAGAGCATACAGATTCAGGAAACAATGGACTTTGAACTTAATGCCATCCGAAACCGGATCTGGTACCGCGGGGACAGTAACGAACTGGAACAGATGTACCAGAGCGTCAATGAGTATGCAGATAAATATAAGTTCTGGGCCAGTAAATGTACACCTGGCATGGAGATGCGGAAGATTCATACGGGCCTCCCTGGTCTGATCGTGCGGATCCTCTCCGGGATTGTGTTGGCCGATATGAATGATTTTGAGTTTGAGAGCCCGGCACAGGAACAACTCTGGAAGGAGATAGAGAAAGAAAATAAGTTCAGGAAGGCCCTGGAGCGATCTGTTAAGGAAGTATTGTATATTGGTGATGGCGCCTACAAGGTGACGATCGACACAAACTTAAGCCAGTACCCGATCCTGGAATGGTATCCGGGGGAGCGGATCGAGATCATACAGGAGCGCGGCCGGCTAAAAGAGGTCGTGTTTAAAACACCATATATAGACCATCGTCAGCAGTATGTCCTCTACGAGCATTATGGTTATGGATACATCCGGAATGAGCTCTATAAGGGAGAACGCGAGGTTGACATGAAGACCATCGAAGCCACGCGGAATATATCCGACTGGAAATTTGATGAGATGGTGATCCTGGCAGTGCCGCTCAAGGTGTATGAGAGCACGAAATACGAGGGTCGTGGCGGCTCTATTTTTGACGGCAAACTGGACAGCTTCGATGCATTTGATGAGGCCTGGTCGCAATGGATGGACGCGCTCCGGGCAGGAAGGGCCAGGACATACATTCCAGAGTCATATATTCCACGAAATCCGGAAACCGGGGAGCTGCTGAAGGCGAGTGCATTTGATAACCGGTTCATTGCCGGCGACGACAACATGGGTGAAGGCGGAAAGAACCAGATTCTAACGGAGCAGCCAGATATCCCGCACGAGAGTTACCTTGCCAGCTATGTGACAGCCTTAGACCTTTGCTTGCAGGGGATCATCAGTCCCAGCACCCTCGGTATTGACGTCAAGAAGCTGGACAATGCCGAGGCACAAAGGGAGAAAGAGAAGGCCACCCTGTATACTCGTAATGCCATTGTGGAGGCCTTGCAGGAGGAACTTCCGGAAGTGATATCGTTCTGCATCAATGCTTATCATATCCTGTTGGGGCAACCGATCGAAGAGGTGAAGGTCGAGATACCGTTTGGCGAGTATGCGAATCCGTCATTCGAGAGTCAGGTTGAGACGCTGGCTAAGGCCCGCCCTGGTGCCAGTATTATGAGCATCGAGGCCCAGGTGGAGGAGATGTGGGGAGATAGCAAGGACGAGGCGTGGAAGGCAGAGGAAGTAAAGCGCCTGAAGGCAGAGCAGGGAATCGCAGAAGTTGAGGAACTAGGCATGAATATGGCTGCCGGTGGCTTCATGGTCAACACGGAAGGAGGAAATCCAGATGAAGGTCAAAGTAATGAACCACCTGTACCAGATGAACCAGAAGGAATACCAGGGCTTACTCCAGACGGCAAGTGAGCAGGTCCCTTTCGGAATCTACGCGATTGAGAAACAGGGATATGCGGAGTTGCGCTGCGATAAGTGTACGAGCGTTACCCAGCTTAAAAACCTAACGCGGCAGTTTAAGGCGCAGGGATTCAAAGTATATGCAAACGGGAGGTGATGCTGTTGGCGGATTATGATATCGGCGCCGCCTTCGAGGCGATCGAGGACGAACTGATTGCTTCCATGATCCGGAATATGGACCGTCATCGCGCTTGGGAAGATGACGAGGGAATCCAGTGGAGCATGTGGCAGGCAGAACAGTTAAAAACGCTGGAGAAGTATAAGAAAGCCAATCAGAAGCGCTACGGGAAGCAGTTTAAGGATATCAACGGTCAGATTGGAGAAATCCTTTACAAGGCAAGGCAGACTGGGAATATGCAGCAAGAGATCCAGATCCTGAACGCCATTAAGAATGGATTTACCGGCGCAAATAAAGTCTCCCAGGGTACCGCGGCAGAGTTCTTCCGTCTAAACAACCGGAAACTGGAAGCCCTGATCGAAGCCACCACGAACGATATGGAACGGGCAGAGACAGCAATCCTTAGGAAAGCTAATGATGAGTACCGGAAGGTAATATACAACGCTCAGGTCTATGCCAATACCGGCGCCGGAACTTACGAGAAGGCCGTGGACATGGCTACAAAGGATATGTTGTCCCGTGGTCTTACATGTGTAGAGTATGCAAACGGAGCCCGCCATACTCTGGCTGATTACGCTGACATGGCAATCAGGACGGCCAGCAAGCGGGCGTATTTGCAGGGAGAGAGAAGCGGCAGGAATGGGGAATTACCACTGTTATTATGGTAAAGCGTGGGAATCCTTGCCCGAAGTGTCTGCCGTTTGTTGGTAAAGTTCTGATTGATGATGTGTGGAGCGGCGGGAAGAAATCCGATGGGTCGTATCCGTTGATGAGCAAGGCCATAGCCGCTGGCTTATACCACCCACGATGTAAGGACAGCCATACAACCTATTTCCCAGGTATCTCCACGGCTGATGACTCATGGACAGAGAAGGAGTTGGAGGACATCGGCCAGGCCAATACGCAGGAGACCAAACAACAGTATGCGAAACGGCAGACCGAGAAGTTTGACAGGCTGTCTGACAACTCGTTGGATGATGAAAATCGGAAACAATATCAGCAGAAGGCGGAGGCGTGGAAAAAACAATGTCCGATATCAATCGGTGGAATTGATTGTGCCGTTACGAAAGAGGATTATGGTCTTCCAGATGGCTGTGGTGGTGTCAAGAGAACTGCAAAGGCTACAATATACGAGACTCCGGATGGAACAAAATTCGTTTTTCCAGAAAAAATGAATTCTGCAAAGCAAATGATGACTCCCGAAAAGGCAATTGAATTATGGCAAAATGTTCCGGAAACAATTCGACAACAGGGGCCAAAGACAATTGAATTTGTGGATTATTATAACCCGCAGGATAGTTATTGGAAGAAGAAGTACAAAAATTTCACACATTCCTATGCAACCGGGGGAGATAAAATTACATTTTATCGGCATGATTATCCCCACAATGATGACTACGTTGTAAGAACATATTGCCATGAGTCCGGCCATTATATAGATAGGCAGATAGCGTCGACTGAAAAACATTTTTCTTCAGAAGTTTTGTGGACAGAGTCTATGAAAAAAGATATAATAGAGTCAGGAAAGAAATCTCCGACACCGTATGGAGAAAATGCACCAGCGGAAGACTTTGCGGAAAGTATAGCAGAATATGTTGCAGATACAGAAGCATTTAAGAAGAGTTTTCCTAACAGAGCATCTCTTTTAAATTTAATTTTGGGAATATAGGAGGTGAACCATGAAATATCAGAAAATCGAAGAGAAAACACCAAGCGGGGGCGATTATTCAGAAATCTACTATTTCGATGATGACAATAATCCAATTGATAAAAAACAGGCGTCAAAATGCGTTATCAGAGAATGTAAAAAAGATGGGGAACTTGTCAATGAAACGTGGGGACGATGTAAATAATATTGCCAGTTTATGGGAAGAGGAGTGATATGGAAGATGGATGATTTTCGTTTGATTTATAAAATCCTTCGCATCCTGCAAAAATCAATGGACTGTGAGGAAATTGATGCTGACATTTTGTCTCCGGAAAGGCTTGAATTGTCGGTACCGAAATGGAGTCGTATAATGGCGATGTTGTTGAAAGAAGGATACATCACAGGGGGAGAGACATGGAATGCTATGGACTGCGGATACCCCAGAGTGTCATTAACAAGACCAGAGATTACTTTAAAAGGTCTTGAGTATCTGGAAGAAAATACCCTGATGAAGAAAGCGGCAAGCCTTGCAAAAGGAATAAAGGATACAATACCGGGTTTATAACCACCAGTCAGTAAATGGCCGGTGGTATTTTATTGCGATATCGCAATAGAATTGATTTAACACGCAGGATTACCCTGGGTGTTATTTTTATGCCCAAACACGAGCAAGGCTTAAAAATCTGCGTGGCCGGCGATACCGATGACAATGAACAGCAATAAGGGTGACACCCTCAAAATGGAAAGGAGTAATTGAAGCATGATGAAAAAGATGAATTTACAATTTTTTGCAGAGCCGGCAGGGGGAGGAGATCCGGGCGCGGGATCAGTACCAGCAGGAGCGGGTCAGCAGACTCCACCAGCCGCTGGCAGTCCACAGGCATCACAGATTGACTATAGTAAGATCCAGCAGATGCTTGATGGAACATTGGCAGCCAAAGAAGATACGGCGCTGAAGGCCTATTTCAAACAGCAGGGCTTGTCTGAGGAAGAGATGAAGCAGGCGATTGCAGGATTCAAACAGCAGAAAGCAGCCCAACAGCCGGATGTGAATGCTCTTCAGACACAGATCACGCAGGCTCAGGCTATAGCCCAGAAGGCAATGCTTGAAAAAGAGGCTACTCTTACAGCGATCAGTCTGGGGCTTGATGCAAAGACAATTCCATATGTCCTTAAGATGGCGGATTTAAGCCAGGTCTCAGGGCAGGACGGAAAGATCAATGATGAGTCGCTGAAAAATGCGATCAATAAGGTGCTGGAAGACGTGCCGGCGCTTAAACCGCAGGCGGCAGGTTCTACCGGTTTTATCCAGGTAGGTGCCTCAGGATCCGGACAGCAAACAAGTAATGACGACGCCTTAAAGAAGGCATTCGGACTTTAAAGAAAGAGAGGAACTAACACATGGCAGTATACGATTATGCAACAACCTTTACGCAGCTTCTCCAGCAGAAGTATGCAAAAGAACTGTGCTCTGATGCACTGACACAGAGCAATCAGAGTGTGAAGTTTATTAACGCCCAGACCATTAAACTCCCGAGAATGACGGTATCCGGGTATAAGGATCATACCAGGACACCGGGATTCAACTCCGGTACCCTCAGTAATGACTGGGAGGCTAAAAAACTGGAGCACGACAGAGATGTGGAATTCTGGATTGATCCCATGGACATCGACGAAACGAATCTTACCTTATCAGTGGCAAATATCCAGAATACCTTTGAAACGGAGCAGGCGATCCCGGAAAAGGATTCTTACCGTTTTTCCAAGCTCCACGCAGAACTTACAGGATATTCCGGCCGGATCAGCAACGATGTGATAGCAGCCGCAAATTTCCTCGAGGCATTTGATGAGGAGATGGCACGCATGGACGAGGCAGGGGTTCCGGAAGAGGGGAGAATGCTGTACGTCACTCCGGCCATGAACAAGATCATTAAGGAGGCAGAGGGGCTTCAGCGGGTTATGACCGTGACGTCTCCTTCCACCATTAACCGGAATGTCCACAGTCTGGATAATGTTTCTATTAAGATGGTACCGGCCGCCAGAATGAAGACAAAGTATGACTTTACAGCCGGCTGTGTGGCGGCGACCGATGCGAAACAGATCAACTGGATCCTGATTCATACATCCTGTGTGGTTTGCCGCGACAGGTACAGCTATATCAAGCTGTTTACTCCGGGAACCGATTCCAGGACCGCAGATGGCTATCTGTACCAGAACCGTAACTTTGGCGATCTGTTCCTGTTGGAGAAAAAGGTAGAAGGCTGTGCCATGAATGTGGCAGCCGGAGCGTAAGGAGGAGCTAAGATGAGAGCGGTTAAAGGAAACAAGGAGTACACGATTGACGAATCACAGCAGAAGTTTTACCAGGACGGCGGTTTTGATATTCTGGGTGATGATGGCGAGACAATTGCATATGGCCGCGGCAAGACGGTTCCATATGAGGAGCACGCAAAAGCCGTAAAGGAGATCGAACGCCTGCAGGGAATAGCAGCTGAGCGGTACGAAGAATTAGAAGCCTTGAAAGAAGAAATTGCAGGACTCAAGGCTGCGAAACAGGAGCAGAAGGCGCCGGGTAAGAAAGCTGGTGAATAGTATGGCATGCGAACCATATGTCACATCAGAATATTACTTTAACGAGTACCACGGTACAGTCCTGAAGGAATGCGCTGAGATCAATCAGCGGCTCCGGCAGGCCAGCCGCCATATTGATTCCCTGACCTATAACCGCATTATAGGCCGGGGATTTTCCAATTTGACGCCTTTTCAGCAGGAAACAATCAGAGAAGCAGTCTGCCAGCAGGCGGATTTTGAGTATGAGAACGCCGACGAGATCAGCACAATTTTATCTGGCTATAGTTTGAATGGAGCGTCGGTTCAATTCGGGCAGAGTTGGAACGTCTATACGGATAAGGGCGTGGCGATGATGCGTGATACATATGCCCTGTTGTCTCAAACTGGCATGTGCTGCCGGTTAGCGAGGTGATTTAATGAGATACCCATGTTTAGTACCTAAAAAGCTCTGCAAGGTAGATATACACGTCCATCTGGAGTCTGAAGACGTGAATAACCACGGAGAGCCGGAGCAGATACTTGATCTGGATCTGAAATGTAACTTTCAGGACCGAGCTAAGACAATCCTGACGGCGGAAAAAAACTGATCCAGATCACTGGCACGGCCATGTTTCCGGGTGATATTGCACCGAACTTTCCGATACTCAGCGGCGGTACGGTGACCGTGTTCGGCCAGGAACGTCGGATCGAACAGGGAATGAAGGCCAGGAATCCAGATGGGACGGTTAATTACAGCCAGCTGGAGGTGATCTAATGCAGGTTAAGTCATCGGTAAAAATGAATTTTCCACGAATTAAGCAGCTTACCCAGGCGGCAGTCACCGCGCTGGAAATGACGGCGGAAGCACTGCATACAGAGGTAGTACAGGCGCAGGTTATGCCATTTGACAGCGGCCATCTGGAAGAAGATGCATCGTTCGTAGATTACAGCGAGTCCAAGCATGGGAGAGCGAGACTGGTTTCCAGTACGCCATATGCCCGCCGGCTTTACTATCATCCGGAATATGATTACCAGACAGATGAGAATCCGTTTGCCGGCGGTGAGTGGTATTCGCCATGGCTGAAGGGCGGAAAGCAGGAAGACTTTGCAAAGAAAGCCTTCAAGCAATTTTATAAGAGAGTAGGTGCTGTATGATGTTGACTCTGGATAATATCCGCGGTTACATTGCAAGCCTGGGAATTGCTGACGATAACAATGTCTATATCGGTAAGCTGAACGGCAAGAAGGAACATTCAATCGGCGTGTACCATAGAAAAGACAGCGGGCCGCCTGTGATGGCTCTGGGTGGCTACGAATACAGCAGCTATGATATCCGGCGCCTCTCCCTTCTGATCCACTGGGATAAGAGCGTGCAGGCATCGGAGCAGGCCGCCTATGAGTTATATGAGAAACTTAAAAATGGATCCAGCCTGTCCATAGGGGATACGCCCATTCACTGTATTATCCTTCAGGTACCCGAACCGGTTGATGTGGGGACAGATGACAAGGGCGTATACGAATATGTGATATGGCTGGATTTTGTATATGGAAAGTGAGGAACGATAAATGGCAGAAACTGCACGTGTATTTAAAGTATCTAATAATAAGTTCAAGTTTGGAACGAAGGGACTGGAAAGTGCGGACGCGGATATGATGATGCCGAAAGATTTGACCAATTTCGCGCCAACAATCGACAACACAACAGATGAGTGGTATGCAATGGACGCGGAAGGCTGGGCTAAAAGCGCCGTCGTTGGTAAGAAACTCAGTTTTTCCTTCCAGGGGAAGAGGAGCGTTGGCGATCCGGGGAATGACTATATAGCCAGTCTGTTTATGGCTATGGGCAGCGATGCAATGACAAAGTTCGAATGGGAAATGGTATCTGGTGCAAAGCTGGCGTTTGACTGTGTCATTAACGTAACGACACCAGGCGGCGGGGATACTGCGGCACTTGATGCGCTTGAATTTGAAGTAGTCTGCTATGGCAAGCCGGTTTTTACACCAGCAGCGCCCGCCGCATAAGGAGGAATAAGAGATGGCAAAAGTAATTGATATCACAGATAAGCTTACCTTTGACGGGAATCCGTCATTAATGATTAAAGGCAAAAAGCTGGAGGTCAACGCTGATGCTCCAACCATGCTTAAAGTAATGAATTTTATGACAGCGGGCGGTGTAGAGATTAATCAAATCAATGAAGCGTATGAGCTGATTTTCCCGGAAAAGTCCCGTAAGGAAATTGAAAAATTTAAATTAAACTTCGAGGATTGGACGACTGTGGTAGAAGCGGCTATGGACCTGGTAGTAGGCGAGGAAAACAGCCAGGGGGAGCAGTGACCCGTACTACGATTTGTTTGAAGACTGGAATTTGATTATTTCCAGTTTCCTGTCGCAGTACGGGCTGAGAATAAGGACAAAAGAATTTGAGTCAGTTAGTTGGGATGAGTTCAAGTCCCTTCTGGCCGGAATAGATCCGGAGACCGTGTTGGGGCGTATCGTGGCGATCCGATCAGAGACGGATAAAGATGTAATTAAGCATTTTACCACAGACCAGAAGCGGATTTACGATGAGTGGCATAAACGTCAGGCCGAGCAGATGAGCCCTCAGGCATACGGTCAGCAGATGGAATATCTGGAGCGGCAGATGGCTTTCCTGTGCGGAGGTGGTTGAGATTGAGAAGATAAAAACAGAAAGAGAAAAAGTGAGGTGCCCGTATTGCGGGTACCCTGTTAATGCAATCAGAAATCAG
>ERZ772969.2437-NODE-2437-length-11666-cov-2.477823_pt1 | contig 11666 bp, 10 predicted proteins | sample MGYA00511676_ERZ772969 | MGnify/ENA primary metagenome ERZ772969 (study PRJEB29015, sample SAMEA2737651) | human gut metagenome | biome: human gut; feature: human-associated habitat; material: faeces | place: China | collected 2012 ...
ATTTCAAGAAGAAAAAAATTTACGTTATATTGATAAAATATGCGTCCGTTTTCAGATATTTTCAGACAGGGAAGGTTATATATCAGTAATTGAAAATAAAAATTTCAGGGGGATTCCGAGGTGTTACACCGGATGAGAATGCGCTCAAATAAAAGTCCGGCAGCCATCCACAAGGGAGCATAATCGAGTCGTATGACCCCGTCAATGTTTGTTTTGGCATGACTGTAATCCCAGGGGCACATGCCGTGGCGTTTTAAAAATGTGCCGCTGATGTATTCAAAAGAAAAAATGCCAACGGAATAGATACAGCCGCGAAGAAGTGCCGGAAGATTTTTGATACTGTGGTACAACGGTGCAATTACGGCAGCAGTCCCGTAGATGGGAAACATCCATACGGATGTCCGCCCAATCAGACGTTTATCCTGTTTCAAAAAAGAGCCTGTGGAGGTAAAAAGAATCTCCATGCACCAGCCGGTCAGTCCGCAGACAAAGAAGTTTTTTGTAATCATATTTGCATGTCCCTTTTATATAAAATCATGGTATCAGTATGTCACACGGAATTTAAAAATATGTAACATTTTTCTAAAATAAAAGCGGAAAACTTGTAAAAACAGGCGTTCTGTCATATAATAAAAAAAGTGTATTCTTGAGGAAAGAGAATGCGGTTAGATCAATTACTCAAACATTTTTCATACGAAAGCGTGCAGGGGAGCCACGACCTTATCATTACGGATATCTGTTATCATTCCGGAAAAGTAAAGCGGGGGTCCCTGTTTGTCTGTATAAAGGGGCAGTACACGGATGGACATGATTATATTATGGATGCGGTAAAAGCGGGGGCATTTGCAGTGGTGGTGGATGAAAGCTGTATGGTAAATGTCCGCTGGGAATGTTTCATTTACACAGAAAAGTGCGCGTGCATGAACTCGTGCGCAATTACGGTATGGCTGTGATAGGTGTGAAGGATACCAGGCAGGCTCTTGCGCAGATTTCGGCTGCATTTTACGATTACCCGGCAAAAAAGCTTAAGATCATCGGGATCACCGGAACAAAAGGAAAGACGACGACGGCGTTTCTTACGGCAGGAATTTTAAAAGAAGCGGGATACAAGACCGGCATGGTAGGTACGATATGGACATATAACGGGAAAGATGTAAAAAAGGCCGGACATACGACACCGGAATCTAGCGACCTGCAAAGAGAATTAGCGCAGATGGTAAGCAACGGATGTGTGTGCTGTGTGATGGAGGTATCCTCACAGGGAATAAAGATGCAGCGTGTGGAAGGGATTTTTTTTGATATCGGGGTGTTTTTAAACATTGAACCGGATCATATCGGACCGGGAGAACACGCATCATTTGCAGAGTATCTGTACTGTAAAAGCCGGCTGCTTCGGCAGTGTCAGGCAGGAATTGTCAACCGTGATGACCGGAATACGGAAAAAATACTGTTTGGTCATACCTGTGACATAGAAACTTTTTCCGTGCTGGGAGAAAACGGTGTGGATGCCCCGGGACAAAAGGCGGATATCGTGGCAGAAAGGATCACTTTTTCCATGAAAGAAGGAAGGTTATACAGCCACTTTTTTACGGATGGAAAAGAAGAATTCCTATTGCAGATGCCCGGAATTTTTAATGTTTCCAATGCGTTAGCTGCGATCCTTGTGGCACGTCATTTTAAAATAGCACAGGATGTGGTAAAGGATGCACTGCAAAGACAGACTGTGCCGGGGCGGTGTGAAAACGTCAGGATATCAGATAAATTTGTATTTCTGGTCGATTATGCACACAATGAGATGAGCCTGCGCAATCTGCTTGGAACATTGCGGGGCTTTGATCCGGGGCGGCTTGTCGTGATCTTTGGCTGTGGGGGCAACCGCTCAAAATTAAGGAGAGGCAGGATGGGTGAGACAGCGGGAAGACTCGCGGATTTTACGATCCTGACATCCGATAATCCAAGGTGGGAAGATCCGGAACTGATCTTAGATGACATTGAGAGCGGGATAAAGGGTACGAGCGGGGCATACATACGCATTGCTGACCGGAGAGCAGCGGTGGCATATGCATTCGATCATGCCAGGGAGGGCGATATTATCGTCCTCGCAGGAAAAGGGCATGAGGACTATCAGGAGATCGGTGGTGTCCGTTATCCGATGGAGGACAAAGAACTGGTAAAGAAAGCAGCAGAAGGACGTGGCAGATAGAAAGAAAGGCATGGAAATTGGAATGGCAGAATATGCAAATATCATTGTGGATATTTATCAGGGAAAATTAGATAAGACGTTTCAATACCGGGTGCCGGAGAGACTAAGGAGTACAATCGCAGTTGGTATGCTGGTAGCAGTTCCGTTTGGATCAAGAAAAATGCAGGGTTATGTGATCGAGCTGACGGATGTCTGCGAGTATGAGGAAGATAAGATCAAAGAGATTCTTTCGATTGTAAAGGGCGGTGTCCTGATCGAGTCGCAGATGATCGCCCTTGCAGGATGGATGAGGGAAAACTATGGCGGCACCATGAATCATGCCTTAAAGACAGTACTGCCGGTCAAAGAAAAAAAGAAGGCAAAAGAACAGAAAACGATAAGACTTGCACTGCATCCGGTCGAAGCGAAAAATGAGCTTGCGGAATGCGAGAGAAAGCATAAAACGGCAAGGGCAAAACTTCTTGTGGCATTGTTAGAACAGCGGGAGTTAGAGTGGGAGACGGCAACGCAGCAGATGTCTGTTTCCGCGTCCGTGATTCGTGCGATGGAGGAAGCCGGTATTGTAAAAGTGGTGCGTAAGACCGCATACCGCAATCCGGTCGGCGGTCTTGATCCGGGCGGGGAACAAAAGAAGCTGAATGAGGAGCAGCAGAATGTCGTCTCGAAAATTACGATGGAGTACGATGCAGGCGAGCGGAAAACTTACCTGATCAAGGGTGTCACCGGAAGCGGAAAGACGGAAGTCTACATGGAACTGATTGCACATGTGCTTGCGCAGGGAAAACAGGCAATCGTTCTGATCCCGGAGATTGCGCTGACCTATCAGACGGTGCGGCGTTTTTACAACCGTTTTGGTGCACAGGTATCCATCATCAATTCAAAACTTTCGGCCGGGGAGCGGTATGACCAGTTTGAACGCGCAAAAAACGGAGAAATTTCTGTGATGATCGGACCACGTTCGGCACTTTTTACACCATTTCCGGCGCTGGGGATCATCATCATAGACGAGGAGCATGAGGCTTCCTATAAGAGTGAGACCGTGCCAAGATATCACGCAAGAGAAACCGCAATACAGCGGGCAAAAATGACAGATGCGGTCGTGGTGCTAGGCTCCGCGACGCCTTCCCTTGAGAGTTATTATAAGGCAGAAAATGACGAGTACTGCCTGTTGGAATTAAAACACAGGGTACAAAAGCGCCCCATGCCTTTGTGTGAGATCATAGACCTGCGCGAGGAGTTAAGGAGGGGCAACCGCTCGATCTTAAGTGACCGTCTGAGTGAGCTGATGGAGGACCGTCTGAAAAAGGGAGAACAGACGATGCTTTTTATCAACCGGCGCGGTATGGCAGGCTTTGTCTCTTGCAGAGCCTGCGGTCATGTGATAAAATGTCCGCATTGCGATGTTTCACTGAGCCAGCATGGAAGCGGCGCGGCGACACGTCTAGTCTGCCATTACTGCGGATATACGACGATACAGCCCGGTTTGTGTCCGGTCTGTGGCTCTAAGTATATCAGTGGTTTTAAGGCGGGCACGCAGAAAATAGAACAGGTGGTAAAGGCGCGTTTCCCACAGGCGCGTGTGCTCCGGATGGATATGGATACCACCAGAATCAAAGATGGGTATGAGCAGATATTATCTGCATTTTCAAATCACGAGGCAGATATACTGATCGGTACACAGATGATCGTAAAGGGACATGATTTTCCGGGGGTTACGTTAGTGGGTGTGCTTGCGGCAGACCTTTCACTTTATATCAGTGACTATCGTGCGTCAGAGCGGACTTTCCAGCTCCTGACGCAGGCGGCAGGACGTGCCGGCAGAGGTGACATTCCCGGCAATGTCATCATACAGACGTATGATCCGGATCATTACAGTATCACGACTGCAAAAGAGCAGAACTATGAGGCTTTTTACGGGCAGGAGATCGAGTACCGCAAAATGATGCGGTATCCGCCGGTGTGGAACATGCTTTATATTTTGTGCGCGTCGAAAAACGAGGCGGCAGCAAGTGAGGCGGCGGTGGCATTGGTGGGGAAAATCGATCAGATAGTGAGAGAAAACAGTGAAAAGATTTTTTCAATCGGGCCGTCAGATGCACCGGTTGCAAAAATTTCCGATGTCTACCGCAAAGTGATCTATGTGAAAACCCGAGAGTATCAGACACTTGTCATATTGAAAGATGGTCTGGAAGCTTTTATAAAAGACAACCGTCTGTATCAGAATGTAGCAGTAGGATTTGACTTTAACCCGGTCAACGGATTTTAAAATTGTAAAATACAAAATGGAGGATAAAAAAATGGCACTTAGAACAATCAGAATACAGGGAGATCCTGTACTTACCAAAAAATGCAGAGAAATCACCGAAATGACACCAAAGATCAAAGAACTGATCGACGATATGCTTGATACCATGTATGAGGCAAACGGAGTCGGACTTGCAGGACCACAGGTCGGTGTTTTAAAAAGAATCGTAGTCATCGATATCGGGGAAGGCCCGGTTGTTATGATCAATCCGGTGATTCTGGAAAAGTCAGGCGAGCAGACCGGGGATGAGGGCTGTTTAAGTCTTCCGGGAAAAGCAGGTACCGTTACAAGACCGAATTATGTGAAGGCACACGCGTTTGATGAAAATATGGAAGAATATGAGATCGAGGGGACCGAGCTTATGGCACGTGCAATCTGTCATGAGTTAGACCACCTCGACGGACATATGTACACGGAGATCGTAGAAGGACCGTTACATGATGTAACTTATGATGATCCGGAGGAATAAACAATGAGAGTAATTTTCATGGGAACACCGGATTTTTCGGTGGGGACATTAGAAGAGATCATAAAAGCCGGTCATGAGGTTGTGCTGGTTGTCTCACAGCCGGATAAAGCGGTGGGAAGAAGTAAGGCATTAAAATATACGCCGGTGAAGGAATGTGCCATCGCACATGGCATTGAGGTCTATCAGCCGGAGCGTGTCAGGGACAGCGCATGTATCGAGTATCTGAAATCGTTCCATGCGGATATTATGATCGTGGTGGCTTTTGGACAGATTATACCAAAGGCAGTGTTAGACATGCCAAAATATGGATGTGTGAATGTACATGCATCGCTACTGCCAAAATATCGTGGCGCAGCACCGATCCAGTGGGCTGTCATCAACGGCGATCCGTATACCGGAGTGTCCACACAGCGCATGGACGAAGGTGTTGATACGGGAGATATCATTTTAGAAGAAAAAGTGGAGATCCGGCCGGATGAGACAGGTGGAAGTTTATTTGACCGCCTTGCAGAGGTTGGAGCAGAACTCTGCGTAAAGACGATCGAAGCAATCGAAAATGGAACGGCTGTTTACACACCACAGGATAACAGTAAAGCCACACATACAGCAAAGATCCATAAAGAGTTGGGAAGTATTGACTGGACGAAGAGTGCGAAAGAGATCGAATGTCTGATCCGCGGTTTAAATCCGTGGCCAAGTGCATATACGAGACTTGACGGAAAGACACTTAAGATATGGAGGGCAAATGTGCTGCCGGATGAAAAGAAAGCGGCTCCGGGATGCATCATAAAAGCGGAAAAGGGAAGTTTTCTGGTACAGACAGGAGACGGTGTCTTAGAGCTTCTTGAGGTACAGTTAGAAGGAAAAAAACGTATGACCACGGATGCATTTTTAAATGGCTATACGGTGGAAGAGGGAACTTATTTTACACGTGGTTAATGAATGGAGGTAACCTGATATGCCTTATTACTATTATGGTTTTGATCCGACTTATGTTTTGGTTCTGATCGGCGCAGTGATCTGCCTGATCGCATCTGCAAGAGTAAAGAGTACTTTCAATAAATATTCCCAGTACCGCAGTATGAGCGGTATGACCGGGGCACAGGCGGCGGAACGTATTTTAAATTCAGCCGGTATCTATGATGTGACGGTCTGCCATATATCGGGAAGTCTGACCGATCACTACAATCCGTCAAAAAAGACACTGAATCTGTCTGACTCCGTATACGGAAGCAATTCTGTCGCAGCGATCGGTGTTGCAGCGCACGAATGTGGACATGCGATCCAGCATCAGAAAAACTATGTGCCTCTGACACTCCGCACGGCGATCGTTCCGGTTGCAAACATTGGATCTACACTTGCATGGCCGTTAATTCTGATCGGTCTGTTTTTTAACCGCTCAACCGGTGCAATGCTGATCAATCTTGGAATCTTATGTTTTTCATTTGCAGTATTATTCCAGCTTGTCACTCTTCCGGTAGAGTTTAATGCTTCACGCCGGGCACTCCATATTTTAGGTGAGCAGGGAATTTTATCAGACAGTGAACTGCCTTATACCAGAAAAGTATTGAAGGCTGCGGCATTGACCTATGTTGCAAGTGCTGCGGCAGCAATCTTACAGCTGTTAAGGCTGGTTCTTTTATTTGGAGGACGTAATCGTGATGACTGATACCGTAAATACAAGAAGACTTGCACTTGATGTTCTGCTTGAGGTGACGGAACATGGGGCATACAGCAATCAGGTGCTCCGTGCCGTGCTCGAAAAATATCAGTATATGGAAAAATATGAGCGGGCGTTTCTGACAAGACTGGTGGAGGGAACGATCCAGCACATGATCGAACTTGATTATGTGATCGACCAGTTCTCAAAAGTGAAAGTGAAAAAAATGAAACCGGTCATCCGCAATATTTTAAGAATGGGTGTGTATCAGATACAGTATATGGATTCCGTACCGGATTCGGCAGCCTGCAATGAGGCGGTAAAACTGGCAAGAAAAAGCGGTTTTTCCACACTGAGCGGTTTTGTGAACGGAGTGCTTCGAAATATTGCAAGAAACAGTGGTTCCATCCGGTATCCGGATGAAGAAAAGGAGCCGGTTCTGGCGTTAAGTGTGCGTTATTCCATGCCGGAGTGGATTGTGGAAGAATGGCTTAACGCCTATGGCATGGAGCAGACAAAGGCAATTTTAGATGCTTTTTCAAAGGAAGCACCGATTACGATCCGTACCAATGTGACCAAAATTACGCCGGATGCGTTAAAGGAACAGTTAAAAGCCGAAGGCGTGACGGTGCAGACGTTAGAAGAACTTTCTTATGCCGGACTGCCATATACGGATGCATATCACTATGCATTTGCAATTTCAGGTTTTGATCATCTGATGGCACTTCCATCATTTCAGGACGGTCTTTTTTATGTGCAGGATATCAGTTCCATGATGGTGGCTGAGGCCGCAGCACCGGAGAAAGGCGCACATGTGATCGATGTCTGTGCGGCTCCCGGAGGCAAGAGCATTCATCTTGCGGAGATGCTGGACGGCACCGGAAGTGTGGAGTCGCGTGACCTGACAGGGTATAAGACCGGACTGATCGAGGAAAATATCAGCCGTTACCAGATAAAAAATATGACGACAAAAGTGTGGGATGCCACGGTGCCGGACGAGAGTGCAGAAGATACAGCGGACGTGCTGGTCGCAGATCTGCCATGCTCCGGTCTGGGGGTTCTGCGCAAAAAGACAGACATCCGCTATAAAATGAGCCGGGGGCAGCAGGAAGAGTTAGAAGCACTTCAGCGTCGGATTCTAGATACGGTCTGTTCTTATGTCAAAAAGGACGGGATCATGGTATATTCTACCTGTACGATCAACCCGGGAGAAAATCAGGAGAATGTCGCGTGGTTTTTAGGAAAACATCCTGAATTTGAACTGCTTGATATGGAACAGATTTATCCGGGAACACAGGTGGGAGATGGATTTTTCTACGCCAGATTAAGATGTATCTCATAGCCACCCGGAAAGAAAATGGAAAAGAGGAAATTATGCAGCAGGAAAAAACAGATATCAAATCCATGAATCTGGAAGAACTAAAATCATATATGGAATCTATCGGGGAAAAACCGTTTCGTGCAAAACAGCTGTATCAGTGGATGCATGAAAAACAGGCAGCATCTTTCGATGAAATGACAAATCTGTCAAAATCCCTTCAGGAAAAACTTAAGAAGGAATGTCATTTTGTAAGTTTAAAGCAGGAGGCGGTACAGGTATCAAAGATAGACGGTACCAGAAAATATCTGTTTGCATTAGATGACGGAAACGTGATCGAGAGCGTTCTGATGCGATATAAACATGGCAATTCAGTCTGCATTTCCTCGCAGGTCGGCTGCCGGATGGGCTGCCGGTTCTGTGCATCCACGTTAGACGGACTGGTGCGGGGACTGACGCCGTCAGAGATGTTAGACCAGATATACCGGATCACAAGAGATACCGGGGAGAGGGTTGCAAATGTTGTTGTGATGGGAACCGGAGAACCGATGGATAATTTTGACAATCTGCTCAAATTCATCGAACTTCTGACAGATGAAAACGGACTGAACATCAGCCAGCGGAATGTGACGGTGTCGACCTGCGGTATTGTTCCGAAAATGCGGGAACTGGCGGATAAAAAACTGCAGATCACGCTGGCACTTTCGCTGCATGCATCTTCGCAGGAAAAGAGACTTGAACTGATGCCGATTGCCAATAAATATGAGATACATGAAGTAATTGAGGCATGTCGTTATTATTTTGAACAGACAGGAAGGCGTGTCACATTTGAATATAGTTTAGTCGGTGGTGTCAATGATACCGATGAGGATGTAAGAAGGCTTGCAGACCTGATCCATGGCATGAATTGTCATGTAAACCTGATTCCGGTCAATCCGATCAAAGAGCGTTCTTATGTGCAGCCGGATCATGAAGCAATTCTTAATTTTAAAAATAGGCTTGAAAAAAATGCGATTAACGTTACAATTAGAAGGGAAATGGGCAGGGATATAGACGGTGCATGCGGACAGCTGCGCAAACGTTATATCAGCCATGCAGAAAGGTAGGAAGTAGAGAAGATGAAGACGTTTTCCATGACGCACATCGGGCAGCGACGGGAAATGAATCAGGATTATATGTTTACATCAGAGACCGCTGTGGGAAATCTGCCGAATCTTTTTTTAGTAGCGGATGGAATGGGTGGTCACGCTGCAGGTGATTATGCTTCCAGATTTACAGTTGAGAAACTTGTGGAACTGATTGGTAAATCGGGTGAAAAAGAACCGGTGGCGATTATGAAGAGTGCTGTTTCCATGACGAACAGTCTGCTTTTGACAGAGGCACAGGCAGATCCGGCCAAAAATGGAATGGGTACAACGATCGTTGCTGCAACGGTGATCGGGAATACACTCTATGCCGCAAATGTTGGAGACAGCAGGCTGTATGTGATCAATCAGGAAGATATTACACAGATTACAAGGGATCATTCTCTGGTTGAGGAAATGGTTCGTTTAGGTGAAGTGAGAAAAGAAGATGCGAAAGATCATCCGGATAAAAATATCATTACACGGGCAGTCGGTGTATTGCCGGAGGTGACAGCTGATTTCTTTGAGATCAGTTTAAAACCTGGGGATGAGATTTTGATGTGTTCCGACGGACTGACAAATATGATTGAAGATGATGAGATCCGGCATATTGTGTTGGGACAGAGGGACATTGTTGAGAAAGCAGAGAAACTGATTGAGACTGCCAATCGAAATGGTGGTAAGGATAATATTACGGTTGTATTGATAGAACCATTTTCTGATGAGGTGAAAGAATGTTGACAGAAGGTATGTACATAGCAGACCGCTATGAAATTTTAGGTAAAGTTGGCGCTGGCGGAATGTCAGATGTATATAAAGCAAAAGATCTTACACTGGGAAGATTTGTAGCAATCAAGGTATTAAAGGCAGAATTTTCCGAGGATATTAATTTCGTAACGAAATTCCGTTCCGAGGCACAGGCAGCTGCAGGGTTAGAGCACCCGAATATTGTAAATATTTATGATGTCGGCAGTGAGAATGGCCTGCATTATATCGTGATGGAATATGTGGAAGGAATCACATTAAAGACCTACATTGAGAAAAAAGGACAGCTTTCTTTTAAGGAGGCAGTCAGCATCGCAATTCAGGTGGGCAGAGGTATTGAAGCCGCCCATAATAAAAATATCGTGCATCGTGATATCAAACCGCAGAATATCATGATCTCCACAGAGGGAAAAGTAAAAGTAACAGATTTTGGTATTGCGCGGGCAGCAACATCAAATACGATCAGTTCGGATGTGATGGGATCCGTACATTATTCTTCTCCGGAACAGGCGAGAAATGGATTTGTGGATGGCAAGAGTGATATCTATTCACTGGGTATCGTGATGTATGAGATGGTAACAGGCCGTGTTCCGTTTGACGGGGATACGACGGTCGCAGTTGCAATCCAGCATCTGCAGGAAGAGATAGTACCGCCAAGTGTTTATGCACCAAATCTTCCAATCAGTATGGAAAAGATCATCTTAAAATGTACACAGAAAAACCCTGACAGAAGATATGCTTCCATGACAGCGCTTCTGGCCGATCTTAGAAAAGCACTGATCAGCCCGAACGAGGATTTTGTTGTGATGGTACCTCTTGCAAATCAGGATAAGACGAGGGTGATCGGAGCAGATGATTTAAATCAGATCAAGAAACAGACTGCAAACGTCTATATAGATCCGGCGTCGATCAAAATACAGGAGCCGGTGATCGATGATGATGACGAGGACGACGATGATGATATTGAGGACGAGGATGGCGATATCAATCCGAAGATGGAAAAGGCAATCACGATCATGGGAATCGCAGCAGGTGTAGTGATCATTATCATCATTATTTACCTGTGCATCACGTTAGCCGGGGGTATGAAGTCTAACAAGAACAATTCTTCGAATACAGAAACAACAAAAACGGAAACACAGACGGGAGACAGTCAGAGTACCCAGATCAAGGACGGTGTAGTAGTACCTTCCCTGACAGGAAAAACCATGGATCAGGCAAAACAGGAGTTAAACGGAACCGGACTCGGCATCAGACAGGCTGGAACCGCATCCTCTGATACCGTAGAAAAGGGACAGATCATAAGCCAGGATCCGGCAGATGGTAAGACTGTTGAAAAGAATACAACGATCGAAGTTATCATCAGCAGCGGATCTGCCGCCGGAACCAGTGAGAATACGGTCGAAATACCAAACGTTGTGGGACAGAGTGAAACTGATGCCAGTGCGGCATTGACGGCAAAGGGATTTCAGGTCACAAAGACAACTTCCTACAGTTCCTCCGTTGCGGAAGGATATGTAATTTCCCAGACACCAAATGGGGATACCCAGGGAAAAGAGGGCGATACGATCACACTTGAGATCAGCCTTGGCTCAGAGAAGATTACAGTACCTGATGTATCGACAAGCTATAAGTCAGAGGAACAGGCGAAAGAACTTTTATCACAGTTTAATGTTTCAACGGTCACAAAATACAGTGATACGGATGCCGGAATCGTAATCGGACAGTCACTTGCGGTGGGAACACAGGCAGATCCGGGAGCATCCATCACGATCACAGTCAGTCTTGGACCGGAACCGGCACAGCAGATCACCACAAAGAC
>ERZ772969.2438-NODE-2438-length-11662-cov-4.412682_pt1 | contig 11662 bp, 8 predicted proteins | sample MGYA00511676_ERZ772969 | MGnify/ENA primary metagenome ERZ772969 (study PRJEB29015, sample SAMEA2737651) | human gut metagenome | biome: human gut; feature: human-associated habitat; material: faeces | place: China | collected 2012 ...
GCAGATGTAAGCGTTGGAAGTTGCAGATATCTGCTTAATCAGCAGACACTAATTATAGGAAATTATAGGAATAAGAAAATGAATAAAATTTTATTGGTACATAAAGGAAATTTACAAGCTAAAAAATTCATATTGGAAGAATTAATAGATTTAGGATGCTATCTGGTTCTCCTGTCCTGCTTTGAGGAGGACTGCACCTTGTCTCTAGTAGATAAAGTCCTTGTAGCGGATTATGGTAATTTTGAAGAGGTGATGGACAAGGTTGCTAGGGAAGCGGAAGAAGGGCCTTTTGATGGAATCTTTGGATATGATGAGTTGACAATCCCATTAGTAGATGAAATATCCAAGTATTTGGGATTGAAACCAATCAGCTATTATTGCGCGGAATCCTACCGTTATAAAGATCGAATGAGAATGGTATGGGAGAGTAACAAGATTCCTTGCCCAAGATATCAGACTCTTAGTGGCATTTCTGATAGAAGGAAATTAAAGAATTTTAATTATCCAATTGTTATAAAGCCAACTGGATTATTATCAAGCATTGGTGTAATCAAGGTTCATTCCAATGAAGAGACGGAAGCAAAAATAAAACAGCTCATGAATGTGGACTATGAGTTTACCAATGGTCAGAAGCTTTATTCCATGAAAACGCTATTTGGATTAAAAGCGGATTTGATTGCAGAAGAGTATATAGAGGGCAATGAATACAGCGCGGAAGGTTATACGGTAGATGGAACCTATCATCTGATTGGAATTACCAAGAAATACACTACAACCAATGACTATTTTGACGAAACAGCTCATATTTTCCCGGCACTACCTTTTGATAATCAGGAGGAGATTAATAGAACCCTAAGTAAGGCTCATGAAGCTCTTGGAATTGCAGATGCCTTTACCCATACGGAATTTAAAGTTCATGATGAAAAATGCTATCTAATTGAGATGGGGGCAAGACTTGCAGGAGATTTTATTCCACGTTTGATTGAGATCAGTACAGGCCTTTCTGTGGTTGAGACTGCATTGAACGTGAGAATTGGACGGGCAATACAGTATCAGGAAGTGGAAAAGAAAACCTATGCAGCAGTATGTTTTATTCATGCCCCAAGTGAAGCCTTTGGAAAAGCTTTTAAGGGCTACTGTTTAAAAGAAGTAGAGGGAATTAATGTCATTGAGCATGTTGCCTATCTTGAGGATGGCGAAATTATTGATACTCCAGATTGTTACGGAGTGGAGCGAGTCGGACATGTGATTTTCGAATGTGACAGTTATTATGAAGCGGAGCGTTATATTCAGTCCATCGAAGAGAATGCTCAAGTTTACTATGCATAATATGCTTAAGGTGGAAATAGGTGATGACAGAAAACATGAAAAAGTTAATACTTATTGATGAGTTGCAGGATTTAGGGAAGAATTATGAACATGCAATTTCTCAGGGAGTATATCTTGTTTATAATAAGACAATTTGTGTAGAGAATATTAAGAAAGCTTTGGAGAAAGAGCAGATTCCCTACGAATTTGTGATGAAAGAGGATTTGGGTCTAGAAACCCAAAGGACCAAAAAGAAGGAAAATCAAGTGATTGTGGATTGCTGTAAAAAGGCGGAATACAAAGCACTAGCTGCTTATCATGCAGCATTAAATGGTGCAGAAGTAATCGAAAGCTCTTTTGGTGATTTGGTTCAGGTAATGAAGAATCATTCTTATGAATATTATACCATTGTCGTAGAACCTTCCGAAATTACGAATGAGGTCCTGATGGAAGTATTGATTCTGCAAAGGGAATGGATTGAGGCGGGAAAAGCATTTTACTGGGGAATTTTGACCGGAAGAAATGCGGAAATTTTAAATGCTTTAATTGTTAAAAATGATATCTTTAAGACTTCTTTTTCCGATGAATACGTGCTAATTAATCGAACGGACTATAATACCAAGGATTTGAAGCAAGAGGGAAATACAACTACCATGTTTTACCATAATGCTTCGACGGAAGTTTTAAGAAAGATTCAGGAAAAGCATCCAATAAATGCACTGTCGGTAATTGGACATGGAAGAGACGACGTAATATGGATGACGGATGGCTGTATTTGTGGCAGGTCGAAGCTTCAGGGTCTTGCAAATGAGGAAGAAAAGGACAAACTTTCCCTTCCGCTGTGTGCCCATGAGAACCGTTGCTTCATGAGGGAAGGAAACATTTTCTATGCCCATGAGGTGGAGGCACGGCATCTTTTCGTGAATGCCTGCAAAAGTTCCAAATTAGGGGGCTGCGTCTTTGACGAAAGCTTTAATACAGCCTTTTCTTTCTTTGAAGGACACGCTATTACTCATATTGGATGCAATGCAACTATCATGGGACAGGAGACTTCTAATTATTATTACGAAGCTCAAATGCGTTTGGGAATCAATCTTGGCAGAATTACAGCAAATCTGTCTAAAATGTATATAGACCAGGGGATGCCTCTGTCCGAAGCCTATTATCTTTTGGGAGATCCAACATTTTGTAATGTTAGCTCTGGTCAATCTGAAAAGTTTGAAATCGATAAATTGCAGTTAGATGGAGAAGAAAAACGCTTTGAATTTGAAGTAGAGAAGGATCTTGAGATATTAGAAATTGATCTTTCTATTTCGAATTTGGAAAAAGCATTTTTCAATCTAGAATGGCAATTGATGGGATATTTTACGGAGCAAAGAGCATGGGGCGTATTCCATAAGAGCGGCGAAGGGAAGACAATGCTTCGCGTTTTTTCCGATTATACGATTAAAGCAGGGGAGAAGTTTACTTTAATGCTGCAGAAACGCAGCGATTATCAGCCGGAACGTATCTTCAATTATTCCCAGGTTTTAGACATGGGTTTTGTAGATAATAAGTTAAAACTTCCAATTTTAGAGACCAAAGAAGTTGCGTCGAAGTTATTTGGCCGATACGAACATGATATGAATATTCTGGATCATGTTTATAAAGATACTTACAAGAAATTGGATAAGCTTTTTAAAAGAGTTCCCGTATTAAATAAATTACTGGTGGACTATTTCGTTGAGAAAACTCAGAAAACTGGCTTCTGCTGGGAAGAGTATGTGTCTATTAATGGAATGAAATTTAAAGAGTGGAATATGGAACAAACACACGGAAGATGCAGTAACTGTAATCGTTTGCTATTCCGCAAAGAGTATTATCATATGTACAACCAGCAGATTAAGCGCTATCAGTATGATTGCCCAGTGTGTGGATTTGTTCGAGAAATTCCGGTGGAGGATGAGAACCTAGGTATTTCTATTATCGGGGATTCTCACATGAAATTGGGAAGTACCTTAAGTCAAACAGTTGTTTTTGAGAATAAAAATGAGAAAGAATACGTTGGTTGTGTTGGAATCGCCATTGTGGATGGAAAAGATTTTATGGTTCAGTATCAAGAGAATGTTGTTCCATTTTCTTTTGGTAAGCAGGAAGAGTGTCAGGTAAATCTCTCCCTAAGTATCGATTCTATGGCAAGACCTCATCAGTATTGGTTGAAGTTTTATATCGTAATGAATGGGAAAATGGCTGTGTTAAAAAGAGATATTTGGGTGTCACCTTAAGACAGAAAGGAAGATAAGTTTGAAGATGGAAATAACTGCAGAAAATTTAAAAAATATGAATTACCCTGATTTTGTTGGATTGATTAACCAGTGGAATGTTTTACCAGGATCTTTTGTAACTTTATCAAAGTGGATTCAATATGCTGGAATTAGCAAGGATTCGAATATCCTGCAGGTGGCTTGTACAACTGGTTTTCAGTCAAGAGAAATTGCTAATTTAACGGGGTGTAAGGGAGATGCTTTTGATCTGTCAGAGTATGCAGTGGTAAGCGCAATCTATAATAAAGAGCATTATACTCCAAATGTAGAGATCAATTATATGGTTCAGAATGGATATGAATATGAGACTTCAAAAAAGTATTCTCATGTAATTGTAGGTGGAGGCTTACAATTTTTCCCAGATCCACAGAAGATGAAGGATAAATGTATCGAATATATGCAGGATGGTGGATATCTTTTAGCATCTCCTTTCTATGTGAAAGAAGAAATTCCACAGGAATTAATTGAGAAGGCTAAGAAGGTTTTTGGAATTACCGTAACCACTCAGGGTTACAAAGAAATCATGAAGATGTATACGGATTTAGAAATCATCTACGAAGATCGTAACGAACTGATTATGGAGACTGAAGAGGAAATCCAGGAATATTGTAGAGCGACCACAAATCGCGCTGTGAAAATCTTAGATAAAGAAGGCGATCAGGAAATCTATGATGCGATCTATGATCGTTTATATTCTATCAAAGAAATGTCCAACGAACTGAGACCTTATCAGATGTATTCGGTTCTCGTTCTTCGTTATCGTAAAAATGTATACCCGAATCGTTATGTGGAGCTATTTTAAATGATACTCACTGGTAATGAAATTATAAAACAGGAAGAAAAACAGAATATCGATATACGTCCTTTTCACAGAAGAAATGTGAATCCTAACAGTTATAATTATCGTCTGGATCGCTATTTAAAAAAGGCAGTGACCATGGAGAACCAGGTTGAATTTGAAACCATTGATTTACTGGACTATCCGGATGGCTATATTTTGGAATTAGATAATTTTTATCTGGCGAATACATATGAAAATATAGGATCTTCCAAATATGCGATGTCGTTAATTGGTAGAAGTTCATTAGGAAGACTTGGTATGTTTTTGCAGGTGTCTGCCAACCTGGGGCATACGGGTTCTTCCCATCACTGGACCCTGGAAATCGTTCCTTGTATGAACATAAAGGTTTATTATAAAATGATCGTTGGTCAGGTGTCTTTTTGGACAAACGAGGGAGAATTAGAGTTTTCTAAGCATATTTACAACCAATATGATCTTCCTACGGAAAGTTTTCGAGCAGATGTAAAAGCGAATTAGATACGCTGGAGAAAGTTTGAAACAAATAAGTAGAGGACAACCAAGAAACAAAGGGCATAGCAAACAAACCATCTAAAAAGGTGGTTTTGAAAAAGTAAATATACACACAACACCTAATCAGGTAACAGATAAAGCATCATCTTTGATGGTGTAGTCTCGCTGTTTGAGCAGATTAAGTGCCTGTGAAGTGGTCAGCACCTTTGATTCATTCACAGGACGTGATTCAAGAAAGCCTTCTGGTGTATATGGCTTTAAATCTGTAAGTATGTGCCAGATAGCGGTCAGAATCATACGACAGATAGCAATGATGGCTTTCTTATGTCCACGGCTTGCTTTGATACGTTTATAGCGAGTCGCAAATTCAAGATTTTTCTTCGATTTGATTAAAGCATTTGCAACTTGTACCAGAACTGGTTTAAAATAAGAACCAGCATGGGAAATCCGAGTGGATTTGATTTTGCGGTCACTTTTATCATTACGAAGACAGCATCCAGCCCAAGAGACGAGGTGTTTGGCTGTGGGGAAGGAAGGTTTGACCATTCCACACATATAAAGGTCGCAGATCCATTTAGCATCTTTACGGTCGGTTTTATTTCCCTTTATTGGTTTTGTGCATTTGGGATGAGATAAAGTAACCCAGATTTCGTGTTGCTCTAAAATATTAAAAACAGGGATTCAATATTTACCGGTAGATTCCATGCATACATCATTACAGTTGTATTTCGCAAGCCAGTCACACAGCTCATTCAACCCTTTAGTAAAGGAAGAAAAGCGAGCCTGTTTATACTCCGTACGATTGTTAGAGTCTGTGATACCGATACAGGCATAGATTCATGTTTTGTGGACATCAAGGCCACAGCAGTTAAATTTCAAGATTTTAAAAGACAAGTAACTACCTCCTGATTTTATAGTTATAAAACTGACAGTGACTGGTCATCCGGCGAGATCGAGTCGACTTCGGAAGAGATAAGTTTATGGGCTACTGTTATGCGCCACTCATTAATGCCTTAATGGATGACCGACAACATATAATTATATGAGGTTGCCGCTATACAGCCCCGCTATACAGCCCCACCACTCACATCCGCGTGTTCTGTAGTGTGTCAGCTTTATAGATAAATAATATCAGAAGGAAACAAGAATAGAAAATAAAAAGCGAGGGCTAGCCAACATGTTTCATGACGCATTGGTGCCTTTCGTAGAAAGGCGGATTATAACTATGATATTAACAGGAAATAAGATAAAAGAAGAAGTCCGTAAAGGAAGAATTATAATCGAAGATTTTTGTGAGGAATGTTGCACCACGAATTCCTACGACTTGACACTTGGTAATCAGTTAATCCGTTATACCAGTGAATATGTTGATCCAAAGCAGGAACCGGTGTACGAGATTGTAGAGATTCCCGAGGATGGATTGATCTTGGAAAAAAGAAGCTTTTATCTGGGGTCTTCCAAGGAAGTGATAGGAAGTGAACATTATGTTCCACTTGTACATGCCAAATCTGGAATTGCACGAATGGGACTCTTTGTTCATGTTACAGCGGATTTAGTGGATATTGGATCCATTGGTAATATTACTTTCCAATTACATGCTACCCTGCCGATTAAGGTCTACCCAGGCATGAAAATCGGACAGGCTACTTTCTGGGTACCGGAAGGGGAAATTGAACTGTATCATGGAAAGTATCAGCATAGTAAGGGACCTCAGGTTTCCAAAACCTATTTAGATTACAAGGAATAAGAATATGAAGATTGAAGATAATGCCAATAGAGTAAATAAATTTGAATATTATAAATCCCTTGAGACTTCTTCCAGTTTCGGTAATGAGAATCGTTGTTCTGTGAAGAAGCTTTTAGAAGCACGGGAAAAAGAAGACTATGATACAGAGCATGTGATTAACGGCCGAGTTATGAATATCAGAAAATTGAAATCCGAAAGCTATATTTTTTTAAGAGATTTTGATTCGGACCTTCAGGTTCATATTCCAGAAATTATTAATAAAGATTTCCTGTCTGTAATTGATACTGGTGATTTCATCGAGCTTAAGGGAAAGACAATTTGTAAAAGTGAAAGTGACGAGTTGATATTTGAAGCCAGAGATTACCTTTTGGCGGCAAAGTGCAGATTTATTTTCCCAAAACAGCTTACAGACAAAAGAAAGCGATATGAGAATCGTTTCCTGGATCTTACCATTAATAAGAAATCGATATCCACTGTAAAATCTGGAGCACTTATTAATCGTGTTATTCGAAAAACTTTATGGGAAAATGGCTATGAAGAATATAGCACTCCTGCCTTATTTACCAGTTACAATGGTGGCGTTTCCACTCCCTTTGAGACACATTTTGATGCTTTAAAGAAGACTGCCTATTTAAAAGCAACCTCTGAAATCTATTTAAAGCAGCTGATTACAGCGGGATTTGATTCTGTGTTTGAGATTGCAGGGTCTTTTCGAAATGAAGGAATGGATCGCTTTCATATTCCAGGTTTCCCTCTTTTAGAGGTGTATAAAGCCTTTGCCAACGCAGATGATATGCTGGACTTGAATTTGCAGATGATTGAAAATATTCTTAAGGAATACAACGGAGAAGCAAAACTTTTAGCAAGAGATGGCAGTATCCTCGATGTTAAGAAGGAAGACTGGATTCGCATCGATGCCTATTCTTATCTAAAGGAAGAGAAGGGAATTGATATCCTTGCGGATATTCAGACTTTGCGTGAAGAGGCGAATAAATTAGGTGTTCATTGTTCTGAGAACTCTGGCCCTGCAACGGTAATAGGAGATTTGATTGACCGCTTTATACGTGAAGGTTCTGTGGAGCCAATTATTGTAACCCATTTACCATCCTCTATGACACCTTTAATGAAGAAAAATGCTGAAGATGAGAGATTTTCAGAGCGTTATTGGTTATACGTAAACGGAATTGATATTAGTGATATTGGAAGTGAGCAGGATGATTGTAAGGAGCAGTGCCTGGAACTTCAAAAGCAGTTTGATTTAATGCATGAGGCTTATCCACATATTAAGGTGAATGAGGATATTATTAAAGTTGCTTCCTACGGTCTGCCTCGAACTGGTGGAATTGGATTTAGTCTGAGTAGAATGCTAATGGCATTGGAAAATTTAGATGATGTAAGAGAAACACCTGTTTTTCCATATATATAAAAGAAAAGGGGAATTATTTGTGAAGAAGAATAAATACGTAGCTTTGTTTTACAAGAACAATCGAATTAATTATATCTTTACAATTATTGGGTATATTGGGCTTGCAATTGCAAATATTGGGATTGCCTTTATTTTGCAGAAAATTCTCGATGCTGCCATGTCAGGAAAATTAGAAAATTTACAGAAGACCCTGATTGCTACCGTGGTCTATATTATCATTTTTTGCCTGATTATGCTTTTTAAAAAGAACTTTTGCAATCGCTTTTTGAAAAAGGCTTCGAAGCAGTATAAGGAGGGAGTTTTTGCAGATCTGTTAGAGAAGAATGCAAACGCATTTAATAAAGAGTCAGCAACCAATTATTTATCTTCCTTTAGTAATGACATGGGAACCATTGAGTCGGATTATCTTCTAGGAAGCATTGAGACGGTCTTTCAGTTTGTATTATTGACTGGCGGCCTTGGAGCAATGCTCTATCTCAATTGGAAGATGATGATTGCGGTTCTTCTTGCATCTCTTCTAACCATTGTATCTTCTATGTTATATGGGAAAAAGTTATCTGCTTGTGAAGTTAAAGTTTCGGATTTAAATGCCTCCTTTTTGACCACGCTGAAGGAAATTTTAAGTGGATTTTCAGTTATTAAAAGTTTTAAGGCAGAGGAAGAAGTCAAGGCTCTCTTTGTTAAGAAGAATCAGAACTTAGAAGAGACCAAGCGCCAAAAACGTAATATACGTGATAATATTTATATCATTGCTGTAATCACCAGTTTTCTTGTTAATATTGTGGTATTTGCAGTAGGAAGTTATCTTATGATTAAGCAGGAGATTACTGTGGGAGCTGTGGTTGCCTATATTCAGTTAGTGAATTATGTGGTTGGTCCGATTCAGGAGATTGGCCAATTGATTTCCTGCAGAAAGTCGTCAAAAAAGTTAATTGATAAAGTGCTTCGCTATGTGGAAAACGACAGTCAGCAAAACGGAACAGAAGAATTAACTGATTTTAACCATAAGATTGAAATTAAGAATTTAGATTATCAATTTGAGAACAATCATCTTATTTTAGATAAGGTTAATCTGGAATTTGAAAAGGGTAAAAAATATGCCATTGTGGGAGCTAGTGGAAGTGGAAAATCCACATTAATTTACCTGCTTATGGGCAGTTATAGGGATTATTTCGGTGAGATTTGCTATGATGGCAAAGAACTTCGTGAGATTAAGTTTGAACATCTTTTTGGACAAATCTCGGTTATGCAGCAGAATGTATTTATATTTGACAGCACGATCGTGGATAATATTACAATGTTTAAACCTTTTCCCAAGGAGAATATTGAACGGGCCATTCGCCTGTCTGGTTTAGAAGAACTGGTTAAAGATAAGGGCCAGGATTACATGTGTGGCGAGAATGGTTCGAATTTGTCTGGTGGAGAAAGACAGCGAATTTCCATTGCAAGATCCTTAATTCGTAATAGTTCCATTTTGATTATGGATGAGGGAACTTCGGCTTTGGATCGAATTACTGCCACCATGATCGAAAATACCATTCTTGGAATCGAGGATGTAACAAGCATTGTTGTATCTCATAAATTAGAAGAAACGATTTTGAAGCAATATGATGAAATTATTGTTTTACACAAAGGTGCTGTGGTTGAAAAAGGTAATTTTGAACAGTTAATCCGTAAAGAAGGCCATTTTTATAGACTTTATAATATTGCATTTGCTGATTAAGCGATGTTATAATAAACGCTGAAATTTGAAGTATAGAAACAAGTATAATCTGAAGGAGATTTTTGATATGAGCGAAGTAGATATTTTAAAAGCGAGAAAAGATAAATTTAATTATGTAAAAGAGATTACCAATCCTTATCCAGAGAGATTCGAGAAGACATATGAGCTTTGCGATGTCGCAGGATTAGAGGTTGGAACTGCTAAGGTTCGTACAGCAGGAAGAATCATGTCTATGCGTAAAATGGGTAAGATGAGTTTTGCTCATATTGCTGATATTTTAGGAGAAATCCAGATTGTCGCTAAGAAGGATGTATTAGGCGAAGAGAATTACGATTTCTTTAAGAAGGGCTTTGATGTAGGTGATTTTATTGGTGTAGAAGGTGAAGTGATTACAACACAGTCAGGCGAGAAGTCTATTTTGGCGCAGGAATTAACTTTCCTTGGCAAATCTTTCCGTCCGCTTCCAGAGAAGTTCCATGGAGTAACTGATACAGAGATTTGTTATAGACAGAGATATCTTGATCTTGTAATGAGTGATGAGACTAAGGATCGTTTTGTTAAGAAGTCTTATTTCATCAGGGAAATCAGAAGATTCTTAGAGGATAATGGATATATTGAGATTGAAACACCAGTTTTAATTGACCATCCATCAGGAGCAACAGCACGTCCTTTTACAGCACATCATAATGCTTTAGACATGGATGTATATTTAAGAATTGCTCCAGAAACATATCTTAAGAGAGCCATTGTAGGTGGATTTACTAAGGTATTTGAATTTGCAAGATGCTTCCGTAACGAAGGTATGGATGCAACCCATCTTCAGGATTTTACAATGTTAGAAGGATATTGTTCATATTATAACTATAAGGATAATATGGTCTTCTTGCATGATATGTTAACAACTGTTATTACCAAGGTTTGGGGAACACCAGTTATTAATGTAGGCGGAAATACCATTGATTTCTCAAAGGAATGGGAAGTTGTAAGCTTTAGAGATCTTGTATATCGTGATTGTGGAATTGATATTGATGAATATAAGACAGCACCTGAATTACTTAAGGTAATTAAGGAGAAGAATATCGATCTTGCCTCTGCAACAGATTCAGAGCAACTCGGACGAGGCAATCTTATCGATTTATTATATAAGAAGGTAAGCCGTCCTAAGATTATTAATCCAACCTTCTTAATTGAGCATCCAATTGATTTGTCTCCATTAGCAAGAGCGAATGATGAGAATCCAGAATTAACAGATCGTTTCCAGTTGATTATCAATGGTGCTGAGATTATTAATGCTTATTCAGAATTGGTTGATCCAATTGAGCAGAAGAATCGTTTGATCGAGCAGGCTAGATGCAAGGCAAATGGTGATGAAGAAGCCATGGTTATGGATGATGATTATGTAATGGCTATGGAATATGGTATGCCACCTATTTCAGGTTGGGGGCTTGGTATTGACCGAGTATTACAGGTATTATTAGGAACAGACAATATTCGTGATAATATTATGTTCCCTCTTATGAGACCATTAGACTAGAATAATCCGCTAGGAATATAAAAAGCTCATTAGGCATAGGGCGCGTCTGATATGTACCCTTTTTAGGGTTTCTAAAGTTAAGTAGGGTTTCCCAAACTTTTGGAGGGTCAGTTAGTAGGGTGGATGCCTAAAATTCGCTTAGTTTAGTAGGGACGGTTAGTAGGGTCTGATGAATTTTAGGTCAATAATGATGGGAGCAGGTTGATTTCAACCTGCTCCTATCTTCAGTTGTGCGCCTAGCGGCGCACGTTTCTAACGTAAGCGCAAAATATTGCTACGCTGCCCATGAATCACGCTTGCACCAAAATG
>ERZ772969.2443-NODE-2443-length-11634-cov-3.150617_pt1 | contig 11634 bp, 9 predicted proteins | sample MGYA00511676_ERZ772969 | MGnify/ENA primary metagenome ERZ772969 (study PRJEB29015, sample SAMEA2737651) | human gut metagenome | biome: human gut; feature: human-associated habitat; material: faeces | place: China | collected 2012 ...
ATTCTTTAAATGTTTTTATAATGTACTGCTGCTTTTCAAGTGCTGCTATTGTGTTTTCTTCATCATAAACTCTGCCGCCGTCTTTATATAATTTTATCTCACGCAAATTTAGGGTTGCTTCCAGTATATAAAGTGCATTATATCTTGGTATTCCATATTTCATTATTGAATTTACACTTCTAGAATAACTTTTGTTTTTCACTTTCCAATTCCCCGTAACAGCTTCATAATCACAGCAATAGAAAAAAGAACGAGTTATATCATCTGAAAGAATATATTTTATAAAATCATCTATTATTTCTTTACTTATCCACGGAACACCTAACGACGGCTCTATATCGGTATACTTTATGATATGAGGAATGCGGTCAACAAAGATTTCTTTTTCGGCTTTCACTTTCTTTTCTTTGATTTCTTTTGCCTTTTGATATAGAGAAATCCATTTGTCAAGAGTAAATTCTTCAAAGTCCTTTTCGGAAATTGTATCCAACAGTTCGTTAAGTCCAAACTGATCGGTATCATTCTGAGAAGAACTGATAGTTCTGTCAGGTGCATTGTATATAGAATAATCACGCATACGAAGTTCTTCGGCAATTTGTTGCCCCAGCATATCGCTATCAACGCTTTTAACGATTTTGTCCACAATGTATGATTTGTTTTTCTGTGCATAGGCAGGCAAATTTTTTTTCATTAATATATTTTTAAGTTCCAGTTTCCACAGTATTGACAGCTGCCTATATCGTTTCACCCTTTTGTTTACAGAAGCTTTACGTTCAATGCATATATCATCTTCGGTAACACAGATTATGCCCCATTCATCAGGTATATGTCTTTTTATACTGTTTTTCCTGCTTTTGCCGATAACAATATAATTTTTATCAAAGAAAGAATCATAAGCCTTCACCTGCTGTTCCAATCGCTGATAATTGTCCTGATCGCTTTTAATCTCGTAACCTATCAACTGTTCTGTAACAGCCATAACATCACATATAGACGATCCGATGCTTTTTTCCTGATATATTCTAAAGTTATCGTTTTCTGCCTTTATCATACTTATCAATATTTTGCGTATTTCATGGTCTTTCATAATTATCACTTCCTTGATAACACTTTATCAAAGACAATGAGGAAATTTTAGTACATTGATTATGATATAAATATAAAAGATGATAGTGAGGTGATTATATTATGGTGTTCAATCATTTATAACAATTCCACAATTTTTGACTTAGCGATTTGTTGTGAATAATGGTTGAGTGGCGGAAAATTTTAGTGTATAATAAAATTAGTGTATAATAAAAAAAGAAAACATTATATTATTATATTATATTATTATAAGGTTTGATACGGAGGTAATACACATGAATATGGAAACTTTAGATATGGAGTACTCAATACTTGATGATGGTACGATTGAAATAACAAAATATAATGGTAAATGCGGAAATGTGGTTGTTCCAAGTTCTATTGACGGTAAAAAAGTAACAAGCATTGGTAAAAATGCATTTAGGGGATGCAAAAAACTTACAAACATCATAATCCCAGACAGCGTTAAAAATATTAATGAAAATGCATTTGTAGGGTGCAATAAGCTTACAAGTATTACAATTCCAGACAGTGCCACAAGCATTGGCCGTGCTGCATTTTATGATTGTTTAAGTCTTATAAGCATAACAATTCCAAATAGTGTTACAAGTATTGGTGATTTGGCGTTTTTTAATTGTCAAAACCTAACAAGCATAAATGTAGAATCTGAAAATGCAAAATATTCGTCTGAAAATGGAGTTCTGTACAATCATGACAAAACGATTTTGATATATTATCCGGCAGGAAAGAAAGAAACTTCATTTTGTATCCCTGAAAGTGTTATAAACATATATAATTATGCGTTTGAAGTATGTCTAAATCTTGATAGCATAATTATTTCAAATGGAGTTACAAGTATTGGTGATTTGGCATTCTATAATTGTTCAAGTCTTACAAACATAACGATTCCAAATAGTGTTACAAGTATTGGTAATAATGCATTTTCCCTTTGTTCAAGTCTTATAAACGTAACAATCCCAAATAGTGTTACAAGTATCGGTGATGAAGCGTTTGAAGGGTGTGTAAATCTAAAAAATATAACAATTCCAAACAACGTTACAAACATTGGTAATTCTGCATTTTCTGATTGCAGAAGCCTAACAAACATAGCGATACCAAAAAGTGTTACAAATATTGGCGATAATGCGTTTTTTAATTGCCAAAACCTAAAAAGCATAAATGTAGAATCTGAAAATGCAAAATATTCGTCTGAAAATGGAGTTCTGTACAATCATGACAAAAGAATTTTGATATGTTATCCAGCAGGAAAGGAAGAAACTTCATTTTCTGTTTCAAACATGGTTACAACCATTGAGGATTTTGCGTTTAGTAACTGCATAAATCTTATAAGCTTAATAATTCTAGATAGCGTTACTAGCATTGGTAACTCGACATTTTGTAATTGTGAAAACCTAACAAGCATAACGATACCAGATAGTGTTATATATATTGGTGACAGTGCATTTCGTGAATGCGGAAACCTTATAAGCGTAACAATTCCAAATAGTGTTACAAGTATTAGTGATAATGCGTTTGAATGGTGTTGGAATCTAAAGAATATAATAATTCCTGACAGCATCACAAATATTGGTGATTTTGCATTTTCCCGTTGTTCAAGTCTTATAAATGTAACGATCCCAGATAGTGTTACAAGCATTGGTAACTCGGCATTTTGTAATTGTGAAAGCCTAATAAGCATAACGATACCAGATAGTGTTACAAGTATTGGTGATAATGCGTTTAAATGGTGTGTAAATCTAAAAAATATAACAATTCCAAACGGTGTTACAAATATCGGTAGTTCAGCGTTTGACCACTGTTCAAGTCTTATAAGTATAACGATTCCAAATAGTGTTATAAACATTGGTGATTTTGCATTCCATGAGTGTGTAAACCTGACATGTATAAACGTAGAGCCTGAAAATGAAAATTATTTGTCTGAAAATGGGGTTCTATATAATCGCAGCAAAACAACTCTAATATGTTACCCAAATGAAAAGAAGAATACTTCATTTCCTATTCCGAATGGCGTTACAAACATTTGTAAATATGCATTTGAAGAATGTGAAAGCCTTACAAGTGTAACTATCCCAAACAGTGTTACAAACATTGACGACCTTGCATTTGAATGTTGTTGCAATCTCGCAGTCATAGATGTAGAAATGGAAAATGTGAAATTCTCATCTGAAAATGGAGTTTTGTATAATTACGATAAGACAACTTTGATACGTTATCCTGCAGGAAAGGAGCAAACATCTTTTACAATTTCAAACAATGTTATAACTGTTGGCAATTATGCATTTTATTCTTGTGAAAAAATTGAAAGCATAACTATTTCAAATAGTGTAAAAAACATTGGTGACAGTGCATTTGAATGGTGCATAAAGTTGAATAATATATCAATTCCTGACAGCGTCACAAACATTGGAGATAAAGCATTTGGTTATAGTTATGGCATTTATGAATATTGTAATGATTCTGTTAATTGGCATTGGCATGAAAAAAACCTGATTTCAAAATCTCCTGTTACTTAGGCACCGTTGGTGAAAAATATGCAAAATTTAATAGGTTTGATTATGAACTGAAATAAAGATAAGTTACAAACGAATATAAAAATTACAGGTATAATCCGCAGCTAAAGAAATCTGTTGCCCTACTTGCCCGTGAAGTTATTGCCGGCAAGTGGAGCAATGGGGCTGAAAGAAAGAAACGGCTGACTAAGGCGGGGTATGATTATGCCAAGGTGCAGAAGAGGGTCAATGAGTTGATGAAATAGATGAATATATGTATGGTTATACGCCCATCGGGAATTTTTTCTCGGTGGGTATTTTTTTGCAGTAAAACGGAATAATCAAAGATTTCAATACACATCTGTCAGAGTGAGAACTGATCAACGATAAGGGTTGACTTTTTCGGTAGTAAGTGAGGAAGATATTTAAACTCACTCGAAAAGAGACAAAAAAAGTTATGACAGAAAATCAAAAGGCAAAGATTATACAGCTGCGTAAGGCCGGATATGACTACGGCAAGATCGCCAAGACACTTGATATATCACTAAACACAGTAAAATCCTTTTGCTGACGCAAGAATATTGGTGCAAATGCATCAACTAGATCTCCGGTGACGCTATCGGGAGAGATAACCTGCTGTGAAAACTGCGGGTGTGAGATCTTGCAGATCGCAAAACGAAAAGGAAAAACGCTTTTGCTGTGATAAGTGCAGAAATGCTTGGTGGAACAGCCATCTTGATATTGTAAAACGCAAGGCTATCTACGAACTTCGTTGTCAGCACTGTGGGAAAATTTTTCACAGCTATGGTGACAAAAGAAGAAAGTACTGCAGCCGAAATTTTTACATCGCTGAGCGTTTCGGGAAAGAGCGTGATACTAATGAATAGCAGCTACCGCTCAAATCTCGAAAGCTATCTTGTTCCTGCATTGCAGGCTAAGAATATGCTTTCGATGGGGATACTGAACCCAAAAGACTACACCATAATTGATACAATGCTGGCAGATAAATATGGTATATCTTCGTGCAGTATATATTGCGGAATAGACTTGATTTATGATGGTTTCAGAGGTAATATATCATACAGCGAGGAGGTATCACGATGCAAAGAACAATAACTATTTTACCCAAAGCACAAAAGCTGGAACAGAAAAAGCGAATTGCAGCTTACGCTAGAGTGTCAAGTTGAAAAGACGCTATGCTACATCGGCAGAAGTTCAGGTAGTTGCCGAGCTTGTAAAGGCTCTTGTCAAGGATAATGCTTCAACAGTCCGGTCGCAGGAAACATACTTGAAAAGATACGAATAGTTGACCAAACGCTATGAGAAAGCAAGGTCTGAATTAGGACGTTTACAAGATGAACGGACACGCCGAAGTCAGCGGAACAAGACTATGGCACTTTACATACGCACGCTGAAAAAGCAACCACTGTATTGACGGAGTGGAACGACGCTATATGGACTGTTATGGTGGAGAAGGCGATTATTCATAGGGATAAGAGCATTATGTTTGTTTTCTATAATGGGAGTGAGGTCAAAGTCGAAGAATAGAGGTAAAACCACAAGATCACGAAATGATTGGTATTGTAGTTTTCTAGTTTCTGACAAAATGCACATCCCCTGCTGAAAATACACACCCCTAGAACGACCTTTCGTTAAAAAGTATAGTGCAAAAAATGCAAAAGGCTCTGATAAGACCAATTTTAGGTCGGCTCAGAGCCTTTAATCGTTAGATATTGCAGAAAAGCCTTTAAAATCAAGGGTTTGCGCATAAAAAAACTGCACACCGTTCTGATAACAAGTTGTATCAAAATCAGTGTGCAGTTTTGGTGCGGGTGACAGGACTTGAACCTGCACGGTGTTGCCAATAGAACCTAAATCTATCGCGTCTGCCAATTCCGCCACACCCGCATACAAAACAACATTATTATTTTATCATAAACTCCCTACTTTGTCAAGACCTTATGCTCAAAAAAATGCCCGATGCTCAAAACATCGGACTGTTTTTTTATAATCTCTTAATATTGTCAAGAATTATCAGCTTGTGTGTAAAACCCTCAAGCTTGTTTTTGATATCACCGTTCTTTATAAAAAGGAGTGTTGGCAATGCTGTAACGTCATATCTCTTCGCAAGATCTGGCTGAGAGGTGATATCACACTTAGCTATGATAGCGGTTTCTCCAAGCTCTTCTGCAGCTTCGTTAAGCCCTGCCTCTGTTCTTTTACAGTGTACACAGGTAGGTGAGTAAAAATCTATAACAAGCGGTTTGTCTGCTGATATCAGCTCGTTGTAATTCTGGTTTGTCAGTTCTGTAAGCATTTTTTTATTTCCTCCAATATATATTATATTATTCATATAGCTTTACTATGAATATAGTGATTATATCACTATTTACGCACTTTGTCAAGAGTATTATCAAACATTTCTGTATATCATATTTCTCATATATGTTAGTTATGAATAAAATGTACAACAATAATAAAGTATTCCTATCATATATGTATGATTTCACGAAAATCATTCATAACTATTGACATTTACATAAAATCATGTATAATAAAAGCATACTAATCATATCGACTTGATATGAATTGAAAGTGAGGAGCTTAAATTGTCAAAGATCAATAAGCGAATGCAGCGATGTTGACACTGGAACTATCACAGCAATATATCTAAATTGGAGTTGTCAGCTATGTATATAGAATTAAAAAACATTAATAAAAGCTTTGGCGATTTTAAAGCTTCGGATAACGTAAGTTTTGGTATTGAAAAGGGAAAGCTTATCGGTCTGCTTGGACCGAGCGGCAGCGGTAAAACAACTATCCTGCGTATGCTTGCAGGTTTGGAAAAACAGGATAGCGGCGATATTATTATAGATGGTAAAAATGTCAACAAACTTCCATCAAATGAAAGAGGTATCGGATTTGTTTTTCAAAGCTACGCGCTCTTCCCTTTTATGACAGTTTACGATAATATAGCTTATGGTCTGAAGGTTCAGAAAAAAGATAAGAAGTTTATTAAACAACGTGTGGCTGAGCTTCTTGAACTTGTTGGCTTACCTGACGTTGGCAAGCGTTATCCTGACCAGCTTAGCGGAGGTCAAAGGCAGCGTATCGCTCTTGCAAGAGCACTAGCACCTCAGCCTGAACTCCTTCTACTTGACGAACCTTTTGCAGCTATCGACGCAAAGGTAAGAAAAGAACTGAGAACATGGCTTCGTGATACTATTGATAAAATAGGCATAACAAGCATTTTCGTTACACACGATCAGGACGAAGCAATAGAGGTCGCAGACGAAATTGTTATCACAAACAAAGGCAGAGTTGAGCAGATAGGCAATCCGGTTGAGATATACCTTGAACCTAAAACTCCTTTTGTTGCTCAGTTTATCGGTCAGTCCGCAGTTATCGAGGACTACAGCAAGCTCAAAGGCTTTGAAACAGCAGAGGGCAAGACTTCAGCTATAATCAGACCTGAGTTTATCGAGATAAACAAATTTGAAGACAGCGAGTATCACCAGTTTGAAAGCTCAATGGAGGATGCCGTTGTGGAAGAAGTTTCATTCAGAGGAAACGCCTTTGAGGTTAAAGCTTCCATAGACGGTATATCAGTAACAGGCAGATATCCGCTGAACGCTTCCCGCTTGAAAAAAGGTGATAAGGTAAAAGTACTTATCAAGAAGCTTTACACTATTGATGAAAACACTACAAATATTCTCGTAAACAAAGCTCTTGATGACTCAGAGCTGTACTATATTTAATAAGGAGGACATTAAAGATGGAAAATAATAAAACAAAGTCCTCTGCTATAAAGAAGATACTAAAATGTGGCATCATATCATGGGTAGCAATAATTGTCCTTTGGGGAATAGGATCTTTGAAATATGATGAATATTTTCTTCCAAGCCCAAAGGAAACGATCGACAGCATGAAGGAACTTATCAAAGACGGAACTCTTTGGAGTGACATTGTTGCAAGCGTCGGAAGAGTAATAAAAGGCTGGCTACTTTCAATAATTTTTGCTGTTCCTATGGGTCTTATTGTAGGAAATTTCAGACCTGTACGCTGGCTCGTTGAACCTATACTTAGCTTTTTCAGATTTGTGCCTGCTATTGCATTGACGACACTCTTTCTAATGTGGTTCGGAGTGGGCGAAGAATCAAAAGTAGCACTTATTTTCTACGCATCATTCTTTCCCATGTTCGTAAACACTATAGCGGGTGTGGCTTCAACTGATAAGCAGCTCGTGGAAGCAGCTTCCTGCATGGGGGCAAAAAAAGCAAGAGTTTTTTTCACGGTAGTTGTACCATCAGCGGTATCTAATATCTACACTGGAATAAGACTAGGACTTAGCTCAGCTATCATCTGTGTTGTGGCAGCTGAAATGCTGGTCGGCAGTGATGGCCTTGGTTATCTTATAAACAGCTCGAAGCTTTATTACAAAACAAGCTGGGCTTTTGCAGGCATCGTTACACTTGCTGTGATTGGCTTTGCTGCTGACAGGCTCCTACAGTTTATTGGCAAGAAAAAACTTAAACACTTTGACGTAAAATAATTAATTCGACAGGAGAGATTTAAAAAATGAACATAAAAAAGATAATCGCAATATTAGCATCGACAGCATTGACAGCAACTCTTCTTGCATCATGCGGTAGTTCATCAAGCGGAAAAACCGCAAAGAAGGTTACCAAAGACGGTAAAGAGCTTAGCGTTTTGAGAGTTGCGAACATGACAGGTCAGCCAGATCAGTACGCCGACTATATCGGTATGGAGCAAGGAATATTTGAGAAATACGGTATATCTCTCGAAACATCAGAATACGCTGCCGGCATTAACACAGTTGACGCTATTGCAACAGGCACAGCAGATACAGGACTTCTTGCAGATTTTGCTGCTGTAAACAGAATTGGAAATACTCTCAATAACACTAATCTTGTGATTTTTTCAGATCTAAGTTCTAGCGTTTCATATAACGGCGGTCTTTTTGTTGCACCAAAATATAAAGATGATCTTGGTGCTTTAGATGGAAGCGAAGGATGGATAACTTCTATTGGAACAGTTTCAGAATACTTCAACTGGCAGGCTCAGACTTATTTAGGACTTGACCCGTCAAAGCAGAAAAACGTCAACACAGATTCCATATCAACTCAGATAGCAGTTGCACATAACGGTGAGGCATCAGCCGCTATCGTTACAGGCTCAGCTATAAAAAAATATGAAGCAGAGGGCTGGACTCAGGTCGCATCTGCAAAAGATATAGGGATAAACGTATCTGCTTATCTTATAACATCAAGCGACTTTGCAAAGAACAATACTGAAACTCTTACGAACTATCTTAAAGCACTTGATGAAAGCGTTAAATACATAAATGACAACTTAGATGAGTCGGCTGAAAAAATATCAAAGAAATATGGAATCGAACCAGATGATTTCAAAACAAACTGGGAACAGTACAGTATTAAACTGGGACTTTCTGAGGAAGCTGCATCTCATCTTGATGAAATAAACAAGTGGGCGTATGAGAATGGTAAATATCCAAACAGTTACAACATAAGGGAATTTTATTATCCAGACTCAGCAAAAAAAGCATTTCCAGATAACGTTACGGCAGACCTGACAAAAGCAGACAAATAAACAAGGAGGAATCAGACATGGGTTATCCAAGCATTTATCCAACAGGAGTTACAATATACAACAAAGAAAAAGCCTACAGCGGCTATACGATCTTCCCGTCCGCTAAAGGTGCTCTGCTCATAGATATGAATGGCAATGAAGTAAAGCTTTGGGCTGGCCTGGGAGGATTTCCTAACAAAATACTCCCAGGCGGATATGTAATGGGCACAACAGGAGCAAGAGGAGGTAAATATGCATATCAGGATCAACTTGATCTTGTTCAGGTAGACTGGGACGGTCATATCGTATGGAAATTCGACAAAACTGAACTTGTTGCCGACCCGGGTAAAGAACCGGTCTATATGGCTAGACAGCACCATGATTTTCAGCGTGAGGGCAGCACTGTGGGTTACTATTATCCAAATGGTGAGCCAAAGACAGACAGCGGCAATACACTTGTCCTAACTCACGAGAACCTCTACAACCACGATATTTCAGACAAAAGACTTATCGATGATAAGATCATCGAAGTGGATTGGGAAGGCAATATAATTTGGAGCTGGCGTGCAAGCGACCACTTTGATGAGCTTGGCTTTGACGAGGCCGCAAAGAACGCATTGTTCAGAAACCCTGGTCTTCACGGTGAGGCAGGTGGAGATTGGATGCACATAAACAACTTCTCTACCCTTGGCGAAAATAAGTGGTATGACGCAGGCGACAAACGCTTCCACCCGGACAATATCATATTTGATGCAAGAAACTCAAACATACTCGGAATTATCGAGAAATCAACAGGTAAGATAGTATGGCGTGTAGGTCCTAACTTCAACGAAAGCGAAGCCACAAAGAAGCTTGGCTGGATAATTGGTCAGCACCACCTGCACATGATACCAAAGGGACTTCCTGGAGAGGGCGACCTGTTGGTATTCGATAACGGCGGCGAGGGTGGCTACGGCACACCTAACCCTGCTTCCCTCACAGGCGTGAACAATGCACACAGAGATTACTCAAGAGTACTTCAATTCAATCCTGTTACACTTGAAATAACATGGCAGTACACTCCCCTTGAAGCGGGAAATCTGCTTTTTACTGACGCTTCTAAGTTCTATAGCTCATACATCAGCTCTGCACAGCGACTTCCGAACGGAAACACTCTTATTACGGAAGGTTCAGATGGACATCTTCTTGAGGTCACACCTGACCATGAAATAGTTTGGGAATTTGTAAACCCTTATTTCAAGAATTTTGCTGGAACATTCAAAAGCAACATGATCTACAGAGCCTATCGTGTACCATACGAGTGGATACCACAGCTTGAAAAGCCTGTTGAGACCTCTATCGAGCCTATCGACATTACAAAGTTCAGAGTACCGGGTGCTTCTATTGGCGAGGGTACAGGACTTGTTACAGCCGTTGACGGGATCGATCCAACAAAAGGAGTTCCTCTCACAGGTTCAGGAAATGAAGAAGATGATGAAGAACGCATCGACTTCTGCGTTGCTTCTGTAAAGAAAAAAGATCTAGAATAAAATTAATGTACATAAGGCAGCTTCTGTAAAACGAGGCTGCTTTTTTAGACCGCAGAGAGTTTACAAGTCCTTGACAAAAGAAAAGATTAGTGCTATTATATTATGTGATATTGTTATTTATTTATCAATCATGTTTATTAGTAAAGGAAAGTGTAAATATATGTCTAAAGACGGTTCGATATCCGCATCAGTAATAAAACGACTGCCACGTTATTATAGATTTTTAGGTGAGCTTCAAAAAGAGGGACTTGAAAGAATATCTTCAAGGGAGCTTTCTGAGAGAATGAAGCTCACGGCTTCACAAATAAGACAAGACCTTAACTGCTTTGGCGGATTCGGTCAGCAGGGATATGGCTATCACGTTGACGAGCTTAGAATGGAAATAGGCAAGATACTCGGAGTAGACAAGCATTTCAAGACCATACTTATCGGTGCAGGAAACCTCGGTAAAGCTATCGCCACACATATTAACTTTGAAACAAGGGGTTGCAATCTCATAGGCATATTTGATATAAACCCTAAGCTCACTGGTGAAGTGGTAGGAAACATACCGATTCGTCACACTAATGAAATAGAAAGCTTTTGCGAAGCAAACTCCCCTGTTGTAGCTGTGCTTTGTATACCGAAGGCAAACACTCAGGCTATTGCAGACCAGCTTGTAAATCTTGGTCTGAAAGCGTTCTGGAATTTTTCACATTATGATCTTAGCATCGACTATGAAAACATAGTTGTGGAAAATGTCCATTTAGGTGACAGCCTGCTTACACTTACATATGCAACAAATATCATCACAAGCACTGATACTGACAACAGCGAAGAGATCGAATAAAAAAGGCGTTGTAAAAAAACAGCGCTCAAAGAGTCGAGATTTCCTGCTTTTGGGAAATCTCGGCTCTTTT
>ERZ772969.2445-NODE-2445-length-11624-cov-2.863169_pt1 | contig 11624 bp, 7 predicted proteins | sample MGYA00511676_ERZ772969 | MGnify/ENA primary metagenome ERZ772969 (study PRJEB29015, sample SAMEA2737651) | human gut metagenome | biome: human gut; feature: human-associated habitat; material: faeces | place: China | collected 2012 ...
CCGTCAGCACGCCACCGCCAATGAACCAGGCATCGCCCATGCCACCGGTCGACGGGAGCTTTGCCGTTTCTTTATCGTTGAGGACGTAGCCTTCGAATCCCCCGATATGTATGGCATCCGTCGGGAAGTCATCTGGCTTTGTCAACGGGAAAGTAGACTCGGCGGTCTTGTCCCTGAGCATGAAGTAGTGAATCGCATCATCGCCGGAAGGCGTGATGTAACCTTCAGGGGCTTGGGTTTCAACGAGCTTGTATGCCTCGTTGAGTCTGATAGTGGCCGAGGAGATACCGCAAACCTCATTCGGGTTTTCCTCACATTCCTTATTTCCGCTGTCCTTTGCAGCGGAGAATGTGATTGCGCCCTTGCTGTCGGTCCTCAAACCCTTGCATAGACGAACCCAGTCCGTGCCGTCCCACTTGTATAGGTCGAAGAATGCGCCCTCAAGTCTATTGGAAGGATCTTTGGAATCCGCCTTGTAGAAGGACATCTTGGTTATCTGTGCATCACCATGCGATTCGGTGACCTTCACAGATTGGCCGGATACTCCGGAAGTCTTACCCTTCATGGTTACGTTGTTGCTGACCTGAACGGTGGCGTTCTGCTGTCCAACGACCTTGTACGAATACTCGATAAGCAATGCCGTCGAATCGGGAACCGTAATTGTCAATCCGTTGACTCGCTTATCGCCACTTGCGGAAGAAGTTGGCGTCGCCGTGTAGTCACTGCTATCCAGTTCCTCGCCCTTCGTACCACTGGCCGAGTCGTATCGGTACACCTTCACCTCGTTGAGATTGAACTCAACCGGATTTGACTCCTTGTAGTCGTAAGTGAACTCGTCGTTCAACGTGAGCGTATCGGAATTCTTGTCCAAGTCCATCGCGTTCGGATTGACCACAATGGAGTATGGCACCAGATTCTGTTTACCGGAATCCTGACCGTTCTGATCATACGAAGAGCTCTTCTTGACGATATCCCACTCGTCATCCCTGGTGATTTTCTGCGACTGGCTTTTTTCGCCCCAGTCCTTACCGGTGGAGTCACTCAGTTTGGCCGTGTTTTTGAATGCAGTCGCCGTCTTGCCGAGTGCGGAAACGTCGTCAATCGTCGCACGGACATCCAACAGCAACTTGGCTTTGTACCAGCTTGCATTGTTTCCGCCGCCGTACACCGCCACGGTGGATAGCAATCCGGCAGGCACGACAATCGTAAGCACGTTTCCAGAACGGGTGACCGTAACCTGGAAGCTCTTACCCCCAAGATTCCACCAGCCGGCAATGGTCGTCACTGCAGTACCATCTGACGACGGAACCGCCAGATTCACTTCACCCCCCATGTTGAAGCTCATCGAGGAAAGGCTGACGCCCGAAGGCAATTGCTCCGTAATCGTCAGGTCGACGTAACTGTTCACATCCGCGATATGCTCAACCTGATTGACTTCTACCTGCCAATGCATGACCGGCTTGCCATCAACCTGTTCCATTGAGGACGAATCGTTGTATTCGTGAGTGGAATCCGATGCCGAGCCAGTTTTCGCATCGATCTTGCTGAGATTCCAGCTCAGATTGCTCGGAGAGAATGTGATGCTTGGGTTGACGGTGAATTTGCCGATCGAACCCGAATTCGAATACTGCTGTTCACCATTCCATGTCTGGGTAATGGTGCCGGTCGCATTATACGAAAACTCAATCGTTTGCCCGACATTCAAAGGTGATGAAGATTGTATGGTGAAACCCATGGTCTTCCCATTGTTCTCTTGGAACGTCACCTCCGGCTCATTCAGGCCAGCTTTTTGGAAGGAAGCCTTAATCGCTGTTTCCAAAGCCGAACGTTGAGAGGAATCGAGGTACTGATTGTCGGAGAGTCTATCGGTATACTTCCATCCTGCCGGCAAGGCCTCGGCAGAGTATTTCGGCGCAATGGTCACAGTCCAAGGGACCACCGTCGTTTTCTCATCCTTCGAAAGGGTAACCGTTCCCGCGGTCTTCGCGAGTGGGTTGTATGGCCCCGGATTCACACCCTTATCACCGGTCGAGATTGAGTCCTTGCCATTCGGCGGGGTGAGATCGGCCTTATTGGTGGACTCAGTTGGCATGACACCGTCAGATGCCTTGGTGGTGTAAGTAAACGTATAGACTTGGCTTGCATTGTTTTCGCCGAATGTAATCGGGAATTGCGAAAACTCCGTCTGGCCATTCACCGCGGGCGAAACCGTGATATTGCCCTCAAGTGCACCACCCGTTACGATATCCTTCAGAGTCCAACCGTTGAGATCACCCAATTTAGTCGCATCGACGGTAACCGTCCACTGGACACTGCCATCTTCCTGCAGAGCACCGTCACTCTTAGTGATCGTAGGTTTCTTATCCCAAGAAACGGAATCGTACGCCTTTTTCTCAAGCTCGTTGTCGTTCTTGTCTTTAGCCTTGACCGTCACCGAATTATTCTGGCTGGTGACTTCACCATCCGCTACATCAACCTTGCTCGTATAAACGATGGTATATTTGCCGTTTTCTTCCAGCGCAGGGCAACTCATGGTAAAACCCTGATTCCCAGCAGTCATGGTGTGAGAGCAGGTGCCACCGTTCACCGTAATGGAAGAGCTATCAATAGTTCCCAAAGATGGGACATCGGTGATGACGATGTTTTCGCCGGACTTGGTGCCCGCCTTGCTGCGAACCTCGACGGTCCATTCGACACTTCCATCATCGGAAATTGTTGAATGAGACTTGGCTACGGTAAGATCGCCTTTTGTATTGACTTTGATGTCAAGCTTCTTTCCACCGCCAAAATCATACTTTCCGCTATCGCCATCATCAACATGTGCGGCGTCGGAGTTGAACGTGAACGTTCCGTTTGTAATGGGCTGCGTCTGATTCTCCTGCACCACAGAAGAATCAAAAACAATATGGATTTTGTTGTCTTCGAAGTAATAATGCGCTTTGATACTGCTGAAATATCCTGGATTATCCTTTGTCGCATCCGTATCCGTAATGCCGACCGGAGACTCATAAACAAAAGTCCGACCAGCTTCCGTATCGGTGAGGGTACCTGCCGGAATCTCGAACGCGAAGGTGACCCTCAGCTTCTCGTTTTCTTGCAGCGTACCGCCAGCAAAATCGGACCAAGTACTACCGCCGTCCGTCGATTTCTGCACCTTTACGTCGTGGACATATTCTTTTAGATCATGTCCAGAGTCGACCGCATATGCACCTCCGGACGCAACGCCGCTGATTATTACCATGGCGAGGAGGGTGGCGACGGCGACGAAGGCGGCCACCACCTTGTGCCAGGCCGCACTATGTAAGGTCATGTTTGAATTGCCCCTCATGAAAGTCCCTATACCTAAAGTCTTCTAAATCTTGGTCTGCCGTTCGACTTTAGTTAAGACACGAAGCGGGTTCTCCCCCTCAACAATCCTCACAGTCCCCCTACTAAGATGGAGGATCTTTGGAATTGCAATGAAAACGCATTCCCCCGTCACATGGGTATGGCCTACTCGGGAATTCGATGGACAAACAACTTTTACATGCTCATTTATGGCGCCATCACCGTCGCATGTAACTATCTGACAGTGTCTAGAGTAACACCCTCTTTCGTGGAACGCAACGAAAATCACCGGCATCTTCAATGAAATTGAAATTATTCTCCCGTCGTCAATGGTTCTACTCAGCCATGAGGGGGTAGGCGGGTTCATGGAATCACCCAATGTGGGGTGAAAAACGCACACAGGAATGGGTAGGTTTTCAGATTGGCGCACAGGGGAATACGGCGTGTCAGAAATTAATAGGCACCGGAGTAACCCCTGCCAATAGTCCACACCAACGTGATCCTTAATGGACAGACCACCGCAAGGTTAATCGCTCCACCTCATTACACGAATCGCCAGCCAGATTAATTCGACCGCAATTCGCGGAACCACGCCACGCACGACCCGGCAGGAAGGGACGATTCCCGAATCATGCGCGACGGGCCCCGCCATCACCAGGACCGACATGACCCGCAAACCCCGGAAACGGCCATTCCCCGACAATCATAAGCAAGCCAGACTCCGAATCAAACGACCACACAGCGCACAACCCGCCAGAAACCACCACAACCAGAATCGTGCGCGCAACAATATGCTCATGCAATCCACGGCAATCATCATCAAGCGCGCACCCATCTGCCGGCTCCCGATAGCCCCACCCCAACAAATCACACCAAGAAAACCATCCGTCCAAATCAGCATCACCAAATCAGAACCACCAAACAGGAAAGCAGGTATAGAAAAACGGGCACGGAACAGCAAAGGAGCGGAAGGCGTATACGGGAAAAGGTATGGAAAAGGCCAGTATTCCAAAAAAATACCGGCCTTTGAAGAATCTACGGAAAAGATGCGAATCAGTCGAAATCGGCACCCAAGGCTTCCAGCTTGCCACGGAAGTCAGCATAGCCGCGGTCAATCAGGGAAATACCCTGCACATTCGAAGGGCCCTGAGCGGTCAGCGCCGCAATCAGATGGCTGAAGCCACCACGCAGATCCGGCACGTCGATGTCGCGACCGGTCAGCGGAGTCGGTCCGAAAATCACCGCGGAATGCTTGTAGTTGCGCTGCTGGAAGCGGCACGGCAGAGATCCGAGGCATTCACGATACAGCTGAATCGTGGCACCCATCTGCACTAGCGGTTTGGTGAAGCCGAAACGATTCTCATACACGGTCTCATGCACGATCGAAAGGCCCTTCGCCTGGGTGAGAGCCACCACCAGCGGCTGCTGCCAGTCGGTCATGAAGCCCGGATGCACGTCAGTCTCAATGGCGACCGGCTTCAGATCCCCACCCGGATGCCAGAACCGAATGCCCTTGTCGGTGATATCGAACTCGCCGCCGATCTTACGGAACACGTTCAGGAAGGTCATCATCTCCGGCTGAGTGGCACCCTTGACGAAAATATCACCGTGCGTGGCCAATGCGGCCGACGCCCAAGAAGCGGCCTCGATGCGGTCAGTCAGCGAAGTATGCGTATAGCCCTTGAGCTCCTTGACGCCTTCGATGCGGAAGGTACGGTCGACATCCACTGAAATGATGGCGCCCATCTTCTGCAACACGCACACCAAATCCATGATTTCCGGTTCGGTGGCGGCACCGGAAAGCTCGGTCTTGCCTTCGGCGAGCACGGCGGCGAGCAACGTCTGCTCGGTCGCGCCCACGGACGGGTACGGCAGATGAATCTTCGCACCATGCAGACCATCCGGAGCGGTGATGTGAATGCCGTCCTTATGCTCCTTGTCCACGTTCGCACCCAGCTTGCGCAAGGTCTCCAGATGGAAGTCAATCGGACGGCCGCCAATGTTGCATCCGCCGAGCGCCGGAATGAACGCTTCACCCAAGCGGTGCAGCAACGGACCGGAGAACAGGATCGGAATGCGGGAGGATCCGGAAAGGGTATCCACATCGGCCACGTCGGCAAGCTGCACCTTGGTGGCGTCGATGGTCACAATGCCCTTGGCACCATCCACATCCACATCCACGCCATGCAGACGGAGCAGGTCGGACACCACATGTACGTCACGAATCTCCGGCACGTTCTTCAACACGGATTTGCCAGGAGCGAGCAATGCGGCCACCATGGCCTTGCTCACGAAGTTCTTCGCGCCGCGTACCTTAATGGTGCCGTTCAGCGGCTTGCCGCCTACGACGTGCAGAATGTCGTCCTTGTTTTCAGACACGTTCTACCTCTTTCGTTTCCCTCGAACTCCAAACTTGAAACACACTATCCTTCAGTTTGCCATACGGACTGTAGCAAGCTCGTGAAATCACGCGTTCGGCGCAGTGTCTCCCCGTTTTGTTCGGTTTTCAGATGCTGCTTGCAATGTCACGGGCCAGATTCGCGTTCCACATGGCACCGGTCGCGCTCATCACGGCATTCGCACCGGCCTCACGATACGCCCGGTAGTCTTCGGGGCGAACCACGCCGCCCACACCCACGATGGTGAAATCGAGACCCAGCTTTTCACGGATCGCATGCAGACGGCCCACCATGTCGAGGCCGGCGCCGCGAATGGCATTGCCGCACACGCCGGAACGGTCACGGCCAGCTCCCGGCAATGCCTGATTGCCGTGAGCATCGACCAATTTCGCCGAAATCGTGTTGATGGTGGAGAAACCCTGCACGGTACCGTGTGCGGCGGTTTCCTTCACCATGATCTCCAAGTCGGCATCATTCGGAATATAGGCGAGTTTGACGACGAGCGGACGGTCGCCGATCTCATTTTTCACGGCCTCCGTAATGCGACCTACCAAATGCGGATCGTGGCACAGCAAACGATTGTGGCCCTCGTTCGGGCAGCTCGTGTTCATCTCCATCAATCCAGCGCCGGTTTCGCAGACAAGACGCGCGGTGGTGACATGATCGGCAATGTAATCATCCTGATCCATGCCGTCCACGCGCGAACCCTGGAAGCTCGGCACCAGCAGTTGACCGCTACCGGCGGCCTCGATCGCCTTCTTCATATCCGGCTGCCATTCATCCGGGTCTCGTGAAGGAACACCGAAACTGTTGGAAATCGAAATCGGCAGCTCGTAACGGGTGTCGGCCAGCACACCCTCATCCAGCTCGGCGCTGCCGGGAATCAGCGATCCGTCGGCATTTTTCGGATGCACGGCGAGCACGTTCGGAAAGGCGTTGCAGCCCCACGCACGCGAGCGCACGGTCTTGTAAACGGCCAGATCGAAGCCCATGCGGAAGGCGGCGGTCGTGAACCTCTCATTGAGCAGCGGCCCGGCGGGGATGCCGAACGGCAGGTTCACGTGGAAGCCGAGGAAATCCTCACCCGAAGCGGTCTGGACGGGTGCGGAAGACTGTGCGGCCGAAGGACCGCAATCCTCCTGCAGCACTTTGGCGAACGCACCGAACGGCCCTTGCAGATAATTGTCTTCATACGTGCGATTGACGTCATAGAACGGCGCGAATCCTTGGCTCATATCTCTCCCCGAATGCTCTTTCGAATGCGCGGCAAAACATAACCACCTTACCGCGCGGGACGGTCCAAGCCAGACTCGGTCTCATTCGCGCCGCAAACGTCGTCGCAGGGAATTCAGGAAATCGGAAATCATATTCCTTTGGGAATGGAGATGATGACCGTGGTGCCCCTGCCCGGCTGGCTGGACACGGCGAGGGTGCCATGCGACATCAGCCGCAAACGTTCACGCACGTTCGTAAGGCCGACATGGCTGCGGCCATCGCCCTCCGGCCGGTCGACGCTTTCGGCGGTCTGCAGGATGCTACCGGTCAGACCGTACAACGTGCGCTCATCCATGCCGACGCCATTGTCAGCGATTTCAATACGCACCACGCCCTGCCTTTCGCGAGCGCTCAGCCTGACGAAGCCGCCGTTCTCCTTCTTGCCGATGCCATGTTTGATCGCGTTCTCGATGATCGGCTGCACGGTCAGGGCAGGAAGCCGGAAATCCGTGGTGTCGATGTCATACATCACGGCGAGTTTGTCGCCGAACCGCATCTGTTCCAACGAGACGTACCGTTTGACATGCTGCAGTTCCATTGCGAACGGGACCGGTTCCGTTCGGGCCACGGCGTCCGTATTGTCGCGCATGTATGCGGAGAACAGGCCGAGTGCCTCTTTGGCTTTGTCCACATCCGTGTCGCACATGGCCTGGATGGTGGCAAGTACGTTGCAGACGAAATGCGGATTGATCTGACTGACCATGATCTGCACGCGTGCGGCATGTTGCAACGCTTTGAGCTCTTTGTCGTTTGCCAGCAGCTGGCCGAAGTGGCTGCGGGATTTGTACCATGAGATGCACAGTCCCAGCAGTACGGAAACCGCCATGTTGAATAGGTTCGAGACAAGCGATGGACCGGATTCGGCGAGCGCAATCGCGTATAGCGCGGCCAGGCCGAAGGCATATGCGATGAGATTGTCGATTGGGCGGCTGTCGAACAACGAGCCGACGCACAGCAGCGCCATGCAGGTCATGACGGCAATTGAACCGGGAGCGGCGATGAAGTCGTAGAAGCCGGCCAGGACGACCAGGGTCACCGAAAACACCGCCGTCTGCGCATACGAGTGGAACAGTACGTTTTTGGTGTCGTCAAGCCGGTTATTGATGACGAGAATGATCGTAACGATGACGCTGGCAATGACGAACGGCCATAGATTGATCCACTCGCAGCCCACCAGTGCCAGGCGGGTGATGCACATGACCATCAGGAACAGCTGACAGAACATGCAGCATCGACGCACCATGTCGAGGTTGTCGCATGCGAGCCTACGGATGTAATGGGGGCTGTTGATTTCGGGGTAGCCGAATGTGTACCAGTACGTCAACGCACGTCGAATATGATTCATGCTTTTGCTCCGAGCTCTTTCGGGGGATACCCCCTGTTTATGAAGTATGTCAGATGGCACGGATGTGATGCGGGGGACTCCCCCTTCCATCTTCCGAGGGCGTCTGCCGGGGTGCCTTCCGGACCACCTTCCGATTGTGGGTTAGAGTGTGAGCATGTATGTGATTGCGGCGGACGACGAACCTTTGATCCTCAACAGCATGACGAGACTGCTGCACGCAGTGTTTCCCGACGCACAGGTCAGAGGGTTCGGCACCGCCCAGGAAGTCGAATCGTTTGCGCGCGAGGCGGTCGCCTCCTGCGCGAATATCGCCTATGCGTTTCTGGACCTGCGATTGCGGGGCGAGAACGGACTGCGGTTGGCGAAGGCGATCAAAGATATCAGTCCGCATACGAAAATCGTGTTTTCAACGGCTTATGCCGATTATTCCTTCGGATTGCGGGGCGATGGCAACACCGGATTCGTCATGAAACCCGCCACGGAGGGCGATATTCGTGATTGCGTAGCTGTACTTGATGATGTGTTGCGGCGCGAACCGTCGTATCGCGGCGAGTTTCCGACCGACGCCGCGAATGGCAGGCACGAGCAGCTGATGATTCGCACATTCGGCGATTTTGAAGCGTTTCATCATCATGAACCGCTTCCGTGGGAATCCCAGGAGGCCAAGGATCTGTTGGCCTTGCTGATTCATGCGCGAACCGCGCCGCTTACCGACGCACGGATCGCGGATGCATTATGGCCGGTTGATGCCGATTCCACGGATGCGCGCGATGCAGGCGCCACTCGCATGGAACGGCAATCAGGTCATACAGGCCGCCCCAAGCATGCGTTCGCGTTATCACTGCGGATTCGTGGCCTTGTCAAGTCGCTGCGGCGCACATTGCAGACGGTGCACCCGCAGGCCGGCAAGCTGATTTGCCACTCTCATAACACCACCAGTGTTTCGACGGATCCGATTGATGGCTTGACCGTGCATTGCGATCTATTCGACATGTTGCATGGCAGTGCCTACGCCGTCAACACCTACTACGGTGAATACCTGCCCGCCTATCCGTGGGCCAGTTTTCCCACCGCCGACCTCGATCCGGACCTGTGACTCGCGGTCTGTGACCCATGGCCTCAGCCCGGACCCGTAGGTCATGCGGCCTTGTCGGAGACAATCTGGTATTTGCGACCGCGCCCTACTCCTACGGGTTCGATGACGCCTTCACCCACCATGGAACCCAGAATCTCACGGGTACGGGTAAGCCCCAAACCGAGCACCTTCGCCAATTGCGAGGTAGGCAGTGGGCCGCCAGCCGTCAATGCCCGTGTGATTTTCTCCACGTTGGATTGTGGCTCCATGGGCTGCGCCACCAAGGATGCCCCACCCAGATTGAACCGTATTGAGGATCGCTGACCGCCCCCGGCATCTTCTCCGACTTCAGCCATCCGACGGCCGTTCGGAGCATATGCCGCATTTGCTCCCGTTGCGGTGATAGGAGTGGCGGTGCCTGCGGATGCGATGGCCATTGGACCCGCAGGAATCGAAGAACCCGAAACCGCAAAGTCCGAAACCGCAGAACCCGAAGGAGTTGAGATTCCGCCGCCCTCAACGGCACCATAATCCTGAATCTTGCGTGGATACAACGTAAGCGTCACCCTGTCCGGATGCTCGCCAACCTCCAACTCGGGGTATGCGGTTCCCGCGAAATCGCAACCAGCCCGCATAACATCAAAACCGCTGCCAGCCTTCTCCCCTATGCCGATAAGGTTGAACATTTTCATCAGTATGGGATTGCGGGCATCGGAAATGCCTCCGTGTATCACCTCATCCGCGGAGAGCCGAAGCCCACCGGGGTTGGAGAATACTATCCGATCATAATATTGAACGATCACCGTTCCACGGCGCACATGGTAGTCGGCATGCATAAGCGTGTTCGCGACTGCCTCACGCACGGCCTTGTCCATCGGATTATCGTCGATGCGCAGCATCTCCCGGCCAAGCTGGAAAGGATGCGCGACTGCGGAATGCAACCGGTTGACGACCCTGCCCCAAAAGTCATAAAGATTGCCCGACCACATGCCGTCATCCGACGTAAAGCGATCAATCCAACGGGTGTCGATATCATGCACTTCACGGTAATCCAGGAAATAGTAAGGGAATTCAGCGGTGATCTTTTCACTGGAACCGAACATCAGCAAGCCGGCCCTAGTCGGCCTCGCAATCGAATCATCCAACGCAAGCGCATTGATTCTCAGCAAAAAATCCTCATCGGACAACTCAGTCCAAGGATGATCGGGACGAATGGTCTTGAACCGCTGACGGTATGCGCGAACACTCTCGGCGTTCAGCGCGCCGAAGTCCATGCCTTCAACGATCTTCCTGTCCAAGGGGCGCAGATCGCTGTCTCGCAACATGGCATGAACCGTTTCCGAGTCGCACAGATAATCACCATCGCCATTACGCCGGTATGAGCCCTTCAACGGATTGGGACCGATATACACAGGAATGCGTTCTCTCGATGCACGGGGAATGTCAATGGACACGATATCCCCTTGCCCGGTATGACGAACCACCACATCGTTCTCGCTCAGCACCACCGAACTGATTGTCGAGGAATCATGCACCGTGTTCCAGAAATCCTGCACCAGTTTGTGGGCATCGTCGACTCCGGTGATGTGCAGGGAATGATCGGAGCGCTCGGAGACACCGAGCAGAATCATGCCGCCTTCCGTATTGGCGAATGCACTGTACGTCTCCCATATACTACGCGGCAGAGCACTTTTCGCACGCTTCGCCTCAAGGCGATTGTTTTCGTGCAGACGTGGAATCTCACGTTCCCACCAGTCATCAGTGAGTGCGGCATCCGTAAAGACACCATCATCGGATATGCCCTGACTCATATTGCCACCGCCTTCGCACTACCGTTCGTTCACTGCCGCCACTTTGTCGCCGTTTTCATCATATTACCACCGCTCTATGACATTTTGCCACCGCTTTTTCGCCATAGCGGTGGCAAATCGGCGACAACCGCAGGCAACAAAAAAGCCCGGACACGCCGGGCTTTCAGTCACTATACGGAAATACAGCGTCCGCCTCGCTCAGGCAGGGCCCTGCCGGCAGTGCACCGCACTACCAGCCGGCCACCGCGGCTAAATAATGCCGCGATCGGCCAACGGACCCGTCCTGCAATCACGGACCGCGCTACGCGCGGACCCATCATCACCTTCGCTCGGCTCTCGCCTCGCTCAGGCAGGGCCCTGCCGGCAGTGCACCGCACTACCAGCCGGCCACC
>ERZ772969.2447-NODE-2447-length-11618-cov-2.533772_pt1 | contig 11618 bp, 10 predicted proteins | sample MGYA00511676_ERZ772969 | MGnify/ENA primary metagenome ERZ772969 (study PRJEB29015, sample SAMEA2737651) | human gut metagenome | biome: human gut; feature: human-associated habitat; material: faeces | place: China | collected 2012 ...
GCAAAGGTAGTAAAGCTGGAAGCCCACACAAAGGCGGCTAAAGTTGGATGCTTACGTTACTTCGTGACCACAATCACGCAGTGCTTTCTCTAAAGTCAAGGCTTGTGTCAGATGTCCTCTGCCTTCACCTTGTACAATGAATATGACTTTCATTTTTTTCAGTGTTATCTTATTTTGCTTACAAAAATAAAGGAGTGTTGTTACAAAACAGTGTAAAAACGATAACATTCCATAGAAAAAAAGAAAGATTTAAATTCTTATAAAATAATATTTAAATATGATGTGCGTCCTACATCGTTATATTCTTAACAAGCTTCTCAAATTCATTGCGGTCGCAAAGGGCTTTTTTCTTGATGCGGGCACGATAATTATAGATAGAATTAGGTGAATAATTGAGGAATTCAGCAATGCGAGAACTTTCCTCAATGCCCAGTCGTATGAGCGCAAAGATGCGCAGGTCAGTAGTCAGCTGTCCGCCGTGGGCAATGTGGATACGATGTTCTGGTTGGAGCAACGCATTGAAATCATTGACAAAATTGGGAAAAAGATGAAGAAAGACGGTATCGAAATTGTAGAATAACTCGTTCAGCTCATTGGATTTGAGCTCGTCGGTCTCCGTCATTTTCAACAAGTCGTTATATTGTCTGGCCTTGAGCTTTCTATTGACTTTGATGCGGTAGTTATCGAGTTTGTCGATATATTCGGAACACGTGGAAAGGAATTTTCCTATGTACTCGTCTTTCATCTTGTTGGCATCGGAAAGCTGATGATTGGTAGATGAAAGAAGCGTATTAGCATTTGAAAGTTGCTCGTTGAGTATTTCCAATCGACTGTTGATGCTTTTTAATTCGTTTCTGGCCTTGGCAAGCTGTGTCCGTTTGTGTTGAACATAGAAGATGATGCCGAGCAGAATAATGGAAAGAAGGCTGACAACAACGATGAGTAACATAAGATGGTGGTTGGCACTTTGCAGACTGTCGCGGTAGTTGTTGTTGATGAGTGTCAGGATGGGCGAAACGAGCCAGCCACGCATGTGCGTGCTGAAATGGGAAACGCAAGTCCACGAGAAATCCATATATTGGTAGGCTCTATCGTTATCGCCATCCTCACTGAGCAGATTGGCGAGATTCCACAGAGAACTCTGATCCATGACAGCACTGTTAATGTCGCACAGGGCCGATATAGTCAGCCAACGTTTCTGCTCATCACGGTTTTTCATCTTCCGGTAGATCTCCGCGCGGAAGAAAGCCATGATAGCATAGTCGTGGGTACCGTAGCTAACCTGTTTTTCCCATAGGGTAGATGTTTTCAGTGCCTCTTGATATCGCTCGCTGTTGTTAAGTCTTTCGGTCTTTCTCCATAAATATGGAATAGAATTGTGGGGGGCGATGGCATTGAGAGAATCACTGTATCGGTCGACAAGATGATAATATTGCTGCTCAACCTGTGAATCTTTTGAAAAGAAAGCTAAATCCCCATAGAAATGGCTGCCAACGAAATAATAGTTGATGCGATCCTCCCTGCTAAGCTGGTCAAGAGGAATCTGCTGAAAATGGAATATGGCCTCGTTGTAAAATCCAGAGAGTCCATACTGATTGGCCAACAGCAGCCGACGATTGTTAAGAAGGTCTTTGCGCTTCAATGTTTTGGCTAATTCCAGTCCGCGACCAAGCCATACCAGCGCAGAGTCATTGCTGTAGGAGTAATATTCACGATACAATCCGTCCGCCAACTCATAGCGTGCTTGAAGATTGCTGATGCCTTCATATTGCCGGCGTAAGACAGAAAGACGACGCTCTTTGGCCTTGATATGTTGTTGTGAATTTTTGATGGAGCGGTCTAAAAGTGAATAGAGCTCGTTAAGAGAAAGCTGTGTCTCGGAACGATTGGATTGCGCCATAGAAGATTCCTGGGACAAAGCGAAGATAAAAAATAAGAGTAAAAGTCTTATTCTCATGACGGTTAAATATAATTAATAGGCATACAAATATACCATATTTTTCAATTGCAACAAACATTTTACGCTGTTTTATGATGCTTTCAAACTGTAAAGAACAAAATCATTTCTATATTAAAATATCTGAATATCAAACACAGCACATTGTATATCAATAATATATCATTTTTCACCATACAGAATTATCCACATTGATACCTTTGTATGTAGACAAAGCTTGATTCTATTAATTAAATTTGCAAAACGAAACTTAAACATCTGTCAATAACTAAAAACATTTAGAATGAGAAACAATCAGAAATTGTGGCCAAAAGCCATCATGCTCTCTGTGGTGTTCCTGTGTTTTACCATGACAGCCGTCGCACAAATGATAAAAGTGAGCGGTGTAGTCCTGGATACCCATCAAGAACCCATTATAGGAGCTACCGTGAAGGTAATAGGAACCGGCAGCGGGACCGTAACCGATATTGACGGTAAATTTAGTCTTGAGGCTAACCGCTCTGCGCGTGTGAGCATTTCTTATGTAGGCTACAGAACTTTGGAACAACGTGTACAATCCAATATGCATGTTGTGATGGAGGAGGAAGCCAACATCCTCTCAGAGGTTGTGGCCATAGGTTACGGTTCGGTGAAACGAAAGGATGTGACCACAGCCGTATCGAGTGTGAACACCGAAGACCTGGAAACACGTCCAATTGTGAGCGCCGTGCAGGGTATGCAGGGAAAAGCAGCCGGACTGCAAATTAGTCAGGCCAACGGCCAACCAGGTTCTGCGCCGACGATACGTGTGCGAGGTACCACTTCGCTCAACGGAAGCAATAACCCGCTGTATGTGGTAGATGGTGTGCCTGTAGACAACATTGACTATCTATCGGCCAACGACATTGACAACATCCAAATCCTCAAGGATGCTTCGTCGGCAGCCATCTACGGATCGAGAGCTGCCAACGGTGTAGTTATCATCGGAACCAAACAAGGAAAATCTGGTGTGGCTAAGGTAAGCCTTAGTGCACATTATGCCTTCAACACCGTTCGTGACAACCAAGATCCACTCAACGCAGAAGAATACAAGGATCTCATCAATGATATGAACGAGAAGGGCGTTTTGAGTCTGAAACTCCCCGCAGAACTTAGAGACCGAACCGACTGGAAGAAGGAAGTGTACCGAACAGGCAACGTGCAGAACTACCAACTGGCCATTACCAACGGAAACGATAAGCTGCGCTATTACCTTTCAGGAGGTTACACGGGAGAGAACGGTGTGATTGTGAGCTCCAGCTACAAACGCTACAATATGCGGGGATCGCTGGAGAACGAAATCAGTAAATGGCTCACGTTCAACGGCAGTGTGGCTTATTCTGACTATACTTTTAAAGGAACAGGCATTATCTCGGGAACGAGTAGCGACCGAGGTGGTGTGGTTCCCGCCATTCTAAGCACGCCGACATATGCTCCAATATGGGATCAAGCTCGCCCGGGACAGTATTACACCGACTTTTATGGTGTAAATGTGGACGGACCATTGGAGAATATTGCCCGTACCAAAGACAACAAGAGCCAATATAACAAACTGTTGGCAACTGGAAAGTTTATCGTTACCTTCATACCAGAACTTACATTGACAAGCACCGTTTCGTTTGATCGGTCATCCTCAATCGTCACCAATTTTCTTGACCCAAAACTTACACGCGAGGGTCGCAACCAGAACGGTACGGGCTATGACGGGCGCTCGGCTGGAACGGTATGGACTATTGATAACGTGCTGAATTGGAAAAAGAATTTTGACAAACACGGACTGGACGCCATGGCTGGTTCTTCATGGACGCAAAGCGACTGGAGCCAGAACTATATCAATGGATCCGACTATGCCGACGACCTCTTCCGCACACTCAACGCTGCCAATAAAATCAGTTGGAGTGGCACCGGTTCATCTGCTTCCGACTGGAAGATCCTTTCATTCTTCGGTCGTTTGCAATACAACTGGAACAGCACGTATATGCTGACCGCCAACCTACGTGCCGATGGCAGCTCAAGGCTCGCTCCCGGACACCGATGGGGTATCTTCCCTTCTTTCTCAGGCGCCTGGCGTGTCTCCAACGAAAACTTCATGAAAGACATAGAATGGATCGACGACATGAAGATTCGAGGCGGTTGGGGACAAACCGGTAACCAAAGCGGACTGGGAGACTACGGCTATCTGGCTCTCTACAACTTCGGACGCATACAATGGTGGGAGACTGGCAACGAACACGCTGTTCCAACCCGAACACAAGGTTCACTGAGCAATCCCGAACTTACCTGGGAGACAACCTCTCAAATGGATATTGGGTTTGACTTGACCTTGTTGCGCAACCGATTGACTTTCTATTTTGACTGGTACTACAAGAAGACCAGTGATATGCTGATGCACATTACGTTGCCGGCTGGAAGCGCTGCTGCCAGAAACCTGACCTACAACGGAGGAGAAATTGAAAACAAGGGAATGGAATTCTCCATAGACTCCAAAAACCTGACTGGTAACTTTAAATGGAATACCAATTTCAATATTTCGTTCAACCGTAACAAGCTGACCCGTCTCGAGCTGGTTCCGGTGTACTGGGGTGCCGTCACCAATGACAATGTGGGACAAAGCGTGGTGCGAAACGCTGTAGGCCATCCGTTGGGAGCCTTCTGGGGTTACGTGGCCGATGGCGTGGATCGTGAAACGGGCGACATGATTTATCGTGACGTGAATGAAGACGGTGTTGTTTCGGCCAGTGACCGTACTTATATCGGCGACCCTAATCCAGACTTTACTTATGGTCTGACCAACACCTTTTCATGGAAGGGTCTCAATCTGAGCATCCTCGTGCAGGGTAGCGTGGGCAATGACATCTATAATGTGTCGCGTATGGAAAGTGAAGGTATGTTTAACGGAAGAAACCAAAGTAAAGGAGTTCTAGACCGTTGGAGAGTACCAGGCCAAAACAAGTCTGTTCCAAGAGTAGGCTTTAATCAGCAAAACTCCACCTATTATCTTGAAGACGGCAGTTATCTGCGGGTTAAGGACATATCCTTATCCTACGATGTTCCTAAGAACGCTATCGACAAACTTCACCTTACCCGCCTCATGCCATACATCTCGTTTTCCAATCTCCTGACGTGGACCAACTACAGCGGTCGCGACCCGGAGGTAAACCAGTATGGAAACAGTGGTGGTGTGCAAGGAATCGACTGGGGAACTTACCCCCTGAATCGCTCGTTTGTCATGGGACTTAAAGTAGAATTCTAATTATTAACACAACTATCATCATGACAACAAAACAATATATCAAAACAATACTAATGGGATGTGCGCTATCAGCCACAACAGCCTGTTCATTAGACACAGAGCCTATATCCCAAGCCTCGGAACTAACCGAAGGCTCACAAACCGACACAACTACAGCCGTACTGAAGAATAGGGAAGCTGCCCTGAGCCAGCGAACGGCTTTATACAAACTCTTAAAAAACCGGCAGGAACACATGCATCTGGACTATCTGCTGCTGGGAGAAGCCCATGCCGACAATGCCTACGGAGGAACAACCGGGCAGGAAACCATTCCCACGGAAACCAATGCCCTGGATGCTGCCACGGGAACGATGAGCCGCGACTGGAGTCGGTATTTGGAAGACATTGCCAAAGCCAACGTGCTCATCAATGGTGTAGAACAGCTTCACAAGAAAGGAGAAGTTAGCGATGCAGAATATCGTCAATGGCGTGCGGAAGGACAAATATTCCGTGCCTTGATGATGTTCCGCATGGTCAGGATGTGGGGCTCACTGCCAGTCATCACGAAAGTGGCGCAAACCATTACCTCCAACAATATCAAAGAGGTTTATCCCACTTACTTTCCACCACGTTCTACAACAGAGGAATGTTATCAGCAGATTATAGAAGACTTGGAATATGCAGAGCTAAACGCCCCCGACATTTCGTCAACCGACCGCACACAGATGTCGAAGACCGTAGCACAGGCATTCCTATGCAAGGTATACGCCGAGAAGGCCGTACGCGATTATGACAAGGTGATTGCTTACGCTGAAAAGGTGAGGAACACGCCTGGCGTAGCTTTAGAAAAAGATTTTGCAACCCTATGGGGATGGAATGCTAAAGCCAAGAACTGCATGAAGCGCAACACGACTGAGGGAATACTTGAGATTCAGTGGTTCCCTGGAGCCGGCAACTGGGAATCATGGATGTACGGCCGATGTCTGGAAGATTATGACAACAGCTTCACTTGGGCCAAATGGGTAACCCCATCGCGCGACCTTATCAGAGCTTTTGAGGCCGAGAACGACACGCTGAGAAAGAATCAGACCATCGTTTATTATGATTGCACGTGGAGTAACTACTATCCGTCTTCACACTATGCCTTCATGTATAAACTGCGTTCAGGTTACAACAACGTATATGTGGTTCGTTTGGCTGACATCATCCTTCTTGAGGCAGAAGCTTATGCAAACAAGGGCAATTTGGCTGAAGCAGCCAAACTCGTGAACATCATCAGGCAAAGGGCCAAGCTCCCCGTTTTGGATACCAAATACACGTCTTCTAAAGAAAAAATGCAGGAAGCCGTATTACTGGAACGCCGGTTGGAACTTGCCATGGAAGGTGAGCGGTGGTACGATCTGTGTCGCAACGACAAAGTGGAAAGTGTCATGAATAGTCTCAACAGCAGAGATGAAGGACGTCTACCACAGGCAAGAACGTTTGATAAGAACTCTTATTTGCTCCCAATACCTCAGTCGGCTATTGACGAGAACGATAACCTACGTCAGAACCCCGGCTATTAATTCCAATCCCATCAATTATCAATAAACTTATGAAAAAGAAAAATATGTATATCACTTCACTGCTTCTCAGTGCCAGCCTTTTCTTGTCTATTGCATGCTCAGTGGACAGTGGTCTCAATATTCAGCCTGAAGTTAAGAAGGAGAATCCCACACCCTCTCCGGTTCCTCAAACCAACAAGGTGAAAACATTCACTACAACATCCGACGGTTTCATGCAACTGGCTCAGAAGGAAATTTCGCTCAAAGCCGGAGAGTCTTTAGCTCCGTCGACTATTCTCATCGATGACACGAAAGTAGGACAAGAAATCGACGGATTTGGCTTTGCCATCACTTACAGCACATGTTACAATCTCCTTCACATGAGTGCTGCAGACAGAACCGATTTTCTGAAACGCACCTATTCGGAAACAGAAGGATACGGAGTGAGCTATGCGAGAATATCTATCGGATGCAACGACTTTTCGAGCACCGAATACACCTTGTGTGACGAGAAAGGACTGGAACATTTCCGTCTCTATAAAGACGAGACTGACTACGTGATTCCCATTCTCAAGGAGATTCTTGCCATCAATCCCAAACTCAAGATTGTAGCAGCACCATGGACCTGTCCGAAATGGATGAAAGTGAAAGATCTGAAGACAAAGGCTCCATTCGACTCATGGACCGACGGACATGTAAATCCTGATCATTACACCGACTATGCCAACTACTTCGTGAAGTTTGTACAGACCATGAAAGCTGAAGGCATCAACATCTATGCAGTGAGCCCACAGAATGAGCCGCTCAACAGAGCCAACTGCGCATCGACCTATATGCCCTGGCAGGAACAGGCAGAGTTTGTGAAAGAATTGGCCAAAGCTTTCAAAAAGAATTCGCTGAAGACCAAGATCTACCTTTTCGACCACAACTACAACTACGACAACAAGGCCGATCAGGAAGACTATCCCGTCAAGATATACAACGCGCTTGGCAACGAGTTCGAAGGGTCTGAATATGTTGTGGGTGCAGCCTATCACGACTATGGTGGAAGCAATACCGAGTTGGATGACATCCATGACAAGGCACCAAACAAGGAACTCATCTTCTCTGAGAGTTCTATCGGTACATGGAACGACGGACGCAATCTTTCCGCCAGACTGTTGGCCGATATGAAAAACATCATCTTGGGAACGGTAAACAGACAGTGCAAGGCTGTGCTGGTATGGAACCTAATGCTCGATGAGAAAATGGGTCCTAACCTCGACGGTGGCTGTCAGACTTGTTACGGCGCCGTAGACATCGCTTCTGACTACAAGACGCTGCGCCGCAACTCTCACTACTACATCATCACCCACATATCCAGCGTGGTACACCCCGGAGCCGTTCGGATAGAAGCTTCAGGCCGCAGCGCACACATTAAGGATGTAGACTATGCCACATTCCGCAATCCCGACTCCACCTACGGAATCGTCTTGGCCAACAATGGCGGCTTAGACCGGATGATAACCGTCAGTAACGGCGCATACAACTTCCAGGTAACAGTTCCTGCCGAAGGTGTTGTATCATGTATATGGAATCCTTCTTTAACATCTAAAAAAGATTGAAAATGAAAAGATATATCAAACATATCCTTGCTCTCTTCATTACAGTGCCGCTACTTGCGGCCTGTAGTGATGACGAAACCACGACAGGGAATCCTGTCATCACGGTATCCACCGAACGACTTTCCGCCACAATGGGCGACAGTATGTGAACTGCACTAACAGCACGGGAACTCCCCTCTCCACCCTTAAAGTAGAACTGTGCTATGGCGGGGAAGTCGTAGCCACGCAAACCGTCAGAACCAAGACCGAGGGAACATACAGTGGACGCATCAAAGCACCTTTCTTCCGTTCCATACCCAATGGTACGGCCGAGCTTCGCTTCACACTGCAGGATGTATCTCTGGCAATAACAGAAAAAAGTCTTGAGGTGGACATCCAACGTCCGAAATTCAAATCCATCGATTTCGTTTGTGCAGACGGGAAAACTTATGCCATGACACCGTCAACCGAGAATCCCTACTTGTTCACCACTATCATCAATACTACCTCTACGGTTACGAAGGGCCATTTCAAGGCTCCTGCCGTTGGGAATACATACGAGCCATTGTTGTTTGGATGGAATGGCAAGGAAGTGTCTCTAGGAAACGGAGGCGACATCACTTTCACATCTGAGAATGCGGGAGATGTAGAGATCAGCTTCGATATGCGGTATTTCGAGTACGGACCAACCTACGAAGCCCAAGTCACATTAGTTCAGTTTGCCGCAAGCGGCGAAACACAAGTGCTAAATATGTCGCGAGGAAAACTATATGAGTTTGAGGGATCACCGGAAATGAAATCAGACGAATGGTATTACGACCCAGATTTCCTGAGCCGGAACAACGACGGCACATTCACATTCAAAGCCCTCACGGGAAGCTATTCGCTCACGGCAGACTTCGAGAAGAAGTACTTCCGCATACATCCGCTGGCAGAGAATGGCAACCCAGCCTCACTGCAACCCGACGGCACAGGTTGTATATGGATTATCGGAAGCGAAGGCGTGAACAAGCCTACATGGAAAGCCATCAACCATGGCTGGTGGACTGGGGTAGATGTTGATGTGGCCATGGCTCCCATAGCTGATAAAGTATACCAAGTGACGTTGACTATCGGACAGCAACTGAATGCCAAAGATATCAACTTCAAGTTCTTCGGTCAGCCCAACTGGGGTGTGGAATTCGGTAAAGCTGGTTCCGACCATTATCTCGTTACCGACAATCCCTATTTCAAAGTTCAGGAGAAAGATGGCAATATCGCCATCGCCGACGATGCAACAGTCAAAGATGGAGAAACCTACGTCTTCACCATCGACTGTTCAGCAGGAATGAAACCTGCCAAACTGAAGGTTGAAAAACAATAAGAAATGAATTTTTGAGACCACTGCTCACATGGCTTTGGTCTCAAAAATTTCCTTTCACAGACGGTTATGATGATAGGCAATATAGCTGCGTTATGTCATTACATATATGACGAGAAACTGCGGCCACTGTAGGAGCATAGTTATATTCACTGAATCTACAGACTAATAATTCGTTATGATTAGAGTTTGGGGCTACACAACTTCTCACTGAAAGTCAAATAGTATCTTGTAATGTTGGGAAAGATTCTTAAGCAAGAATCCCAATCCTCGGATGAGAATTGGGAAACCTGTTGTTTGTTTGGAATAAGTTTGAAAATTGTTAAGCTTCTGCTTTTTTCATTTTTTCTGCGTAAGCTTCTTCTGAAAGAACAGAAACGGTACTCTTGTCTTTACGACCTTTTTGGAAGTAAACGATACCATCACTTAAAGCATATAGTGTATCGTCTTTACCCATTCCTACATTCTGTCCTGGGTTATGCTTTGAGCCACGTTGACGAACGATGATGTTGCCTGCGATGACACTTTGACCACCCCAAATCTTTACGCCTAATCTTTTCGATTCTGAATCACGGCCGTTCTTAGAACTACCTACACCTTTCTTATGTGCCATTGTTGAATTCCTCCTAAAATTTAAGCGATTACTTGTTTAACTTCTACTTCAGTGAACTGCTCGCGATGACCATTCTTCTTACGATAGTCTTTGCGACGCTTCATCTTGAAAACGATGACTTTGTCACCTTTCACAAGAGGGTTCACAACTTCTACTACTACTTTCGCACCTTCTACAGTAGGTGTGCCGACAGTGATAGCTCCTTCATTGTCTACCAGGAGTACCTTGTCAAACTCAACAGTTTTTCCACTCTCAACATCTTTGATGTGGTGAACAAAAAGCTTTTTTCCTTGTTCAACTTTAAACTGCTGACCGTTAATTTCTACGATTGCGTACATTATTATTTATTAATAAACGGTTTTCTTCCGCAAGGCGACTGATACTTATCAGTACTTATTCTGGCCTTAACGGACTAAATCAGCTGCAAAGGTACTCATTTTTCATTGTAATCTGATGAAACGGGCGAACTAAACACTGATTTTAAGAGAGATTAACACAAGAACAGGCCTGTTACACCTTAACTTTTTTCTCAGTCGTCTGTGAATTATCTAGTGAGCCTTTTGTATTTACCATAATAACGGTTATATGAAAGTAGCATGTAAAATAACCTTATCTTGAAAGTGTTAGTTTTATTCCTTCGTCAAATATTTTGTTCCAGTGCGAGTGACAAGTTCCTTTGCAAATGATTTTGGAAAGCCGGGACGTTTGACTTTAGCTCCGAGGCCTGTCTTTGTTTTTAGGAATCGACCGTTTCTTTCTGGCTTTATTGTCATGTCGTTGTATTTCACAATCAAATGTATTGCAAGTTGCTTCCATCGCCCAAGCATCTCTTGCGCCTTTTTGTTGGAATAATCATTAAGATAATTAATTGCATCAAGTTTGTTGGAGCTATATCGTCTTTGAGCTTCAGCTTCAATTTCTTGTTGATTGTTAAAATACGATGATTCCAAAGAATCACGGACTGTTTGAAGGTCTCCAAACATCTGATAATAACGCGGGTAAACCATGTTGCTGACCCAGTTACAAACCCAAAACGCATTTTTATCTGAGAATGTAACAGCATCTGCACCTGGCGTGTTGTAACACTCTGGTTGTGTTGTATTTCCGCAATAGATAGGAGTATATGCAACCATGTTCCCATCATCATTGCCAAACCAAAGAAGTCCGCCGATTTCACGTGGCAACCAGTCTCTCATCTGGCTGACATAGGAAAATGCAGATTGTTGAGTAGACGTAGGCCGTTCATTAAAATACGACGGGTTTTACTCCAAGTGAAAAGTTGTAGTTGCTCTTTTTGGTCAGAGAAGTGTT
>ERZ772969.2449-NODE-2449-length-11616-cov-2.951561_pt1 | contig 11616 bp, 9 predicted proteins | sample MGYA00511676_ERZ772969 | MGnify/ENA primary metagenome ERZ772969 (study PRJEB29015, sample SAMEA2737651) | human gut metagenome | biome: human gut; feature: human-associated habitat; material: faeces | place: China | collected 2012 ...
AGCAAACAGGAGGTTTTTGACGCTGAAAACTCGAGTTTTACCATGAAAATCCCGACTTTTCTCATCGTAGAAGCATCGTTTTGATGGCCAATTTGCATGGGTTAGGCATGCAAAAGCATACAGATTTCACCTTTATAACAATGCTTTTGGCGTACAAAGGCTCGAAAAGAAAGTTCTTGATGCAGATGTTTACTTGTAATATGTTGATTGTCAGCGCAATTTGAAAAGTGGCTTATTTTGGGCGAATTTGCGACGATTGGTCTCTTTGTTCGCGAATAAGCGAATTATGACGCGCCTTGTTGTCAAGAAAATTCATACATAATGTCCCTCATGTTTCTCATTTTGTCCACGTCCATGCCCCTTTTATTTACAAAGGTTATTTGTCGTCAAAAACAATCATGTTTTTTTGTATCAACAACGAATTTAACAAAAGACACCAATCCTTTTGTTGGAATCAATGAACGCAGGCGTTCACCTAATGAAAACCAATGTGGCAAAGCCATACGACATATTCATGTCGGCAGCATTTGTTTCATTCGCAGAACGCTTGCGTTCATGGTCTTGTTTAGTTCATTCGTGTCATTTGTTTCATTCGTTGTTCAATAATATTGCCCTTCAATGAAAGTGCCGTGTGGTCTACAACGGCGAGATATATAATAATATTTACGATTTCTCGTTATCGTTAAAAAAGCACGATTCAATAAAGTATGAAACGTCATATATTACTGTTTGTTCTGCTGGTCGCAACTGGAGTGGGGCTTGCCCAGGCAGATTTCGATGCAGAAAGCGCATCGCCGTGGAACATCGGTGAGAACATTCATTATCAGGTAGAGTTACAAAGTTCGTTCGCTGATGGCAAAACGCCCTTGTGGCTCCATTCCAACCGGCATGGCTTAAGCTCGTTGGAAAAGGACAACGGTTATCTGCGCGCGGCCTTAATCAGACCCTTGCGTACCGACTCGGCACGCAAATGGGCGATAGGCTATGGCCTGGACGTGGCGGCAGGTGTGAATCATACCAGTAAGATGATGGTTCAACAGGCCTTTGTCGAGCTGCGGTGGTTGCATGGCGCACTCTCGATAGGGAGCAAGGAATACCCCATGGAGCTGAAGAACAACCAGTTGAGCAGTGGTTCGCAAACGTTGGGCATCAATGCCCGACCCGTTCCGCAGGTGCGTTTGGCGTTGCCCGATTACTGGATGCTGCCCTTTGGCAACAGGTGGTTGCATGTGAAAGGACACGTCGCCTACGGCAAGATGACGGACGACAACTGGCAGCATAGTTTTACCCAGCGCCAGTCAAAGTATGCCGACAACGTGCTGTATCACAGCAAGGCCGGCTATTTGAAGATAGGTAATGAAGACCGCTTCTGTCCGTTTTCGATCGAAATGGGGTTGGAGATGGCCACACTTTTCGGTGGAACGGGCTATCAACCGCAGTCTGATGGAACGGTCAACGTGATTCAGAGTCAAACGGGTTTCAGGGCTTTTTGGAATGCCTTCATGCCTGGTGGCTACGACGCGCCTGAGGAGGGCATCGTGTATCAGAATGTGGAAGGCGACCAACTGGGCAGCTGGCTCATACGGATGAACTATGACGCGGACACCTGGCGCATAGGTCTGTATGGTGAAAAGTTTTTCGAGGACCACTCGTCCATGTTCCAGCTCGATTACGACGGGTACGGAACGGGTGACGAATGGAACGTCAAGAAGAAAAGAAAGTTCTTTCTCTACGACTTTAAGGACATGATCTTAGGCGTGGAACTCAATCTGAAATACAACGACCTGGTGCGCAGCGTGGTGTTTGAATATCTGTACACCAAGTTTCAGAGTGGTCCCGTGTATCACGACCACACGCAGAACATGAGTCACCATATCTCGGGCATCGACGATTTTTACAATCACTACATTTACCCCGGGTGGCAGCATTGGGGAGAAGTAATGGGCAACCCGCTGTATCGTTCGCCACTCTACAACGAGGATGGGCGTATCAACATTCAGAACAATCGGTTCAAGGCCTTCCACCTGGGGGTGTCGGGCGAGCCATGGAATGGCGTAAGCTATCGTTTTTTGACCACCTGGCAAGAGGGATTGGGAACCTATAAAATGCCCTTCGCAGCCAAACAAAACAACGTAAGCGTGATGCTGGAAGTTGGCTGTCGCCTCAAACATGGCTGGAATGTCCGAGGAAGCTACGGGGGCGATTTCGGAGATATTTTGGGCAACAACCAAGGCGTACAGCTCACCATTGGCAAACATGGAGTGTTCAACCTGTAAACGGATTATTGAAATGAAAAAAGTATCTTATATTCTCCTTACCCTCCTGATGTTCGCAACATGGACCTCGTGCGAGTTGGAAACTTCCAACAATGGGGCCTTAGATGGTTATTGGCGTTTGCAACAGGTAGACACCTTGCAAACCAAGGGAACGGCCGACCTCTCTGCGCAACGATTGTTTTGGTCGGTACAAGGCAAGATTCTCATGCTCAACGATTTGGATTACCGCTATCCCGAGTGTGTGATGGAGTTTCAACACCGTGACCAGCGTCTGACGTTGCACAGGCCATTGCTTTCTGAGCGAACGAAGGGCGACCCCGTGATAGACGATGTGAAGATTCTCTATCCATACGGCATCCGGCGACTGGACGAGCAGTTTGAGGTGGAATGTTTAGATGGTTCGCGTATGATTCTGCGCAGTGAGCAGCTTCGATTGGTGTTCACCAAATTTTAAGAGCAACGAACCTTCACGGATATCCCAAGGATGTTTTTCGTGCCATTCCGTGTCGTTACGTTGTTATGATATTTTGTTTGTTGTGTTCACAACAGTGCTTCACGGATGTTGTCCGCGTTGTCCCTGTGATTTCAAGGGTTTTAAGGATAATCAAATCAAGGAACATCAACATAAAATAAATGCAAGACTAAGAAAAAAAGTTGGGTTTTAGAACACCACTTGAGACATTTTACTTAAATTTGCAAATGTAGTTGCATCTTGAAGTTGAATCTACCCTATGGTTAATCAAACTATCTTTTTTTGTTTCCTGATTTTTACAATTGTGAGCTGTCATTATAAAGTTGTAAAAAACGATAATAGTGTCAATGATAATATAACAGCAATTCATTCTAATAAAAAAAACAATTTCTATTTGACTGCTTCAGATAAAACTATTATTGAAAAATATAACACAAATAAAAAAGAGATTATAAATAGTATTGCTCTAATTGAATTAAATGATTTGCATTTACAATTTTCAAGTAATAAATTCTGTTTTATAAAAACAGAATTGGTAAATAACACAAATGACTCTATTTTCCTTTCAAATGATATGTTTTTATATTATAATGAGGAAAGTAACTTATGGCGTTCTTTATCTTATCCAGAGAATTTCGTAAAAGAAGATTTGGGTACATTCATTCCTTCCAACACCAAACAGTACCACGCCTTTTTCTTCCCTATAAATGAGAAAAAGATACAAGGTAAATACAAATTGCAATTGTCTTTTTACACAACATCTGGAAAGACTCATTACTATATATCAAAAATATTTACCATCAAGTCAACTTCCGATTAGGGTTGTAAAAAATGTAAATAGTTTCCCCTTGAAAAGCATTTAACGATCTGTGTATCTAAAAAACAGTGGCCTGCGACAGGGGATACCGGGGACAAAGCATGAGCGGTCAGACACAAATCATGATTCCGGACACGCCAAAGAAAACAGCCCCACGGTACCCCAAGAACAAAAAGCACAAACTCTTCCGCAAGCGGGCGGGAATAAAGTCTGTTATTGAACACTGCAAGGCAGACCATCGGTTAGGGAGGAACTTCTACAGGGGTCTCTTCGGAAACTCTATCAATGTCGTGCTTGCAGTTGCCGCATATAACTTCAAAAGACCCATGAGGCTTCTTTTGTGCCTTATTGAAAGAGTGATTATATGGTGCTGCGGGAGACTGAATTTAAATTTTCAATCCCAATTCACTCCGTTGGTTTTATGAAATATGGTAGAGTGTCTTTTTGAGAGTCGACTAACAAATAAAACTCTAAGTTTGCGACATGAAAAAAAATAGGATTAAATCTTTTTGCTTACTAAGGTTGGCTTATTACCTTTGTTGTTAAAAGGAGAGCCAGCCTGCAGGGAAGGGAAACTTTGAATGAAACGGGGCTTCAAGCCCATAATTCGCTTTAGTCCTCCCTGCACAGTTGCAAAGACCTGATAGAAAGTTAAGGCTTCGAGCCTATTTAGAGTTTTGAGTCCGTTGCAACTTTAGCCGGTTCCTGTAATTGCAAAGTTATGAAGAAAATTTTTATTGGCATTGACTTTTCAAAAGAAAAGTTTGATGCGACCGTCATCAAGGCGGAAGATTTAAGCGAGATGCTGTCTGTAGGGCACCAAGAGTTTATCAACAAAGCCACAGGCTATCGTAAGATGCTCCGTTGGGTGGACAGCCTATGCGGTGCCGACACATGTGAGGACTGGCTTTTCTGTGGCGAGAATACGGGCGGATACAGCCAGATGATGAGCGACTATCTCTATTCAAAAGGCTATGACCTTTGGATAGAGAATGCCTTGAGCATCAAGCGTGCCTTTGCCATGAAGCGCGGAAAGAGTGATAGGTCGGACTCGTTGATGATTGCCGAGTACGCCATGCGCTATCAGGACAAGGCCTGTCTATACGAGCCGTTGAGCCCGGCACTCTCACAGTTACGCGAGGTGTTCCTCTACCGACACATGCTCGTCAGGCATAAATGCAGTTTTGAGGTTAGACGCATTGAGAAGCGCTTCACGCAACAGAAGTCATCCGCAAAGACGATGATATCGCAGAGTTCTCGACACATATTAACCGAACTTAAGCACGAGATTCAAAAGTGCGACCAGCGAATACAGGAGCTTGTACGCTCAGACGAGGAACTTAGTCGCATCTTCGGCATCATTACTTCCATGCCTGGTGTGGGAACGCTCAATGCGGTGTGTCTGATGGTCTTCACCAACAACTTCACCAAGTTCGACTACAACGCCCGCAAGATAGCCTGCTACTACGGTGTGGCACCCTTCGCCCGTGACTCTGGAACCAGTGTGCACTCGGCTCCCAAAGTAGGATATTTGGCCAACAAGATGATCAAGTCGCTACTCTCGCAGGCTGCTTTGGCTGCCGTGAACTTCTGTCCAGCTATGAGCATGTATTACCATCGACTGGTAGACAAAGGCAAAAAGCCAATGGTAGCATTGAACAATGTTAAGAATAAGATGCTGACAATCATCACAGCAATGGTAAAAAACGACTGCAAGTATCAGCCAGAATACATCTCTATCAATGCTGGAAGTGAAATGTTAAATAAATAGTTAAAATCAAAGAAACAGGAGAAAAATAACATAGAAAGCTTATTGCTCATGTCATGGCAAAAACATGCCAGTAGTTGCTCACCCTTTTTCCAGTTGTATTTATCATCTATAAGCCCGTTTTCTTTTGCTTTAGCAAAGTATTTGAAAGCCTCATCCGTTTGTAATTCTGCTGGCAATATATCTTCCAATACATTTTTGTTTGCTTTTGCTACACTTGGATTTATCTCAAAGTCTTTATATGTTTTTACTCGTTCTAAAAAATAATCAGCATCAATTTTATTTTTAGTTCTAATATAACATTCATTTGATATTGCTTTTATAATAATAGGAATCACATTACTGTTTGAAATGTTTATTAAAAACTCTACTATTTGTTCTTCTTCATACGCCTGTGTAACGCTACACCAATCTATATCTAAATAATTTTTAAGCGTGCCATTGTTTATGCTCTCCAATGCCTCTGAAAAGTCTTTTATTACATTTCTCATACTTCATTAAATTAGATGTTATCTATATTCAACGGTGACAAACTGTTTATGGCTTCTTGTTTAAGACTATCAACCGCCCTTGTATATTTTTCTGTGTGCTTTAGTCCAGAATGCCCCAAAAGGCTTGCAACCGTCTTGATGTTGGCACCATTGTTGAGGATATTCACCGCAAAACTATGACGGGCGCAATGCCATGATATATGTTTGTTTATTCCTGCTCTCTTAACCCACCTTTTGAGTGCTTTAAGGCACATTTCATAACTTGGTAGTGGAAATATAAGGCTGTCTTTGGTCTGGCTCTTTGTCGGCTCACCTATAAGCCTCAACAATCCATCATTGAGGGGTATAATAACACCACTGTTAGCTGAATGTCCTTTTGTCTTATTCTGCTCAAATTTTAGCAACTTGTTTGAATAATCCACATTTGAAAAGGTAAGGTCTTTCACATCACAAAAGCGTAAGCCACAATACAAGCAAAGAATAAACGCACGTCTTATATTTTGGTTTTCATTGTCATAATGGGTTGCTATGAGTTTGTTAATCTCTGTTTCGCTTAGTATGTCTTTTTTTAATTGCTGGTCATCTACTTTTATAGATATGCCATTGCACGGGTTTTTTATCATCACATCATGTTCAATTGCATATTTTATTACCTTTTTGAAACGCTGGTAAATGCTCTTTGCACCCTCACCTACGCTCCTTTTTTGCAGATATTCCGTGAAGTCTTCCACCATATCTTTTGTTATCTGGCTTGGTTTTATCCTGTTAGCAAACTTGTTATACTCTGGTGTGGCATTGAGGAAGTCAACAAAGCGGTTACGGGATAGAACAAGCATCCTATAATCTTTCTTTGTGTAATTGTCAATATAGCTTTGGAAGTAGTCTAGGAAGTTAATATCACGGCTTTTCTTAAGCCTGTAGCCCTCTACGCTCTCTAGCACTTGTTGTCCACGCTCAAACCTTATCTTCTTTGCAAGTTCTAACGTTTCCTTATTTTGCTGCCGTTCTATTGGGGTTCTTGGTGCTTGCCAAAGGTAGAGGCTCAATTGCTCTTTGTGTCTGTCTATCTTTATAACTTCTTTATCTTTGGCTTCATCATACACTTTGTTATAACCAAAATAATATTCTAAATACAGGCTTTCACGCCCATCATCCAAAACCCTTGCATATAATTTGGGGTTTTCTGTTTTGTCGGTACTAATCATATAAGTACCGTCACTTCTTAAACCTTTCTTTAATGCCATGTCGCTTTTTTACTTTTGGTTTCCTTTGGTTGCAAATATAGTGTTTTTCTTTGTTTAAGCGAGCAAAAAACGAGCAAAAACGAGCAAAACAAAGTCTTTTTTATGCAACTATGGGTTAATGTACCATTTTTGAACTGTCTGATTATCATTAACTTAGCTTCTTTTGGGTACACTTTGTTTTCTGGGTGCAATATCGGGTCTGGGTACAAATAACGGCTGATTACTCATTGAGTATCAGCCGTTATTATTTTCTGGGTAGAAACAGGGTAGCAAAAAGCAACAGTACCCCTTTAGTTATCCCCTCTCTTTGAATACTTTTGCAAGCAAATGTCCGCTTCCTAACGGGTTATTCTATCTTGTAGGGTCATTGTGAATTTAATAATGTAATCATTTTTTGTTTATGATCAAGGTTCGTTTTAAGCGAATAAAGGCTGCTACGTTCGGTTACGCCAACAAACAAAATGCCGTTTTTTGCAGTTTCAGCAATTCCTGATTTCCCAAATATTGTGTATGGACTATCATTGATTATTCTCTTCGTTGTCTTCCTTCTTTTTATTGTTCCTTCGTGGTGCGATACGCTTCAGGTCTTGGTCCAGTTGCTTAATACTTTCAAAACGTTCAATTTTCCGTTGTTGTTCTTTGTAAGCAATATATTCCTTTGTAGCTTTGGCTACTGCCGATTCGTGAGAAATGGTGCCAGCATGCTCAAGAATATTCTTCTCGTTCATGGTGAGTACAAGTCGAAGCTTCTGCACCCAGTCGCTCATGTACATTGGTTTTTCGGCTAATGCCTGCGCCTCAGCATAGGCAAGGAACTGTTCTACGATAAGTTTTAGTTGACCAATCTCTTTCTCATTCAGGTAGTTTTTACCAATCAAGACATCATTCTTGGTAACTTTTCCTTCTTTTTCCGTGGAAGTAAGTCCCATCATTGGCAATGATGCATTGGCACGATAGTACATGAGTTCTGCGGCTGTCTTCCCGCTGACAGCCCAGAGCAGTTTGTTCTGTACTTCCTTGAAGAAAGCCAATGTCATCTCTGCAGATGGATTATAGTCGATACTTGTTGCGTATATATCCTTTATCTGCTGATAAAATACCTTCTCAGATAGACGTATCTCACGAATGCGGTCTAAGAGTTCCTTGAAATAATTGTAGGAAGACCCCGTTTTGAATCGCTCATCGTTCAGCGCAAAGCCTTTGATGATATATTCTCTGAGCCGCTGTGTAGCCCAAATGCGGAACTGTGTGCCCTGCTGCGATTTCACTCGATAACCTACAGATATGATTACATCGAGGTTGTAATAATCTATATTTCTGGAAACCTCTCTATTCCCTTCCGACTGAACTGTTGCAAAATTTGCAACAGTTGCCTTTAGAGACAGTTCTCCCTCCTCAAACACGTTCTTAACATGTCGTGAAATAGTAGATTTATCACGTCCGAAGAGTGTTGCCATCTGGTCTAATGACAGCCACACGGTTTCCCTCTCAAATCGAACATCTATCTTAATCTTCCCATCTGCCGACTGGTAGATAAGCATATTGTCGTTGTTGCTTGCTTCCATCATGCTACTCTTTTATGTCATCATTTCAGTATACAACTTGAGATTTTGCATTTTCTCTTTTAATTCTCTTATATTGGGATTCTATCTCCTTCTTTTCCTCATCATTGGATAAGTCCCATAGATGAAAATTTTGTTTAGATTGCCGTCTATGAAATAAAGTTTATCAAATAAGGTGATATGGAAGCTCTTTTCTATGTTGATAGGCAGTATAGATGAGGTTCATGAATGTCACCATTTTCTTATGCTTTATCTACAAGTTTCTCTACTATTACCCTCGTTTATCAGTTGCTCGATCAGATGCCTTGACTGTATGTCCGTCAACTTTTGGGATACTTTTAGGTGATTATCAGTCATCTTGTCCAATTCTATTTTCATAGATGTTTCTTGTTCTGACAAAACCTTCGGCACTGTGATTTTCAAAATAAAGTTATCAAGATGGAAAGTTAGATGTGGCATGCCATGAGCTTCCAATTTATTTATTTTTTTCTTTCCAATACTGCACAACATCAAAAACTTCAGTTCTTGAGAATTCTTTTATGTTTGATATTGCTTGACCATTCTGAAGTTTTTCAAGGTTGCGTAAAGCGGCAGTTCCATCCTTTGGAGTGAGTCCGAGGAATTTATTGATCGCCTTGGTATTAGCCATATCATTTATTGGTAACAAGAACGAAGTTTCACACTCTTGTGAGAAATCAAAATTTGCAGTATTATACTCAGAAATGCCTTGTGACAATAAAAAAACAGAAACTCCATAGGAGCGAATCTTTCTAAGTATTACTTCTAAGATTTCTAATGATTTTTTCTCACGGAAAAGATCATGGGCTTCATCTATCATCAACACATAACGCATTTCTCTATAATTATCGTTTACATCAGTACTTCCCATATTAGAGAAAACATTAAAAATGTAATTTATAATCAGGAATACAGAAGTAAATCTGACGGTATTATCAAGCTCACCAGATAATGACAGATAGTAATTATTATTTAGGAATGCGCTAGGATTCTTTACCTTAGAAGCAAACAATTCATACTCACTCAAACGTCCCATTATTTCTGTTAGAGTGTCTCGATTTTCCCCTACTTGATCTATTATCAAATCATAGACTTCTTTCATAGAAGGGTAATCACCATTTGTTTGCTGAATAAATGCTTCCTGAACAGCATCTTTTAATGTTTGTTGTTGTTTTTTACCGATGTTTGAATATTTAGCTATAATATCAACAAATTTGTTTATACCAACAAGTTTATTCCTATCATTTATGTTGTCTATGAACGAAAGTGGGTTAAGTGGAAAAGGCTCATCCGGAGCATTGATACAGGTTGTATGAGTTTCTGTGAAGAAATTATGCATCTTATTTTTATCTTCTACTGATACTCCTTTAAAATCGAGAAAAAGGAAATTAACTTGTCCCTGTGTTTTAGAAACTAATTGCTTTAAAAATTCCAAGGCAAATTGAGATTTCCCAGAGCCTGATTTTCCAGCAACTGCAACATGTTGATTATTGTAGATTTGAGTGTTGTTAACACAAAATGTTACTGGCTCTTTTGTCTTAGGGTTATATCCCACTTTAATATCAATAGCCCCTGTAAAACTCGTCTTGTTGATGTGTTGATTATTGTTTTTAACTGCATCTAACGAAACAGGTGCGTCTTCGATTGCGTCAATACCTTTTCCCAGATATTCAACCAGAAAATCAAAAAAGGTATATTGCGAGCGATTCTCAAACAGATAATTAATCTGCTCAAGACCATGATCTATATGCAGTTTTACATATTTAGCAATTAGTTCATTATTCTTATTAATGCCATAAGCTTGACAAATAAGAGCTATATAGAAATCTCTGTTAGCAGAATCAAATAAAATATGTTCTTTATATTCTTTGCCTTGTGAGTCGTAAGTGTTAAATTCATTTGGCTGAAATCTTTTCCCTGAAGCCAAGGAAAATCCTAAAGCAATACGTGCTATAATATTCTCTTTTGCACCACCAGGTAATTTTAGAGTCAAATTAGATACTATGCTCTGGTTTGCTGCGGAAGTTTTTATATTTATTTGCATGTTATTGGTGCTTATAAGTGTCAAACAATTCTTCTATCTTTATTTCCTTAAAACTAGACCCTTTCTTTGAATTTTCAATAAGATAAGTTTTGCTTACATATCCGTTAATCAAAGAATATTCTTTCTCTGTTAATTCTTTCAACAAAAGGGGAAATAGTATTACTTGTTTTGAAACATTCGGATAAAATTTTGTCAGAATATTTTGACTATGATTTATATCAAATTTTTGCATAGGGCTATCTATGAATACAGGAAAAGCTAACCCTGTTTCTTCTACAAGTGCACCAAGTAACGCAGAGGCGAACATTTGACGCTCTCCCATCGATAGTATCCCTTTGTCTATTTTCTTATTATTAGCATCAAATAAATTTATATCAACATCCTCCCCATTGCCTTGTATATCAACAACAACTGAACTGACAAGATCTTTTTTGTGTAAAAAACTTATAAGTTTATCTTTTAATTTCTTCTCAAGGGCTTTTTTCTTCTCATCCTTAAATTTTAATAAGAATTTTTGTATGATATGTATTAAATGAGTTGCTTCGTCATCTACAGCTTTATTCTTTTGCGAAACATCAATTTTCTTAGATAGAATTTCTTTCTTTTGCTTTGATGCCTTTATCCTATCTTTTGCCAGTTCTATCTCAATATTCAAAGAAGCTATTTCTTGATGCAAATCAGAAACAATATCTTCTTTCTCTTTTTTCCTTCTACGTAAAGACTGAATATATTCACTTTCGGCATTCTTTTCCGCTTCTCGGATTTTTTTATCTATAGAATATAACTCCGCTTTTGCTTTAGAATATTTTGTTGCAAGAGACTCAAATGAAGATTTACATTCCTTTAGCTTTAATACCAAGTTTGTGAAATCATCTTTTTGCAATTCTGTGAAATTGTGCAAGGCTTGGAAATTCCTATATCTTT
>ERZ772969.2477-NODE-2477-length-11545-cov-51.631767_pt1 | contig 11545 bp, 10 predicted proteins | sample MGYA00511676_ERZ772969 | MGnify/ENA primary metagenome ERZ772969 (study PRJEB29015, sample SAMEA2737651) | human gut metagenome | biome: human gut; feature: human-associated habitat; material: faeces | place: China | collected 2012 ...
TCCGGGATGCCGGTGGATGTCCGCCGTCATCAAGTGAGCCCACAAACTCTGTAAATCATGGATAAAAAAAATCCCCGCGACACGGCATGTCGCGGGGAAAAAATCAGCAGTAGCAGGCATTAATGAGGGTTAATGCTTATTTATAAATTACTGCTGTTCCATGGAGGGTATTCGGACCGGTTACAGAAGTAATACGGAAAGATTTTGCGCCCATCTCATCCGCTTTTTGCGCCAGCTGCTCTTCCAGCGATCCCAGATTTGTCCCCGCGTTAGCACTGATTGTACCGACTTTTTGTTGGCCTTCTGGCGTTGACTGAACTTCGACAGCCGCAAAGCTGGCAAATGACATGGAGCTTAAAATCGCCGCAGCGATGAGGGTTTTTACGTTTTTCATAATAGTGGCCTTATGCAGATGAATGACGTCGCAAGCAATTACTTAACGATCGATAACTAAATGATAGATGTGATCTGGATCACATACAAGATATTTTTTATAACAATCATTAATTAATTTAAAAATCTTTAAATTTCAGTTAAATAGAAAGCAATTATTTTTATGGTTTGTGGACTGGTGAACGGAGGTGATTATTTTTATAATAACCTTTCATTCACAGTCACCAGGTACAACGGCATCATGGCAACTGACTCAACACAATGTGTAAAAAAAAGCCGCGGCCGCCCAAAAGTGTTCGACAGGGATGCCGCGCTTGATAAGGCCATGAAATTGTTCTGGCAACACGGTTATGAAGCGACTTCTCTTGCGGACCTCGTCGAAGCGACCGGAGCCAAAGCGCCCACGCTATACGCGGAATTTACCAACAAAGAGGGGTTATTTCGTGCCGTTCTCGACCGCTATATCGATCGTTTTGCCGCTAAGCATGAAGCACAGCTGTTTTGTGAAGAGAAAAGCGTGGAGTCTGCGCTGGCTGACTATTTTGCTGCCATCGCCAACTGCTTTACCAGCAAAGACACCCCGGCAGGCTGCTTCATGATCAACAACTGCACCACCCTCTCCCCAGATTCAGGAGATATCGCCAATACGTTGAAATCACGCCATGCGATGCAAGAGCGCACTTTGCAGCAGTTTTTATGTCAACGACAAGCGCGCGGGGAAATCCCGACCCACTGTGACGTGACACATCTGGCAGAATTCCTTAATTGTATTATTCAGGGGATGTCGATCAGCGCACGCGAAGGTGCATCGCTGGAAAAACTGATGCAGATTGCCGGAACGACTTTGCGTTTATGGCCCGAACTGGTGAAATAAGTCGCAAAAAAAGCCCCTCAGCCTGAGCGAATGAGGGGCCAAATTGCAGAGTACAGCCTTGTTATACTTTGTTATTCAAAATCAGTTGCCCGTTGCTATCTAGCGGGATCTGCGTACCCGGATCGCGGTCCATGCGGATTTTGCCCTGCTGATCGCCAATCTTATAGGTCACATCATAACCGAGCATTTTTTCTGACTTGTCATACACCGTTTTACAACGCTGTTGCGTAGTCGTGTAAGTATCGCTTTCCTGGAGAGAGCCCTGGATCTGGTTACCGGCATATCCACCACCCAGTGCCCCCACAACAGTGGCGACATCTTTACCGCGACCACCACCAAACTGATGCCCTATCACGCCACCAGCAACAGCGCCGAGCACCGACCCGGTAATGCGATTTTCATCCTGCACCGGTCGACGATGGGTCACTGTGACGTTGCGACACTCCTGACGCGGTGTTTTAACCGTTTCCTTGATTGGGGTTGCAGAAACAACCTGAGCGTATTGCGGGCCACGTTCAAACACGTTCAGACTGGCCACTGCCGCTACGCCCAGCGCAGCTGCGACACCAATCCCGATACCCGCCAACATTGATTTATTCACGGGAATACCTCCTTCTTTGCAGTTATGCCAATCATGCAAGCGAAGGAGAAAAGCAGCTATCAGACAGAAGATGAAAAGCGCGGGAATGGCTGGAAATACTTAGGGATTCGGAGGAGTCTGAAGGAATGCCTGATGCGACACTTAACGCGTCTTATCAGGCCTACCGCTCGTACCATTTGTCCAGGGCGGATAAGGCGTTTATGCCCCATCCGCCAGTACAAGCCGATTAATGCAACTTCAAACGTGGACGGATAACGCGGTTAATACTCCCCACCAGCATCATTAATCCGGTTTTAAAGTAACCATGCAGCGCAATCTGATGCATTCGGTATAGCGAGATATATACAAAGCGCGCAATTCGTCCTTCAATCATCATTGAGCCGCGCGTCAGGTTACCCATCAGGCTACCGACGGTGGAAAAGTTCGACAGCGATACCAGCGAACCGTGATCTTTATACTGATAATTTTTCAGCGGCTTACCGTTCATCTGCGCCAGAATGTTGTTCATTGCGCAGGTTGCCATCTGATGTGCGGCCTGAGCGCGCGGCGGAACAAAGCCCCCTTCCGGACGCGGGCATGACGCGCAGTCGCCAATAGCGTATATGTCTGGATCGCGAGTGGTTTGCAGCGTCGGTTCCACCACCAGCTGGTTGATACGGTTGGTTTCAAGACCACCGATATCTTTCAGGAAGTCTGGCGCTTTGATCCCGGCTGCCCACACCATCAGATCAGCCTCAATATATTCGCCATCTTTAGTGTGCAGGCCGCCTTCATCAGCACTGGTGACCATGGTTTGCGTCAGCACGCGAACGCCAAGTTTCGTTAACTCACTATGGGCCGCAGCAGAGATACGTGGCGGCAATGCAGGCAAAATACGTTCGCCCGCTTCTACCAGCGTTACGTTCAGGGCTTCGTTGGTCAGACCTTTATAACCGTAACTGTGCAGTTGCTTGACCGCGTTGTGCAATTCAGCGGAGAGTTCTACACCCGTCGCGCCGCCGCCGACAATCGCAATGTTCACTTTGCCATTCGCGCCCAGGTTGGCGGAGTATTTCAGGAACAGATTCAGCATCTCCTGGTGGAAGCGACGCGCCTGGTGCGGGTTATCGAGGAAAATGCAGTTCTCTTTGACACCTGGCGTATTGAAATCGTTAGAGGTGCTACCCAGCGCCATTACCAGGGTGTCATAGGCGATTTTACGTTCCGGAACCAGCAGTTCACCTTTCTCGTCGCGCAGTTCTGCAATAGTGATTGTTTTCGCTTCACGATCAATATCAATGACGGAACCCAGCTGGAACTGGAAACCATGATTGCGCGCATGGGCCAGATAGCTCAACGCATCGACGCCTTCATCAAGCGAGCCAGTCGCCACTTCGTGCAGCAGCGGTTTCCACAGGTGGCTGTGGTTACGATCGACCAGCGTGATTTTGGCTTTTTTCTTGCGTCCCAGCTTATGCCCCAGCTGTGTTGCCATTTCCAGCCCACCAGCACCGCCGCCGACAATCACAATTTTTTTCAATGGCGTAGTCAACGTGACCCCCTTAAATTTATTAACCAATTGTTAATTAATGGTTATTAACATAGCTCTTAATTAACAACAGGTTACAGCAATGAAAATGTTCTTCGCTATTGAGAATAACATGAATGGTGCATTGGTCATACCAAAATTGATGTTAATCAAGTTTTGTTGCTGAAAAGATAGGCGACTTTACCGGGCGAGATCAAAAAACAGAGCTTATTGTTTATTATTTGAGCGAATTTATGAGAGTGGTATAGCGTGAGGGGTGTATGGAGGACGTTTGGTAGGCCTGATAAAATGCGCATCAGGTACCGGCAAGGTTACCTGATGCGACGAGGGCATTTACCCGAGGGTTTTGAACGCTTTAATGCGCTGTAAATGCGGGGAGATATTCTTGAATTTGTGCGTCTGCTCTTCGTCCCAGACAATCTCGTAATAATGATGCAACTCTTCAGATGTCCGCTGGCTGTTAAGCGCTTCATCATTACGCGACAAAATCACCAGGCAACGATCGCGATTCTTTTCGCGGAAGTTGGTCACACACTTAGTGGCAATATCGGCATACTCTTCCGGGCGATCAATCTTGCCTTCCATGTTCTCATAAGGGAACAAATTAGGGTTGAAGATCACCTGGCGGATATCGCAAAGAAAACCAATCCGTTCCGCCCAGTATCCGCCCAGACCAACGCCGCAAATCAGCGGACGCTCGTCGACGTTCAGTTGCAACATTTTGTCCACTTCTTTGAGCAGATGCTGCATATCATGTTTCGGATGCCGCGTACTGTAGCTTATCAAGCGTACATCCGGGTCAATAAACTGCAATTGTAAGACTTTCTCGTGGTTACCCGGACTGTTAGAGTCAAAACCGTGTAAATAGATAATCATCGCTTCCTCACATAAGCCAGGGTTAGTGACCTGCTTTCTCTTCCTGCCAGCGTTCATGTAACTGATTCAGACGGGTGCTGATCGCTTTCCAGCGAGCCGAGTCCATCAGTTCCTGTCGCGAAAATGAACCTTTATGATACAAACGTGTAACACGTTCTGCCTTGATCGGTGACAGATTATCTAACACGCTGACGGCCCCTTTACGATTATTGCAGACCAGGATCATATCGCAACCCGCGTCCAGTGATGCCTGCCCGCGTTCGGCATAACTGCCCATAATCGCGGCTCCTTCCATCGATAAATCGTCAGAGAAAATCACGCCGTCAAAACCCAGTTCCTGACGCAAAACGGTTTTCAGCCAGTAGGGAGAACCGCTCGCCGGACGCGGATCAACATCACTGTAGATCACATGCGCAGGCATAATGGCGTCGAGTTTATTTTCGCGGATTAAGGAACTGAAGACCGACATATCTTTAGCGCGAATCTCCGCTTGCGGACGTGGGTCGCACGGTGTTTCTTTGTGTGAGTCTGCCGTTACTGCACCGTGTCCTGGGAAGTGTTTCCCGGTCGTTTTCATTCCGGCTTCATGCATACCATCAATAAACCGGCTGGCAATTGCCAGGGCTTTTTCGGGATCGGAATGATAAGAACGCTCGCCAATCGCCGCGCTGATATGCCCGACGTCCAGCACTGGCGCAAAGCTGATATCAATATCCATAGCAATCATTTCGCTGGCCATCAACCAACCTGCCTCTCGCGCCAGTTTTCCGCCTTCTTCCATTCCCAACAGCGCAGCAAATGATTGTGCCGCTGGCAAGCGGGTAAAACCTTCACGAAAACGCTGCACGCGTCCACCTTCCTGATCAACCGCCACCACCAGATGATTGCGCGAAGCTGCGCGGATCTGGCGCACCAGTTCACGTAACTGGGCAGGATCATGATAGTTACGCGTAAAGAGAATCAGCCCTCCCACCAGCGGATGCGCCAGTATTTCACGCTCTTCCGCGTCCAGTTCGTAACCTTCGACATCCAACATTACTGGACCCACACTGCTCTCCTTATTGTTTTATTAATAGCTGCCGCCAGGTGTCATCGGCCAGCCTGATAAATTGTTGATCGCCGGTTTGTCGCCAGCGGTACTCAAACCACCCTGCTTTGAGCATCAGCAGCCAGGGAAACCATCGCCTGACCTGACGCCATAATTGCGCCGGATAAATCTTCGCGCGAGTGGCATAGTCATTGACCAATTGCCGGTGCTGTTCAGTATTTTCCACCCACACCGCCGCCAGTTCCAGCGCGATATCACCATCTCCGGCATACTCCCAGTCGATGAGTTTTAACCCTGACGCGCTATGCACTAAATTTCCGGCGTGGACATCCATATGCAATGGACTTAAGCGTAAAGGCCGTGGTTCCCGCGCTTTGCGCAGACGTTTTAACCTTCGCAGCCAACCCACTGTCCGCCGCGCCGGATCGCTTTGCTGCCAGTACAGTTCCAGTAACGGCAACAGCGTTATTCGCCAGCCAAAACGTGGTTGTTGATGTAGATAATACAGCAAGCCTGCCAGTTCGTTGGTATCCGGCAAATACGTTTTTACCGCGCCGGGCAGATAGTCGACTACCATCCAGTCACGGAGATATAAATGCGGCTTCGGTGCAATGCATGCGGGTAGTTGTGATAAAGCCCGATACTGGCGCAAGAACGCGGACTGCGGCGCATCAGGATCGTGCGGCTGACGCACAACAAAACGCTGGCCCTGATGTTCAATGAGAAAACTCCCGCCACTAAGCCCACTATTAAACGTCGTGACGGGATGAAACTGCGGGAAAAAGCGCGACAGCAATTCGTCGCGCGTGATGGGATTATTGCTGCGAAACGGCACCTTTACCTGACCAGATAATTTCGCCCGTCTGCACCAGCATCAGCTGCATTTGTAGGGTCGGAGCGTTAACGTTGCCAGAGGCGCTGGAGTACAGCACGTAATGAGCGCCGACATTGCGGGCAATGCCTATGGCTTTACTACGGGTGCCTAAACTGTCCTGCGGCGACAAACCTAACTGTTGCTTCGCCATCGACAGTTGCTGGGCGGAAACCAGGGTAAATTTCCCGTTATTAGCCAGCGCATTTCGCAGCGTTTCGGTCGCTTCTGCGGCATTCAGCGAACCGTTAGTACGGTTGTTAACGCTATCAACCAGCAGGACGCTACCCGCAGTCACCCCGTCAGCCCCAAGCATCTTACTGACCATCGGCTGCATTGCGCCATTCCAGTCATAATGGCGAATATGCGGCGCAGGCGGTGCAGTTTGATCTTCGTGCTCAATTGGGCCTGGCTGCTGCGGGATCGTCGGCACCGAGGGCACTGTGGGGACAGGCTGTTGTGGCTCGGCTGGTTGTTCCGGCGCTGGTTTCACTTCTTCTACCGGTGCAGGTTCACGTTGCCCCACACACCCGGCGAGAAACATCGCCAGCGCGGTAATCAAGGCGTAGCGACTCATTTTTGTCATCAAGATTCACCCCTTACAAATATAGATAAAGTCTGACTTTGTGCGCCCCCAGAAAATTGGCGCTGCCGTACAGCGTTACCGCCGAATGTGCGGGAATGGTAACGCTGCGTGGCCTTTCCAGAGGATGCATCTCCAGCCCTCTGGCGTCATACCAGTAAAAACGATAATGAACGGTAACGGGTTCTTGCCTTTCGTTATAAAGCGTTGAGGATGCTGAAGGTTGAATATCAGACGTCGAAAGGACGGGCTTTTCTGCACTGATGCCCGCAGCCAATAAAGATGACTCCATCACCAGCGATTGCTCATCATTCACCGGAATTTCCGGATGTGAACGACAGCCCACCAGCAGTAACAACACCAGAGACACCAGCCCAAAGCATCCTTTTCTCATCGTTACAGACCTTTATGCGCCAGCATTGGTCCCAGCGGACGGCCACCCAACAAGTGCATATGGATGTGGTAAACCTCTTGTCCGCCATGGCGGTTGGTGTTCATGATCAGACGATAGCCATCTTCGGCAATACCTTCTTGCTCAGCAATTTTTGCCGCTACGGTGATCATGCGTCCCAGCGCCTGCTCATGCTCAGCTGACACGTCGTTCACAGTCGGAATGAGGATATTCGGAATGATCAGAATATGCGTTGGCGCTTGCGGCGAAATATCGCGAAACGCCGTTACCAGATCATCCTGGTAGACGATATCGGAGGGGATCTCACGACGAATAATTTTGCTGAATATAGTTTCTTCTGCCACGACATTTTCCTTTTTCAAATAGCCATGCGTTGCGCCATGCTACGCCGCGCCACACTGCGAGTATAGAGTATGGTCGAGTTAAACCTGCTCTTTCAACCTTAACTCACGATTTCTTAAGCAAAAAATCGTTTTGCTGCCGTATATATCGCCATTATTCCCATTTCTGCCTGCGAATGCGCTGAAAAGACATTCTCTGTTTGGTTTACACGTCAAATATGAATGCGTATATTTCTCATTTGCATTTACATGCAAAATTATTCGCACACTAAATATAACCGCTCATCACCCTCCTCCGGCATGAGCCTGACGACAACATAAACCAAGAGATTTCAAATGCTTTCAACACAATTTAACAGGGATAATCAATATCAAGCCATCACCAAACCGTCACTACTTGCCGGTTGCATAGCACTGGCACTATTACCTTCTGCCGCTTTTGCTGCACCAGCCACTGAAGAAACGGTGATTGTTGAGGGTTCAGCCACAGCTCCAGATGATGGCGAAAATGATTACAGCGTAACGTCTACCTCTGCGGGTACCAAAATGCAGATGACTCAACGTGATATTCCTCAGTCGGTCACTATTGTTAGTCAGCAGCGGATGGAAGATCAGCAGTTACAAACGCTGGGCGAAGTGATGGAAAACACGCTGGGGATCAGCAAAAGTCAGGCGGATTCCGATCGTGCTCTTTATTATTCCCGCGGATTCCAGATCGATAACTATATGGTTGATGGTATCCCCACCTATTTTGAATCGCGCTGGAATCTGGGCGACGCACTTTCTGATATGGCACTCTTTGAACGCGTAGAAGTAGTGCGTGGCGCGACAGGACTCATGACCGGGACGGGTAATCCATCTGCGGCAATTAATATGGTTCGAAAACACGCGACCAGTCGTGAATTTAAAGGCGATGTCTCGGCGGAATACGGTAGCTGGAACAAAGAACGGTATGTGGCGGATTTACAAAGCCCACTCACCGAAGACGGTAAAATCCGCGCGCGAATTGTCGGCGGCTACCAGAATAACGACTCATGGCTGGACCGCTACAACAGTGAAAAGACCTTCTTCTCCGGCATTGTCGATGCTGATTTAGGCGATCTTACGACGCTTTCAGCCGGTTACGAATATCAGCGCATTGATGTTAATAGCCCTACCTGGGGCGGTTTACCGCGCTGGAATACTGATGGCAGCAGCAACAGTTACGATCGCGCACGCAGTACCGCACCTGACTGGGCGTACAACGATAAAGAGATCAACAAGGTCTTTATGACCCTGAAGCAGCGGTTTGCTGATACCTGGCAAGCGACACTGAATGCCACCCACTCCGAAGTCGAATTTGACAGTAAAATGATGTATGTCGATGCCTATGTAAACAAAGCGGATGGTATGCTGGTTGGGCCATACAGTAATTATGGACCTGGCTTTGATTATGTCGGCGGCACCGGTTGGAACAGTGGCAAACGTAAAGTTGATGCGCTGGATTTGTTCGCTGACGGTAGTTATGAATTGTTTGGTCGTCAGCACAATCTAATGTTTGGTGGCAGTTACAGCAAACAAAACAATCGTTACTTCAGTTCATGGGCCTACATCTTCCCGGATGAAATTGGCAGTTTCTACAACTTTAATGGCAATTTCCCACAAACCGACTGGTCACCACAGAGCCTGGCGCAGGACGATACCACACATATGAAATCGTTATATGCTGCCACTCGTGTCACCCTTGCCGATCCGCTGCATCTGATCCTCGGCGCACGTTATACCAACTGGCGGGTTGATACGCTGACTTACAGCATGGAGAAAAACCACACCACGCCTTACGCTGGTCTGGTGTTTGACATCAATGACAACTGGTCGACCTACGCCAGCTATACCTCTATTTTCCAGCCGCAAAATGATCGTGACAGTTCAGGCAAATATCTGGCTCCAATCACCGGTAACAACTACGAGCTGGGTCTGAAATCGGACTGGATGAATAGCCGTCTGACCACCACGTTAGCCATCTTCCGTATTGAGCAGGATAATGTCGCTCAGTCCACCGGTACACCTATCCCCGGCAGCAACGGCGAAACCGCCTATAAAGCGGTGGATGGGACAGTCAGTAAAGGGGTGGAATTTGAACTCAACGGCGCAATTACCGACAACTGGCAGCTGACATTTGGCGCAACGCGCTATATTGCAGAGGATAACGAAGGAAACGCCGTTAATCCTAATCTGCCACGCACCACGGTTAAAATGTTCACCAGCTATCGGTTGCCTGTCATGCCAGAGTTGACGGTCGGCGGTGGTGTTAACTGGCAAAATCGCGTGTATACCGACACCGTGACACCGTATGGCACCTTCCGCGCCGAGCAAGGTAGCTACGCGCTGGTGGATCTCTTCACCCGCTACCAGGTGACGAAAAACTTCTCGTTACAGGGGAACGTCAATAACCTGTTCGACAAAACCTACGATACCAACGTGGAAGGTTCTATCGTCTACGGCACACCGCGTAATTTCAGCATTACCGGCACGTATCAATTCTGAATAACACCTGTAAAAAAGGCAGCCATCTGGCTGCCTTAGTCTCCCCAACGTCTTACGGATTAGTGGTTACGGATGTACTCATCCATCTCGGTTTTCAGGTTATCGGATTTAGTACCGAAAATCGCCTGAACACCAGAACCAGCAACCACTACGCCCGCTGCGCCCAGTTTCTTCAGGCCGGCCTGATCCACTTTAGACACATCAGCAACGCTGACGCGCAGACGGGTAATACATGCGTCGAGGTTAGTAATGTTTTCTTTACCACCAAATGCAGCAACCAGAGCCGGTGCCATTTCGCTGGTACCTGTCGCTTTTGCATCTTCAGTCGCGTCTTCACGACCCGGCGTTTTCAGATCCAGTGCTTTAATCAGCACGCGGAAGATGGTGTAGTAAACAATCGCATAACCGATACCGACGATCGGGAACAGCCACAGTTTGCTGCTGTTACCAGACAGAACGATGAAGTCGATCAGACCGTGCGAGAACGACGTACCGTCACGCATCCCCAGAAGAATACAGATTGGGAATGCCAGGCCTGCCAGAATCGCGTGGATGATGTACAGGATCGGCGCAACGAACATGAAGGAGAACTCGATCGGCTCGGTGATACCGGTCAGGAACGAGGTCAGCGCCGCGGAGATCATAATACCGCCCACTTTCGCGCGGTTTTCTGGTTTAGCAGAGTGCCAGATAGCAATTGCGGCAGCTGGCAGACCGTACATTTTGAACAGGAAGCCACCAGACAGTTTACCCGCAGTCGGGTCACCCGCCATATAACGCGGAATGTCGCCGTGGAAAACCTGACCTGCTGCGTTGGTGTATTCACCAATCTGCATCTGGAAAGGTACGTTCCAGATGTGGTGCAGACCAAACGGTACCAGGCAACGTTCGATGAAACCGTAAATGCCAAACGCAACTACCGGGTTCTGGTAAGCAGCCCACTGAGAGAAGGTCTGGATTGCAGAACCAATCGGCGGCCAAATGAAGGACAGCACAACGCCAGTAAAGATGGCAGCCAGGCCAGAAATGATCGGCACAAAGCGTTTACCGGCAAAGAAGCCAAGATACTCAGGCAGCTTAATACGGTAGAAACGGTTAAACATGTACGCTGCGATCGCACCGGAGATAATCCCTCCGAGTACGCCAGTATCCGCCAGGTGTTTAGAGGCGATTTCTTCAGCAGGTAAATGCAGTACCAGTGGCGCAACCACGGCCATGGTTTTAACCATGATGCCATAGGCAACAACTGCGGCCAGCGCGGATACGCCATCGTTATTGGTAAAGCCGAGGGCGACACCGATCGCAAAAATCAGTGGCATGTTTGCAAAGACGGAACCGCCTGCTTCTGCCATAACATGCGATACAACGGCGGGCAGCCAGCTGAAATTCGCGGAACCGACGCCCAGCAGAATACCTGCGATAGGCAGTACGGATACCGGCAGCATCAGCGATTTACCGACCTTTTGCAGGTTAGCAAATGCATTCTTAAACA
>ERZ772969.2479-NODE-2479-length-11540-cov-6.506138_pt1 | contig 11540 bp, 8 predicted proteins | sample MGYA00511676_ERZ772969 | MGnify/ENA primary metagenome ERZ772969 (study PRJEB29015, sample SAMEA2737651) | human gut metagenome | biome: human gut; feature: human-associated habitat; material: faeces | place: China | collected 2012 ...
CGGCAGGGCAGGTGCCGATCTGCGCCCAGGGCACCTGAAACACGGTGCCCATGCTTACCCGCACCGCGCGGCGGCACAGCGGGTCGCAGCAGGAGGGGGTGACGAGCACGGCGTCCATGTTCAGCGCGGCAGCACTGCGGAAGATGGCACCCACGTTGGTGGAATCTACGATGCCCTCCAGCACAGCCACCCGGCGGGCATGGGCGCAAACCTGCTCCACCGTGCGGGGCGCAGGACGGCGGAAGGCGCACAGCACGCCCCGGGTCAGCGCAAAGCCGGTGAGCTGTGCCAGCAGCTCCCGGTCAGCGGTATATACCGGCACATCGCCGCAGCGGGTCAAAATCTCCTGTGCCGGGCCGGTGATCTGCTTGCGCTCCATCAGCAGGGAAAGGGGCTGGTATCCGGCGTCCAGCGCCCGGGCAATCACCTTGGGGCTTTCGGCGATAAAGATGCCCTTTTCCGGCTCCAGTCGGTTGCGCAGCTGCGCCTGCGTGAGCCGAGCGTAGATGTCCAGCTCCGGGGCGGTAAGGTCGGTGATCTCATGAATGACAGGCATGGAAAGACTCCTTTGAAATGAAGTTTTTTCTATTGTAGCACAAGCCGGGCCGGAATGCAAAATCCCTGCTGCACACAGAGCACAGCAGGGATTTGAATGCGGAATGCGTTATTCAGAGCGCAGCGCTTTGACAGGGTTGCTCTTTGCGGCGCTGCGGGCGGGGATCACGCCGCCCAGCATGGTAAGCAGGGTGGCCAGAACGATCAGGATCAGCGCGGCCTGCGGCGGCAGCGAGGCTACCACGTTCACATCGCCCGCGATGTGGTGGATCAGCGTATTGCCGGGGATGAGCAGCAGCAGGCAGAGCACCACGCCCATCACGCCGGAACACAGGCCGATGATAAAGGTCTCGGCGTTGAACACCTGCGAGACGTTGTGCTTGGAGGCGCCGATGGCGCGCAGAATGCCGATCTCCTTGCGGCGCTCCAGCACGCTGATATAGGTGATGACGCCGATCATGATGGAGGACACCACCAGCGAGATGGACACAAAGGCCACCAGCATGTTGCTGATCATGTTGATGATCTTGGTCACCGAGGTCATCAGGGTGCCCACCACATCGGTGTAGCGCACCACCTTGTCATCCTCGCCATTTGCCTCGGCGGAGGCATTGTAGGCGTCCAGTGCATTCACGATCAGGGCCTTGCAGTCAAAGTCCTTCGGGTAGATGGAAATGGTGCTGGGGTCATCGAGGTCGGCGTAGCCCAGGCTCTGCAGATTGCCGTCGTAGGTGGAGGACAGCATGGAGGACTTCATCAGTTCAGCCAGCTCTTCCTGCGTCATGTTCATGTGGATGGCATTCTGGAAGGCGCTGGCGTCGATCTTCAGGGCGTTTTCCATCTGGCTGCCCAGCTGGGCAATGTTCTTCTGGATGGCGCTTTCCATCTGCTGGCTGATCCGGGTGCCCATCTGCTGCATGGCCGTATTCATGGCGGTGCTCAGCTGGCTCTGCAGGGCCTGGCTGATCTGGGCAGAGTAGCTCTCCATCACGGTCTGCATGGCGGCGGAGAACTGCTCCTGCAGGTTGGCGTCGGCCAGCAGTTCACTCATGGAGCTGGCCAGCAGCTGCTGGAACTGCTCGGTCTGCATATAGGCGGAGAAGCTGATCTTGTCCAGATTCAGGATGCCGTTGCCCACCACATAGTCCTTGTAGCCGTTCAGGATCTTCTGCATCATATTCTGCAGGGCCTCCGGGGAGATGGACAGATCCATGTTCTCAAACACGCTGCTCATGTCCATGTCCGGCTTCGGCAGGTCGCCCAGGTCCAGTGAGAAGCTGTCCGGGTCCAGCAGGGAAGAGAGGTCGAAGGAGCCGGCGCTCAGATCAAAGGCGCCGCTCAGGTCAAACTTCAGGGCGCTGGTGTCAAACTGGAAGGCGTTCTTCAGCGTATCGGTGTCCACCGAGAACATGGAGGACATATCGAAGGAAGTGCTGTTGTCGGCACCGAACTCCTCGCCGGTGAACACATTGATCTGGGGGGCGGCCATCTGCTGCTGCACGATGGCGCTGGATTTGGCCTGCTCGATGACGTGCAGGGTGAGGTCGTGGGTGTAGCCGATGCCGGAGGACAGCATGGCAGCAGAAGAATCCTCGGCGGGCTGCACTACGCCCACGATGGTCAGGTCGGTGCCGTTGGCCACCACCTGCTTCATATAGTCGGTGTCATCCGATTTATCGCGCCACAAGCTGTAGGTCTCGTCGTAGACATAGCGGTCGGAGCTGTTGATGAGCTTGAACTGCTTGCCTAGAAAATCGGAATAGGAATAGGTCTTGAAGTCATCCGGCACGTCTACGTTCTGGTTTTGGGCAAACTGCTGGATCATCTTGTCCAGCTCGGCGTTGTCCCGCATGCCCAGCGCGTACAGGGCGTAGTCGGTCACGCTGCCGGTGGCGTCCAGCACCAGCACGCATTCGTTGTAGGCTTCCGGCCAGCGGCCGGCCTTGACGTCGTACTGGGATGCATACAGCTCCGGGGTCTGGGGCAGTTCCGAGAACACACTGGTGTTCATCATGGAGGACATGATGTTGTTGGAAGAGGTCTCGGAGCTGATGCCCAGCGAGGACAGGGAGGAATCCGGGTTCACCTGCCGGATGCTGCCGTCGGGGTCCTGCCGGTAGATCTGGGGCGACACATTATAGGCATACTCCACGGCGGTGGCATTGTCGGCAACGGTGGTGTCGGTGGTCTCCAGATACTGCTTGAGGGACTTGAGGTCGTTGGTGGTGATGCCCGACACCATCTGCGAGAGCAGCTGGAGCACCGGCACCATGTCTTCTTCCTGAGTGGTGCTTTGGGAGCTGTCCGACGGAACGCGGGAAGAGAGCATGGAAGTAAAGTCCATGCCGCTGCTCATGATCTGCAGCGGGTACTCCGACAGGGTGGAGCGCTCCATGTCGTCAATGTAGTTGTTGACACCGGTGGACAGGGAGATGATCAGCGCAATGCCGATGATGCCGATGGAACCGGCAAAGGCAGTGAGCAGGGTGCGTGCTTTTTTGGTGCGCAGGTTGTTGAAGCTGAGGGTCAGCGAGGTGAGCACCGACATGGACGAGCGGCCCATGTTCTTGTGCACGGGGGCCGCAAGGGTCTGGGTGTCCGGCTCGTAGGGCATGGTGTCGGAGCGGATGACGCCGTCCTTCAGGGTCACGATGCGGGTGGCGTAGCGCTCGGCCAGCTCCGGGTTATGGGTGACCATGACCACCAGACGGTCCCGGGCCACCTCCTTGAGCAGCTCCATGACCTGGATGCTGGTTTCACTGTCCAGTGCACCGGTGGGCTCGTCGGCCAGCAGGATGTCGGGGTTATTCACCAGTGCACGGGCAATGGCCACACGCTGCATCTGGCCGCCGGACATCTCGCTGGGGTGCTTGTGCAGCTGGTTGCCCAGACCCACTTCCTCCAGTGCCTCGGTGGCGCGGCGGCGGCGCTCGGCCCCGGAAATGCCGGAGATGGTAAGGGCCAGCTCTACGTTGGCCAGCACGGTCTGGTGGGGGATGAGGTTGTAGCTCTGGAACACAAAGCCGATGGTGTGGTTGCGGTAGGAGTCCCAGTCGCGGTCGGTGTACTTTTTGGTGGAGATGCCGTTGATGATCAAATCGCCGCTGTCATACCGGTCCAGACCGCCGATAATGTTCAGCAGGGTAGTTTTGCCGGAGCCGCTGGGGCCGAGGATGGCGACGAATTCGTTATCACGCAGGTTCAGGCTGACATTGTTCAGCGCATTCTGCACGAGATCGCCGGTCTTGTACTGTTTGCAGATCTGTTTGATTTGTAGCATGTGTGTGCCTTTCTGGGGAAAAGGTTCCGGCCGGGGCCGGAGAGGTGAGGAACGGACAGCTGTGCCGCTGCGTGCCAAAAGGCGCGCAGACTGCACAGAAGAATCGAGATGATTTTAGCAAATCTATATGAAAAAACTGTGTATGGAAAAGAAAATGTTTCCGGAAGCGGAAGCAGAAATTCTCTGTTCTGGCCGGGCCAGAGAGGAAAATTTTCCCAACCCGGCGGCAGGGGTTGCAATCCTGCGGCGTTCGTGTTATTGTAAGGGTACTAAAAAAAGCCGTGCAAACCATCCGGAACGATGAAAATACGGTGCGGCACAGGTAGCATGATTTATAAAAGCGTCGGAAAGCAAAACAACGCGACGCAAAATCGAACAGAAAAACAGTCTGACACTTTTAGACACTTTTTCAGGGTTGAATGGTTCCTTCCTGCTCCATACAATAAAAAAGGAAAAACAAGGAAATGCACTAAAAACGTCGCAATGCCTTGTAGCAAGGAGGAATTTCTATGGAACGTACGTTTTCACCCATGGTCCGGCAGTTTTCTGCCATCGCCGGGTTGCAGCAGGCATATACGCTGGTTTACTCCCTTGACCCGGACGGCGAAACCGGCTGTCGCCTGACGCTTTGCCGTACTGGCAGCAGCCAGCGCATGGACAGCAAGTATATGGCCGTTGCACCGGAGTTTGGCTACCGTGTTTTGCAATATCTGTGTGAGAATGGCGTTCAGCCGGAGATCTGGCAGGACGTGGTAGCAGAGCTGGATGCGGCACAGCAGACCGAACAGGAAGGCGGCGCGTGGCGTGGACAATGAGCGGACGGCAGATGTGCTGCAGGTCGCCCTTGCAAGCTATGACCGCAAGGAGCTTCGGGTACAGAAAAACTATCTGGAAGAACAGAACCCAGTGCTGGCCTGTACCTGCTTTCTGAACGGACACAAACTGCTGCAGGAGCTGCAGCAGGGCCACAATTTTGACATCGTGGTGCTGTGCAGCCAGATGGAGGATATGAGCAGCATCGAGTTCATGATGGAACTGCGCAAGCTGGAGCACAAGCCGCTGCTGATGCTGTTCGACGAGGGCCGGCGCAAGAACAGCTCGGCACTGCGCATGGAGGACTCCGGCAGCTGTTGCTGCGTGGAGCGCATGGAGCTCAAGAACCTGCTGCGGGAGCTGTACCGGATGCCGGGCCAGCAGTGGCAGCGCACCGAGCAGCAGTGCCAGCAGCTGTACCACAGCTGGGGTATCCGCATCCCGGACATCAATTGCAGCTATCTGACCAGTGCGGTGGGCGTGGTCTACGGCACCTCGCAGAAGCTGGCCATCCGCAAGGAGATCCTGCAGGCGGTCAGTGAGCAGTACGGTGTTTCGGTCTCGGCCGTGGACAGCGGCATCCGGCGTATGATCGACCAGCTGGAAGCAAAACCGGCCGAGGGCTGGATGCAGTTCAAGGCTGAAAGCGGCTTTGAAGCGGAAAAGCCCACTACGGGCAAGCTGATCTATGCAATCAAACGGTATCTCATCCAGCAGAAGAGCAGGGAATAACGCACACAGTCTTGGAGGCGGTAGCAATGGAGCAGGCACAGCAGAATACAGCGCAGGAGCTGACGGCGCAGGCCATCCCGCAGCAGGCGGTGGAGGATGCCTGCTTCCATTCGCTGGGGCTGATCGGGCGCAACTGCGAGTATCTGGAGCAGCATCTGGCCCGCGTGGGGGCAGACGCCCAGTCCCTGCAGGCAGTCAGCGACATCAGCGCGGCCACGGCCAAGCTGGAACGGACCATCAACGAACTGCTGTCTGCGCTGGAATTTCTGCGTGCCGGGCAGCCGCCTAAGCTTTACCCGCTGGATCTGTGCGAGCTGCTGCAGCAGGTGGCGGCCCAGGCCGACATGGTGCGTGCGCAGCTGGGAGTCACCCTGGAGCTGGACTACGGCGGCTGGACGACCTGCCGTGTGCTGGCTGACCGGGATGATGTGGAGCTGCTGTGTCTGCATCTGCTGTCCAACGCCCTGCGTGCCTGCCGCGAGGGCGGCACGGTGAGGATCCTGCTGCGCCGCAGCGAGACCATGTGGCAGCTGACTGTGCGGGACAATGGCTGCGGTCTGCCGGAGGGCAGCCAGGAAGCCTGGCTGGAAAACCGGCGCAGCTTTCTGGGCGGGGCTCAGCTGGGGCTGCTGCTTTGCCGCGAGTGCTGCCGCCGCATGGGCTGGGGGCTGAGCGTGGAGTGTGCCCCGGAAAAGGGCACCCAGGCCGTGGTCACGGTGCCGCTGTACACGGACGATGGGCGGGCACCGGAGGTGGAGCTGCATGCCGGAGCCGACCTTGCGTCCGAGCAGCATCAGTACCAGCTGCGCGCCATGCTGGTGCGGGAGCTGCGCACCATGCCCGAGCGCGGCGACCCGGACGAATAAACCGAACAAAACCAAAAACCCGGAACTTCCTGTTCGATAGGAAGTTCCGGGTTTTGTTGTTTATCTAGAGTTCCGGCACAGAGGCTCAGTAGTGCAGACGGTCGGCGGTCAGGGCTTCCAGAACCGGCAGCATGGCAGCAGCCTCGGCCTTGGCGGCAGGCAGATCCATGTCGCGGTAGTTGCCGCACTCCACTTCGCTGGCACCGGGCACGGCACCCTCAAAGGCGGCCATAAAGCGGAAGGACTCCACGGTCAGCTCCAAAGCCTGCGCAGGGGTCAGGCCGCGGGTCAGCAGGTAAAAGCCGGTGCGGCAGCCCATGGGGCCCACATAGATCACACCATCCTGGAAGGCACTATTGCGTGCGTAGGTGGCAAACAGGTGCTCCAGCGTGTGGGCAGCGGCCGTGGACAAGTAATCGCCCTGGTTGGGCTTCTTCATGCGGATGTCCCAAGTGAGCACATCGCCGTCCTGACGGCTCAGGTACATGCCCCGGTCCAGCTTGGTATGGTCAACACAGAAGCTCGCAATGCGTTCCATTGTGTCGCCCTCTTTCTCAGGCCTGCAGGCGCTGCACGCTGCCGTGTGCGCAGTCCACAGCGATCATCAGGCCGTCACGGATGTGAGAGGTGGCACCCACGGCACCCACGACGGTGGGCTTGAGCAGAGCCTTGCCGGCAATGGCGGCATGGCTGTTCAGGCCGGGCTCCTCCACCACCAGAGCGGCGGCGTCGCGCACATAGTTCAGCATCTCGTTGCTGGTGGAGGGCACCACCAGCACCATGCCGGGCTTGAACTTGGCACGCACCTCGTCCAGGGTGCGGCACACGCAGGCCTTGCCGGTGGCGTTGGACACCTCGGCGTTCTCCGGGCCGACGCCCACACCGGTGGCCAGGCAGTTGCCCACCATGTGGATCTTGATCATGTTGGTGGTGCCGGAAACGCCCACGGGCACGCCTGCAGTCACAACGGCCAGCTCGCCGTTGTGCAGGTAGCCGTTCTTCTCGGCCAGAGCGGTGGACATCTCGATCAGCTCATCGGTGCTGTGGGCGGGGCCCATCAGCAGGGAAGTGATGCCCCAGCTCAGGGAGAGCTGACGCTGCACCTGCTCGTCCATAACGCAGGCAATGATGGGCTGCTTGGGGCGGTACTTGCTCAGCAGGCGGGCAGTGTTGCCGGATTCGGACACGGTGACGATGGCGGCAGCGTTCACGTCCTTGGCGGTCAGGCAGGCAGCATGAGCGGTTGCATCGCTGACGCTGATCTGGATCTCGGCGTGGCGCTGGGGGCGGTAGTGCTCCTCGTTCTCGGTGCGCTCTGCAATGGCGGACATGGTCTTGAGGGCCTCCACGGGGTAGTCACCGGCAGCGGTCTCACCAGACAGCATGATGGCAGAGGTGCCATCGTAGATGGCATTTGCCACGTCGGAGATCTCGGCACGGGTGGGGCGGGGGTTGACCATCATGCTGTCCAGCATCTGGGTGGCGGTGACGATGGGCTTGCCGAAGGAGAAGGAGCGGTCGATGATGTCCTTCTGGATGCCGGGCAGCTCGGTGAAGTCGATCTCAACGCCCAGGTCACCACGGGCCACCATGACGGCATCGGCTGCGGAGAGGATGCTGTCGATGTTGTTCACGCCCTCGCGGTTCTCGATTTTGGCAATGATGCGGATGTTGGAATCGTACTCATTCAGCAGGTTGCGGATGTCGTACACATCCTGTGCGGTGCGCACAAAGGAAGCAGCGATGAAGTCAAAGCCGTTCTGCACGCCAAAGATGATGTCCTCACGGTCCTTCTGGCTCAGGTAGGGCATGGACAGATGCACGCCGGGCACATTGACACCCTTTTTGGTCTTGATCTTGCCGCTGTTCAGCACGGTGCAGATGATGTCGGTGTCGGTGACCTGCTCAATGTGCAGCATGATCAGGCCGTCGTCCAGCATGATGGTGCCGCCGGGCTGCACGTCCTGGGGCAGATCCTTGTAAGTGACGGAGCAGATCTCCTTGGTGCCCTCCACCTCGCGGGTGGTCAGGGTAAAGGTCTGGCCGGCTTCCAGCATCTCCACACCGTTCTTGAACTCCTTCAGACGGATCTCGGGGCCCTTGGTGTCCAGCAGGGCGGCAACGGGCTTGCCCAGCTCTTCACGCAGCGCCTTCAGCTTTGCCAGACGGCCGCCGTGCTCCTCGTAGGAACCGTGGGAGAAGTTGAAACGGGCCACGTTCATGCCGTTTGCGATCAGGTCGCGCAGGACATCACCCTTATCGGTAGAAGGGCCCAGGGTGCAGATGATCTTCGTTTTTCTCATAAAATACCTCCAACGTTCACGCTATAATGCTCTCTATCTTGACGCAGCAGCCCAAGCTGGCTGCTCTCTGGCGGGCAGTGATTGCTTTGCGCCCGCGGCGGCAGTATACGCCAATATGGCTGTTTCAACAAACCATACCACTATACATTATAAGCTCTTGGATACAATAGCGCAAGAAAAATCTTTGCAAAGAAACTGCTAAGATTTCATCAGGTTTGAACAAAAAACTTTCCACCACAAAGCGCTTGCATAACCGGCGGGATTTGCTTATAATGAGGGTAAGCAAAAGTGCGACTGTTCCGGGGCAGCCCGGAGGAAAATGGAGTGAAAACATATGGAAAAGCGTGTATTTTTGATCGTACTGGACAGCTTTGGCATCGGCGCGGAGCCGGATGCAGCCGCCTTTGGCGACGAGGGCACCAACACGCTGGGGGCCATTGCAGGGCATCCCAATTTCAACTGCCCCAACCTGAAAAAGCTGGGCCTGTTCAACATTGACGGTGTGACTGCGGGCGAAAAGACCGACGCGCCCGTCGGTGCCTTTGCCCGCCTGCAGGAGCAGAGCATGGGCAAGGATACCACCATCGGCCACTGGGAGATCGCCGGTGTGGTCAGCCCGAACCCGCTGCCCACCTTCCCCAACGGCTTCCCGGAGGAGCTCATTCAGGAGTTTGAGGCAAAAACCGGCCACAAAGTCCTCTGCAATCTGCCCTATTCCGGCACCGAGGTGCTGAAGGACTACGGCGAGCAGGCCATGAAGGAAAATGCCCTCATTGTCTACACCAGCGCCGACAGCGTGTTCCAGGTGGCTGCCCACGAGGAGCTGGTGCCCGTGCACGAGCTCTACCGCTACTGCGAGATCGCCCGAGAGATGCTGAAGGGCGCATACGGCGTGGGCCGTGTCATCGCCCGGCCCTTCCTGGGCAGCAGCGCCGAGACCTTCTACCGTACCACCAACCGCCACGACCTGAGCCTGAAGCCGCCCCGTGCCACCATGCTCGACCTGCTGAAGGAGGCCGGCAGGGATGTCATCGCCGTGGGCAAGATCTTTGATATCTTTGACGGACAGGGCGTGACCGAAAAGATCAAGACTACCGGCAACACCAATGGCATCGCCTTCACCAAGGCATTGCAGACCCGGGATTTCGAGGGCCTGGCCTTTGTGAATCTGGTGGATTTTGATATGCTCTACGGCCACCGCCGCGACGTGCCCGGCTATGCCGCCGCCGCCACCGAATTTGACCGCTTCCTGGCCGACTTCATCCCCGGGATGCGGGAGGGCGACCTGTTGATGATCACCGCCGACCACGGCTGTGACCCCTCCTACACCAAGACCACTGACCATACCCGCGAGTATGTACCGTATCTGGTCTGCGGCAAGGGCGTGAAGCCCGGTGTGGACCTGGGCACCCGGCTCTGCTTTGGCACCATTGCACAGACCGTGTGTGAATATCTGGGCGTGGATGCTTCCAGCCTGGACGGCCACAGCGTGCTGCAGGAGATCCTGAAGTGATATCGGCCCTCTCAGTCATGCGACAGCGTGATCGAGAGGGCTATTTTTTGTGCAAAGTCTTGAACAATATAGTCAGTTGTGGTAGACTAGCACATGCACGCCCGGTGCGTACAAGGTTTACGCCGGGCGCAGGAATTGATATGGTTTCAGAATAGAAGGAGACTATCACATGAGAATCAATCGTACTCTGGGTCTGGCACTGACCGCTGCTGTGCTGGCTGTTGCCATGACTGGCTGCTCCAATAGTGCATCTTCCACCGCATCCTCCGCTGCTTCCAGCGAGGCTGCTTCCAGCGAGGCTGCTTCCTCTGTGGCCGCTTCCAGCGAAGCTGCCGAGAGCGAGGTCGCTGCCGCCAGCGTTGTCAGCACCGAGGATCTGGATGTGAACGGCACCACCTACTCCGCTGACTGCTACGGCGAGTTCACCCTGTCCAACGGCGACACCATGAAGCTGTGGAAGGTGAACGGCGCTTACGCAGACCTGAGCGCTCTGCCCATGAAGGGCATGGCCGAGGAGTTCCCCATCGAGGCCGAGGCCGAGCAGATCTATGTTGCTGACGTGACCAGCAACGGCGAGACCACCCGCCAGTATCTGCGTACCGACAAGGCTGGCCGCAACGGCACTGTCTCTGTCAAGACCTTTGAGCTGGGCGACGCTGAGTAATCGCGCTTCCCTGTAAGATCAGCAGACAACAAGCCCCGGACCTTTTGCAAGGCCCGGGGCTTGTGCTGTTTTATCCTGTTTTATTCTCCGCTGCTGCTGGAGCCGAACAGGGCATCCAGCACGGTGGAAGCGGCCTGATGCAGGGAGTTGGCAGCAGATTCCACCTGCTCCTGCGTGGGCAGAGAGATAGAAGGTGCTTCTGCTCCGCCGGTGGATTCACTGCTGGCTTCACTCTCGGCAGGTGCTTCGGTGGAAGCCTCGCTCTCAGCAGGTGCTTCGGGGGTGGGTTCTGCGGGCTGCTCATCGGCAGGCTGTTCCGCAGGCATGCTCTCGGCAGGTTCCTCCACAATGACGCTGTCGGGCGATTCCTCCACAGAGGTGCCCGCGTTGGGGTCAGCCGTGGGGGTGTATACCTCGGTCTTTTCGGGGGTCTGCTGGGTATCGCTCACGGTGCCCTCGCCGCCCAGAACGGATGCGATCAGCTCCTTGGCCTGGTTGACGGAGTTCTCATCCGGCTTCATCACATAGAGGCTCTGACCCTTTGCGGAGTAGCACTGGGAGCTCTTGCCGCCGGTGCCGGTCACGGTATAGCTCTGGATGTCCCAGTCAGACAGGCTTGCCAGCTGCATCCGCACCAGTGCGGAGATCTGCTCCTGAGAAAGGCTGGTCACAAAGCAGTCGGACACAGCATCCATCAGCTTGGAGAAGCTCATCAGCACGGTGGGGGATTTGATCTTGTTCATCATGGCATCGATGACTTTCATCTGGTTGATGCCGCGCTGGATATCGCCGGAGGCAAAGGCATGGCGCTCCC
>ERZ772969.2485-NODE-2485-length-11518-cov-3.193492_pt1 | contig 11518 bp, 9 predicted proteins | sample MGYA00511676_ERZ772969 | MGnify/ENA primary metagenome ERZ772969 (study PRJEB29015, sample SAMEA2737651) | human gut metagenome | biome: human gut; feature: human-associated habitat; material: faeces | place: China | collected 2012 ...
TGCTGCTGAACGGTCTACCTTTGTACAGTCCTTTCCTGAGAAAGCTCCGCCGCCGTGACGTGCATATCCACCGTAGGTGTCTACGATAATCTTACGACCGGTGAGACCTGCATCTCCGTGTGGTCCACCTATTACGAAACGTCCTGTAGGATTGATAAAGAACTTTGTCTCATCGTCAATCATATCCTTTGGAAGAATTGGATCAAATACATATTTCTTGATGTCCTCATGGATCTGCTCCTGAGTCACATCCGGATCATGCTGTGTAGAGCATACAACTGCATCGATACGGATTGGTTTTCCGGCTTCATCATATTCTACAGTAACCTGTGTTTTTCCGTCCGGTCTTAAATATTTTAATGTACCGTCTTTACGGATCTTCGTTAACTGACGTGCAAGTTTGTGTGCCATGTTGATGGCATATGGCATATACTCTTCTGTCTCATTGGAAGCATAACCAAACTGGATACCCTGGTCACCTGCTCCGATGGCATCAATTTCATCTTCACCCATTTTTGCTTCAAGAGCTTTATCTACGCCAAGAGCGATATCAGCAGACTGTTCATCGATTGCTGTGATAACTGCACATGTATCAGCATCAAATCCATATTTTCCACGTGTATATCCGATTTCACGGATAGTATCTCTTACGATTTTCTGGATATCAACATATGCATTTGTTGTAATCTCACCCATAACAAGTACAAGACCTGTAGTTGTAGCAGTTTCACATGCAACACGACTCATAGGATCTTTTTCCATAAGAGCGTCAAGAATAGCATCGGAAATAGCATCACACATTTTATCCGGATGGCCTTCAGTTACAGATTCAGAAGTAAATAAAATTTTCTCCATTGTGTTCTCCTTTTTTATTCATTTACAATTGTTTCCCGACCGCAGAATAACCCGCAGCCATTTATGTACTGTATCAACAGATTATTTCTCTCCGCTGATACTTTTCCGTTAACAAAAAGAAACAGCCCGAAGTAATCGGACTGTCTGATTATCTCAACAATCCTCTTATTGTTCGATCACTCGCTCAGGTTGGCACCTTCCTACACAAACAGGGGTTGCCGTGGCTTCGCAGATCCTTTGTATCTCCACCACTCTGAATAAAAGGCTATTACTAATTATTAACTTGCATTAATTAAGATTGCTGCATATCATACAATATACTTAACCCTTACAAATGTCAAGTAATTTTTTGGTATTTTTTATCATCCCACCCTGAGACGGAATTTCTGGATTTCTTTCTCATTGGATACTCTCTCAATCTCAGCACCGAGAGATCTCAGCTTATCTTCAAAATTCTCGTATCCTCTCTGGATATATACGATATCATCAACAACTGTGATTCCATCTGCTGCAAGACCTGCGATCACCAGGGCTGCACCTGCACGCAGATCCGGTGCACTTACTCTCGCACCTGTAAGCTTCTTCACACCATCAATAATTGCTGAATTTCCCTCAACTTTGATGTTTGCTCCCATACGTGAAAGTTCGTCCGCATACTTGAATCTGTTCTCAAAAATACTCTCTGTTACAATACTGGTTCCCTCTGCAAGTGCCAGAGTTACAGCAATCTGTGGCTGCATATCTGTAGGATATCCGGGATATGGAAGAGTCTTTACATGAGTACGGTGAAGTCTCTTTGGTGCACGTACACGAACTGCATCATCAAATTCCTCAACCTCACATCCAATTTCTTCAAGTTTAGCCGTAGTTGCTTCCAGATGCTTCGGAATTACATTCTTAACTGTTACATCTCCGCCTGTTGCTGCCGCAGCAAACATAAATGTACCTGCCTCGATCTGATCCGGAATAATAGAATACTCTGTACGGTGGAGCTTCTCCACACCTTTAATACGGATCACATCTGTACCTGCACCTTTAATATTTGCCCCCATACTGTTCAGGAAGTTGGCAACGTCAACTACATGCGGTTCTCTTGCGGCATTTTCCAAAATAGTACGTCCCGGAGCCAATGAGGCTGCCATCATAATATTGATCGTTGCACCTACAGAGACAACGTCAAGGAAAATATGGCTTCCATGAAGTTCATCTGCTTTCGCAACAATTGCTCCATGCATGATATCTACATCTGCACCAAGCGCTCTGAATCCCTTCAGATGCTGGTCGATCGGACGGCTTCCGATGTTGCATCCACCTGGAAGCGGTACCTCTGCATGTTTATACTTACCAAGAAGTGCTCCCAGCAGATAGTAGGAAGCTCTGATCTTCTTGATATATTCATAATCAACACTTACATCTCCAATTGTAGATCCGTTAATCTTCACAGTAGATTTATCAATACGGTCTACCTGTGCTCCAATACCAGCGATCGCTTCAAGCAATACATTGATATCCCTTACATCCGGCAAATTCTCTATCAGAATCGTCTCATCAGTCATTATGGCTGCTGCAAGAATAGCAAGTGCCGCATTCTTGGCACCGGCAATCTCAACTTCACCGACTAAAGGGTTGCCTCCTTTTATAACATACTGTTCCATATCACACCTCTTATTTATTTTCACTCCATGAGCAGAATTAATGGTCACTGTTCACTCTGTTTTTCGTTTTCTGCGAACATGTAACTTCTGTTTCAAATGCATATATGTTTATACTAAACGATCATCCTATTTTAAAGTCAGTTGTATATTATATCATATATTTATCATTTGTAAACAAAAATTATTTACCACTGTCCTTTTCCCGAGCTGTAATAATCACTTTCCCTGCTCTTTGATATGTATTATCTCCAGAATTGCCCGAAGACTTTCATCCAAATCTTTCCCCTCTTCATCAATGGTAATATCTGCATATTTCTCGTACAGAGGTACACGTTCCTCATACAGATCTTTCAGGCTCTGACCGTCCTTTAACAGAACTCCGCGGCCTTTCAGATTTCCCAGTCTTTTGGATAAAGATTCCAGTGATAATTTAAGATATATAACCTTACCTATGGACTTCAGATGTTCCATTGCCTCATCACAGTAAATAACACTTCCGCCGGGTGCAATGACCGTATCTGTCACATGAATGTCTGCATTAACCTGATTTTCAATTTCCTTAAATTTTTCCGGTCCGTCCTGCTCTATGATCTCTGAAAGCTTTCTTTTCTCCTGTTTCTGTATCAGAAGATCCGAATCCAGAAATTCATATCTCAATGCTTTTGCAAGAATAACTCCTATTGTACTTTTCCCTGAACCGGGCATTCCTATTAATGTCACATTATTCATGTTTATGTCCTTTCATTTTATCATACATTGTCTGCGTCTGCAAATTGCGGATTACTGTTTCTTTTTTCCGGATTTTTTCTTCTTTTTTTTAACGCTGTATCCAAATGTTCCCAGTTTTTTACCAATTCCCAGATATTCACCATGAGAATACACCAGAGGTTTCGCATCATTCAGATGAAATTTCTTCTTCTCGTCCATATACTGCGGATCAGCATGAACTGCAAGCACATCCGCCAGAAACATATGGTGGGAACCCAATTCCAGAACCTGCCTTACTTTGCATTCAATACTCACCGGAGATTCTGCGATCATGGGAACTTTCACAAAATCCGCCTTCTCTTTGGTAAGCTTCATTTCTTTAAATTTATCAACATCCCTGCCGGAACGGACTCCACAGTAATCCGTTGCATATGCCAGTTTCTCTGTTGTCAGATTTATTACAAATTCTCCCGTCTTTCTGAGCATATCATAGGAAAAACGGGATGGTCGCACAGAAATAGACACCATCGGCGGATTCGTGCAGACAGTTCCTGCCCATGCAACTGTAATAATATTGTCATTCCCCTCTCCGTCAGAAACACTTACCATAACTGCCGGAAGTGGATAAAGCATATTTCCTGCTTTCCAGGTTTCTTTTTCCATTTCTTATTATCCTCAGCTATTCTGTCTGCTGCCATCAGTTGTAATCGTTCTGTCCGGCCTGTGCAGCTTCCATAAGTGCCGGAATCAGCTGTTTCTTACGTGAAACAACGCCTTTCAGATCAAATACACCATCCTTTGGCTCCATATGGAAAGCAATACGTGCCATTTCCTCACTTCCCTCACCATAATAGAGAAGCTCTGTAGATTCCTCAATAATATTGGTAAGCATAAAGAATACGCGGGTAACACCATGACGGCCACACTCGCTGACCATAAACGGAACCAGACGCTCTTTGATTTCTGCCAGCTCATCGCTGTCCATAGAACTGATCTGTCCAACACCAAAGTTGATCTCATCCTCAGCAATAAATTTCTTATAATCCTGATAGAAAATTTCTTCCGGTGATTTGTCTTTCAGGTTACTTCCTGCTTTAAACATCTCTTTTGCAAACTGCTCAATATTGATTCCTGCAATAAGTGCCAGCGCACCTGCCGCCATCTTGTCAGATAATGTGCAGGTAGGTGAACGGAACATCAGTGTATCTGAAATAATCGCAGCACAGAGAAGCCCCGCAATACTCGGTGAAATCTCAAGTTTCTGCTCCCCATACATTTCATACAGAATCGTTGCTGTACATCCGACCGGCTGATTTCTGAAAGAAATCGGTACCATAGTTTCCAGAGAACCCAGTTTATGATGGTCAATAATCTCCACGATTTCAGCTTTATCGATATTGTCAACTGCTTGATCTTTCTCATTATGGTCCACAAGTGCTACTTTTTTCCTGTGCATATCCAGGAAATTTCTTCGGGAAATTGTTCCGATACATTTTCCCTTTTTGTTAATTACAGGGAACGCACGATGACGGTGTTTGATCATCTCATTCTGAATATCATCCGTAAAATCCTCTGTATTAAAAGTAACCAGATTATCTGTTTTCATAATATACCGTACAGGAATACTCTGGTTGATCAGTCTTGCGATCGTAAATGTATCATACGGAGACATAATAATTACAATTTCTCTCTCATGAGCAAGCTTTATCACCTTTTCGCTGACTTCAATTCCCATACCAACGATAATACAGCTAACATTCTGCGCAATCGCCTGAAGATGATCCTCTTCTCTGTCTCCCATGATTATCAGGTCATCCGGTTCAATATAGGCTTTGAGCATTTCCGGATTTGCAGTTCCCACCAGAACTTTTCCTTTTGTAAAATATCCATGCTCATTTCCCTCTACTACGGTACCTGCAATTGTCTCGGCAATTCTTCTGTACTGTGTCTTCGCTCTTGACAGCAGATAACTGTCCGTTGTATCCATATAAGTCTTAGCAATATCACCGATTGTGATCAGACCTTCCAGCTGTCCTTCTCTGTCTCTGATCGGAAGAGATACGATACTTTTCTCCATCATCAGATCCCATGCATTTTTCAGGGACATACTCTTATCAGCTTCCGGACTCATACGGATATCCATATCTTTTATCTGTGTTCCAATGTTAGACAGATATCCCGGCGGCTGCATGCCGAAACGATTTAACACATATTCTGTCTCTTCATTGATCTGTCCTGCACGCTTTGGAATGTATTTCACCTTCTGAGAAGTCCTGTTTTTGATGTCCGCATAGGCAATTGCTGAACAGATGGAATCCGTATCCGGATTCTTGTGACCTATTACAAATATTTTTTCCTGATTTCTCATACAGATTCTAACCTCAATTATCTAATTTAATGTTTGCAAAAAGTGCGCCAAGAGATGTGGAAGCCTCTTCCTTTGAATCCGGAAGCTCGATCACTTCCTCCTCAATTTCCTTAGCCATCATATCTGTTGCCTCTTTGATGCTCAGACTTAATTTTCCATCTTTGACAGCAGTTACTTTTACCTTTACTTTATCTCCAACTGTCAGAACTTCTGATGGTTTCTTAATTCTTTTCTCACAGATCTGTGAAATATGAACCAGACCTGACAGACCATTTCCCAGATCTACGAATGCACCATATGGCTGTAAGCTCTCAACAACACCTTCTGTTACAAGTCCGACCTGCACATTGGAGATTTTTGTTTTTCTCTCCTCTTCTGCTTTTTCTCTTAATATTTCCTTTGCAGAGAGAATTAATCTTCCTTTTTCTTTATCAATATCGAAAACCTGAACCTGGATTGGTTTGTTCAGATATTCGTTTGTATCCTCCACATAATTCAGGGCAAGCTTTGAGGCGGGAATAAATCCACGTACACCTTCTACATAGGCGATCACGCCGCCATTTACAATGCCTTTTACCACCACATCAATTACTTCTTTTGAATCCTTTAATTCTTTCAGCTTATCCCATGCAAGCACATCTGCTGCTTCTGTTCTGGACAACAGAATATTTCCATTTCCATCGTCTTTACTCACAACAGTCGCAGAAACTTCATCTCCCACATTCACCTGTTCCTTTAAAGAAAATCCCGGTTCTCTGCTGTAATCCTCTGCCGGAATAATGCCTTCCGCATAATACTTCAAATCTACCACAACTTCTTTTTCATCTACACTGATGACAGTTCCTGTAAGAATATCCCCTTCTTCAATTTTCTTAAAAGAGGCTTCCAGTTCTGTTTCGTAATCTTTCATTGATTCAGCCATTATCTGTTTTCTCCTTTACCTGGAATAAATGTAACTCTTCTCCATCTGTTACAGGATACTGAACAGTTACAAATAGAGTATATTATGTCAGCTATTTTCAAACATTATAACACAATCACTTTAATAATGGAAATCTGAATTTTCATACAGATAGTTCACACAAACGGATATTTATATGTTACAATAATATCATCAACCAACTATAGCAAATCTATAAACAAGTCCCCTGTGAGATTACAAAAATCAACGGGGAACTGCCTGTATCAGGAAAGGATATTATTATACATGAATTATGATTCTGTCCCCTTGAGGGATTTTAAAGAACTGAATGACTGGGAGACAGTTATTTTTGTCTATCAGTCTGCCCTTAAACAGGTAGAAACAAAGATTGATATTCTAAACGGTGAATTTCAGCACAGACATAAATACAATCCGATCGAACATGTAAAATCCAGAATCAAAACTCCGGAAAGCATTGTAAAAAAACTGAAACGACATGGATATGAATCCAGTATCGAGAACATGGTACGCTATGTAAATGACATCGCAGGAATCCGTATCAGCTGTTCCTTTACATCTGATATCTATCTGATCGCAGATATGATTTCCAAACAAAATGACCTGACGATCCTTGCAAGACGTGATTATATGAAAAATCCTAAAAAGAGCGGTTACCGCAGTTATCATATGCTGGTTACCACACCGGTCTTTCTCTCCGACAGTATCATTGATACCAAAGTAGAGATTCAGATCCGCACAGTTGCACAGGATTTCTGGGCGACTCTGGAGCATAAGATGCATTACAAATTTGAGGGAGACGGACCTGACTATTAAGAGAATGTGCGCGATATGTAGCAGAACTGGATACCCGCATGGAAGAACTCAATAATGAAATCCAGAAATATGGAAAATTATCAGATAAAAAATAAAAAATCCCCGTAAAACGAGGAGTGCCCCGGCAGTGGTTTACCGGGGCTATTATTATGAAAAAAATTTATGTGTAATGATAACACATTACAACGTCTTTCGTAGGTTCTTCACCATTTCCGGACTCACGGATAACATCTATGAACAAATTATGAACTCGCAGTTAACTTTTCGTTTATTTGCACAATTATTTTATATTTTTTAATATTTTTTTATAGAATTACCACATATTTATAGTTCTTGTTTTATTTTATGCTTGTCTATCTTGTATATCTCCCATAATCTTCCATAACTATTTCGTCTTTTCACAGTTACGATTTGAGAATGAGCAGATTTTACTCAAAAAGACTCTTTGCAAAATCAGCCAGTTTATGCAGGATTCCTTTTACCTCTTCTTTACCAATCCCCATTTCTTCCAGTTTATCATATGCCTTCGTCACAGCACTCCTGAGCTGTTCCTCATCAATATCAGAATCCTTGATCTGTTTAACGATCTTTATGATTCTGTTCTCTTCTTCCTCCGAAAGGCTAACTCCTGCAGTACTCTCCGCAGTCTGGATCAGCGATCTGATCTGATCATCTGAAATATCCTGTTTTGCTGCCTCATTTTTCACATACATAATGATATCAACTACTTTGTCCGGATCTGATACAAGAGAATCAATCTCATTATCAGAAATAATCTCCTGTACAGATTCCGAAGTATCTGCTGCCATCGCTGGTACTGCCGGTGTCGTACATGTAATTGCTGCCGCAATAATAAGTATTCCTGCTTTTTTTATTCTCATGATTTAATTACCTCCATACTTTTGCCAGTCAATAATAAGTCTCTGTCTTTTCACTGTCAGCAGATTACAGACAATGAACAGACATTTTCATTTACCGGCTCATTATATCAGAAATCTTATGCCTTCTGTAAAATAAATATCCCAATTTCTCTCTTCATAATTCCTTCGACATTTGTTCAAATTTTTTTCACATCTTAAACACGATTTTCTCATAATTGCAGGATATACTAAAGCCATAAAAATAATAAAGCCAACGTTATTTTTATAAAATTTCTTTTTCATATGTTGATTGCCGGAAGAGGCAATTAACTCTCCTTCCTTTTAAAAAATAAATTTGAACGTAATATAAAAAGCATCCGCTTAGCCACCGGATGCTTTTTATATTTATCTTTTTATGAAATTTCTGTAAATGCATTTGCCAGCTGTGCAAACTGTGCCAGTGTCAGTGCTTCTCCTCTGACACTCAGGGAAAGTCCACACATCCCCAACGCCTGCTCAATCTGTTCTTTAGAAAATGGTATCTCCTGTGAATTCTTCAGACCATTCACCAGTGTCTTCCTTCTCTGGTTAAAAGATGCTCTGATAATACGAAACATCAGCTTCTCATTCTTTACCTCAACCGGCGGTTTTTCATATCGTTCCAGTCTGATCACCGCACTTCCCACTTTAGGTCTTGGCATAAAACAGTTGGGCGGTACATTTGCCACGATCTTTGGTTTCGCATAATATTGCACAGCCAGTGAAAGCGCCCCGTAATCTTTTGTTCCGGGTCCTACCTGCATTCTGTCCGCAACTTCTTTCTGTACCATAATAGTAATAGAATCAACAGGAACCTGATTCTCAAACAATCCCATGATGATCGGGGTAGTAATGTAATATGGCAGATTGGCAACAACCTTGATCGGACGCCCCTGATTTTTTTCCAGTGCAAGCTGGCGGATGTCTACTTTGAGGATGTCGTTGTTGATGACTGTCACATTATCCCAATCTTTCAGAGTGTCGTCCAGAATAGGAAGCAGTGTTTTATCAATCTCAACTGCTGCCACTTCCCTTGCTGCTTCAGCCAGATACTGTGTCATGGTTCCGATTCCCGGTCCAATCTCCAATACAAAATCATCCTTTGTGATCTGTGCAGAATCTATAATCTTATCCAGAACATGAGTATCGATCAGAAAGTTCTGACCAAACCTTTTCTGGAATGCAAAATTATACTTCTGAAGCACTTCTATGGTATACTTTGGATCTCCTAGATACGGTCTGGGCATAATCTTTACTCCTTTTTCTTTATTACCTGTAACTGTACAAATACGCATTATTTAGTAAAATCTTTCTCGTACAGAACAATATATCCATCTCTGTCTATACGTTTCTTAGATACATTTCGTTTAAATTTACGGATTCCTCCCTGTGATTTTGCAATCGCAGCATCTATCAGTTCTTTTACTGCGCCAACATTCATAGGAGAATCCTCTTTCTGGTTAATTCCAATCAGATTATACAGCGCAAGCATTCCCATCTGATCAATAGCATAACCATTCTCTTTTGTATAAACCCTTGCAAAATTGACAAGTTCATCATTGGTAAACACAGGAATATTGATCATTGAAGTAAACTTCTTTGCGAATTTCGGATATCTGGCAATCAGTTTTCGCATACCAATCTTCTCATCTTCCACGATTACTGTAAGTCCGTCTGTATTAACTTCCATGGCTTTGTCAAGCATCTCTACTGTTTCCGGTGTCAGCTGATTTGCATTTTCGATCACAAGAAAGCCACCTGCCAGCTTTGAAAAAATCTTATAAATATTTTTTCCGTTGATCTGATCTGCAAAAACATATGCTACTTTTGACGCTTCCAGATTCAGTTCTTTACAGATTGCCGGAATCAGGCCTGAGATCAGTCTGGTCTTTCCGCATTCCTTACCGCCCATCACAATAATATTTCCAGTTTTAGAAGTCTTGTCTGCTGCAGCCATCTGTACATCATATAAAGTATCCACAAGCTGTTCTTTCATACCCGGAACCTTTACAAAATATGTAAATAACTGCTTCTCATCATCTGTAAGTTCTTTTTCTCTTGGTACGATATCCCTTGGATCTGCTCCATTTTCCGGCTGGATAGATTCTATAAAACGTTCCAGCTCCTCTTCTTCTGTCAGGGGTTGGGCTTCTTCCGTTCCCTCTGTATCATCTTCCGGATTCAGATCTGTATTCCCCATCGGTCCATGGAGAAATTCCTCTTCAGCTCTTCTGAGATCTTCTTCTGTAACCTCATCTTCTTCTTCAGCTTCTTCTATTTCCGGCTGCACCGGTATTTCCTTTTTCGGTTCTTCATCCGGCTTTGGATCAGCAACCTTTATATCTTGTATATCTCCGCTGAGGAAATCCGGTTCTTCCAGTTCCTCTGAAATATCATGGGCTTTTATTTCTTTATCATCAACATCAGTTTCTGAACTTTCTTGTACTTCTTCTGTTTTTGACTCTTCTTCCTTCGGAATCTCAATTCCCTGCGCACTGGCAGCAGCAAGGATCGTATCCTCCAGATTCAACTCTTTCCCTTCCAGATCAAAAGAATCCATATTCAGTTTCGTCTCAGCAACTTCCTCAACTTTCGGCGGTTTGCTCAGTTCCATATTTTTCATGGATGCCGGAATATTTAATTCCGGCATCTTAATTGCAGCCATGGGTTCTGCCCCCGGTTTTTCAGGTTCTGCCTCCAATTCCGGAACATTTTCAGGTTCTTTCTGCGACGCATCACTCTTTATGATTTCTTCCGGAATCTCATCTTCCCTGGTGATACCGGCCTCGTTAACCATATCCATGGATTCTTCCGGAAACTCTTCTTTCTCTTCCTGAGTCTTACCTCCAAAGACATCCCTGATCCCCTTTGAAATCTTTTCCTGAATGCCTTCCATGCTGACCTGAACTTCCGGCTCATTGTTTTCTGTCGTTTCTTCCACTTCTTCAGCTTCAGGCTCTTCCTGCGCTTTTACTTCTGTTTCCGTTTTTTTCTTCTCCAGTTCTTTCGCCTGCTCTGGTGTAAGAAGTTTCGGAACAAACTGTTTCTCAAATTTTGCTTTCTCAGCACCTGTCAGCTCACCCATTCTCATTTTAAGATCATAGGCTTTCATAACATATTTGCCTTCACTGAACCAGAGAATGATTTCATTGCATAAATCCAGACATTTCTGTTTTTCTCCTGCTTTGTAATACAGGGCTGCCAGTTCATATGACCATTTCTCTGTAAATTCCTGTTCTTTATACTCTTCCAGGATTCTGATCTGCTCATTTAAAGA
>ERZ772969.2488-NODE-2488-length-11508-cov-2.201607_pt1 | contig 11508 bp, 16 predicted proteins | sample MGYA00511676_ERZ772969 | MGnify/ENA primary metagenome ERZ772969 (study PRJEB29015, sample SAMEA2737651) | human gut metagenome | biome: human gut; feature: human-associated habitat; material: faeces | place: China | collected 2012 ...
GTTGCCTGTTTTATAATCTGCCGCCTCAAGTAATGCCTTGACAAGACTTTTTTCGTCCTGTTCAAAATTTGTTGAAGACTCAAGACCTGTTACATTTGTATTTTCTTTATTTACCATTTTTATTACCTCCGCATATATAAATTAAAAATTTTTATAACTTAAAAATGGCTCGTCCTCTCAAACCAAGAACGAGCCATTTTTTATGTAATTAGTTGTAAAGGTGCTTTGCTGCCATTTCTGAAATCATCTTCGGAATAGAATTCAATCTAAATGAGTTTGCTCTCTTGATTACATCACCAGGAGTTAAATTCATTAGGTCAATCGTTCCGTTTGGTACGGCATTGTTAAATGCTATACGTCCCTCACTGCTGCCATCAGGCTTAGTATTAACACCTTGGAAATTGTATACTGGAAGGTATCCATTTTGTATTGCATTAAGTAACGGTGCCATTATAACATCATCTCTGATTACCGCCTCTGTGTATGTCAAATCAAATGTTACACCTGTCGGAACAGTTCCCACCAAAATTGAACCAACACCTTGATATTCAGCAGTGTTTACATTCATTGCAACCTTAAACTCATTAATTTCGGCAAGGAATGTATTAACACCATTAACTTCGACAAATAATTTTCCGTCTTTACCTGTCATTAATTCAGTTGTATCTAACGTACTGTTGTTTCCAGCTGCCATTTTTCTTACCTCCAATCATTAAGAATTTTCGCTGTATTTCCATTTGTAATGAATGAAAATACGCTCTAATGTATCAACGTCAACCGCATTGACTACGAAATAGCCATAATCGGCGCCGTAACCCTTATTTGTATCGAGCTTAAATGTAGGGTCAATAAGCTTGCCCTCGTCAGCCATGGTATCAAGCACAGCTTGACCACGTTGGATAACATTTGCAATACCGTCTTTTGTACCATTGACTTTTCCGATTAATTTATCCATTTCACAGTCCAAGCGATAGAATGTTTCATGTCTTACTTTTGCTCGTTTGATTTTCTTCCAGCCGTTATCCTGTTTTTCTTCATCAGGATTAATAAGCGTATTGACACCACTATCAAAAACCACCTTGCCGTCTGCATTAACAGACAGAAGTAGCAACCCGTTTCTTACGGCGTCTTCATATTGACTGTTTTTAAGTCGTTCTGTAAGCTTTGCCGCTCCCGGCATTTCTGTACGAACTATACTTTTACTTGATGGTGTGGCGGCAATAACGCCTGCCGCTGTTGCTATTGCTTCAGGTCCGCTGACGGTATCGCCATTAGCATTTACAAAATCGCTTGCGAAATAAACAATCGGATAATTGTCTATCTTAGACGCATTTTCCATACGCTTATTTATATCGACACTGCCTTTATCTCCTATAACGGCTATGGCAAGATTACCGTCTTTGAATGATGTGTTTATATATTCTATTAATAGTGCTTGTACATCCGAATCAACGGTATCGAGTGCGATTGTATTATAGTAATACGGTTCAAATGCCTCAAATGCTGTACTGTAATCAGCCGTTGTAGTAGTAGGGTTTTCTCCGCCCTCAAACGGTTGTTGTGAAACACCAGTAATGGTGTCCGTAACGCCATCTTCCGCTTTTGCAGTAACGTATTCACTCTGAATATCTTCAACAGCCTTTTCCAACGCTTTAGGCTCGCCTGTACCTGATGCAAATGTAATTCTTTCAACTTCCTTTGCACCATCATAAATCACAAGTTCTCTTGTATTTTCTACACCCAATTTATCTCTTACGGATACAGTAAATTCATGTGTTCCAGGATATTTAAGTGTTAGTGTAACAGCTTTTGTTTCATTTGACTTTAGCTCAATCTTTCCGTTCTTACCACCGGTTCCTATACGAACCAAGTATAACTTATCTAAGCCTCCGTTCATATACGCCTCTGCTACACTCATTGTACCGCCTGTACCATATGTATTTTTCATTGTAACATCAGCTGTTCCCTTTGCGTGAAGAGTCACTTCATTCAAAGGTCCCCAATCAGATTTAATTGGTAATGCTCCTATTCCGTCCAACGCAGATGCCACAGTATTATTTACATTGCCGTTGCTTGAACGTCTGTAAACACCGGCACGAGGGTACTCCTTGCCGTCTTCATAAACATATCCCATGCTTATTTTACCTCCTTATTTTTAAACTTTGATACAATTTCTTTAGCCTCTTCCAAAGTAAATAAATCTTTATCCGCTCTTGAAAGTGCTGTACGAATAATAACTTTATTCGCATTAAGTTCTTTTTCTGCATTTGATAATTCATCAGTAGTGTATCTCGATACTGCTGATGTTTTTACTGTTGCAGATTTCTTTTCATTTGAAATATCAGCCGTTTGCATTTTGTCGTCTTTTACAGTTTTGGTTGCCACAATATAACCTCCTTTACGAAAAAAGACACCTTGACAAGATGTCCTTAATCATTTATTTTAATATGTTTCAATAATTCCGATTCAGGCTCTTTGCGTAATACGCAATAATCACCTTCAACAGATAATTGACCAACTCTTAATTCATCAGCTCCGGGCTGAAGCTGATTATTATTATCAACACGCATCCACGTTCCGTCTGAAAATTGTAATACCTTTTTTTGATTTAACTTGGTACACATTAAATTTGCAATAGCATTAGAAACAGCTATATCTTCTGTAAATATGTGCGCATTCATTACAGAAGTATACCAATCGCCGACATACATACTCGGTATTCGTTCACAATTACTGACCTTTGTTTTTCGCCAATATACTGCGGGAATATCTTTTTTAGGTTTCCACACTGTAGGAATATTTTCATCATATCCTATTAACTTTACATCGGGTAGCAATTTTCTTGTCCATTCATTAACCAGCCTGATTGGGTCAGGCTCACACGTTAATTGATTCGGAAAGGCAAGCAACGTAAAAAGTACCGCCGCAACTGTTACCTTTTTATCCGCAACCTCAATATATCGTGTAGAATTCCACTTTGCAAGAATGGTTGTTTCCGATTTATCGCTAAAGAAATATCCATCTACATTTGCTTTTACTGTTTCCGCTATTACTTCAATATTTGAAGTATCTTGCAAATATACATCAATTTCTACTGTACCGCTAATTTTGCGTTCTGTGTCCGCTTGCATATTCGCAAAAAACACAATTCGCCCATATTGCACATTATCGTTCCATAAATCAGACATATCATCTGGGGCTGTCTGATTAAAAATTGCAGGCTCATCATCATATTTAGTTAAATATGATGTTATATCAGAACATTTGCTTAGATGATTGTTTAAAATTTCTTCAAACATAAATCTTTCTCCTTTAATATGGTTCACTGTATATTGCAATAGCTTGCGGCAATGCGTCTTCTGCAATGCGGTCACAGTGTGGTCTTGCTGCCATCTTACTTGTACCGTCTTCCAAAAACGGACCGTACAAACAATCACTTGTTACTTTCGCTGTAAATGACATTCCGTTGCTTTCTGCTGATGAAACAAAAGAATTACGGTAATTTCCCGTTCTCACTCCCGGTGGTTGACCTGGAGCAGATACACCGCCGCCTGCCATCACATTAAAAACAGAATTTCGCAATGCACTTGATACTCGTGCAGTTCTTCCCGGCAACTGTGCTTTTATCTTATCAAGTTCAGCTTGAACAATAATTTCAATGCTAATCATTTTATATCAAACCTTTCCTCAACATAATAAATCATAGATACATTAAGGCTACCTGCATTATCTACACCCTGAACATAAAATTTACGTCCGTCTGGGAACACAAGATAATCGGTAGCCTTTGCTTTTACCGTTGCTCCATATTGTACAACTGTATGTGTTATAGGGTGCTGATTTTGCCGCCATTCTTCTTTTTCGCGTTGACTTGCCTCGGCAGCAATACCCAAAAATGCTTGTTCGGCAGGTTGGTATCCTACTTCTGTCACACGTCCGCTGGCTGTTTTCCCATGTCTTTTTATATAAATTTCTACCTCTTGAAATCCATATCCAGGTACAATATTTGCTGTGAACATAATTACTCGCCCTTTCTGCTGTTACTGTGCATATCCTCATAAAAATACGGTGGTCTTACCTGTCCGTAATCATTTCCCGATACGGGCGGAACAGAAATACTTGCTTCATTCTTCAATCGGTTATAGAGGTCTTTCCATACCTCTACTCTACTTGAAAAATCATACGACACAGGACCTATTTTTGTAGTGCAAGAGTGTGCAAACTTCATTAGAATAGCTTCCAACGCTGCTAATTTAGCACGTTTCCAATGTCTGTTCATATCCAAAACCGCTTGATACTCCTCATCCGACAAAGCCGCTGTCAACTCTGCCGGATTGAATGTTGTATCTCCCAGTTCAAACCTCAATCGGTCAACTCCGTTTTCCGTAATTGCATTGGGATTATATGAGTATCTCGGCATTACTCATCACCGCCACTATCTTCTTCCTGCTCTGTTGTATGCTTTGAAATTGCCGCTAAAACGGTTTTTCTCGTATCAACTGCGCCTAATACGTCACATACAGAATCACTGTTAATATTCTTTATATATTCCGCCGCATCTGTGGCCGACATTTGAAGTACACGGAAAATTTCTGTTACATCGTCCGCAGTACAATTAATGCTTCTTCCGTCTTGTGATAAAATCGGTATCGATACAACAAATTGTATCGGTTCAACCATTTCCTCTGCATTAATAGGTAACTCGCTTAGAATACCGTATCTAACCAGTTTTAACCCCTCATATGCGGACAATTCATCAGGCTGAATTATATCACCCTTGTTATAGTTTTTACCGCCAATACGGCAAGATTTAAGTGCTGTGTATCTCATATATTAGTCACACCCCTTAAATCAATTTTTAGGAGTAACGGCATTTTGGAAATAGAAACCTAAGTCCTTGCACACGATTTCCATATCTTGCGCAATCATACCGCCGATGTAATTAGAATATGTTCCCTCATCGCCCTCCCATTCAATGATAGGAAGAATATTTTTTGTACCCATATCCCAACGGAATGTATATCCGGCAGTTGGCTCATCAATCATTGGCGTAGATGTTGCATATGCCAAAAGCATTGCGTTTTCATCACAAATAAAGCCTGTATTTTCTTCTTCGCCAAGATTTGCACTATTCCATATAGCGTCAAATACAACAACCTCGTCTACACCCAAAATAGCAGCCAATGATTTTGTTGTAACCATTGCAGGTGAGGCTGTGTTACCGCCGTAAATAACACGATTCATTACGTCAGGGTGATTAATTAGTGCGTCAAATACACGCTGACCCAATCCAAGTTTATTAGGTTTTCTACCCGTTGTCCTTTTGATTTCTGTAATGCAATCTCCAATAAACTTAATCGGACTTGAATTATCATTATCAAATGATACAAAATCAGTAGAACTTGAACTTGCCGATGTACCACCTGTTAAATCAGTACCCCATACGCCCTTTTTAAAATATTGTTGTGCAAATGTTTTATTTTGGTGAATAAACATCTGTTCAGCGATAACTTTCGACTTGTTTTGACGAAACTTCATTATTCCTTTTGCTCCCATACGCTCTATATCTGATTGAATAATGTTATCATAACCTACAATAATTTGGTCAGGCGTACACTTATAATCATCAGTATCGTAACTGAAAACGGTAGGATCTACTTTACCAAGAATAGGCTTAGGACGAACATTATCTCTTAACAAATCTTCTTTTGAAAATTTATAATATGCTGCTCTCGAAAGCGTTACTGGTATTTCAGGAAAAAATGATGTTGCACCGCCACTCTTACTTTGAAAATATGCCGTACTGATATTCGTAAGCGGAACATTGATAGGTGTTTTACCCTTTCTTATTCTATCAAAAACTTCTGTACCCATTATTTAGCCTCCTTTTTATAATAGTCAACTCTTTTGACTGTTCCCATTGCGTTTGCGTTGCAATCATTCATTGCTATTGCACACACAAAATCACCTGCCTCAGCGGCAACCAATGTACCGTCCGAACCAGGTGTTAATTCTGTTCCTGCTGTTACTGTGGCACTTATAGCCGCAATACCGACAGCAAATATTTGATATGTAACATTATCGCCTTTTGAAACGTCCGCCTCATTGTCAATAGTAACAATACCGATAGGCATTTCCCCTTTGGTATTACAAATTTCCAATAGTCCGTCACTGTTCAACTTAACAGCTTTACCAGCGACGTTTTCCATATCTTCAGCCGCAACACCGACACGGGTAGTTGATGTATTAATTCCGTTTGTAATATATTGCTTTGCCATTAATATCAACCTCCAATCTCATTATCATAGTCTTCCATAAGTTCGGGGTGTGTTTCCCACGTTTTTGCCATAGCCTCTGTGTCACTCATTGTTGGATTTGATTTCTTAATCTCATCGGCAATAGCACGAGCTTTGGCAATGGCAGTAGAACCGGATACATCAGAATGACCGCTCTTGCCGATTTCGGTGAATGCGCCCGACTTCTCTACCGCCTCAACCGCCATATCCAACACACCAATCATGTCTTGATATGCTGTACCGCCTGCGGCTTTCAAGCCTTTTAGTGTAGGTACGAGTTCTTCAGACTTTTTGCCTATAACTTCGTACTTTTTCGCAATAGCTGTAATTTCTCTTTCTTCCGACTCGTCACGAGCCTTTCTTAAGCTTTTAAGTTCGGCCGCAACCGCCGGATGAAGTCCCTTATAAATATCTTCTGGATCATGATTTATCGGTTCATCCTTAATCTTCTTAACGTCCTTGTCGTCTTTATTGTCATCTTTGCCATTGTCATCTTCCGGCTTCGTTATACCAGCCTTATTGACGATAGCCTCCAACTGCTTTTTTTCTTCATCAGTTAGCTTATCCTTATCAATATCTTCAATTTTCATATCATTATCAGCTCCTTCATTATTACTTTTTAATATACCGAGTGTTTCTGCCTTTAATGCTTTTACAATCGTGGCTGTTTGTAGTTCTTCTGAACCTGTTGCAACATAGTCACTTACACTTCCGCCGCTCCATTTTTCTGTTGAAAGTGTAGCGGCACCATAAAATTCTTCAAGACTTTTATCCATTGCAGATTTTTTATCTGATTGAATAATGTTATCATCTCTAAGAATTGAAATAAGACTACTACTTAGCGATTCTGTGTATTGCCATATTTGCCTAACTACATCGTCCAATTTAATATCCTTTAATTTATCAGCAAAGCTTTCAGCCTCACCGCTCTTTCTTATAGGAGTTTTAGACTTATACATTGTAACAAATGCGTCAGGATTGGCACCCTCCGGCACTAAATCAACTTTTGTAATATTCAAATTTTTCAACTTATTCGGCATTACTCTCTACCTCCTCTCTGATAGCCTCACCCTCAATACTGAACATGGAGTATGTACCATCTTTGACTTTTTCCCACACGCTTTCATCCGTCACATGAAAACCTATCCACCAACCGTCAGCTAATGCGTCTTCGGGCAAACCTAATACTTTGAGTTTTTCTTTGGTAAACACCATACTTTCAATCATTGTGGCTACACCTCCACGTTCGTGAAGTTCGCCCCCATCACCGTAAAACTCAACATAGTGATAAACCGCTTTTTCAAGTTCATCAATATCAATAATATCTTCCTGCCAATCGGTGATTTTTTCGCCGTCGGCACGAGCCGATACATTCGCCCATCCGAATACAAGATGTTGTTCTTCATATGATTTCTGTACATTAAAACGTGCCTTTACTACCTTTTCAGGTTCATCCCTTGCCTTGTGAATGATGTAATCATTAAAACTTTTCAATTTAATCAACCTCCTAAAATTTTAGCATCAAAAAAACACGCTGATTTAAAACCAACGTGTTAATTTATAAATTTCATTTTTAAACATTATTCAATTTCAATTTCATCCGCTATATCACTTAATGAACGTCCATCAAAAATGGTATCATTCATTAAATCATCTATATCCGAATATATCTTCACAATGTCATTATAACCCACTTCAAATTTAGTCCTACTCCATGGATTGATACAACAAGTCTTATTGTCATATTCGAATACCACATCTTGTACAAGCGATAATATTAAATTTTTTATTTCTTCTGAATTTAATTTCATAAAATATCACCATTGACCTTTCTTTCTGAATCCGTTATGTCTCGAGTTCTTCGTTCTTCCAAAGTTCCGTCTTTCCACTTGTATGTATGAATATGTTCTCCGTTTTTACCATATGGATGTTGTTTTGGATTGCCGTGATCCGTAGGATGAATTTGTTTTACCATATATCCGTCTTTGTCATATATTGTACGTTCTATATGTCCATCCGATTTTTCTAAATCTAACACTGCATATGGCTTTAATTGTCTTGGAACAGAGCCACCTTTTCTATGGTTGGTTGCTATAAATGTTCCATCAGTCGAATATTTATAGCCACTTCGTTCAGACTTTGTAACTCTATATGCAGCCTTTAATTTGTCCCATTCCTCTTTATTATTATACTTTAATTTTTGGAAATCTTCAAGAGTTTTAGGGACATTTTCAGTCCCAAGCTGTTTTTTATATTCTGCATATTGCGATTTATCGGCATAATAATTAACACATGCTTTCTTTTCCGCCTCGCTCATACTGTCCCATTTGTTTGGAACACTCGGTATTTTATTAAAATTCTTCGCCACAACAACAATTTGTATGTACCGGCGGTGCCATTATCTCAGGACCGTTATATTTAATATCGGACGGTACATTATATGGTTTATCAAATGGTACTGCCTGTCCGTTCAATGCAACGCAAATCGGGCAAACATTGTCATTGTTTGATGTTACCCAACGTCTATATACATTCTGCATATATCTATGTTCTATCGCCCATTGTATGTACGCTCTGGTTGCCTGATTATGAGCTGTAACAATTTCAGTTCGTGCTATATCTTTTGCCCGTTTGGTCCGTTGTTTGTCTGCCATCCGTCTTGCCGCCTTTGCAGCTCTGCTGTTAATTTCATAATCAGTTAATTTAGGATTATTCTCACGCAGAGTATTCCGCATATTTTCATAATAGCGGGTATTCTGATTAAGCTGTCGCTCTGTTAATCCTACCGTATCTTTTATTCTACGGGCGGCAAAATACGGTGTATCACCTTGTTGTAATGCAGTATTTATAATGCTTTTAACATTTTCTCTCTGTGTATCATTGATATTTGCAATAAGATTACCCGCTCTTTCATCACACCATTTGGTGTAAAATGCAGAATAATCAAACTGACTATCTTCATTATTTTCGTTATCATCATCTGATGTTTCGGTATTGATACTTATCAAGTCTTTATTATCTTCATATGCGGTTTCAAATCGTTCTTCGCCAACCTGTTCCAAGGTTGGTGTTAATGTTTCATCTTCAAAATCACGCAGATTTAATTCAAACGATTCATGTACATCTTCTACATTCTCATTACCACGCATGATTTCATCTGCCGTTTCTTCATTTATGTTATAGTCATCCCATAAAAATAATAATGCCAATGTTATCGGTGTTTCATATTTATCCAACATATTACGAATACGTTGTAGTGCATTTTCACCCTTTTTACTTCTATCGGGCTTGCGTATTTTTTCAAATATTCTCTTTGCTTTTCTGAATGTAAACATATATTTATATTATTCCTCTTTGAATTCGCTCTTTTCGGGTGATGTTCCGCCATTACCGGAGTAATCTGCACGTTCCGGCAGCTTTGCGGCGTCACGAAGATAATCTTCAAGCTGTTCATCAGGTGAAATAAATCCTGCGCTCGAAACTTTTTGTATAAAGTCACCAAGTTCACTGATATTTCTATTTTCAATTTCGCCATGTATTATCTTTGGATAATCCGTAATATCTTTAAATGTATCACCATTCATATCTATTAAATCGGGGATAGCTTTGTTGTTAAACACTTCCGCTATCATATCAAGATACGCACCGATTGCCACAGAAAACATCTGTGACTTATCACTGCCGAGATTATATGTTCCTGTACTCTGATGTCCCAACATTATAAAATCAGCTAAGACCGTCATTGCAATTCGTGTATCATATCTTTCAATAATAGCGTTTGTATCAAAATTACGCTTTCCGCCGCTTGTAAGTAATTCCAGCTTCCACCCTTCAGGTTTTACAACTCCCTCCAATGAATCGCGACGTATACTTTTAACATATCGTTCCGCTTCACGTCTTGCACTGACCATGTTTTTATCATCATTATCCCATATATCAACACCTTCAGGCGCGGTCATTACAGGTAAACCTGCCAAATCACGTTCAATTCCTATACCCTCAATTTCTTGTATTCGCTTTTTAAAGTACCAAGAGCGGTACGAATTACGCAATATACTGCGTCCTTCGGGGTTTCCTTTACTGCTTTTCGTACGGAATAGCAATAATTTATTTGCAGGAATTGTGATTAAATCAAACTTCGGCGGTGGCATTTGCGTTAATCCCAACAGATTATCATTATCATCATATTCCCATCTGTACAAAGTTTCCTGTGAGCGTATCGGTAACTTCTGCCACCCTATTCGACCGTCATTATATTTACTGTTCAGACGAATATCTTTTTTACGTCCCATTCGACGCTTATACACAATTTCATGTGCACTCCATCCGTATGTCAACATAGACAATATTTCCGATATTGTGTCAATCCACGTTTCAGTCATATCATTCATACATTGCCACACAAAATCAGCCGCTTCCTCGTCTGCCGGAGTATTGCCGCCCGGTTGAGTGTCCCATGAACAACCTCGTATTAGCATATCAACCGCAAATAAAATAGCTCCAACTACATCATCATTGTCAGCCATTTCACGATATGTTTCTATACCCTTTTTTCCTTGCAGTTCCGGTAAGAATTCTTCGTAAAAAATTCCGCCTGTACGCTTTTGACCTGCACGACCAAACTCTTTCATGTAACCCATATTTCAGTCACCTCATCCATTCACTTTCTTTTTTTAGACCGTCACTGATATTTGGCATACTGCCTGTGTATTTCTTTATCTTTTCGGCAAGTGCATTTGCGTCCGCATCACCGCATATATAAATATCAATAACAGATGATGTAATAATATTCTCATAATGCTTTTTCAAATTGTCGGCAGTTATTTTATCAATACCCTCTTGTGTACCGAGTTTTGAAATTGCATAATTTTCACCCTCAAACATTGTTTCGATACAGCGTTCTACAGCATACTGACGCTTATCGTTCATCATTGCCATTATTCTGTCTTTTGCGTTTTTCTTTTCCTGTTCGACAATTTCATCGCTGAATGAAGTTGATTCAAACATTATTGAAAGCATAAGTTCAATAACACTGTCACAAAGTTTTTCACCGTTCGGTGCATATTTATCGGAAATTGTTTCAAATGCAACGTGCAAAATATGGTCGTCACCGCGTTTTAGAACTCCGACACCTATTCCGGCACCGTACAGATTTTCAAGATACTTTGAAATTGCCTCACTGTCACTGCAAAGTCTGCAGCCTCTTTTAAGA
>ERZ772969.2495-NODE-2495-length-11476-cov-5.290605_pt1 | contig 11476 bp, 7 predicted proteins | sample MGYA00511676_ERZ772969 | MGnify/ENA primary metagenome ERZ772969 (study PRJEB29015, sample SAMEA2737651) | human gut metagenome | biome: human gut; feature: human-associated habitat; material: faeces | place: China | collected 2012 ...
AATTACATTTGATTTGCAATGAGAAAGGAGAACTTCTCAATTTTATGATAACACCTGGAGATGTTGATGACCGTAAGCCTTTGGAATACAAATCTTTTGTAAATTTCATATATGGCAAGCTGGTCGGCGACAAGGGGTACATCGGCAAGAATCTCTTCAAAAGGCTGTTTGTGGATGGAATACAACTTATTACCAAGCTGAAAAGCAACATGAAAGGAGCTTTGATGAGCGTTTCTGACAGGCTCTTACTCAGAAAAAGAGCCATTATAGAAACTGTGAGTGATGAGCTTAAGAATATTGCACAGGTGGAGCACTCCAGGCATAGATGCTTTGACAATTTTATCGTCAATTTATTAGGCGCTATTGCAGCCTATTGCCTGTTCCCAAAAAAGCCGTGTATCAATGTACAAAGGACCATTGACACACAGCTTGCTCTGTTCTGAATTCGTCGAACTCACGTTAAATAGCACATGCTTCTTCTTTTGATTTACTATAATCACGCCTTTGGCGGAAAAAAGAAAAAGAGAAAAACAACGCATATATCGCCGAAAATCACACCTAAACCGCACACTAACACAGAACCCAATCAAAAGCCCAAAGAACCGAGAATATACAAAAAATATAAAATGCTATAAATCAAAGAATAATCGACAAAAAATCCAACCAACCGACCTAAAACCCGAAGCCCCCGACCGACCCGACAACCGATAAAACACTGACAGTCAAGCACACGAAACGACGCACGGCAAACCCACAACCCGCTAAAAAACAATAAAACAGCCCGCAGAGCGGGCAAAGAAAGGGGGGCAAAAAATATCTGCCAAAGGCAGACATAAACAAAATATAAAATACAGTAAATCAAATAATAAAGAAAGAATAACAAATCCGAACCCAAGCAAAACCAAGCCCTCAAAAACAGCCAATCGAAACACTAAAACCAATCTGCAACACCCCAAACCATTGCAGCCCGAAACCGAGCCGAGAACCGCATAAAAACAACCTCAAAACCACCCCCAAAACAACCAAAGAACCAACCCTAAAAAAACACTCAAAAAAAACACCTCTCCCCCCCGCTCAAAAGCCTTTGGGAAAGGGGCGAGGGAAACAGGGCGTAAACCCCGATAAACAAAGGGATTGACGGCAAAAAAGCGGATTGGCGATAATTTTCTTCAAAAACACGAAGATTTAAGAATATTTAACTATATCCGAGCCAAAAAGAGGGTGAAAAACGGACAAAAACAGGCAAAAAAGCTCCCGAATAGAATTAGCCAAAAAAACATACCCTAATGAACCATGGATAGGGCATGTTCTTTTTGGCTATCTGTAACGTATGAAAGCCTCCAATAAAGAAAATAGAATCAGTAAATTTAAAAGTGTCAGTTTTTGGCAGGGGTAATCTCTATTTATCCCCTTCTTTTTGATGTTACGCATTTTTGTTAATAAAATCCGTCTTTTCCTTATCCTTATAGACCAATCCCAGAGTTGTTCAATCGCTCCATACCTGTTCTCCCTTTAAATGAACTGAATAAAGAAAGCCCCAATAATCAGACTAAAAAAAGAAAGAGAAAAACGGACAAATATACATGAAAAACGAAACATACCCCAATCCCTTAAAACCATCAGAAGAAAAAAAGGGAAAAACAAGCAAAAGACCTGTTGATAACTTTTTGACATAGTCTATATAAAACTTTATCGGATAAGTAGATATATTATTTTATAGGTAATGTTTTTTTATCTTGTTGTATTCTTCAATGATAGACCATGTTTTTTTGGTAATTAAGTTATCCCAAGGCCAAGAATCTATTGACCAGCGCATAATCTTATCTAAATCATTGGATAAATTATCACCAAATGATTTAGATGAAATATTATCACGTATGATAGAAAAGATATAAATTGCTTTCTCCAGTTGATGGGCAGGAAAGTAACTATCTTTCTTCTGAAGTTCTGCCTTCAACTCTGATATTAAACAAATTAAATTATTAGCAAAACTTTCCATATGAATTAAATTAAACTGGTTACAGGGTCATCTACCACAAATTTTTGAATTTGCCCTCCGCTTAAGTTCCCTTGAGGAGCAGCAACGCCTTCAAAAAGTAATGTTCCTTTTTTTTATTTGCCATTGTTTTATATCTGTCATGTTATTCCATTCGGGCTTAATAGCAAGACTATTACGTGAAGCTGGAAAAGTTTCAAATAAATAACGCCCATTTGCCGTAGCTTTCAAACCCTTGTCATGGAATCTTATACCATATTCATTAGTGCGAGCTAATCGTACTTTGATTGTTCGCACATCAAAAGATCGTAGTATATTTTTTTCTAACTTGGCGAGGTAAACCTCGTTCTTTTAATATTTGCGATGCCTCTTGCACTCCCTTATAAATATTAGATTGTGCTTTACAGTCCAACCCAAACGGGTCTATTTCTATATTACTATCAAACACATATCCGTATAGCGTAGGATTACCACCTGCCAACCCTATCGGGTCTTGAGTGATAAACGCCCCTGTATCTGCTGAATAGTACCGATGTCGCACATAGCAAAGTTCAGTTTCCGTATCATAATACATCCCCTGAAACCTGAAAGGTATGAAGTCTCGTTTCCCTCTGAGTTCCAGTACATCTCCATAGATGTCAAGGATGCAGTCCCAGACCACATTTCCCTTGCTGTCAAGAGCCTGTATAGGCGTACCCATATAGTCCTGCACGATGGTATAACTATCATCCTCGGTGAGCTTTGCCACCGGGGTATAACTTCCACCGTCATACACCCATGTAATGAGATTGGTGTACGGTTCCTGTCTGTCATAACGGATACGCCCCAATTCATCCTGCTGTGTCCTCGGCTTTTCCCGCTCGTCATAACTCCACTCGTGCAGCAACACGTTGCCGTCCCAGGCATAGCGATAGCATGTGTCGTGCGTCTCCTTAAGGGTACGCCTGCCCAAGGCATCGTACTCAAACCTTATGGTGGCACCTTCGGGTGTGCGTACGCTCTTGAGCATGCCGTTGCCGTACCACTCGTAAGCGGTGTCTCCCTGTTGCCAGCCATAATGAGCCTGCAGTTCCTTGTCGTTGGGTGTGGTTCTCGTGAAGAGCTTGTCAAGCCAATCCTTGGGTTGCGGCATCACGGGAGGTTCCAAGACATTGCGAGTGCTCTTGAGGATAAGATTGCCTTCCCCGTCGTAGCGGTAAAAGAAATCCTCATCCCTAAGCAGCCTGCCGTGAGTCTTTTAATCAAGTAGAGTCGGATACTATTTGCTTAGCATTGCTAGTAACTCGTCCCTTGATTTATTATAGGGAGGTTTCCAAGATTTTGCTTCGTGTTCGATGAAGTTATTAAATTTTTCAGTTCCTAATATGTGCTCTAATTCAATACTAATTATACTTCTAATATAAGCAAGACGATCTAACACTTCCTCCTCCTTAAAGTATAAAAACAAGGCTAAAGCTGCTTTTTCAGTATCTTCAAACCCTGATCCTATTTTATCTATCGTTGGAACTATGCTATCCAATTCTCTCCAACATTTCTTTAAATCCTTTGTTTTTTGACATGTTTCCATCATTTACAGCGTTTTACAAAATCTGTTGTTTCAAGATCCAATTCAATATCTCCTTTAATCTTATACTCCTCTACGCCTAAATTATTTTTTCTATATTCCACACGACTATCATCTATATCAAAGTCAATATAATTTCTTACGTGAGTCTCTTTTATTTTGAATTTAGCAGCCGCATCAGTCTTACTCTGCGGTTTTCCTTTCGCTCTTGTAGCAAATACCGCATTTTAGTCGCCAGCCTTGATTACCATAGACTCATTTTATACCTCTAAATAGAAATCCTTCCTTAGTAACGAAAGTAAATAGACCGTATAAATCTACTTCTTGATTGGAATGTCTGTTGATTCTATCTGGGCATGAACCGTAATACTGGCTTGACGGCGAATATTGGGATTCTTTCCCAACAGATCCTCCTCTATCTCAGAAAGATGCACATCCACACGAACATCTTTTAGCCGTCGCTCATAAGCCGTGATTGATTGCACGAGGGAATTTCTTACCGTTTCTTCCCAATCTCTGACTTTAACCAGTTGATTGAATTCCAACTCCCAAATAATCGATCCATATTCATATTTCCCGAAAATTTCTCCGGGATGTGACACGATTAACAGCATTATATTTTGCGCAATAGATTCTTCGGGGGAGCATCTCGCCAAAGTCCCCTTCAAAGCGACAGACAAATCTAATGGAATCTTCAAATAATCCATTGTGCACTTTAGTTTATTAAGTTCACCCCCAATGGGGCAGTTGCAAATATAATACATTACATCCAGATAACCAAGTTTTTATGCGCAAAAATATAATATTTCTTCCCTTTATGTGGAATAAAAGGGAAGAAGTGTTGTTTTTCCTTCTTTTCCCTTATGCTTCCCGTTTTTCCCGAAAATTTTCCACCTTCTTTATATACCTATATTTTTGCTGCTTGATAGCAATTTATTCACTCAATAACAAACAATTATGGAATCAAACAACAATGACAACTATGTGCTGGTCTTGGAAGACCGCACGGAAGTGAAGAATGAGCAAGAAGCGGGAAAACTTTCCGTAGTTTCCGGTATTGACGATAAGGGTAACCTTAAAACCACCGAAGCAATCGCTGCGAATCAGGCTGCGTTCCTAAAGTTCAATAATAAGGACGGGCTTTTGAAGAACTTCATGACGAACTTCCTCAAACAGTTCAATAACCCGACTCGTTTCGGACTGTACAAGGTAGTAGCAAGCAACGTTGAGCAGAGCGTGGACAACCTCCGCACCATACTGAAAAACCGTGAGAAACCTGAAAGCAAACAGCAGCTGGCAGAGATTGGAGTTCCCTTTGAGGACTATCTGCCCCAGCAGAAGAATGCTACTGCCATCGATGAGTCGAAGGTTGATTGGAAGCAACTCGCCGCTCTCGGTCTTTCCCATGAAAGATTGGAGCAGAGTGGAGAATTAGACAAGATGCTCAATTGGCAGAAGAGCAATCTCTTGACGATTGCCGTACCTATTGGAGACACTACTATCTACACCGAAGCCCGCCTTGCTTTCGGCACGGACGATAACGGCAATGTCGGCTTGGCAATTCATCCTCTGAGAAAAGAACCACAGCTTGATTTTCCCTATATGGGCTACAAGTTCTCTCCCGAAGAGAAAGAACAACTACTCACTACGGGCAATCTCGGTAAGACCATCGAAGTGACGCCCAAGACTGGTGAACCATTTTCTGCATACGTTTCTATTGACCCGCAAACCAACGAAATTATAGCCCTGCGTGCCGACCGTGTGAACATTCCCAAGGAGATCAAGGGTGTAACTCTCTCTGATGTCCAGTACAAAGATCTTGTGGAAGGCAAAGCCGTGAAGGTGGAGGGCATGACAGCCAAGAGTGGTAAGACATTCAATGCAACCCTGCAGGTCAATGCTGAGCGGAAGGGTATTGAGTTCATCTTTGACAATAACCGTGGATTTAAGGAACGCCAGCAGCAGACACAGCAGCAAGGTATCCCACATAAGCTTTGCGGCTTAGAGTTATCAGAAAAACAGCGTGAAGCCTTGGATAGTGGCCGCACACTCTATTTGAAGAACATGGTCGATAAGGAGGGAAACTCCTTTAACGCCTACGTTCGTATGGACAAGGAGCAGAACCGCCCACGTTTTTACAAGTGGAATCCTGACAAGAAGCAGGAAACTGGCAAAGAAAAAGTAGTTGCCGTGGCGGAAGAACACAAGACGCAGGTAGCCGTGAACAACCACGGCAAGACCAACGAAGCCACGAAGAACGTGAAAGAGCCATTGAAGACTGGGCAGATACAGCCCACTGCCGCCCAAAAGCAGAAACAGGACGAGAACAAACAAAAGAAGTCCCGTGGACGTAAGATGTAAACCTTAATTCTATTATCGACTATGACAACTTGTATTATTGCCGAGAAACCCTCGGTAGCCAGAGATATAGCCCGTATCGTAGAAGCAAACAACAGACAAGACGGTTTTTTAGAAGGTAACGGTTATGTGGTAACATGGGCAATGGGACACCTCATCGCCCTTGCCATGCCTGAAGCCTACGGTTTTTCCGCCTACAAAGCTGAAGACCTGCCTATTCGCCCCAATCCATTTCTGTTAGTGGTACGGCAAGTACGTAAGGATAAGGAGTATATATCCGATCCAGCGGCACTCAAACAACTTAAAGTGATACGCTCCTGCTTTGACAAAGCAGACCGCATCATCGTAGCCACCGATGCAGGGCGGGAGGGTGAACTCATCTTTCGCTACATCTATCAACATCTTGGTTGCAGAAAGCCTTTCGACCGTCTTTGGATATCATCACTGACGGACAAAGCTATCCGTGAGGGACTTTCCAATCTCAAGCCGGGAAGCCATTACGATAATCTCTATTACTCCGCCAAGGCAAGAAGCGAAGCCGACTGGCTCGTGGGTATCAATGCCAGCCGTGCATTGTCCATCGTCCGCAAAGGCGGCTATTCCTTGGGACGGGTACAGACTCCAACCCTTGCTATGGTCTGCCGTCGGTACATAGAGAACCATGATTTTTCTTCCGTACCTTATTGGAAACTCTCCGCACTCATGGAGAAAGAGGGCATATCGCTGAAAGCCGTTGGCTGTAAAGACTATGAGAATGAAGCATTGGCACAGACTGCTCTTGCTTCGCTTCGCAGTCAGAGCCAGCTTAAAGTTGAATCGGTCGCAAGAAAGGTGGGACATACGTCACCACCACTCTTGTACGACCTTACTGCCTTGCAGAAGGAAACCAACAGACGCCACGGCTTTTCAGCAGACAAGACCCTCTCGATTGCCCAGAGCCTCTATGAGAAGAAAATCACGACCTATCCCCGCACAGGCAGCCGATACATCAGTGAGGATGTTTTCGAGGAAGTACCCGCCCTGCTGCACAAGATAGGCATCTCACTATCAAATCCACTTAATCGCCATTCGGTAGACAATGCAAAGATAACTGACCACCACGCCATTATTCCTACTGGGGAAACGCCTTCAGGAATGTCGGCAGATGAAACAACTATCTATCAAATGGTGGTCAATCGTTTCATCGAAGCATTTTCTCCCGATTCAGAGGAAGAGCGTATGCTGGTTCGTTTCACGGACGGCAACAGCACTTTTGCTTGGAAAGCGTGCCGACAAATCTCCTTGGGTTGGAAAGCCGTGCAGAAAGGTAAAGAAGCGGAAGCTGAAAAGAAAGAAGGGGGTGAAGAACAGGTTTTGTCTTCATTGCCAAACCTGATAGAGGGAGAAAACTTGCCTGTACTTGATGCAGAAATCACCGAGGATAAGACCAAGCCAAAACCACTCTATACGGAAGCTACTTTACTTTCAGCAATGGAGAATGCTGGGAAAGAGGTCGAGGATGCAGAAAGCAAAAAAGCTATGGCAGAATGCGGTATAGGAACACCAGCTACCCGTGCCAACATCATCGAAACACTTATCCTGCGTGACTATATCCGAAGGGACAAGAAAGCAATTATACCGACCGAAAAAGGCTTGGCTGTCTATGAGATTGTCAAGGACAAGCGAATCGCCAATGCGGAGATGACAGGAAGCTGGGAACTGACACTTGCTGCCATCGAAGCAGGTCAGATGCCGCCTGAAAAGTTCAAACAAGGCATCAACTCCTACGTTAGTACCATCTGCGAGGAACTCCTCTCGCTGGCTCCCAAACAGAAGTCTTATCCCACCTATCGCTGCCCCAAGTGTGGCACTGAGAGCGTGGGCATCTATGCCAAGGTTGCCAAATGCAGACATGAGGGCTGTGACTTTCATATCTTCCGTGAGGTTTGTGGCACGCTTCTCACCGAGGACTACATCCGGGATTTGCTAACCACAGGACGTACACCCATTCTCAAAGGATTAACCAGCAAGGCAGGTAAAAAGTTCAACGCCCGACTTGTCCTTAATGAAGATTACACCACTTCTTTTGAATTTGAAAGCCGGAAAGGAAAATCAAGAGGGAGATAATCCCGACAGAAATAAAGAGGAACGGAATTGGTCGGGAGGTAATATACTTTATATCTTCCGACCTTTTTCCTCCTCCAATTAAAAAGAAAAAACTATGGCATACAATAAGAAAAACATCCTTGAAGCCAACACAGAAGCCATCCGTGTTGTGCTTCGCTTGGAAAAAGAACGCCGCGAAGCCACCGAAACAGAAAAAGGCATATTGCATGGCTATCAGGGCTTCGGTGGCTTGAAATGCGTACTGAACCGATGTGACAGCCCCGACGACCTCCGTTATTGGAGCCAATCGGAGCAACAGCTATTTGAGCCTACCCAAAGGCTCAAACAGATGATTTACCGTGATGCCGTCGATGCCAATACCGCCAAGCGGTACTGGGAGAGCATCAAGGCAAGCGTACTGACCTCTTTCTATACCGATACCCGTATCGTTGCCGCCATTTCCGATGCGCTTACTTCTGTAGATGTACCCATACGTCGCTGCTTGGACCCTTCGGCAGGCATGGGAGCCTTTACCGAGACTTTTGCTAAAAGGGCTGGAATGGTCGATGCAATGGAAAAAGATTTGCTCACTGCCCGTATCTCACAATCCATTCATCCTTATGGACAAGGCAACATCATTGTCCGCCAAGAACCCTTTGAAGCCATCGGAGAGTTGGAAGATAAGGAAAAATACGACCTTATTACAAGTAACATTCCTTTCGGGGATTTTATGGTCTATGACCGTGAGTACAGCAAGGGCAAGGACATTCTTAAACGTGAGTCCACACGTGCCATCCACAATTACTTCTTCGTGAAAGGTCTGGACTGCATCAAGGAAGGTGGCTTACTGGCATTCATCACCTCGCAGGGTGTATTGGACAGTCCCCGCAATGAAGCCATACGTCGTTATCTGATGCAGAACAGCCGCCTTATCTCCGCTCTCCGACTGCCATCAGGTATGTTTTCAGACAATGCAGGAACGGACGTAGGCAGTGACCTCATCGTCCTGCAGAAGCAGACTGGTAAAGAAATCAGCGAGGGGATTGAGCAGCAGTTCGTAGAAACTCTTTCCGTTCCCAAAGAAGAAGGCTCTTCTGTCGTCTTCAAGCATAACTCTCTTTTTGCAGGAGATTGGAAAGACATATCTCATCGCACCATTGCCACAGAGCGCATAATGGGTACAGACCCTTATGGAAGACCTGCATGGGAGTATCGCTTCGATGGCAGCATTGACGATATGGCGGAGAGTATCAGGACACAACTCTCCTTGGAATTTGAGCAACGTTTTGACCGAAAGCTCTATGAAATGGGCATACCGATGACGGAGGAAGAACGGCAGAAAGAAGCCGAGAAGCAACTGCATAAGTTAGGGATAACGGTTGATTTGCCCAAAGAGGACCCAAAAACGGACAAGGAGGCAGATAACGCCTATAATCTGATGCCCGACAGCATCAGAAAGCGACTACCTAAACTGTACAGCACGGAAAAGGAGCTTATTGGTGATAAGGTCGCTTACGCACGTTATTTCTTCCCGATGGGAGCATATACGGCTTATCTCTTAGAATATGACCCTAAAACTCGCATTGGTTTCGGTGTCGTAACAATGGGCTACGGCTGGGAGTTGGGTAATATGTCGCTTGACGAGATGGAGGAAGTGAAGATACATGGACTGGGCATCGAGCGCGACCTATACTTCTCTCCTAAGAAATTGCACGAGATAGCCGAACTGGAAGAAATCGTCAGGGGACAATATACCAAAGAAGAAGTGGTGACAGAGGAAATCAAGGAAAAGGCTGCACCCGAAGTTCAGACTTCGACAATGGAAGATAACCTTTCCACGGAAGAACCCAAAGAGGAAGTTCAAGTTGAAAAAATCAGTGAGCAAGTTGATAAAACGGGCGGTGAGCAGACAGTACAGATACAAGAGGCAGACTCTACTATTGAAGAATCAGCCCCAGAGGGAGTACCTGTGCTTAACCTTCACCGCCAATATGAGCAGGAAGTGAAAGAAATCCGCACCGATGTGGAAGCCCCACGGGAGATGAACGGGCAGACTGTCTATTTCGATGATGACCACCACCCGGTGATGGACGGCTTGGACGAGCGACAGGAAACGGAGCAGCCTTCACTATTCGCTCCGGAGGAATACAGTCTCTGGACGCAGGAAGTAAAGCGCGTGAACGGCGAGATTAAGGAAGCCCCTAAACCACAGATACAGACTTCCAAAGAACAGAGTCTGACGGGAAATAAAGGAAGAAACGAGAATAAGGAGAAACAGCCAACAACTGCAACGCAGCACAGAACCAAGGGCAGAAGCAGCAAGAAGACTTCCTCTCAGTCATATCGTGAACCGTCTCTCTTTGATTTTATGAATGAAGCCGAGGAGCGCAAGCCGCAGCCGATAGCGGAAGTCAGAAAGGAATTTGACGCTTCCCCACGCCCTTTTCTATCATTGCCGGACTCTCACCTAAGAGATGGTTCCATTGTCGTGCAGAAAGGTCAGGTGGGGTTTCTTTCTGACTTAAAGCGACATCCAACCTTTAATCCGATGGACTTGCCGTATGCCCAGCTTTCCCGACTAAAAAGCTATATCGAGATACGGGAGTGCTATCATCGTCTCTATGACTACGAGGCAGAGAACCATGCAGAAGACAAGGAGGACCGCAGCAGGCTCAACCACCTGTATGATGATTATGTTGCACGCTGGGGATACTTCAATCAGAAGGCTAACACTGACATTATCAAGATGGATGCTACAGGCGTGGAAATGCTCTTCTTGGAACGCTCCGAAAACGGCAGGTACGTCAAGGCGGACATCTTTGACCATCCAACAGCTTTTTCTACCACAGAGCTGACCGTTGCAGCAGACCCGATGGAGGCACTGGGTGCATCGCTCAACAAGTATGGTACAGTGGAACTTGACTATATGAGTTCGCTTTTACCTGATATGGAGGAAAGCGACATCATTTCTTCCTTAGAAGGTCGCATCTATTACAATCCCGAAGAGAATGCCTACGAGGTGGCGGACAAATTCATTTCGGGCAATGTAATAGAAAAGGCGGAGCGTATCGAGTCGTGGCTCTTGGACCATCCCGACCACGAAGAGGCAAAGCAGAGTCTTGCTGCCCTGCATGCAGCTACGCCGACACCCATTCCATTTGCAGACCTTGACTTTAATCTCGGTGAACGCTGGATACCTGCTAAAGTCTATGGCAGGTTTGCCTCAGAGTTCTTCGAGACAGACATTAACGTATCCTATCATTCCAATATGGACGAGTACAGCATTGTCTGCGACCGAAAGAATGCCAATATCTGGCACAAGTATGCCGTACAGGGGGAGTTCCGCCGCTATGACGGTATCAATCTCCTGAAGCATGCCCTGCACAATACCATTCCCGACATCAACAAAAGCAAGGAAGTGACGGACAAGGTTACGGGAGAGACTAAGACCATCAAAGTAAGGGACGGACATG
>ERZ772969.2518-NODE-2518-length-11388-cov-10.753110_pt1 | contig 11388 bp, 8 predicted proteins | sample MGYA00511676_ERZ772969 | MGnify/ENA primary metagenome ERZ772969 (study PRJEB29015, sample SAMEA2737651) | human gut metagenome | biome: human gut; feature: human-associated habitat; material: faeces | place: China | collected 2012 ...
AGTATTTCCGCGAGGGCGTGCCCCACGACAACAAGGTCAGCCAGATGATCGCCCATGCCTATGCCTTTGACGTGATCGTCTGCCAGAGCGAGTTTGAAGCGCTGGTGCTGGAAGCCAGCCAGATCAAGGCCCACACGCCGAAGTATAACATCCTGCTCAAGGATGATAAAGGCTACAGCTATATCAAGGTGACAAAGGAGCCATGGCCCAGGCTCTCCTTCGTGCTGCAAAAGGAGGAGGACGATGCTGAGTATATCGGCCCCTATACCTCCAGCTTTGCGGCGCGGCAGATGGCAGAAACCGCCATGGATGCCTTTCTGCTGCCAAGGTGCAATAAGCGCTTCCCGCAGGAGATCGGCAAGGGACGCCCCTGCCTGAACGCCCACATCGGCAAGTGCATGGCAGTGTGCAGCGGCAGGATCAGCTGCGAAAACTACAATCAGGCCGTCAAGAGCGCTGTGCACCTGATCCGCTATGGCAAAAAGGACATCCTGAAGATCCTTAATGAGCGGATGCAGGAGGCCTCGGACCGGCTGGAATTTGAGACGGCGGCGCTGCTGCGGGACCAGATCGTAGCCATCACCAAGGTGAGCGCTGGGCAGAAGGTCATTGTGGACCCGGATGTGGAGATGGATGTGGTGGCGCTGGCAGGCACGCCGGACAGCGTGTGTGCGGCGGTGCTGCGCTTCCGGGACGGACGGCTGACCGATAAGCGGGAGTTTTTGTTCCACGATACCTCGGACATTGCCGCCGTGCGGGAGGAATTTCTGCCCCGGTATTATCTGGATGACGAACAGATCCCCAAGATCATTGCGGTGGACGAGCTGCCGCCGGACAGCGACGCTTTGCAGCAGGCGCTGAACGAAAAGCGCGGCAGTGAGGTGCAGCTGTATGTGCCCCAGCGCGGCGATAAGGCCCATCTGGTGGAGATGGCCCACACCAACGCGGTGGAGCGTCTTGCCCGGGAGAGCGGCCGCTATGCCCGGGAGGAAAAGCTGCTGGACGAGCTGGCGCAGGTGCTGGGCCTTGCAAAGCCGCCCCGGGCCATTGAGAGCTACGATATCTCCAACTGGGGCGATGGCTCCAGCGTCTGCGGCATGGTCACCTTCAGGGATGGCAAACCCTATAAGGCGGGCTACCGCAGATTCAAAATGAAGACCGTTGCGGGCACTGACGACTATGCATCACTGGCAGAGACTGTCTCCCGGCGGGCGGCAGAGTACGAAAAGTACGCAGAGCTTGCAAAAAAGGGAGAACCCTGCAGCAACTGGTTCGGGCAGAAGCCGGATCTGCTTTTGATGGACGGCGGCAGGGGGCAGGTGAGCGCGGCAAAAGAAGCACTGGCCGGGACTGCCCTTGCGGATGTGCCGCTCTACGGCATGGTGAAGGACGACCACCACCGCACCCGCGCCATTGTGGACAGCGACGGCCGGGAAATTGCCATCAATATGAACCGGGGCACCTTTACCTTTATCACGGCCATTCAGGACGAGACCCACCGCTTTGCCAATGCCTACCGCAAGCAGCAGATGAAGCAGAAGAGTTATTCCTCCACCCTGACCGAGATCCCCGGCATCGGCCCCAAAACGGCAAAGGCACTGATGGCCCAGTTCAAAAGCGTGGGTGCGGTGAAGGAAGCCACGCCTGACCAGCTGGAAAACACCCCCGGCGTGGGCAAACAGACAGCACAGATCATCTACGATTATTTTCATGCATAATGAAAGAAGACTATGGACAAAACAAAACAGGAAAGTGATTATTTTTATATCTGGAAAGCTTTAGCATGCACCCTTGTGGTATTTATTCACTGCCCATTTCCTGGTGCTGCCAGATGGATTTTAACGGCGGCAGCGCGGATCGGTGTACCGTTTTTCTTTTCGGTGTCCGGCTGGTATCTGTTCCGAACCGATGACTCCGAACAGCAGGTGGAACAGCTGAAAGGCAAAATAAAAAAGACGGCACATATGCTGCTCCGAGTTGGTGCAGCGTACACCCTGTTTGCAGTGATAGTGGAACTGTCTGTGGGAACATTTATTCCTGAATGGCTTTCAGAAAAATTCAGCATTTCTGAAATTTTAAAGCTGCTGGTGTATAACAGTAATAGTCTGGTAGACAGCTACGCATGGCATTTATGGTGGCTGTTTGCCATGCTGAACTGCTACGTAGTGCTTTACTGCTGGAAAAAACTGTGCAAAGATTTTAACTTGGAAAAATATGGCAATAAAATTGGCATAGTGCTTTTGGCGGTGATGCTTATCTTGCAGGCAGTTGTTCCACAAAAGTTGGCATGGTATCGGAACTGGCTTTTTGAAGGAATGCCGTTTATTCTGATTGGAATATATGCCCAAAAGAATAGGCTGCCCGCGATGTTTAAACTGCCGACAGCTTTTTGGCTTGTGATGAGCGTTCTGGAGGCTCATGCTTTTGGAAAGAAAGAAATTTATTTCAGCACGGTGCTGGCAGTGCTTTCAATTCTGAACAGGGGACATTTTACAAGTTTTGCATGGATGTCAGAACGACTGAAAAAGGTATTGGTTCATATTGGCAGGGAGCTGTCTGCTGAAGTTTACTGCTACCATCTGATGATTTATACCACCTTGATTTTTCAGATCCATATAGATGGTGATGTATGGGGAGTGTGCAGAACGTTTCTGGTGCTGGGATTATCGATGCTTCTTGCAGAACTGTTATACCGGACAAAAGTAAAAACACATAAAAAGCAGTTAGTATAATAATAAAAAGACCCTCGATCCTTAGCTTTCAAAGGACTGAGGGTCTTTTACGATTTGAGAAAAGCTTTAGTTCTCCGCAGAAATATCCTGACCGAAATACTTTTCGCTCAGCTCCTTCAGGGTGCCGTCGGCACGCAGCTCGTCGATGGCGGTGTTGATGGCATCCAGCAGGGTGGCGCTGGCATCGCCCTTGCGCAGAGGAATGGCAACGTGGGATGCATCCTCGGTCTGGGCCACCAGCTTGAAATCTGCGTCCGGGTGGACGTTCAGGTAATCGTAGAAGGAGACATCGGCGTTCAGGGTGGCGTCGATGCGGCCTGCGGTGAGCAGCTGGATGGTCTCTTCCAGCGTGTCGATGCCCTGTACGGTGGCACCGTAGCTCTCGGCCAGTTCCATGTAGGTGGAAGCAAGGCTGTTGGCGGTGGTCTTGCCCTTCAGGTCCTCAAAGCTGGTGATCTCGTCGTTGTCCTGGCGGACGGCAAGGGCGGTGTGGATGTAGCCGTAGGGCTCGGTGAAATCATAGGTCTTGGCGCGCTCGTCGGTCACTTCCACGCCGTTGCACACGATGTCGTAGCGGCCTGCGTCCAGACCGGCAAACAGGCTGTCCCAGTCGCTTTCCACGTACTCCGGCTCCACGCCCAGCTTTTCGGCAATGGCGCGGGACACCTCCACGTCGTAGCCCACAAGGGTGTCGCTCTCGTCATGGAAGCTCCAGGGCTGCCATGCGCCTTCCAGTGCAACGATCAGCTTGCCGCTGGACTGGATGTTGGACAGCTGGTCGCCGGCAGCAGGAGCCACAGAGGCGGCCGTGCCGGAAGCAGCGGTGCTGCCGGAAGAATTGGAGCAGCCGGACAGAGTCAGCACGCCGGCAGCGGCCATGACGCTCATAAGAGAAATAAAGGTTCTGCGTTTCATAATGATAAGTCCTTTCAGTAGATACTATAAGTTGGCAGGTCATCGGGAAGCTTTCTCCTCGGACGCGAGATACGGGTTGCGGCACCCAGCATCTGCTTCGCTGCCGCTCGCATCTTGCTGGCCGCTGCCCCAACAGCGGTTCCCTGTTTCCGCCGCAGGCGGCGGTCACTGCTGTTGCAGGCCATTCTATCGTCCGCCCTATTGCCTTCGGCAACAGGGTCCCATCCCAGCGGACGGTCCTCAGAGAAACTTCCCGCCGTCCTGCTGGGACAGATGCAGCTGTCCATTACGACCCTTTTGGTGAAAATGTGTTTGGAGCGGCCCGCAGGCCGCGACAAACACGAAATAAAAACAAAATCCCGCTGATTATGGCCAGAGCGAAGCGGAGGCCATTCTAAATGGTAACCTCACTCGGTGTGAGCGATCTTCCGCAAAAATTCGCGGGTGCGCTCCTCTTTGGGGTTGGCGAAAAACTCATGCGAGGGAGCCTGCTCCACTACCACGCCGTTCTCCATGAAAACGGTCTTGGAGGAAACATTGCGGGCAAAGCCCATCTCGTGGGTGACCACCAGCATGGTCATGCCCTCTTCGGCCAGCTTCCGCATGACAGAGAGCACCTCGCCGGTCAGCTCTGGGTCAAGGGCACTGGTGGGCTCGTCAAAGTAAATGATCTCCGGGTCGGTGGCAAGGGCGCGGGCAATGGCAACGCGCTGCTGCTGTCCGCCGGAAAGCTGGCGGGGATAGTAGTCGGCCCGGTCGGCCAGACCGACCTTTTCCAGCATCCGTCTGCCGATCTCATCCGCCTGCTCTTTGGGCATCCTGCGGGCAACGATCAGGCCCTCGGTCACATTCTGCAAGGCGGTCTTGTTCCGGAACAGGTTGTAGTTCTGGAACACAAAGGCCGTTTTTTTGCGCAGGCGGGCAATGTCGGCCCGGGAGATCCTGCCAAGATCGAAGGATTCGCCGTCGAACACCAGAGTGCCGCTGTCAGCGGTCTCCAGAAAGTTCAGGCAGCGCAGCAGGGTGGTCTTGCCGGAGCCGGAAGGGCCCAGAATGGCAACAACATCTCCCTTTTCCACACTCAGGTCCACGCCGTTCAGGACGTGCAGTGCGCTGCGCACCCGGCGGGCATTGCCGCGCGGGAAAGGCCCGATGTGGAAGCGGGGCTTGTCATCATAGGTGTAAAATGTTTTGTGGATGTCTTTGATCTCTAACATGGCCATACCGTCCACCCCTTTCTCACTGGAAGCCGTGCGCGTTCAGCTGCCGCTCCACCAGCGCCTGCAGCTTGGTGATGATGGTGCAGAACAGCAGGTAGACCACAGCCACCTCGCAGTAAATAGGCAGGAAAATGTAGGTGCGGGCTGCCACACGCTGGCCTGCCATGAACAACTCTGCCACCGTGATGTTGGAGGCCAGAGAGGTGTCCTTGATCATGCTGATGAGGGAGTTGGACAGGGAGGGCACGGCGGTGCGCAGGGCCTGCGGCAGAACGATGCGGCGCATGATCTGCCACCAGGTCATGCCCACGCAGGAACCGGCCTCCAGCTGGCCCTGGGGCACGCTTTCCAGCGCGCCGCGCATGGTCTCGGCGCAGTAGGCACCCTCGTTGAAGGCAAAGGCGATGACGGCTGCCGGAAAAGCATCCAGCATGATGCCCAGGCTGGGCAGGCCGTAGAAGATGATGAACAGCTGCACCAGCAGCGGCGTGCCCCGGATGACCCAGATGTAGAACCGGGCAATCTGGCGCAGCACCGGAACATTGGCGTACTGCACCAGCGCAACAGCCACTGCAATGACCATGGCAAGGCTGAAGGAGATCAGGGTCAGGGGAATGGTCATGGTCAGGCCTGCCGTCAGGATGCGGGGCAGGGCCTCCCACAGCACGCTGACCGTGCGGTTGGTAAGAAGTGCTTCAAACATGTTTTTCTTCCTTATTGACAAAAAGCGGCGGAATATTTTCAGGATACACTTTGAATGATGGTTCAGATCAGGAACATATCCTACAATTCCTACCAAAATACTATAGCATGAAATGAGGACAAGTGCAATCTATTCGCGAAAATCCTTCACTCTGGCCAAAAACACAAGAAAACACAGGTTAACTTTGTGCAGTCTGGCAAGGAGTTGACGCGGTACGATGTTTCGTGTAAAATGGAATCAGACAGGCCCCGTGCAGGAAGCGCGGGGAACAGGCCGGGCACACAAGCAGCCCGGCGCATACGGAGGACAAAACACAATGAAGCATAAGATTGGTATTCTGGGTGCAGGCACCTGGGGCATGGCTCTGGCGCGGATGCTGACGGTGAGCGGCAATGACGTGACCGTGTGGTCGGCGCTGGAACAGGAGATCGACAACCTTTCCACCACCCGGGTCCACCCCAATCTGCCCGGCATGACCATTCCGGCAGAGATGAAGTTCACCAAGAGCGTGGAAGAGGTGTGCACGGACAAGGAGATCCTGCTGTTCGCGGTGCCGTCGGTGTTCGTGCGCTCCACCGCCGCCAAGGCCCGGCCCTTTGTGCCGGACGGTCAGATCATTGTGGACGTTGCCAAGGGCATTGAAAAGGATACCCTGTTCACCATGACGGAGATCCTGGCCGATGAGCTGGGCAAAGAGGGCGGCCCCAAGGGGGTGCGTCTGGTGGCCCTGAGCGGCCCCACCCACGCCGAGGAGGTGGCGATCGACCTGCCCACCACCATCGTTTCGGCCAGCAAGGATATGGAAGCGGCCAGATTCGTGCAGACGGTGTTCACCAACAACGTCATGCGTGTGTACACCAATGAGGACATCAAGGGCGTGGAACTCAGTGGTGCCATGAAGAATGTCATTGCGCTGGGCGTGGGCATCTCCACCGGCCTGGGATATGGCGACAACGCCCGCGCCGCCCTCATCACCCGCGGCATTGCCGAGCTTGCCCGGCTGGGCGTGGCCATGGGCTGCAATGTCCACACCTTTGCCGGTCTGGCCGGCATTGGTGACCTGATCGTGACCGCCACCAGTATGCACAGCCGCAACAACCGGGCCGGCATCCTCATCGGCAAGGGTGAGACCCCGGAGCAGGCCGTGAAGGAGGTGGGCATGGTGGTCGAGGGCATGAACGCCCTGCCTGCCGCGCTGGAACTTGCCGCCAAGTATCAGGTGGAAATGCCCATCGTTCAGACCGTGAACGCTGTCGTGAACAAGGGCATGAGCGCCGCCGAGGCGGTGCGCTCCCTGATGGACCGTGACCCCAAGAACGAGCTGTCTCAGAGCTACGAAAAGTAATATTTTTTCATCGAGAGGGACGACCCTCTCCGTCATTGCTTCGCAATGCCACCTCTCCCGAGGGGAGAGGTTTGGTGCTGTACTTTACGGCATCAAAAAAGCTCCCCCTTTCGGGGGAGCTGGCAAAGCCGCAGGCTTTGACTGAGAGGGCTGTCCCTCTTTCATTTTACTGCTGGGCCTCAATGGCCTTGACGATCTTGTCGGCGATGTACTTGTGGCCGGAGACGGTGGGGTGGCCATCCAGCTCAGTCTGAGCAAAGGGGATGGAAACGTAGGTGGCATCGTAAACATCGGCCAGCTGCTTTTCGTAGTTGTTCAGCTTGCTGAAGTAGTTGCTCCAGCTGGGCAGCAGGGGCACAGGGTTGGTAGCACCGATGATCAGGATCTGGGCATCAGGGTTCAGCTCCTTGACGGTCGCCACGATCTGGCGCAGGTTGCTGCTGCTTTCGGGATAAGCGTTCTCGCAGATCTTGTTCATGCCGGAGAAGAACAGGTTCCAGACGGCATCTTTCTCGCTGCGGGTCAGGCTGAGCTTTTTCAGGCTCTCGTTCAGTGCGTCCTCGGTTTCCTTGCTGCTGCCGCGCAGGTTGCCGCTGAGCACGATGGAAGCCAGGTCTTCACTTTTCCAGTTGGTGGCCTCGCCAAAAGAGACCACGGTGGGCACAAAGGCATCGTTGGAGCCCAGCTGGATGGAGATAACATCGGCACTTTTGATGTAATCTACAAACTCGGGGTAATTGTACTGGCAGCCGGAGAGGGTGTTCATCTCGGCCATGGTGCCGGTCTTGACCAGCTCCACCATATCCTTGCTCATCACGCCGGGCAGGCCCAGATTGATGGCATGATCCCGGTCGAGGTTCAGGCTTTTGCCCACCTGACCCACATAGCAGGTCTCGGGGTAACCCTTGAAGTTGAAGGAAACGTCCACGCCCATCAAGTTATGTGCATATTGAACGGTAGTCAGGCCGATGCCGGCGCAGATGCTGTCGCCCAGGGCAACATAGGTGATGGAGTTGGGCTCCTTCTCTTCTTCGGTGCTGCTGGAGGTGAAGAAACAGTTCTCCTCCTCTGCGGCGGTCTGTTCAGTGGTCAGAGCGGGGTCTGCGCTCTCTTCCGGGGCGGCTGCAAAGGCCGGAACGCTCAGGACAGAGAACAGCATGGCGGCCGAAAGGGCCAGGCCAATCAGTTTCTTTTTCATGGTGTCGTCACGAATCCTTTCCAATGTGTATTATTCTGCTTAATAATCGCGGGGAGTGATCTCTTCTTCCAGCTTGCGATAATCAAATTTAGCGGCCAGTGTCAGGGGCATTTCGGGGATGATCTTGTACCCCACGGGCTGGACATATTCGGGCAGCTCCTCGATGCAGAGCTGGCGCAGCTCCTTGATGATCTGCTTGCGCTTGGCGGCGGGAACCGCAGGGTCAAGCACCAGATAGACAAAAGGCAGGCGGCCCTGCACATGGTCCTTGTCAACGCAGCCCACCACAGAGCACTGATGCACGGCGGGATGCTGGCTGACCACATTTTCGATCATGGAGGGGAACACCTTGAAGCCATCGTGACGGATGATGAGCCGCTTGATCCGGCTGTCCAGATAGACAAAGCCGTCCTCGTCCAGATAGCCGATGTCACCGGTATGCACCCAGACCCGGCCATCTGCATGGGTGTGCTTGATGGCGGCGGTCTCAGCAGGCTTGTTGTAGTAACCCTTCATAACGCCGGGGCCGGAGATGCACAGCTCACCCCGCTGGCCGATGGGCAGCTCTGTGTCGGTGCCCGGCTCAAAGACGGACACCAGCGTGTTGACCAGCGGCAGACCCACGCTGCCGGGCTTGTTGTTCCGGCCGGCAGCAGCGGTGGCGGCGGAGGAGACCTCGGTCATGCCGTAGCCCTTGGCGATGGGGAATTCCACATTGTGAGCGGCCAGGAAGTCGTTGACCGTCTGTTCGGCACCCCGGGCAATGGCATCGCCGCCCGCGGCATAGTTGCGGATGAAGGAGAGATCCTTGTTCTGCAGCTTGGGGTCAACAGCCAGCTGCTGGTAGTGGGAGGGCACACCGAACATGTGCTCGGGCTTGTACTTCCAGATCAGGCTGCCCAGCTTATTGGGGTCGAGGTTGGGGACGATGACCACCTTGATGCCCAGCGTCAGCGGCAGATGTACGCCGCAGGCAAAGCCGTAGGCAATGAAGGGGGGCATGATGTTCAGCAGGGACTGACCCTTGGAAAACAGCGTGTCGCAGGCAGAGAACTGCATGGCGATGCCGTTGAAGTTGTTATCGGTCAGCATCACGCCCTTGGGGGAGCCGGTGGTGCCGCCGGTGTGCACCACCACGCAGGCGTGCTCCGGGTCATAGGGCTCTGCGGCAATGCTCTCGTCCTTCCCGGCAGCAAGGAACTGCTTCCAGTGGATGACATTGGAGTGATACTTGTTCTTGTCGAGATTCTGGACCTTGTAACCCAGCGCCAGAGGCAGCGGCAGGGAGTCGGCCGGGGAGAGCACCACCACATGTTCCACATGGGTGCGCTTGGCAGCCTGATGGCAGCGCTCATACACCACATTCAGGCAGATCAGCAGGTGGGAATCCACCTCTTCAATGTACTCACGGATGCCCTCCACACTGTAACGGGGATCCACCAGGTTCAGAGTCGCGCCGATCATGTCGGCGGCATAGAACGCAAAGATGATCTCCGGGGTCATCACGCTGATCACCGTGGCGATATCGCCCTTTTTCAGGCCCGCAGCCCGCAGGGCGGCAGCTGTCTTTTTGACGTTGACGATAAAATCAGCGTAGGTGAACTTGCGGCCATAGTATTCCAGTGCGGTCTCGCCCAGCCGGTTCTTGTTCTGCCGGCAGACGAGCTCAAACGCCGTGCAGGCGGGCATGGTCTGGTCAATGTACTTCTGATCGTAGAATTTCAGCCAGGGACGTGCCTGGGAAGCATAGATCGGGGTGTTGGATGTTGTCATAAATTGTCCTTTGTCCTTTGAGCAGTCACTGCACCCGTAGCTGGGGCAGCCAGATTCAATGGGGTCTTAAATTTCGTCCGTTTGTCAAAAACAACACAATACGTACAAGAGCTATTGTAGTAGAGCAGGGTGGAAATGTCAAGAAACAAAGGGCGAACTTTGCCAAAAAACGCAAGAGAAAGTTTACATTTCAGCCAGCCAGTCTTTGGCCTCCTGCTCGCTGCAGAGCACCCAGTGGCTGGGGCGCAGCTCCCGCCACTGGGGAGCCTCCTGCGTGTAATCGTGCATGGCGGGGTCGTAGACCAGCAGCTTTTTCTTCCGCTCCAGCCTGGGGTTGGGCATGGGGATGGCGGAAAGCAGGCTGCGGGTGTAGGGGTGGATGGCATGGGTCACCAGCTCCTCCGCATCGGCCAGCTCCACGATATCGCCCTTGTGGATGACGGCGATGCGGTCCGAAATGTACCGCATGACCGAGAGGTCGTGGGCGATGAACAGGTAGGTGATGCCGCGCTCCTTCTGCAGATGGCGCAGCAGGTTGAGCACCTGGGCGCGGATGGACATATCCAGAGCGGAGATGGGCTCGTCGGCAATGATGAACTCAGGCTCCACGATCAGGGCGCGGGCAATGCCGATGCGCTGGCGCTGGCCGCCAGAGAACTCATGCGGGAAACGGGAGGCGAATTCAGGCAGCAGGCCTACATCCAGCAGTGCCTGCCGGACCTTTTCTTCCCGCTGGGCGGCGGTCAGGTCGGGCCGGACATTCTGCAGGCCCTCGCCCACGATGTAGCTGACCTTGGCACGCTCGTTCAGGGAGGACTGCGGGTCCTGGAAGATCATCTGGATCTCCTTGATGACCTGCTGGTCCAGCTGGCGGGAGATCTTGCCGTTGATCTTCTGACCCTTGTACAGGACCTCGCCGCCCGAGGTGGGCAGGATGCGCATGATGGCGCGGCCGATGGTGGTTTTGCCGGAGCCGGACTCGCCCACCAGACCAAAGGTCTCACCCTTGTAAATTTCAAAGTTGGCACGGTTCACGGCCTTGAAGGCCTTGCGGCCGGAGCCGTAGGTCACCTCGAGGTCCTTGACCTCAAGCAGGACCTGCCGGGGCGAGGCACCTCCATCTTGCTGGCGCAAGACCTTTTTTTCGCTCGAACACTCCACTGGGGTGTTCGCTGCTTCGCAAACGCGAATGTCACGATTTTCAGGCATCCTGCATCCCCTCCTCTTTCAACAGTTTGACGGCGGCAGGCGGTTCCACCTTGGGGGCCCGGGGGTCCAGCAGCCAGGTCTTGGCCTTGTGGGTGGGGCTGACCGTAAAGTAGGGCGGGCGCTTGACAAAGTCGATCTTCAGCGCCTGGGGGTTGCGGGGGGCAAAGGCATCGCTGTGGATCTCGGTGAACAGATTCGGGGGTGTACCCTGAATGTTGAACAGATCCTCGCCTTTGATGCCCATCTGGGGCATACTGGACAGCAGCGCCCAGGTGTAGGGGTGGCGGGGGTCG
>ERZ772969.2520-NODE-2520-length-11382-cov-36.135075_pt1 | contig 11382 bp, 13 predicted proteins | sample MGYA00511676_ERZ772969 | MGnify/ENA primary metagenome ERZ772969 (study PRJEB29015, sample SAMEA2737651) | human gut metagenome | biome: human gut; feature: human-associated habitat; material: faeces | place: China | collected 2012 ...
AATTTCGATAAGTGCACTATATATTCTATACATGTTTTTCTACCTCCACAACTTCAAATTTTAATTTTTCTTTCAAATCCTTTCTTATTCCTATTGTAATTAATCGTTCTCTCTTTTGTGCGACTCCATAATCCTACGCATAAAGTACCTTTTTTTGTATTTCATATCCAGCCGATTCAAAAATGTCCAGCATTGTATTATATGTTTTACCATGGTCATGCGTAAGCAGCCCTTTTACATTTTCAAACAAAAACATTTTAGGTTGCAATTTTTCCAAAAATAATGCATAGTGATAAAATAATGTTCCTCTTGCATCTTCTAATCCAAGTCTTTTACCTGCATATGAAAATGCCTGACATGGTGCACCACCCGATAACAAATCCAAATCACCTTTTTTATATCGAAATTTTTTTCCAAATTTCCGCAAGATACATTTGCTATGTCATCGCATATTACATTCTATGATGGTCTATTAAACTTTAAAGTCTCACATGCATCTTTATCAGCCTCAACAAACCCCAAAGTTTTAAAGCCAGCTCTTTCAACTTCTAATGCAATCCCTCCAGCTCCTGCAAATAATTCTATTGTTGTAAACATAATTTAATTATCCTCATTTCCGATTCATGTATATTAAATTCCATTTAATATACATCACTTAAATTTGATTTTCTAAATATACTATCTAACATTCTGTTTTTTTCCTGCCTTGAAGCCGGTCCATCTTCTCCATCCACAATTTCCTGACAATGATTACAAATATCATTCTTATATCCTGTAAATTCTTTAATTATGTATACCGGCAAACCAGACTTAATCATATCAATAATAGCATATTTAGCAACTGCTGTTGACTGATTCGTACCTATAACATTTTTTAAAATAAAAAACATCATTGTATTATCCATTTTTTTCTTTTCTACACGTTTGAAATCTATAAATAAATTTTTGTTTTCTTTATTCATGTCAACACGCTGCCTAAACTGTATATAATTATCCATCTGAATCTTTAATTTATCCTGTAGATGAATACAATAACCGTTTATAAACATTTTTCCAAAGCGGCTATCACATAATTAGAATCTGTTGCATCTTTTTTTCTATTGTATATTCCATAAACGAATATATTTTTTTCCTGTATGCTTTTTTCGTATCCTCTTCCTGCTGTCCAAAAAAATCTTCTATTACTTCTATATACTTCATTTCTTTTCTCCATTTATCTCTGTTTAAATTGCCTTTATAAATAACTTTCATTGTAATATTATCATATCTCTTTATTTTATTTAACTCTTAAATACATTTATCTTTATAATAAACTTCATAAATAATAAACAGAAAAAAATGGATATCATTTAAGAATATTAAATTCTTTAACTAAACAATATCCATCTTAAAAAATTATATAATTATAATACATACTCAAGCTTAACATCCATAAATGTCACATCTGCATTTCTTGCAGCAAACATTCCAACATATACATGTTCAGAATCTATGCTTGTGAGCTTAAAATCAAAACCACCTGTTATCGTATCTTCATCAGCAAATGTACATGCATATCCGTCACTTGAGCTTTCAATTCTTACATCAATAACATCACCCGCATTATATTTTTTAGTGCATGTACCACCTTGTGTAAGCCTGCTGCTCTTTCTTGCAAAACAGTTCCATGCCTTATCCTCATGTGTAAGCATAAGCGGTGCTGCTGCAACATAATCTCCAAGGACATCTGATGTTGGTTTATCAATATACATATCATCTCTTACCATAAGTCCAAAAGACACCTGATCATTTAAAGCATAATCATTGATACGAAGCTTTGCAGATAATATGAAGTTTTTATCAGAATCCACTTTCTTATAATACATCGCTATACCGTCTGATACAGCTGAAATCTTTCCTGCATTGTTCTTAACAGCTATATGGATATTACCATCTGCTGCCTTTTCAAGTGTAAAACTCTTCTTATACTCAGCTTTGTCTTCCTGTTCTCCAAAGTCGCCGAATATAGTTCCCTTCCAGCCATTAATATCTTCCCAAAGCTCACTATCCTCTAAATCTGATGAAAATACTGTTGGAACATATTCGCTGTTTGGTTTAAGATATTTATCTTTTGAAAGAATATCGGATGCAGCATCTATTACTACGTGTTCACTTATTCCATCTATATTAAGCGATTGTACAGTCTTTAATACATTGTAAGCATTAACTCTTGCTCCCCATATATTGGTATGAGTATTATCAACACTGATAGGTTTGTCCGATGTCCACGCATGAAGATATATTGTTTCATCAGCTCCAAGCTTATCATATAACTTCTTAGTAATCTCTGTCATATCTACAACCGGGATATTAAGCTGTTCTCCAAGCTTTCTTATCGCTTCCGGATAATCTCCGCCATTAAACCCAGCCGCATCATCTGTAACATGAAGAAGTACATTCTTCCAGCTGCCATCCGGTGTTCTTCTTACTATAGGCGTACACAATATAACGTTTGTCCCGGACTTATCTGCCGGCACTATATAATTGGTATAAAGAGAGTGTGCAAATGAACCTTCTATTGTATAATCTCCATTTGCATCTGTGAATCTGTCTTTTTCTGTCTTTTCATCATTATGTCCAAAACCTATTATCAGGAAATCCCCGTTCTTCATCCCGGCTAATAACTGCTTATATTCAGGCTCTGTTGTATAACTTTTGCTGCTTCTTCCTGAAAGTGCAATATTTCTGACTTCAAATGTATCATCTAAATATTCTTTAAGCATCGTACCATATCCATATCGTGGATAATAATATTTATCTGCAAAACAGCTTAAGGTTGAATCTCCAATTACCCATAATGTATGTTTTTTCTCTAAACCGTTCATCTTTTATGTCCTCCAATTCAGTGTAAAATTTTTCATTGTGCAAACTTTTAAGAGTGTAAATTTATAATTGTCTTTCATACTTTATATATAAATACACACTCTTTATAATATCCACATTTGAATAAAAAAGCAATATTTAAATTGGATTTGTAAAGTCTGTTGAACCTTGAAAATTCAATATTTCAGCCAATAAAAAAGGCATAAACCTGGTTCATTTGATATAATGTAATTGATGAAATAACATTTTAACAAAGAAGATTTATGTCATGTCCGGTATACTATAAGAACATTCAGATGAGAAAAACTTAATTGATTGTGTTCATATTTTTTCTCAAAACACAACGTAGGAAAATCACTTGCATGTTTTATTAATCACAGCCGTCCAAGTCAGTATTTCTATGTGGTCTGTCTTTATAATATAATTATTCATATATAAAAGTCCGCATATATTTGCTGATATCTCTGTTTTTATAACGCTCTTAATCATATATCCTCAAGCTGTACATTATAGTATTTGAAGAAATAATCTATCTGCAATATATATGCCATCATCTGTGGACCTGCCATTAACTGTCCATACCATGGCTTTGCATAATCCTTGGGATTTTCAACAAAATTTTTAAGACTGTCCTTATCAAAAAGATAATTAACTACACTGTCTTTTTGTTCCATAACTTTTTTAAGTCTTGAAGTCAGCAGTTCTTCATAATATGGATTATATGTCTTAGGATAGGGACTTTTACGTCTGAATAATATCTCATCCGGAAGAAGTCCCTGGCAGGAGCTTCTTAGAATATTTTTCACAATACCATCTTTTGTCTTCATCTCCCACGGAATATTAAATACATAATCAACAAGCCGTCTGTCTGCAAATGGAACTCTTGCTTCAAGTCCGCAGCTCATGCTTGTGCGATCCATTCTGTTTAACAATGTCTGCATAAAAAAACGTATATTCAGATAACTTATACGGCGACGGCTGGTCTGTATCTCATTTTCTTTAGGAAGTATATCTATTTCATTTATTGCATTATCATATGCATTTTTTACATAATCATCCATATGTAGCTTTAATAATATTTCTTTTGATAATAATGCCTTTCTTGGCTGTAATGATGGTGTCCACGGAAATGTGTTATTCTTTAGAAATTCTTCTTTATGAAACCACGGATATCCGCCAAACACCTCATCTGCACACTCTCCTGTAAGTACTACCTTGTGTGATTGGCTGACCTTTTCACAAAAATACAATAGTGAAGAATCTATATCAGCCATGCATGGAAGGTCATGCGCCGCAACAGAACGATACAGATAATCCGCCTGTGTAAGATTATCACACTCAAGATAAGTATGGTCTGAATCAAGATACTCTACCATTTTTTCAACAAATGGTTTGTCCATGGACGGCTGGAATGTATTTGCTTTAAAATACTGTGAATTATTTACAAAATCAAATGAGAATGTCTTAAGTCTCTCATTATCTTTCTTCATTTCCTTTGCACATATGGCAGATACAACACTTGAATCCACTCCACCTGATAAAAATGTACATATAGGAACATCTGATACCATCTGACGACGTATTGCATCAGTGACATAAAACCTCACCTTTTCAAGCGTTGTTTCATATGAATCTGTATGTGGCTGGCTCTCAAGGCGGTAATATAATGTTGTATGCACGCCTGATGGAGTAATTGTAAGATAAGACCCCGGCATAACCTCAAATATATTTTTAAACACTCCACTTCCCGGTGTCCTTGCAGGTCCAAGTCCTAATATTTCATTCAGTCCGTTTCTGTCAATTGTATGCCCAACACCAGGATAACAAAACAGACCTTTAATTTCTGAACTAAATACAAATGTATTATCATTTAAAAATGTATAAAATAACGGTTTCACTCCAAAACTGTCCCTGAATAATGTCAATGTACTGTGACGTTCGTCATATACTGCCATTGCAAATATTCCATCGGCTTTTTTTATAAAATATGCGCCAAATTCAATAAAAGACAGTAATAATACCTCCGTATCCGAATCTGTAACAGGTGTAACACCTCTTTCTTTAAGTGCTGTTTTTAATTCTTTAAGGTTATAAATCTCACCATTATATACAATATGATAATGATACATTGATAATTCTTTTGTCATAGGCTGGACTGCATTTTCAGGATCAATAATAGCAAGTCTTGTATGCGAAAGACCGCATTTACCACAAAGAATACTTCCATTATCATCAGGTCCCCTGTGCCTTAGCGCCTGTGCCATATGTGTTAATATATCCTCATATTGCTGCGGCTGTGAAAGAAATTCTGCATTATTATTATAAAAGCCTGCAATTCCACACATAATAATCTCCATTTAATATATATTTCAGATTATTATATGCCGGTTCTGTTTTATATATGTAATAAAAAATATCTTATCCAGTATTAATCAGATAAGATATTTCCCATTATTTCTATTAATTTTTTAATTATAAAAACTCTTACAAATATATAATTATATTTATAACCTCAACAATTCGTCTTATATAACAACTATAAGCTTATTGATATTCTTTTTTGATAACATTTAATAATATCTGCTCATACACAAACAGATTACTTATTAACAACATTCACAGAATATATTACATTTCCTATATAATTACCTGCTGCATCGAAATCTTTATCTGAATTATATACAAATGCTGACACCTTTATAGTATCCCCGACAAGTGCTATATCAGTTCCTGCTGTAAGCTTAATTGAAGTCATTACCGTCTTGTCAGTTACTTCTGTATTGAGCAGATGACTGTACCAGTTACCCTGTATCTGATTGACATCATCATAAAGATAACATTCAAGATAATTGCGGTATCCAAATACATCATCGGGACCTGTAATTGTCTGTTTAATCTCCTGACCGTCCTTTAACTTAAAGTCAACTATATAGCCAAGCCTGCATGTATTGCTTCCCTCAAATGTATTCCAGTACTTTTCCCATTCATTTTTAAAATTACTTCCTGACAGTGAGAATCTGCCAACATCTGTAGCAAAGCTTTCAAAACTTACGATATCCTGTCCCTTAACCCATGTTGTTTCATAGACGTCAGAGGCTTTTTCTCTATATCCTGAATCCTTATTATATATGTACATGGAAAGCTTTGTTACCGGAATTGCAGGAACTGCCTGTGTTGTAACCTCCTGTTGTATATTGGACTGTGTGTTTATCTCTTCTGCCGCCGATAATGAAGTTTCTAACGCAGTACCGCTATTATTCTTTGAACCTGAACATGCGCTTAAAGAGACAGCACATGCTACAGATAATACTGTTGTAAATATATATTTATATAATATATGATGTCTCATCTTAAATATCCCCACTTATTTAACTATTTATCTGGCACTTCCTCTTGCAAGTCCTGTTATACCTGTTCTTGTAAGCTCTATTATCTCATATCCGTCCATACCTAAAAGTTCAATAAATGCATTGAGCTTACTCTGGTCACCTGTAAGTGAGATTATAACTGAATCCTTAGATACATCGACAATCTGCTCTCTGAATATGCCTGTTGTAGCAGCAAGATTCTGTCTTTGTGACACATCACATTTAACTTTAATTAATATAAGTTCCCTGCATACAGAAGCATCTGCAGGAAGAAGCTTAATCTCTCTTACATCTTCAAGCTTATTAAGCTGTTTTTCAATCTGTTCCAGTACATCATCATCACCTGAAGCTGTTATAGTCAGTCTTGATAAACCTTCAATATTAGTCTCTCCTGCTGTAATACTGTCTATATTATATCCTCTTCTGCTGAATAATCCCGCAACTCTGCTTAATACTCCTGAATTGTTATCTGCAAGAATAGAAAATACTGCTCTTCTCATTATGTAATCCTCCATTTTAACATATCACTTAAATTTTTAAATTATTTATACTATTTCAGCTGTCTATATAAGGAAAACGCCATATAGCATAAGCCTAATTTTAACAACTGCATTTATTATTGTCAATATTCAGGCTGCCTGTTCAGAAATTCCACTGCTATTCTTTCTATACTCATACAGTATAATACACACATACTTATAACATCCATACATACTCATTCATATGCTTTGGGTCGTATTATAATCGTACTTATATATGTAAAATGTCAGCCTCAAAGCGTTTACAATCATCCTCATTATGCGTAATAACGATAAGTGTTCTCCCATTAAGCAGCTTCTTTATATATTCTATACATTTAATTCTGTTTTTTTCATCAAGTCCTGTAAATGGCTCATCTAATATTACAGCATCAGAATCTGCAAGCATTGCCCTGATTATTGCCACCCTTCGTTTCATACCACCGCTCAGCTTTTCGGTTTTCTTATATATACTCTCTCTGTCAATCATTTCACAAAAGTTATCTTCAACCAGCTTTTTTATCTCAGTCTTACAGATATGCTTATCCAGCACCATTGCTATATTGGCAAATGGTGTAATCTCTTCTACAAGCCTGTTCTCCTGAAATACTACAGAATATCTGATATTATCTGTTACAGAACCACGGTCAGCCTTTTCAATCCCCATAAGTATATTTGCAAATGTAGTTTTGCCCGCACCTGATTGACCCATTATACATGTTACCGAACCCATTTTAAAAGTATGTGTCACTCCATCAAGTATAACATTCTCGCCATATGATTTTTTTATGTCTGATACTATAATATCCATTTTAATCCTCATTTATATCCATATTAACCATCATTGTACAGATACTTCTAATACCGGCAAACGCTAAACCGGATGCCAGACTAAGCTATATTAAAAAGCTGTTTTATATAATCCAATATTAAATCAATTATTAATATTCTCTGCTGCTATGCTTTTAATGTCCCTGTGCATAATCTTTTTAACAGCTCTATAACAAGAATACACAGCTTCTCAGCAATAAAACTTACAACAACTACCGTAATACTCCATGCAAATAAATCCGCAGTCATAATATACAGCTTTGAATAATACATCTGACTTCCTATAGAATCCTTTGTCAGCCCGATAACCTCTGCTGATATTCCTGCCTTAAAACACATTCCGACAGCTACCTTAAGACTGCTTATAATATAAGGATATACCTGCGGTACATATATGTATCTTAATCTTCTTAATATGCCAAGCCTGAATACCTGTGACATCTGTATAAGCTTTATATCACAATCTGTAATTCCACTTAATGTTCCCGAATATATCATTGGCAGTGTTATCATAAATGATATTATCGTAGCTGCATTTTGTGAATTGAACCATATAAGCACAAGAATTATAAATGCTGTTACCGGAACTGCCTTAAATAACTGCATTACCGGCTCTATAAACTCTCTTATAATGCCAAATCTCCCTGATATAATTCCAAGCACAACTCCAAGCATAAAAGAAATCACAAAACCTACAGCTATCCTTAATGTACTTGCTGTTATAATTCTATAATATTCCTGTGTTTTTATAAGTCCCACAAGCGCCTGCATTACATCCAAAGGTCCCGGAAATATAAAAGATATGTTGACACTTAGTGCTAAAAGCTGCCATATTATAAGCCATATTAATATTATTAATGTCTTTTTAATTATTTTCTTCATTAACGCATTATGTTTAATATAATTATACTCTGTCATATACATTGATAAACACTTTCGTAATACCATAGAGCAATGCCACATCCTCATCTGACCATTTTCGGATTACATTTCCAAATATATCATATTGCACGAGAACTTCCTCTGTCTCATCATCAAAGGATTTAAACTGTATCATTGAACATATATTATTCTTTTTTAATGATGAATATACATCAGGATAATCAACTACAAGTGTCATTACATTATTGACTCTGTTAGCATTATTCTTATCAAAATATCTGCTATAAAACCTCTTTCTTACATATTCAGCCGGGTCAGGTTCATATTCATAACTGCCAAATGTCCATACACATTTCATCTGCATACCTTTAAATATACTTATCCCATCAATACCTGTCTTATTAAGAAAATACTTAATAACCGTATCCAGCTCTTCCTGCGTCCTGGTGCACCTCAATGCATCTATTGTGTCACACAGAAGTATTGTTCTGTCAACAGGACTTAACTTAGGTCTTCCATATCCCGCATTAAGCTGTTTCATTGTCATGCCTGTAATATTGCCAAAAACTTCATTATCGTATACAATACACATATCCTTTCCACGCTCTTTGGCTATGTATAATGCACAATCCGCAGTCCTGAATAATGTCTCATAATCACGTCCATCTATAGGGTATGTCGATACTCCGACAGAGGCTGAAAAATCATAACCGTTTCTTTTGTCTTCAAGTTCATTCTTAACTCTTATAAGAAGTGAACTAAGAAGGGTCTTTACTTCATTTTCATTATTAATATCATTTAATAATACGGCAAATTCATCTCCACCGATTCTTCCGGCTATTCCTCTTCCCTGTGTATATTCCTTAATTGCCTCTGCAAAGCTTGTTATTACCTTATCACCAAAAAGATGTCCATATGTATCATTTGCACTTTTAAAATTATCAATATCCAATATCGCTATGTATAACTTCTTATCCAAGTTGCCTGCCGAATAGGAATTAATCATCTTTTTAAATTCCTTTGTCACTGCCTTTTTATTAAGAAGTCCCGTAGCTGCATCCTTATCAAATTCAGACACATCATACATAACATTTGTCAGTACCTGCATTCTGGCACTATGCTCTTTTATAATACCGACCGTTACAATTCTTTCATTACCACTTGTAATTGTCTCCCCCGCAAATGTAAGAAGATCCTCTCTTTCACCTCTTGACATAAGCGATGTTCTTAATGTTATCTGGAATTTTTCTGAACCATATTTGATATTATTGCATAATACCTCGAAATAATCTCTTTGTGTATCATCTACATATCCATTTCCAATAACCTTATGCATCCAGTCATCAATATAATCTTTTTCTATTATCTCTGATTTATCATTACGGTAACAGTATATTGTTATCATTCTCGATGAATTGTCATATTCAAATATCTTATCTTCTATAACATTAAGAATTGAACGATACTTTGTGACTCGTCTTAAATACATTTCAAAACGGCTACTTATTACAAGTATATCCTGCATCTGAAGATTATATATTGTTACCCCGGACTGTGATATATAACTGCCCTGGTTATATATTATAAACCACCTGTAATTGTCATTTTTACACTTTAATCTCAATATTACATTATAGCTATTGCCATCTTTTGCAATGAAATTCTTAAAATTATCAAAATCACTTTCATATACAAGCTGGTCAAATGAATCAAGAGCCTTATCTCCCATAATACGAAAGAAGTGCTCATCCCCCCTCACTATATTTAACTTCCCATCAATTGAAAAATTAGATTCTATAAATACTTCATCCGCCATATTGTCCTCATTTCTGATTTTTCTGATATAAAAAGGTCAGAAACCATAAAGACCTACACCCTTACAGCTCTGACCACTAAGTTCATCTATGACTTTTTTGTTACCTTTACCAGACTAATCATCTTATTTTCAACACTCATTACCTGAAATATGTATCCACCACACTCAGTTTCAAACTTTTCATTCTCATCAGGTATCTTACCCAGTTTATATATAAGATATCCGTTAATTGTATCAATATCCTCACAGTCAAACTTTATGCCAAACATATCCTCTATATCCTCAAGCGCTGTCTGCCCTTTCATAATATAGGTACCGTCAGGCTGTCTGCTTATCAGTTCCTGCTCGTCATCATATTCATCGAGAATGTTCCCAACTATCTCTTCAAGAATATCTTCCATGGTAACAATACCAGCTGTCTGTCCATATTCATCAACAACAACAGCTATATGCACCTTCTCAGCCTGCATCTCCTTGAATAAAACACTTATATTTCTCGTTTCAGGTATGCAATAAGCCTCAAAAAGCACCTTATCCTTAATCTCTGATAATGTCTTTTTTCTCATCGACTCGTCAACATATACTTTGAGAATATCTCTTATATGAAGAATACCGATAATGTTATCTATGTTATCCTGATATACCGGATATCTTGAAAAATTCTCATTCAGAATAAAATCAAAAGCCTCTTCAACCGTAACACTACAATTGATTGCAACAATGCTCTTTCTGTGAATCATAATATCATGCGCCTGTTTTTCACCAAACTCAAAAATATTATTAATCATCTCTGCTTCATTCTCCTTAAGAACACCGCTCTCATGGCCTTCATTAACCATATCCATTATCTCTTCTTCTGTTACCTTATCATCTTTTACTCTTTTAAAAAATGCCCTCTTTAAATTAGAAAATAACCCCTGATTCGTTTCCGCGGGATACCCATCGCTCATGTTATATTATCCTTTCATATTAAAAATCTCTACCGGATATAATTATTATATTCCGGATTGTTGTATTTCTATAAATATATCACATCCACAACCACTCGTCAAATTGTGATTGACCGAGCTGAAAGCGAGGGACGCTTCTTGAACGACAGTTCAAG
>ERZ772969.2529-NODE-2529-length-11352-cov-2.605825_pt1 | contig 11352 bp, 9 predicted proteins | sample MGYA00511676_ERZ772969 | MGnify/ENA primary metagenome ERZ772969 (study PRJEB29015, sample SAMEA2737651) | human gut metagenome | biome: human gut; feature: human-associated habitat; material: faeces | place: China | collected 2012 ...
CCAGATACCCTTCTTCTGTTTCCACAAATCTCACCCAGAATGTAACATTTCCAAGTCTGCTCCTTGTCACCAGTTCTTTTGTCTCTTCATCAAAGATCGCTTCCTGATTTTCTCTGTAATCTGATAATACACACTCCACATCGCTTTTCAGGATCATACGTTCATCCATCATACTGATGGCATCTTCTGTATATGCAACGGTATAATCTTTTTTCTCCATCATCAGTTCCTCATTCCATATATTTTTTAAAAGCTTCTCTTTTAGCTCAAGCCGGTTGTAGCGTTTCTCACTGATATCCGGCATATTGGCGGCATTTATACCATACAGAAGTTCCAGGATATGTCTGGATTCCCTGCCTTCCCTGACAAATCGGTCCCTGCATGCCATGCAGTACGTTATATATGGGCAATCGGATCGTTCCAGACACTTTTCTGTCATTTTATCTGCCATCTCTTTATTAGCGTAGGCAGTCAGTCCGCCGTATCCGCAGCAGGGAGACAGATCTCTGGAATATTCTGTATTTACAACAGTGCACCCCATATCTGCAAGAAGCTCTCTTATTGTATCCTGTGTCTGTGTATCTCCCCTGGCACCGCAGGCATCATGTATTGCAACAGGTATCTCCAGTCCTTTTGCCTGTCCGGGAAGTCCGATTTCCTTTAAGATCTCCCAGATTCCTGTGACTTTGGCGCCAAGACTCTCTTTTAACTGTTTCATACAGCTTGGACAGCCTGCTATAATCATAGGATCTCCCAGTTTTGCAAGCTCCTGCTTCAGCTGTTCATTTACCTTTTCTGTCATTTCATAGCGTCCTGCCCATTCACTGATAGCACCACAGCATCCCAGCATCAGAGCAACACCGCCCTCTGTCCTCCTGCAAAGATCCTCATATGCCTCTGTGACAACATCCGGCGCTATAGCTCCTGCCTGACATCCTGGGAAAAATACATATCTGCAGGTTTCATATCCCGGCTGAGGTCTGCATAAGAAAGCCTCCGAATTGGAGAACAGCATATCCATCAGTGCAAATTCATGAGGTGCCAGAGGCATTTTGTCTGTAGATACCATGTTTTCTCTTGCAGATTTGCAGACCTGGCTCATATCAAACCCATTTGGACAGGTTACAGTACACTGTCCGCAGAGTGAACAGGAATTCATCGGTTTATTCATCTGGTGATCTCCCATAATGATCTGGGTATTATTATAAATCTCACGTGCAAGAAGACCCGGATGCTTTTTATATTCCCTTAAATAGACACAGCTTTTCATACACTCATCACAGTGACACTGAATGCATCGCTTTGCTTCCTCAATAGCTTCTTCTTTTGAATATCCATCTGTGCTGCAGGGAATCTTTTTGGAGCCTTTCATCCCGTCCATATTTGTATAGAGCCTGGTGGTAACTGCTCCTTCACTGCCTCTGTTGCTGTGGGGCGAAAGATTCTGTACAAGGAGGTCTACAGTCAGGGCAGCTCTCTTTGCAGCAAAAGCTGCATCCATCACAGACCGGACCGGACCGCTGACAATTCCCGCCTGTTCTCTCAGCATGATCTCTGCGTCTGCTGTTTCCTCTGGAGCCAGCTTTTTGGCCACCTCCTCTGAAGCACAGACCACATCTGCCTCCTTCATTTTCGCTCTGATAAACGGAAGGTCAAGACTGCATCCGAATTCAAAGGAAAGGTCCATGGAACTGAGACGTTTTACCTCATTTTTGCGATCTGATTCCAAAAGCTCCGGAGCTGCTGCTGCAATATAGGCTTCATAATCTTTCTCCTGACAGTAAATGGTTGCAGGATACATCTTCTTTTCCAGTTCCCCTGCAAGAAACAGCGGGAACAATCCTGAGCCAAAGATCACAGCCTTTTTTTTCTTTCTGATACGAAATACACTGCTCCGTTTTCCAGGTTCCCCATATCGTACAATGGCACGCTCTACTTCACGTATGGATATGCCATCACCCAGCTCACAGAGTCTGCATTTTTCCTCACATGGTGCAGTACATCCGTTACAGAGGATCATGGGAAATGGTGTGATCTTTTCATAGATAGCCAGAGCTTTCTTAAAGTTTCCTTTTGCAGCATAAAACAGCATTTCTTTTGTATCTGCTTTGAAAGGACAGGCTGCAACACAGTACGCCGGCTGTTCATGAACACAGAGGCTGATCATATGATCCATCTCTTCCTTTGACATTCGATTTACGTGATAAACATGAGTGGAACCTCTTTCCTGTATATATGTCATAACCCGATACTCCTTTCATTTCCAAAGGGGAGACAGTCTCCCGTCTCCCCTTATTATATCACATGATAAAATTATACTGACAGTTATTTCTCAAGTTCCTTTAATGCTGCAAGAACCTTTTCAGGACGGGCAGGAACACGTGTGATACGTGCGCCTGTAGCATTGTAGATCGCATTCAGGATTGCAGGATGAGGAGCATCCAGCGGAGCCTCACCACAGCCGGCAGCACCGTAAGGACCGCTTGGGCGATATGTTTCATTGAAATGAAGTTCAATATCATCCGGCGCATCATTTGGATACGGAATGCCACAGTTCTTCAGAGAAGTATCATGGTTCAGATCCTCGAAATCTTCTGTAAGAGCAAGACCAATACCCTGTACAAGGCCACCGTAGAAGTTGCCTTCTACAAGAAGTCTGTTCATGATGGTACCTACGTCAGCCACACAGGTGAATTTTTCAACTTTAACTTTACCTGTTTCTGTATTAACAGCAACTTCCGGAAGGAAGATCGTATACATGTAGGTTGCAAACGGATCACCCTGTGCTGTATCCTGATCGATCGGATGATCTGCACAGAAGGTTGTCACCCAGTTACCTTCATATTTTGTTGCAAGACCCTCAGCCACCATCTCATCATAAGTACGGAAGGTTCCGTCTTCTTTCTTCATGGCTGCCACAAGGTTTTCTGCTGCCAGACGACATGCATTACCTGACATAACCTGTGAACGTGATCCACCTGCAGGACCTGCATTAGGACATGTCTTGGTATCATTCATAACAAGTTTGATCTGTTCCGGTCTGATTCCTGCCTGACGAAGTGTTTCATGTGATGATACAAGAACCCCCATATCAGCGCCCTGTCCGTGATCTTCCCATGCAGCATACATTGTAACTGTTCCATCCGGATTCAGCTCTGCAAATGCGTTTGATGTATCAACACCATCAAGACCACAGCCATATACACCGAGAGATACACCGATACCATATTTGATCTTGCCATCAGAAGCTGCATTCTTTTCAGCCACACGTTTCTTAGCTGCTTCATACAGTGGACGAGCTGTCTTGAACAGTTCTTCTTCACAGTATACTTCAGGCGGATAACCTGTAGGGATCGTACTGCCTTCTGATTCTTTGTAACAGTTCATTTCACGGATATCGAAGGGGTCGATTCCCATCTTTGCAGCCAGAACATCTATCGCAATCTCAGATCCCATATAAGACTGAGGAGATCCGTAAGCACGGAATGCTGAACCCCATGCATGGTTTGTAAACACTGTTGTAGATTTGTTACGGATAGAATTGATTCCATAGCCTGCACCTGTAAACTGGGAAAGTCTCATTGTAAGCAGATCACCGAATTCTGAGTATGGACCATGATCCACATAGTTATTGCCCCAGAGTGCAAGAAGCTTACCATTTTCATCTGCTGCAAGCTTAATATTCATAAATGCAGGGGATCTCTTTCCTGTATAAGTAATGTTCTGGAACTGATTAAATACCAGAGACACAGGACGTTCAAGGATCTTAACAGCAGCGCCGATCAGAGCCTCATTTGTAGGAGAGAACTTGTAACCAAAGGTTCCTCCTGCATGGTTCTGAACAATTCGTAAGTTCTCCATTGGCACACCGATACCATCAGCGATCATAGGCATATGCAGATGGATACCAATGGATTTGGAATGAACAGTTATCATACCGTCTTCGTCAATGTAACCATAACCGCAGTCCGGCTCAAGATGAAGATGAGGCTGACGTGAACAGTAAGATTCGATCTCAACCTGCTGTGAATCCGGAATGCTGTCCCAGTCAAAATCAGGACCCTTGATACAGTTTGTCTCAAAGAATGCGTTCGGAATACCGGGATGAATCTCTGCCGCATCCGGTGCGATGGCATCCATTGCATTCATATATGCAGGAAGCTCTTCGATCTCAACTTTAACTGCTTCTGCTGCTGCCCTTGCATGCTCTTCTGTATCAGCAGCTACGATGGCAATCGCATCACCAAACTGGAAGATTTTTTCATCGCAAAGTACAGGACGTTCGAAACCGTCTGTCTTGTTGTGTTTTGGAAGCATTACAAGACCATTGATCTTATTGGTTCCGCCTGCTGCCTTAATATCTTTTGCTGTGATAACACGAACAACACCAGGCATACTCTCTGCTTCTGCTGTGTCAATATTGAGAATATTTGCATGAGAAACCTTTGCCTGTGTAAGAGCAAGGCGAAGTGTTCCTGATGGCATCTTTAATGCATCATCTGCACCGAAATCCCAGGTACCTGTTACCTTCTGTGCTGCTGACGGACGGATATAATTTGTTCCAACAATAGAATCACCTGTCTGTTTGAACACAAGGTCTTCCTTTGTCATCTCGCCGCGCATAACTGCTGCTGCAGCCATAGTAGCATCGATCAGCGGCTTATAGCCTGTACAACGGCAGAGATTACGCTGTTTGTTAAACCAGTCTCTTACCTCCTCACGGGTAGGACTTGGATTATTGTCCAGAAGCACTTTTGCTGAAATAATAAATCCCGGTGAACAGAAACCGCACTGTGCGCATCCATATGCCATCCATGCAACCTGGATTGGATGCATATCAGAAAGTGTTCCCACACCTTCAATGGTTGTGATCTCTGCATGATCGGGAACACGGCTCATCTTGTAGATACAGGATCTTGTGACTTTTCCGTTCATAATAACATTACAGGCTCCACAGTGACCTTCACCGCAGCCAATCTTACATCCTGTAAGAAGAAGGTGATCACGGAGCACCTGCACCAGTGTCTCATCCTTATCAAGAATAAGTATTCTCTCAACACCATTAATCTTCAATGTCTTTTTAATCATGTCCCATTCCTCCTTTTAAAAAAATTCATTTCAATCTTACTGATCTTCAGGCTTATGTGTTCCGCACGAATCATGGTCAGCTCCCCTGCCTGTCAGATCTTTCAGTCTCTCTATTCCTCTGGCGGAATAGAAAACAATGGAAGAGCTGCTCCCGTCCAGATTCTCACCGCTGAGCTTTAAAACATTTGCATTCTCATAATAATCGATGGGAAGCGTCCGGCTATATACAACCCCTGTACGCTCATCTTTTACCTGTACAGTAACTTCTTTTGCGGTAATTTCAAAAATCTTATCCATGGAAACGTTCTCCTGTTTACATTATTTTGTATAATTTCATGTTATCATAATTTTGTACAGTTTTACAAATTGTAAATAATTATTAGTTGGCTATTTTCGCTCTTTTTTATATTGTTTTTATTACTTTATTTAAAAATTTTACTATTTATCCTCACTTTTTATGCTATAATAATGTCAAATTTGTACAATGTTGTTTTTAGGAGGTATCTATGATGCAGACAGGTGCTCTCATCGTAGCTGCAGGGAAATCGTCACGAATGGGAGACTTCAAGCCCATGCTTCAGCTTGGATCCATTTCCATCGCGCAGCGTGTGATTAATAACTTCCGGCAGGCCGGAATCTCTAAAATAGTGGTGGTAACCGGATACAATGCGGATGCTCTGGAACGCCACCTTGCTTCCAATCATGTTATTTTTCTTCGAAATGAGGACTATGAAACTACTCATATGTTTGATTCTGTCAGGATTGGACTGGAATATTTAAAAGACAAAGTGGATACGGTACTCTTTACACCTGTAGATGTTCCACTATTCACAGCACATACCGTTACACAAATGCTTTCTCTTGGACAGCCTCTTGTCACTCCGGTCTGTAACGGAACTCCAGGTCATCCGATCCTGATTCGTTCCTCATTAATTGAGTCCATTTTAAGCAATGATGGAAACACTGGTCTGAAGGGTGCTGTAGAACATTGTGGAACTCCCATGTATTGTTTAAATGTAGAAGATCCTGGAATCATTCATGATGCGGATACACCAGAGGATTATGTAGAACTTCTTCGTGCACACAATCAAAGTCTGATCCGTTCAGAGATTCAGATTCAGCTGGCACGGGAAAAGGTCTTCTTTGATGAACAGCTTTATTCGCTGCTTACACTGATTCATGAAACAGGATCTGTTCGTGATGCCTGCGAACGCATGCACATTTCCTACTCCACCAGCTGGAATCTGATCCATACATTAGAATCTCAGCTTCATGAACCGCTGATTATTCGAAGTCAGGGCGGTGTAAAGGGCAGTCACAGTGAGCTGACACCATACGGAGAAGAATTTTTGAAGCGATATGCCCGTTTTTCAGAGGAAACACGTACCTGTTCCGAAGCAATATTTGAAAAGTGTTTCAGAGGATTTTTCAATGCGTAATCTTTATCTTATTCGACACGGAAAACCACAATATCCAGATGAACATTCTTACTGTATCGGTCAGACTGATTTTTCTTTATCTATGCTTGGACATCTGCAGTCAGTCCTTCTTCACGGAGAACTGGATGATAAAATAACTGCTGTTTACTGCAGTCCTTTGTCAAGAGCTATGGAAACGGCTGCACATATCACACCTGATCTTCCACATATCACTATCTCAGATTTAACAGAACGAAATCTGGGAGAATGGGATGGTCTTTCATTTGATGAGATACGCAAAAGATGGCCGGACATATATGAAGCACGTGGAATGAATCCTGATTACCCGATTCCAGGAACAGAAACTCCTTTCGCATCTGGCATGCGTTTTTCGCAGGCAATTTATGAGATTCTTCGTTCTTCTGAGGGTGATATTGCGATTGTTGCTCATACAGATGTAATTATTTGCTTGATTCAAAACAGCATGCCAGACAGTATTTTCGTCTTCCATGTGGTTCCTATTATCATCTGAACGCAGACGATAACGATCATGTTGCCTTATCTGATTCGACTTACCTGCTGCCTCATCCTGACTTGCATGACGAACTATGCCGGATGCTTCGCGATTCGGTGTCTCTTCCTCATCATGTACAAGCGCACAGTGATGCAGTGACTGAATTGGCTTGCCATTTCTGCGATCTGCTGGAATCTCATGGTTACTTTTTTAATAAAAAACTGATTCGCTCCGGAGCGCTCCTTCATGATATTGCCAGACTTCAAAAACATCACACCAAAACAGGTGGTGATCTTTTCTTACAATTAGGCTATACTGAAATCAGTCAGATTATTTCACAACATCATGGTTTACAGAAGACACTTCTGAATGAAGCGGCTATCGTCTTTTTATCAGATAAACTGATTCAGGAAACCGAACGTGTAACCATCGAAAAACGATTTGCGGAAAGTCTGTGTAAATGTAACAGTCCCGAAGCTTTGAAATCTCATGAACGCCAGCTTAAACAGGCTCTTGATCTGCAAAATATGATACAGACCATCTGTCACATGACGATATGACTTATAGAAAATTACAGGAGGTGTTTTATATGAGAACTTTATTTCAGATCATACAACAAGAATTTCAAAAAGAAAACGACCTTGTGCTTGCATCCATCGTTGCTTCCTCAGGCTCAACGCCAAGAGGTGCCGGTTCCCGTATGTTGGTTGGAAAAAAAGGCCGAGTTGCCGGAACCATAGGCGGAGGTTCTGTCGAATATCGTGCAGAGCTTATGGCGCTTGATATTCTTGAAAAGAAAGAATCCTGTGAACATGAATTCCGGTTGAATCGCAAAGATGTTGAGAATATCGGTATGATTTGTGGTGGTGATGTTACCGTATTTTTCCAGTATCTGGACCATAATGACCCTATTATTATGGAACTTGCAGTAACTGCTGAGACATTATATAAAGAACGAAAAGATTTCTGGCTGATCTGTGATCTTCATGCTACATCCGGTATGAGTCTTTACAGTGCATCCTATGGATTGACTGGAAATGCTGATGTTCCTTCTTCCATCTTATCTTCCTTATCTGCAAGACCATGCCGTCATCGCAATGAAACCTGTGACCTGTTTACAGAACAAATCGGTACATCCGGAACTGTCTATGTATTTGGAGGCGGGCATGTTTCACAAAAGCTGGTACCAATACTTGCAAGTGTTGACTTTCACTGCATCGTTCTGGATGACCGTCCGGAATTTACAGATCCTGCTCTTTTCCCGGATGCAGCGGAGACAATCCTTTGCGATTTTGATCATCTGGATCAGAGCATTTCTATCACAGATGCTGATTATTGCTGTGTCATGACACGAGGTCATGCCTATGATACGATTGTGCAGGCACAACTTCTTGCCACACCTGCATGCTATATCGGCGTCATTGGAAGTCTTGCCAAAAGAGCTGGTGTATTTCATCGTCTCGTAGAAGAGTATGGAATCGATGAGCGAGAATTAGACCGTATTATCACGCCTGTGGGACTTAATATTAAAGCAGAAACACCTGCTGAAATCGCAATATCTATCACAGGACAAATGATTCAGGTTCGAGCTGAAAGAAAGGCTGCTATGAAATGATGACAAAACATGTCTACAAAACTATTATATTCGGTGCCGGACAAATTGGGCAGATGACTGCCCGACTTCTTGGAAATTCCTATCAGATCATGTGCTTTGCCGATAATGATCCGCGCAAACATGGACAATTTATTGGTAATATCCCAATCTGTTCTCCATCAAAGGCCGCTGCTCTTCTTCCTGATCTGATTATTCTTGGTGTATTGGATGAAGAGCGGCGTGGTTCTATGATGCAGCAGATGGAGCACTTGGGCTATCACGGTTCATTTTGTGATCCTTCTGCACTTCGCATGTTCGATGCACGGGTTGCGGTTATGCGCCTTTTAGCCGAACAGATGCATCAACAAAATATCCCTGGAGATGTGGCAGAACTTGGTGTTTTCCAGGGTGATTTTTCTTGCCTGATCAGTACAGCCTTTCCAGATCGAAAAATACATCTTTTTGATACTTTTGAAGGCTTTTCAGAAAAAGATATTGCCGTAGAAACCTCCAGGCATCTGTCTCGCGCTAAAACAGGTGACTTTTCTTCTACAGATGTAGATTCTGTTCTTCGCATCATGCCTGATCCATCACATGTGATCATCCATAAAGGATGGTTTCCGGATACTTTTTCCGATATTACCGATGAAACTTTCTGTTTCGTATCATTAGATGCAGATCTCTATGCTCCAACTGCTGCTGCATTACCTCTATTTTATGAACGTCTGTCTATCGGCGGAGTTCTCCTGATCCATGACGTATACAGTACCCAGTTTTCCGGATGTAACAAAGCTGTAGACGAATTCTGCCTGAAACACCACCTGTTTGCAGATCCTGTATGCGATCTGCATGGAAGTGCTATTATCCGAAAAATCATTTAAAACCTAATCGAAAGCCTTTCATAATCCTATACGCCTTCTGTATTATGCTATTTTACGAGATACCCTCCATCCACCGGAATGATTGCTCCATTGAGATAGTCGGATGCATCTGATGCCAGAAAATCTGTGATCTCTTTATAAAGTCTGGCATCATATACCGCTATCAGCGATTCTTCTTTTCCATTATGACACAGCATAGTCACCGGTTGGTCGGCTTTTTCCATTGCGAACTTCAACAGATTTTGAAGTTCTTCCACAGGTACCAGCGGCGTATCTACCCCCAGCACCAGGCATTTTTCTGTCTTTGCCCTTCGAAAACAGCTCTCCAGACCGCCAAGTGGACCCTGACCGGAAATTCGATCCGGCACAATCTCTTCCCCTCACTGTGTTCCACGATATCCAGAAATTAAGATCTGTTTTGCTCCCAACTGACATCCTTTTCCGATCTGTATCTCCAAAAATGTCTGTCCATCTAAAAGCAGATCTGACTTCTCCCTTCCCATATGGCTGCTGGCACCACCTGCCAGGACTACCAGCGTAAAATCTGATGGCAATTGCTGTTCTGCCAACTGACCGTTTTCTAATTCAGATATATCAGTCTGCATTTTCCGATTATTTTCTGGCACAGTTCGTTGCCTCCCCGGTCAGGATCTGTAATCCATGTTCCAGCGCTGGAATAATATATTCCAGACTTTCTCTGACTGCTTTCGGGCTTCCCGGCAGATTCACGATCAGTGTTCCTTTTCGAATACCTGCTGCTGCACGACTGAGCATAGCTCTTGGTGTAATCGTCATACTATATGCTCTCATTGCTTCCGGAATCCCCGGCACTTCACGTTCTATAATATCCTTTGTTGCCTCCGGCATACAGTCTCTCGGCGAAAATCCGGTTCCACCCGTAGTTACAATCAGCTCTGCTATTCCCTCATCTGCTATACGAGCCATCTCATCTGCCAGCATCTTTCTGTCATCCGGCAAAAGAATGGTATGCACCACTTCGTAATCGTTCGCTTCCAAAATTTCCTGGATTACCGATCCACTTTTATCTTCTCTCTCTCCTGCATATCCAGAATCACTGGATGTGATAATCGCAGCTTTCATAATTCCTTATCCTCCTATCTGGGACATTAATTTACATTCATCTGTCTCAATCTCTTCCGATGTAAAATGATGACTGACCGGTTTTTCCCATATTACTTTCTGTATTGCCTCTGTCAGTTCATCATCTGTGCATCCTGAACGCATCAAATTCTTCAAATCCGTTCCAGTCTGATATTGCAGACAGGCTTTTAAAAATCCTTCTGCTGTCATACGCACACGATTACACTGGTCGCAAAACTTATGCGTCATCGCACTGATAAATCCTATTTTACCCTGAAATTCTTCTATTTTATAATAATGACACGGTCCATTCCCATATCGTTCTTTTATTGGAGTCATTCTTCCATATGCTTTCTCTAATATTTCGCATATTTCACTTTCTCCCCGAAACTGAAAATCCTTTCCATATCCAATCGGCATCATTTCAATGAAACGAACATGAATCGGATATTGCTTTGCAAGTCTCGCTATCGATACCAGATTTTCCTGCTCTTCCACTACCGGCACACAATTAATCTTCAATCCAATCTGCGGATACTGTAATGCCGCCTGGATTCCCTCCAGCACCCGATCCAGACTTTCTCTCCTGGTTACCTTTGCAAACTCTGCTGCATTTAAAGTATCCAGACTGATATTTATATCATCAAGCCCCGCTTCTGCCAGATCTGCTATCTGTTCTTCGAGCAATACACCATTGGTCGTTAATGTCACTTTTTCGATGCCAGGAAGTTCTTTTAACATTCGAACCAGTGTGGC
>ERZ772969.2530-NODE-2530-length-11348-cov-2.748251_pt1 | contig 11348 bp, 9 predicted proteins | sample MGYA00511676_ERZ772969 | MGnify/ENA primary metagenome ERZ772969 (study PRJEB29015, sample SAMEA2737651) | human gut metagenome | biome: human gut; feature: human-associated habitat; material: faeces | place: China | collected 2012 ...
CAATCTTCGGATGGCATACGATATGGATATTATACTTGGGGGAGATGTCGGAGGTGTACTGGCAGAGTATATGATTCCATTGGGACAGAGGGTATTGTCTTACAATGGATTTGACAGGGATATTTCTTATCTGAAAAATTGTTCTTATGAAAAAGAAGCATCGGCGGTTGGTGCGGCAAAACATTTTTTGTATGAATATGTAAAAGAATGCTGTTCGTAATGATGAAATTAAAAAAGTTCCTTCTTTACTGGCGTGTACATGCGGTAAAGAGGGAACTTTTTTGTTTAAAAATTTAGAAAAATTGTACAAAAAGTAAAATAAAAAATTGTGCAACTGGTAAAAACTCTCAAAAACTATTGACAAAACAGAGGAATGGGACAATAATGTAATTACTTTAATAAAACATTTTATAAAAGATAAAACAAAAGAAGAACAAATATAAAGGAGGAAACAATTATGTTACAGCAGGTAATGACAAATCCAGGAGAAATTACATTTAGAGAGGTTCCGGTTCCAGAAGTCAAGGATGATCAGGTACTGGTAAAAATCAGAAATATAGGTATCTGTGGTTCTGATATCCATGTATATCATGGAAAGCATCCGTTTACGAAATATCCGGTGACACAGGGACATGAGGTTTCCGGAGAAATCGCAGAAATAGGGAAAAATGTTTCTGGGTTTCAGATCGGACAGAAAGTTACGATTGAACCACAGGTTTATTGCGGACACTGCTATCCGTGTCGCCATGGAAAATATAATCTTTGCGAGGAATTAAAGGTTATGGGATTCCAGACCACAGGTACGGCTTCTGAATATTTTGCAGTAGATGCATCTAAGGTAACACCGATTCCGGAAGATATGTCTTATGAAGAAGGGGCGATGATCGAGCCTCTTGCAGTTGCAGTTCATGGAGTAAAGCAGATGGGCGATGTAAAAGGAATGAATATCACAGTAATCGGCGCAGGTCCAATTGGAAATCTTGTTGCACAAACAGCAAAAGGGATGGGAGCAGCAAAGGTTATGATTACCGATGTCAGTGATCTGCGTTTGGAAAAAGCAAAAGAATGTGGAATTGATGTATGTGTCAACACGCTGCACAAAGATTTTGGAGAGGCTATGGTAGAGGCATTTGGTCCGGATAAGGCAGATGTGATCTATGACTGTGCAGGAAATAACATTACGATGGGGCAGGCAATCAAATATGCAAGAAAAGGAAGTGTGATCGTACTGGTTGCAGTATTTGCAGGAATGGCAGAGGTGGATCTGGCAGTCGCAAATGATCACGAACTCGATATTAAAAGTACCATGATGTACCGGCATGACGATTATGTAGATGGTATCCGTCTTGTCAATGAGGGAAAGGTACATTTGAAACCATTAATTTCAAAAACGTTTGCATTTAAAGATTATCTGAAGGCATACCAGTATATTGATGATAACCGTGAGACAACGATGAAAGTCATTATCAATGTGCAGGAGGATTAAACAGATGAAAAACGAATATGGAATTGTCGGAGTAGCCCACATAGGGCTCCCGACGAATGATTTAAAAAAGACAATCGAATTTTATAAAAGTCTTGGATTTGAAGTGATTTTAGAAACCTATAATGAAAAGGCAAAAGAAAAGGTTGCGTTTTTGCAGATTCAGAATTACTGTATCGAATCGTTTGAGAACGGACAGGCGGTAATGGCAGACGGGGCATATCAGCATGTCGCACTGGATGTGAGAGATATTGAAGAAATGTATAAAAAGATCTGTGAAAATGGATATGAAGTCATTACGGATGGAATTGAGCAGCTTCCGTTTTGGGATAATGGTGTAAAGTTTTTCATGATTAAAGGACCGAATGAGGAGAGAATCGAGTTTTGCCAGAAACTCTGATGAAGTAGGAGGAACGTATGGGTAGCGAGAACAGAAGTGGAAAAGTGCCGCTGATCAGCAAAATTGCATATGGTTTTGGTGATGTGGGATGTAATTTCAGTTGGATGTTTGTCAGCAATTTTTTAATGATTTTTTATACCGATGTATTTGGAATCAGTATGGCAGCAGTGTCTGCACTGATGCTGTTTTCCCGATTCTGGGATGCCATTAATGATCCGATTGTCGGGGGACTGACCGACAAGACAAAGACAAGATGGGGAAGATACCGTCCATGGCTTTTGGTGGCGGCACCGATTACGGCGGTGCTCCTTGTAATGACATTCTGGGCAAGACCAGACTGGAATCAGACTGCAAAAATTGTATATATGGTAATCACATATTGTCTCCTTGTTTTGGGATATACCTGTGTGAATATTCCATATGGAACACTCTGTGGAGCAATGACACAGGACATTGATGAGCGTGCAAAAATCAACACTTCCCGTTCCGTTGCAGCAATGATTGCAATCGGTGTGTTAAATATCATTACCGTTCCTTTGATTAACAAATTTGGAAGCAGCAGTGCAAAAACCGGATATCTGATGGTGGCAGTTATTTATGGATGCATTTTTGCAGCATGTCATTTCTTTTGCTTTGCAAAGACAAAAGAGGCTGTGATCACACCGGAAAAAGAAAAAATTTCTATAAAAGTCCAGCTAAAAGCGGTGCTTCAGAATCGTCCGTATCTGCTGGCTCTGGTAGGACAGATTTTATTTGGTTTTACTTTATATGGAAGAAATGCGGATGTCCTGTATTATTTTACTTATGTAGAAGGAAATGCCTCGTATTATACCACTTATTCGATGTGCATCATTATTCCTTCCATTATTGGAGCAGCCTGCTTTCAGCCGGTATTCCGTAAACTGAACAATAAAGGAAGAACTGCCAGTGTATTTGCACTTTTGACAGGAATTTCGATGCTTTCCATGTTTTTCTTTAATGTAAAAGAAGCTCCGGTTATCTTTTATGCATTGTCTGGAATTACACAGTTTTTCTTTTCCGGATTCAATACCGCAATTTATGCAATCATTCCGGATTGTGTGGAGTACGGTGAGTGGAAAACCGGATTGCGCAACGATGGATTTCAATATGCGTTTATCTCGCTTGGAAACAAGATTGGAATGGCAATTGGAACAGCACTTCTTGCCGGATTACTCGGAAAATACGGGTATGTGGCAAACCAGACACAAAATGCAGCCGTACTTTCCATTATGAAACATGCATTTACAACCATTCCGGGGGTTCTCTGGATTGTGACTGCTGTGGTATTATTCTTTTATCGGCTGAATAAAAAGCGTTATAATGAAATTGTGGAGGAATTAAAGAATGGAAAAAGAGGTTGATATTGTAGCATTGGGTGAACTGCTGATCGATTTTACCGAGGCAGGATACGGAAAAGATGGAATGAAGCTGTTTGAGCAGAATCCCGGTGGTGCACCGGCGAATTTGTTGACGGTTGCAAGCCATATGGGATACCGGACATCGTTTATTGGAAAAGTCGGAAAAGACATGCATGGTGCATTTTTAAAAAGAACCTTACAAAATGAGGGGATTGCAGTGGACCATCTGATCGAAGATGATAAGTATTTTACTACACTTGCGTTTGTAGAAATTGATGAAAACGGTGAGCGGAAATTTTCATTTGCAAGAAAACCGGGCGCGGATACACAACTTCGGAAAGAAGAACTGGATCCGACGCTTTTGAAAAAAGGTAAAATTTTTCATTTCGGATCGCTTTCCCTGACGGATGAACCGGCAAAAAGTGCAACTTTAGAAGCCGTTCATATCGCAAAAGACGCGGGAGCATTGATTTCTTATGATCCAAATTACCGTGCATCCTTGTGGAGAAATGAACAGACTGCAGTACAGGAAATGAAAGCAGTGATTCCATTTGCGGATGTGATGAAGGTATCGGATGAAGAAAGTCTCCTGCTGACGGGAAAAAACAGCTATGAAGAAGCTGCGGAGGAGTTGCTTTCCATGGGACCAGAGCTGATTGCCATTACACTTGGCAGTGACGGCGTACTTGTGGCAACTACGGATGGAAAAGAACAGATCAGGGGATTTGCAACAGAGGCGGTTGATACAACAGGAGCCGGAGATTCATTCTGGGGTGGATTCCTGAGCCAGTTTTTATCCCTGAACAAAGCAATTGATGAGATGGACTGGAATGATTTGCGTGCCTGTGCACGGCAGGGAAATGCAGTAGCATGTCTGTGTGTGCAAAAGAGAGGTGGAATTCCTGCGATTCCAAAGAAACGAGAAGTAATGGAGTTTTTAAATCAACATATCAAAAAATAAATTTGATTTCCGTGCATAGACGGACCGGTCAGGTGAATACAGACAGGAAACGCAAAAAGAAGCTGGCACACGAAAAGAAAATTCGTGTGCAGCTTCTTTTTTGCTGGTTATTAGCATCCAAAACACTTACGGATCAGTGCTGAGAAATCGCAGTTGGAAAAAAATCTAAAGCACATAGTTAAGTACCTCCCTGTTTGTATTTGTATTAGCTAAGTACAAATGCATTGTAACAAGTCTGTAACATTTCTGCAATAGGAGAGTATTTCCAGTTTAGGAAAGTTCCAGTTTTCCGGTATACAGCTGATAATAGGTTCCCTTCTGCTTAATCAGATCCGCATGATCCCCGCGTTCAATGATCTGTCCATGGTCAAGCACAATAATTGCATCACTGTTTCGGATCGTAGACAGACGGTGGGCGATAACAAATACCGTACGCCCTTTCATCAGATTATCCATACCCTTTTGTACAATGCTTTCGGTACGGGTATCGATGCTGGAAGTTGCCTCATCGAGGATGAGAACCGGTGGATCAGCCACGGCAGCTCTTGCAATGGAAAGCAGCTGGCGCTGTCCCTGGGAAAGTTCTTCGCCGTCACCGCTTAACATGGTATCATAACCGTTTGGCAGCATCCGGATGAACTGGTCTGCGTGCGCAAGTCTGGCAGCTTCGTAGATCTGCTCATCGGTTGCATCAAGATTTCCGTAACGGATATTGTCGCGGATGGTTCCGGTAAACAGGTGGGTATCCTGCAGGACAATACCGAGAGAACGGCGCAGATCATCTTTTTTGATCTTGGTGATATTGATGCCGTCATAGCGGATTTTTCCTTCCTGAATATCGTAGAAACGGTTGATCAGGTTGGTAATTGTTGTCTTTCCGGCACCGGTAGAGCCAACAAATGCCAGTTTCTGTCCCGGTTTGGCGAACAGACTGATATCCTTTAAGATGACCTTATCTGGATTGTAGCCGAATGTAACATCTTCAAAACGGACATCGCCGGTCAGAGGGGTGTAAGATACACTTCCATCTGCGGAATGTGGATGTTTCCATGCCCACATGCCGGTACGTTCTTTACATTCGATGATGTTGCCATTGGCATCTCTTTTTGCATTGACAAGTGTTACATAGCCTTCGTCTGTCTCCGGTTTTTCGTCGATCAGGGCAAAGATTCTCTCAGCTCCTGCCAGAGCCATAACGATGGAGTTGAACTGTTGTGCCACCTGCATAAATGGCTGGGTAAAACTCTTGGTAAACTGCAGGTAGGAGGCCATGACGCCGAGCGTAATGCCGCCCACACCGGCAACCGAGAGAACACCACCGAGGACAGCGGTCAGAACGAACTGTAAGTTTCCGATGTTTCCGATCACCGGTCCCATCATGTTTGCGTATTTGTTTGCCTGTGAGGCACTGTCAAACAGTGCTTCGTTGAGCTGGTCGAATTCCTCCTTGGATTTCTGCTCATGGTTGAACACTTTTACCACACGCTGGCCATTCATATGTTCTTCCACAAATCCGGTCACGTCGGCAAGGGAAACCTGCTGGCGCACAAAGTATTTTCCACTGTTTCCACCGATTTTTTTTGTGACAAATACCAGAATCCCGATGACAACAATGGCAAGCAGTGTCAGCAGGGGACTTAAGACCAGCATGGAAATAAACGTAACAATGATGGTGAAAAATGACATCAGTGCCTGTGGGATTGCCTGACTGATCATCTGGCGCAGGGTATCGGTATCATTTGTGTAAAGACTCATGATAGAGCCATTCGTATTTTGATCGAAATAGCGGATCGGAAGGGTCTGCATATGCTCAAACATATCATCACGCACACGCTTTAACACACCCTGGCCGATATATACCATCATACGGGTATAGATAAATGTTGCAATAACACCGACAATGAAAATACAGCCAAGTACAGCAAGTGCACGGTAAAATTCGGTATAGTCCGGGCTTTTTTGTCCAATCAGGGGAAGGATGAAATCATCAAGCATGTATTTTAAGGACAGAGATACCGCAATGGATGCGACTGCACTTAAGAAGATACATACAAATACAAGAATAAAGCGGGTTTTATAGGTTTCTGTTACATATTTCAGCAGACGTTTTGCGGTAGCAATATTGTCTTTGGAAAACTTTGGCTTTTTGTTATTCATGATCTTCACCTCCTTTGACCTGTGATTCATATACTTCACGGTAAATAGCATTGGTTTTTAACAGTTCTTCGGATGTACCGATGCCGGAAATCTCACCGTTTTCAAGGACAATGATCAAGTCGGCATCTTCAATGGAAGAAACACGCTGTGCAATGATGATCTTTGTCGTGTTTGGAATTTCCTCGCGGAAAGCCTTGCGGATCAGCGCATCGGTTTTGGTATCCACGGCGCTGGTAGAATCATCAAGGATCAGAATTTTTGGTTTCTTCAGCAGGGCACGGGCAATACAAAGACGCTGTTTCTGCCCACCGGATACGTTGTTTCCACCCTGGACAATCTGTGTATTGTAACCATCCGGAAATTCGCGGACGAACCCATCGGCCTGTGCCAGTTTACAGACATTCTGTACTTCTTCATCGGTAGCATTTTCGTTGCCCCAGCGGATATTGTCGTAAATTGTTCCGGAGAACAGGACGTTTTTCTGCAACACCATGGAAACCTGATCGCGCAGGGCTTCCAGATTATATTTGCGCACATCGATACCGGAAACTTTTACACTTCCTTCGGTGACGTCATACAGACGCGGAATCAGCTGTACAAGCGTTGATTTTGCACTTCCGGTTCCACCGATGATCCCTACGGTCTGACCGGATTTGATATGCAGATTGACATCTTTTAAGGAAAGATTTCCACCTTCACCGGCATAACTGAAACCGACATGGTCGAAAATAATATCACCATCGGTAACGGAAGTTACAGCATCAGCAGGATCGCGCATTTCCGGAATCTCATTTAGTACTTCCGTGATACGGTCGGTCGATGCACCGGCAATCATGATCATGACAAACACAAATGTTACCATCATCAGGGAACCGATGATCTGTAAGGCATATACAATAATGGAAGTAAGTGCACCGGTTTCCATGGTTCCGGTTACGATGCCTTTTCCGCCAATGTAAATAAGAATCATAATCACAGCATACATGACAAACTGCATAACTGGGGAATTCCAGGCAACGATCTTTTCCGCTGTGGTAAAAAGTTGATAAACATATTTGGAAACACCGTGGAATTTACCAATTTCATAATCTTCACGGACAAATGCCTTTACCACGCGGGCGGCATTTACATTTTCCTGTACGGAATTGTTTAATTCATCATATTCGTCAAACACCTTAATGAAATGTGGATGGGCTTTTTTTGCGATAAATAACAGCGTGCCACCGAGTACCGGAATGACGATTAAAAATAAGAGCGCAGCTTTTCTGCTGAGCGTCAGGGTCATAACCCAGGATAAAATAATCATGATCGGAGCCCTTGCCAGCAGGCGGATACTCATCATGTAAGCCATCTGGATATTTGTGATATCGGTAGTCATACGTGTTACAAGACCGGACGTGAAAAAATGGTCAATATTTTTAAAGGAAAAATCCTGTACTTTATAATAAATATCGTGCCGCAGGTTTTTGGCATATCCGGCTCCGGCAATTGCTGCAAAGTTTCCGGCCTGTACACCGAAAAACAGGGACATCATTGCCATAATTACAAGGATAAGTCCTCTTTGGATAATATATCCGAGATTTCCTTCTGCAATGCCAATATCAATAATTTTTGCCATTTCCAGAGGAATCAATACTTCCATCAGTACCTCTAATGTAACCAGAAGAGGGGCAATGATGGATTGCTTTTTGTATTCCCGGACGGATTGTAAAAGTTTCTTATTCATTTTTTTTACATACCTCCTTATGTTCTGATACGTTATAGAGCATCTGGCAGAGCACTTTTTTACAGGTCAGAACATCAGCTTCGGAAATATCTGTCGTAAGCTGTGTTTCCGACTGCCTTATGTGTGCAAGGATGCTCGGACGGAGTGCTTCCGCTTTCTTTGTAGGAATGATGCGTTTCAGACGGGCATCTTTTTTTTCACTTTCCCGCACAATAAAACCATTTTTTTCAAGAAGCTGCAGCATTCCGGTCGCCGTGGATTTGCGAATCTGAAATTCTTCTTCGATGTCTTTCTGGTAGACAACCTTGTGAAGGGTTTCCAGAAGAAGAAATTTCAACACATGTTTCTGCATGGTGGTCAGACCATCGTCGTTGATCATGGAGTTCACACAGCTTTTCCGTTTCATCTGATGGGACAGTACCTGGATCAGGCGGCCCATATGAATTCCTTTGAGTTGTTCTTCATCGAAATCCTGCAAGAAATCACTCCTTTCTTAAAATGATTTTAAATAGTTAGCAACCGAACTTTTATCATTATAGGGATGAAAATTTAAAATGTCAATGACTTTTTTGGGAGGATTTTGTAAGTTCACAGAAAAAACACAAACACAAAATGCCTGACAACTTGCGTTAAAATGAGTAAATTTATCATATTCACAGAAAAAACACAAAATAATTAACAGACAGGGTTGACATTGCCAGAATACAGTGCTATAACGTAGGCATAACAAAGGAAACAAATTTGACATATGAATATGAGGAAAAGAGGCGATTACTATGTCAGATAAGAATCCAAAACACCCGTTAAAGAAAAAACAGGCGAAAGCAAAAGATAAAAAGAAACACATTTACGAATAAATCGTAAAGTGGAGTCGAGCGAGAGCATCTGCTGATGTCCTCGCTTTTTCTTTTCCAGGAGCATGTTGAGAAGAAAAAACGGAGATGTTATACTAAAAACAGTATGAAATGAAGAAATGAGGAAATCGGTCATGATAAAAACAACGGGAAATATAGCGGCATCCGCCAATATCGTAAAGGAATCGGTAGTGATGGGGGATGTATCCATCGGTGCGGACAGTACCATTCTTTTTTATGCAGTGCTGCGTGGGGATGACAATAAAATTGTCATCGGAAAAGGAACAAACATTCAGGATAACTGTACGGTCCACACTTCTAAAGTGGATCCAACCATCGTAGGTGATTATGTGACGGTAGGACACAATGCGGTAATTCATGGCTGCACGATCGGGGACAACACATTAATCGGCATGGGCGCAACGGTGATGAACGGCAGTGTGATCGGAAAAAACTGTCTCATCGCAGCAGGAAGCCTTGTGCTCGAACATCAGAATATCCCGGATGGAAGCATGGTTATGGGCAGACCGGCGAAGGTCACGCGGGCATTGACGGAAGAAGAAATTGCAGGGTTAAAAGAGAGTGCACTTTCTTATATCGAAGAGGGAAAGAAACTCAGGGAAGAAGGTTATTGTCTGTAAAAAAGAGGTACACAAGTGGATAAAATATTAATAATTGAAGATGATGTGGAAATCAATACGTTGTTAACAGATTTCCTGAAAGAAAACGGATATGTTGTGTACAGTCAATATGATGGACTCCATGTTCTGGATTTCTTACACAAAGAAAAAATTGATCTGATCATACTTGATATTATGCTACCCTATCGAAGCGGCGATATTATTCTGGCAGATATACGCAGACAATTTACGATACCGGTTCTTATTATTTCAGCGAAAGAAACGACACAGAATAAAATTGATCTGCTTCGTCTTGGGGCAGATGATTACATTACAAAACCTTTTGATATGGAAGAAGTGCTTGCCAGAATCGAAAGCAATCTGCGCAGAGTACAGTTTGAAAATCGTTCGGCTGCCTGTTTACAATACGGGGATTTATGTCTGGATCTGGAAAAGAATACGGCATTTTTGAAGGAAGCGGAATTGGCTTTAACCGCAAAAGAATTTGCCATTCTGGAATTGCTGATGAAATATCCGGACAAAGTATTCTCAAAGTCAAATCTTTTTCAGAGTGTGTGGAATACAGAATATTTTGTGGAAGACAATACGCTTAATGTTCATATCAGTAATCTGCGTAACAAATTAAAAGCGGTTTGTCCGGATAAAGAATTTATAGATACGGTCTGGGGCATTGGTTATCGTCTGCATAAGGCTAAGGAATAAAAGTTCCCTGGCTTTATGCTTTTTTAATGTCTTCTTATCTCAGCTTAAGAAATTCTTTAAGAATGTTCGTTATACTGTTTTTTGTAAAGGAGGTTCGGAAGATGAATTCAGTTATTTTAGAAGCCCGGTCTTTAACGAAAGAGTATAAGCAGACACTGGCATTGGACCACATAAATTTGCAGATAAAAAAGGGTAAAATTTATGGTTTTATCGGTCAGAATGGGGCTGGCAAGACTACTTTTTTAAGACTGGTCACGGGACTTGCATTTCCGACAAGCGGCACGCTTTCCTTATGGGGAAAATCAGAAACTGTGGAATTACAGAAACAGCGTAAACGGATTGGAAGTATGATCGAAACACCGGCATTATTTCCTGCAATGACCGCATATCAGAATATGGAAATACAGCGTATTCAGCGTGGCATACCGGATAAAACCGTGATAAAAAGAACATTGGATATGGTTGGGTTAAACGATACGGGAAAAAAGAGGGTTCGAAATTTTTCCTTAGGGATGCGGCAGCGCCTTGGAATTGCAATGGCTCTTTTGAATACCCCGGAATTTTTAATTTTAGATGAACCGACGCGTGGTATCGATGTCGGAACAAAGACAGAGATCCAGAAACTTGTGATCCAGTTAGCGGAGGAGGGAAAGAGCCTGATCTTTATTTCTTCTGAGATCGAAGAGATGCTTCGAACCTGTTCGAAACTTGTCGTATTAAGAGATGGGGAAAAAGTCGGTGAGATCACGGATAATCTGACACAGGAACATGTAATGCAGGCGATCGCAGGAGGTGGCACAAATGAATAATATAAAGAAACTGATCAGCAAACCGCTGTTTCTGCCTATCTTTTGTATGTTATTGGTAATGGCGGTAAATATCATTTACGATGTTGCATCGGGAAATTTTGCATTTAATTTCTTTACGATCTCCATTCGAAACGGAGTATTGTATGGACGTATTATCGATATCTTAAACCGTGGAAGTGAGATCGCGATCCTTGCGATCGGAATGACTCTGGTTGTATCCTGTTCTGCAGGTACTG
>ERZ772969.2535-NODE-2535-length-11332-cov-4.167775_pt1 | contig 11332 bp, 7 predicted proteins | sample MGYA00511676_ERZ772969 | MGnify/ENA primary metagenome ERZ772969 (study PRJEB29015, sample SAMEA2737651) | human gut metagenome | biome: human gut; feature: human-associated habitat; material: faeces | place: China | collected 2012 ...
CGAAAATGTCATTGTATATCAAAAATCCATCTCGAAATTCTTCGTTCAGAAGATTTAGAGAGCACATTGTTAAAAAACGGAGGATAAAATGAAAGTTATAGTTATGGATATGGACGGGACACTTTTAAATGATGATAAGAAAGTGACCGAATATACAAAAAATGTTTTGCGTGATATGAAAAAGAGAGGTATGCGTATCGGGATTGCGTCGGGCCGGCCGATAATAGGTGTAAAGAGAACAGTTGAAAACCTCGGTATCTCTGACATAATTCAGTTTATGATCGCATCAAACGGTGCAGAACTTTTTGATGTGGAGGACAAAGAGAAAAAGGACTTTTATAAACTTGATGTTGATACGATATTTGAGATAATTGATGAGTATGAGCAGTTTGACTTAAATCCATATGTGTATCAGGGGGAGGACTGTTATGCGGCAAGAAATGACTCGACAATAGAGAGAGCCGCAAGAAACAATCATCTTGGCATACATTTATGTGATATGAAAAAAGAAGTTACGACACCTCAGAGTAAATTAGTGTTAAGCACTCCGCCTGAAAAAATGGAGTCAGTTGAAAAGTTTTATGAGGAGCATAAATCTGAAAAATACCGTGCATTTAAATCGCAGGCTGATATGTTTGAATTTGTCCACCCTAAGCTGTCAAAGGTTTACGGTATCAGATATTATTGTGAAAAATACGGATATGATATATCACAGGTTGTGGCTTTTGGTGATACAACAAATGACCTTGAAATGGTGAGAGATTGTGGAACCGGTGTGTGTATGTGCAATGGAACAGATGATGTAAAAGCAGTTGCGGATATTATCACAACAGACAGTAATGACGAGGACGGGCTTGCAAAGACACTTAAGGAAATAATAAATAATGTTAATTGGGTGTAAAGGAATTTGAGAAAAAAACCGAAATTTTAAATAGTATAAATATATAGATTGTAGGATGGAAGAGAAAGGGGTATAGATATGGTTTACATTAAAGCAAATAATGAGATAATAAAGGTTTATCAGAACGTGATAACATCTAAGAAAGAGCGTGTGGAGTGGAATGGTGATATTGTAATAAGAAAAAATGCGATGATACTTGTCGGCAGACTTCGTTCTATGTATTTTGAACTCAGCTCAAGGAGGGTTTATTCAGATATTGAGGAATTTTCTCTTGACCCTGCCAAAGCATTTGAGATAAAAGATAATATACTTCTCACAAACATAATAAATATGATGTTATATCCTTTCGTAAAATGGGGAGCAATAAAGGGAATTAATGTTGAGAAGGACTATATGGTGCTCGCTGCTTTGTTTTCGCAGATTTTTAAGGAGATAGATGTTCAAACATATTTTACTAAGACGAGCATGAAATTTTTCAACGACGAAATTCAGATTACTTTTGAAGATGCTATGGAAAAATGTATTGAACATATTGAAGAACAGCGTGAAGATAGAGAGTTTTTGGAAAAGTTAGAAGGAAGTATTGAAGATAAAGACACGGGGAAAAATATTTTGCAAGATGACGGAGGTGCAGAAATATATAAGGGGTATACGAAGGATGGGCGTATAGTTAATATAAATCCGGAAAGAGGTATAAGGACAAAAGCAGGTCTTTGGCACAGTATTAGATGGATTATCGGAAGTTACGATTTTAAAAAGGAAAAATTTGATGAAGAATATGCAAATTCGCACAGGATAGGAAATAATTTTTACATGGTTCCATATAAGTGTCCGAAATGTGGGGAATTTCTTCATATGGTTGTTTTCCCTAGCGGAAAAGAGTATGTTATAGATACTGAAGAGGGAAAGGTCTATATTGCGAGAGCATATACCTGTGATAATTGCAAAACATTTTATACGCCAAGCCCGGACAGACTTCTTAAAGAGGGGGATATATACATACTTGATTTTGATAACGATGAGTATGCGGCGAGAGATTATGCACTGCTTTTAGGAAGAAAAGGTGCAAAGACGGCAAATTGCCACTTCAATGTGTATCAATCTGATTATAAAAGGGAGCTTTCCAGGGGTGAGAAAAGACTTAGTGAGGTATGCCAAGATATTGAACATCTCGCTAATTATGAACTTGAGACGCTAATCACAAAGATGGATGAGGGGTTCTTTTCTGATTATGAGAAAGAGAAATTTTATGCGACAATAGAGCAGGAACTTGAATATCGTGAGAAGATAAGAAAAAAGAAAATTAACGAGATTAGGAAAGAAGCAGAAGAAAGAAGAAAACTGGAAGCGAGTTTACGAGCCAAAGAGGCAGGAAATAATAAATATGATGGAGATGACAATATTAGTGATAATATTAAAGATGTGTTACAGGTTTACCAAAACATCAGTGAATATTACAATTTTTTGGAGGCGGCAGTAAACGAACAGGAGGAGAAAAATAAAGTATCCGAAAGAGATTATGGAGTCGAAGATAATACAAATAGTGGTTTAAATTTAGAAGACGGATTACAGAAAAATAAGGCAGAAGCAGATAATAAAAAAGATGGAAGTAATTTAGGCAAAAACGATATAGCCGGCGAAAATATTACTGCGGGAGATGGTTGTTACGATGAGAATATAAGTGATGGCACAAAAAAAGACATATTAAACGGCGGTTTGGAAAATAGTATTGAAAGTGGAGAGGACAGGGTAGTTTCTAATAGTGACGGAGAAAAAGATAATTATGCTGCAAATTCAGAAAATGGTATTGAAAAAGAAAAAGCAGGGGATAATACCGGAACTGTAGAACAAAGATTTAATGGGGGTGGCACTGACAAGGTGATAAGGTGCCCGTCACTCTATGATGTGCTTATAGATATGGGCAGGACGGCAAAATATTCAGAGATAATTGAATATATAAAAAAGGTTAAAAGGTCAGAAGGTGAGGAGCAGAAAAAACTTCATTGTTTGGATGTACTTACAAAAATGTGTAAAACGGCGGCAAAAAAAGAGGTAGAGTATATAGTATCTCATCTTCCGGAAAATATAAACTTTGACAGATATAAAAGAACAAAAGAAAAACTGATGACTTACATGGAAATAGATGTTAGTCCGTATATCAAGATTGTTGATACAAAGCGTGATAAAGTTGAGTTTGATGAATTAAATAAGCTTGTAGAGGGTGTTGACAGAGATAACAGAAATGAATTGCTCGATGTGATGGAAAAGATAAAGAACGGAGAGTATGAGAAACGAAATTCGGACAGATTTGTCGAGGGACTGAGAAAGCGTGTGTATGCTATGGATGAGGCAAAGCTCAGAGGTATATGTCCAAATCCTGAGTACTTAACATTTGACGAGGGACTTAAGGCGATAAAAGAGATAGAGGAGGGAATTTTTCTGCCTGAACTTAAATCAAATATGCTGCAGCTTATAGACAAGAAACTTACAGCATTAAAGACGGAGGAATGTGAACTTCTTGTAAGAAAACTTAAGCGTGAACTTGACGGAAAAATATCAAATACATCAAAAATTCATTTTTACGATATAAGAAAAATGAGAGATGGAGAAAGCAATGACAAAGAATCTTCATTTGTTAAAGTTGCAATAAGTACATATGCATATGCGGCAGAAAAATATGAGTATCCCATTATAATATGTGATTCTTCGCTGTTTGGCAGTGGAAAAGATGGCTTTATAGTCACACCTGATCATATATTCTACAAGGGTCTTATAAAATCAGGCTCAGTAGATGTAAAAAAAATAAACGGCATATTTTCCAAAAAAAATGGACTTGTGATGATACATATGGAGAAAGGCTATGTAAAGATACCGTGCACCCTCAGCAAAAATGATGAAAAAAATCTGGCGGAAGTGCTGACATCATTTGTTGATTATCTTAAATTAAAGCCGGAGTCAAGAAGTATTAAGTATATGTCAAAACAGGAACACAAGATAAAGTGCTGCTATCGCTGTGGTCATAGATTTAGGGACGGAAATATTTGTCCAAAATGCGGCAGCAGCTTTAACAGCTAGTGTACTTACCTGCCGGCTTAAAGCTAAATAACGCAGGGAAAATTTTCAGTCTGCAAGACGGGAAATGAGCTGTATCGGTAAATAGGTAAAAAAGCCTGCAATCGGTTGACAACCGTCATGAATATGGTACAATGTAGTAATAAAAACTACATAAGATAGAGGTTGGCACAAAGATATTTAGAAATAGAAAAGACCGACCGGTATCATAGAAAGATATATTTGTTACTGTTCGAGCCTGAATTTGAACAGCAGCAGATTAAAAGACGGAGGATTTGCCATGGATTATCAGTTAATCAGCGACAGCTCATGTGATCTTGAGCAGAGTTTAAGAGAAAAGTATGACATAGAGGTAGTACCTTTTTATATATCATTTGATGAGGAAAATTATCAGAAAGAAGTTGAAGAGATAGCGATAGATGATGTTTACAGGAAAATGGTGGATTTTCCTAAGCAGTATCCTAAAACATCACTTCCTTCTGTTCAGAATTATGTGGATGCATTTACTCCGCACGCAAGGGAGGGCAGGGCGGTTATCTGTATATGTATTACTACTTCATTAAGCGGCTCGTACAATTCAGCTTGCAATGCAAAAGAGATTGTCTGCGAAGAGTATCCTGATGCAAAGATAACAGTTATCAATTCACTTGGGGCAACCGTACTTCAGGGACTTTATGTAATTCAGGCAGCAAAGCTGAAACAGTCCGGAGCTTCTTATGATGAAGCAGTAGAAAAACTTACATCAAAGGAGTATCTTTCAACAGGACGGATATTCTTTACTGTGGGAAATACGGATTATCTTAAACATGGTGGAAGAATAGGAAAAGTGGCAAGCGTTGCTTCGAGTGCACTTAACTTAAAACCTATAATAACACTTAAAGACGGCTCGATAGATGCATCAGGAATTGCCAGAAGCCGTAAAAAATCAATAGCAAAAACGTATGAGCTGTTAAAAAATTATTTTGCTGAAAATGGTGAAGATCCTAATAACTATGTTTATAGGGTGGGATATGGATATGACAGAGAGGAAGGACTTGAATATAAAAAAGAGCTTGATGAGGTTATGCGTGGTCTGGGACTTAAAGAGGAGACAGGAATAGCTCATATAGGTGCAACGATATGTGTTCACACAGGACCTTATGCGATAGGAGTCGGTCTTATAAAAAAGATACAGAATTGATTTCAGTATATATACGAAATACCTTATATTTACAGGGCTGAACTGATGGAAATATCGTATTTTTTGTTATGAATATGTATGTGTGAAAAATACAAGATGCCGCAAATATACAGTATAATGGAGATTAACGAGATTGTATTTTGAATGGTATAGTGGTATAATATAAATATAAGAGAGATCTGTTACCTAAGTGCTGGAGAGACAACTTAGGCAACAGCTTTTTTGATAACAAGGTACATAATATGCTAAAAGTAAACAAAAGGAGTGATTTTTATGGAAGAAAATAATATTCAAAAATCATGGCAGATTAAAGAAAAACAGAGTGTAAAATACCGATTAAAGAAAAATGTGGCATATGTGACTAATCTTACAAGCATTGCAGCATTGGTTGCCATAATTGCTTTACTGATAGTAGGTAAACAGTACAGTAATGCATTGACAAGTTATGGTTTTATACAGGGTGATATAGGAAAGGCAATGACGGTACTTGCCGGTTCACAGAGCTCGGTAAGAGCGACTATCGGATATCTTGATGAGAGTGCCATAAAAGACCAGAAGAATCGGTACAAACAGAAAAGAGAAAAGTTTGATAAATACTTTAAGAATATTGAAGTTAATCTTCATTCAAGCAAGGAAAAAAGCCTTTATTCCTCAGTATCTTCTCTTGCAGATGAGTATTGGACTCTGGCTGATAAAATTGTTGAAGAAGGTGCCACGACAGATTCAAAACTTTCACAGGATGCACAGACACATGAGATAAATAAACTCTCACCTAAGTATGATGAGATATACAGCAACATGGGATCTATCATGGATTATGAAGTTGCACTGGGAAACAGTACAAAAGAGATGCTTTCTATCATTGAGATAGTTACTGTAGTTGTAGTTATCATTGTTATGGTAGTTGCAAGAATCCAGTCAACAAGAAGAAGCGAGAAGTTTGCCGAGGGTATGCAGGTAATTCTTCGTTCAACATCTGAGCGTCTTACAAAGCTTACTGAAGGAGATTTTGATTCACCATTTCCAAAGAGTGATTATGATGATGAATTTAATCAGATGATAAATGATTCTGAAGGAATGTCAGAAGACCTTAAAAAGATAATAAAAGATATAGAAAATATTCTTGGAAGTATGTCAAGAGGAAACTTTATGGTTCAGTCAGGATGCAGAGAGCTTTATCAGGGAACATTTAATGATATCCTTGTAGCCATGAGAGATCTTCGTGACCAGATGATAGATACACTTCAAAATGTTGATGATGCATCAATACAGGTATCAGCAGGTTCAGATAACCTTGCACAGTCGGCACAGGCACTTGCAGAAGGTGCTACAGACCAGGCAGGAGCTGTACAGGAACTTACATCTACTATTGCAAATATCACGGCAAGTGCAGAGCAGAGTGCTCAGAATCTTATCGAGTCACATCAGCAGGCAAGAGAATATGCAAGACAGGCAGATGTGGGGCGTCAGCAGATGAAAGATCTTGCAGTTGCGATGAAACGCATCACAGATACATCAAAACAGATTGAAAACATTACGACGCAGATAGAAGATATAGCATCACAGACAAACCTTCTTTCACTTAATGCATCTATCGAGGCAGCAAGAGCAGGTGAAGCCGGAAAAGGATTTGCAGTTGTTGCAGATGAGATCAGAAAACTTGCAGAGCAGAGTGCTTCATCAGCAGTTAATACACGTGAACTAATCGAGGGTGCTTTAAAAGAAATCGACGAAGGTAATGTTGCAAGTAAAAATGCAGAGGAAGCACTTAAGAGTGTTATTGACGGTATCGAGAGTATTGCAGAAACATCAAAACAACTCAGCGAAGAGTCAAAACAGCAGGCAGAAGCTATGGAACAGGCTGAGATTGGTGTAAACCAGATATCAGAAGTTGTTCAGTCAAACTCAGCAGCAGCAGAAGAAACATCTGCAACAGGCGAGGAACTTTCGGCACAGGCTGACACATTAAAAGGACTTATAGGTAAATTTATTCTTAACTAATGGTAATTTATAATATACAGTAACAGGACTTTAGAGTTGTTCATGGAGATATGTTCATGTAAAAAGGATTGATGCAGATGCCGTTGCTGATGTAAATATGTTTCTTTCATATGATGAGGAAGAAATAGGCAGATATATGACGACAAATTATGTTTGTATAAAGAAAGGTCTTTCCGTAAGGCAGGCAATGAGCGAGCTTGTCCGTCAGGCAGGTGATTCCGATGTTCTTCCGTAAAATAAAGATTGACCCGGCAGTAGCATCAGGACCACTTATCACAACGGTAAATGATCTTGTGGCAGTTGTAACTTATTATGGTCTTGCGTATATTTTTCTGATACAATTATGATATAGTGTAATAAAGAACATAATTATTGTTTATAGTTAAAGTGCGACCAATAGCAGAATAGATAAGATACCGAGAGTACCTTTAAATTGAGAGAGGGAAAAAATTGACATTACAGCAGTTAAAATATGTGACAATAGTGGCCGAGACCGGTACGATTACCGAGGCAGCAAACAGATTGTATATCTCGCAGCCAAGTCTCACAAGTGCGATACATGAACTTGAAAAAGAAATGAACATCATTATCTTTAACAGAACGAACAAAGGCATAAATATCACAAAAGAGGGCGAGATCTTTTTGGGATATGCCAGACAGGTATTGGAGCAGGCGGCAATACTTGAGGATAAATATAAGAAGAATGCAGGCGGTAAAAAACAGTTCTGTGTATCAACCCAGCATTATTCATTTGCAGTAAATGCATTCGTAGACCTTATCAAAAAGTATGGTCAGGATGAGTATGATTTTTCATTGAGAGAAACACAGACCTATGAGATAATCGAGGATGTTGCCAAAATGAGGAGTGAGCTTGGAATTTTATTTTTAAATGACTTTAATGAAACGGTCATAAATAAGATACTGAAATCGAATGAACTAAAATTTACGCAGTTGTTTATTGCAAAGCCTCATGTATTTATAAGCAGAAAGCATCCGCTCGCAGAAAAAACGATAATAACAAATGATGAGCTTGAGATGTATCCGTATCTCTCATTTGAACAGGGTGAGCACAATTCATTTTATTTTTCAGAGGAAATCTTTTCAGCATCGGAGAGAAAGAAAAATATACGGGTAAGAGACCGGGCAACGCTTTTTAACCTGCTGATAGGACTAAACGGATATACCGTTTGCAGTGGCGTGATAGACAAGAAGCTAAATGGTAAGGATATTATAGCTGTTCCGCTTGCGGATGAGGGAGATATGCGTATCGGTTATATTATGCATAAGAAAGGGAGGTTAAGCAGACTTGGGGAAACTTATCTGGAGTCGCTTGGGAAATACTTAACAATGTCAGGAAAGTAGCACAACGGATTATGACTATTGTTTGCTGTTAAAATTAAGAGCTATATTCTATTTTGAAAATAGAGTATGGCTTTTTTTGATGCAGCTATTTGAAAAAATATGATTATATCTATCATGTTTATGTTTGTAAAATGTTATTCATATTGATATTTAAAAATTTAGTGGAATGGAGTAAGATTTTTTTGATATAGTTTTAAACTATGGCTAACCTGTTTTTTTATGTATTATACGATTGGCGGAAATTTAATTATAATGAATTTGTTTTTGAAATAAGAAATAGTAAAGATTAGTTTTTATTAAAATTAGGATAAGTTGAAAAGCAAAAAACATTAATACAAAAATGGAGGGTTGAGATGAAAACATCAGTTATAGGTTTCCCGAGAATCGGAACATTAAGAGAACTTAAATTTGCTTCAGAAAAATATTTTAGAAAAGAGATTAGTGAGGAGCAGCTTAAAGAAACAGCAAAAGAACTTAGAAAAACACATTGGAATATGCAGAAAAATTCAGGAATTGATTTTATTTCAAGCAATGATTTTTCGTTTTATGACACCGTGCTTGACACGGCAGTATTGTTAAATATAATTCCTAAAAGATACAAAGAACTTGATTTGTCGGAAATTGATACATATTTTGCAATGGCAAGAGGTTATCAGGGAGAACACGGTGATGTTAAAGCACTTGCGATGAAAAAATGGTTTAACACAAATTATCATTATATAGTACCTGAGACAGAGGATGACACGAAGATAAAATTGTCGGGTGACAAACTTTGGAATGAGTATGCAGAGGCATATGAACTTGGCATCAAAACAAAGCCGATGCTCACAGGTGCGTACACAATGTTAAAACTTTGCAGATATACGGGAAATAAATCTGAAAAAGATTATGTATGTGACATAATAGCGGCATATAAAGAACTGTTACAGACTTGCGGTAAAAAGCAGATAGCATGGGTACAGTTTGACGAGCCGGCACTTGTACTTGATATGGATGATAGTGACAAGGCATTATTCCATCAGATTTATGATGAACTGCTTGCAGTTGATACAGATACGAAAGTTTTATTGCAAACTTATTTTGGGGATATTCGTGATATTTATGAGGAAGTCATAAAGATGCCGTTTGCGGGAATAGGTCTTGATTTCATTGAGGGAAAGCAGACTTGTGACCTTGTTTCTAAATACGGTTTTCCAAAGGATAAGGTACTTTTTGCCGGAGTTGTAAATGGTAAGAATATCTGGAAAAATCATTATGATAAGACATTGAAAGTGTTAAGTGGGCTGAGAGAAAGGGGCGTTGATACAGTAATATCAACATCATGTTCACTTCTTCATGTGCCATATACATTGGGAAATGAAGAAAAACTTTCAAAAGAATATACGGCTTATTTTTCATTTGCAAAGGAGAAACTTGTTGAGCTTAGTGAACTTGGAAAACTTGCTGACAGTAAAAATTATGCTGAATATGAGATATTTAAGAAAAATCATAAGCTTTTCAGTGGCAGCAGGGATTGCACAAATAAAGATGTAAGAAACCGTCTTTCTAAAGTAAGTGAGTCCGATTATGTAAGACTTCCAAAGAGAAGCGAGCGTCAGAACATTCAGAAAGAAGAATTTAAACTTCCGAAGTTCCCGACAACCACGATAGGTTCATTTCCTCAGACAAAAGATGTGAAAGCAAACCGTTCAGCATTTAAGAGAGGGGAAAAGACAGAGCAGGAATATGTTGATTTTAATAAGAAAAAAATTGCCGAATGTGTAAAATGGCAGGAAGAAATAGGCATTGATGTACTTGTTCACGGTGAGTATGAGCGAAATGACATGGTAGAATATTTTGGTGAGTCACTCGGCGGATTTTTGTTCACACAGAAAGCGTGGGTGCAATCCTATGGTACAAGATGCGTGAAACCACCTATCATATGGGGAGATGTACATAGAAATAAACCTATAACAGTAGAATGGTCGGTTTATGCACAGTCCCTCACAAAGAAGATTATGAAAGGTATGCTCACGGGACCTGTTACGATACTTAACTGGTCATTCCAAAGAGAAGATATTTCAATAAAAGACTCAATATCACAGATTGCATTAGCAATAAGAGATGAAGTGCTCGACCTTGAAGCAAACGGCATCAAAGTTATACAGATAGATGAAGCAGCTTTAAGAGAAAAACTTCCGCTTAGAAAAACTGACTGGTATAAGGAATATCTCGATTTTGCGATACCTGCATTCCGTCTTACCCACAGTGGTGTAAAGCCTGAAACACAGATACACACGCATATGTGCTACAGTGAGTTTACGGACATAATCCCGGCAATTGACGATATGGATGCGGATGTTATCACATTTGAGGCGTCACGCTCAGACCTTTTGATACTCGACTCGCTCAGAGAAAACAATTTTGAGACGGAAGTAGGACCGGGAGTATATGACATTCATTCACCGAGAGTTCCGTCAGTTGAGGAGATAACCAATGTATTAAAGATAATGCTTACAAAAATAGACAGTGATAAACTCTGGGTAAATCCTGACTGCGGATTAAAGACAAGAGGAATGAAAGAGTCGGACGCAAGCCTTAGGAATATGGTGGCTGCGGCGAAGAAGATAAGAGAAGAAGCACAATAATTGATTGCAATGGCATAGTGTATGTGAGGTCGAAGATAAAACTAACAGAGAGTTCCGCTTGCGGAACTCTCTGTTGGCGTTTATAATGGAATATGGTTACAGTTAAAAATCCGACGCATCGTATTGGGTGTTGTTTTTTTATTATATTGAGGGGGAAAGTTTATGCGCAAAGTAAGTATAGGAAAACAG
>ERZ772969.2543-NODE-2543-length-11297-cov-5.785447_pt1 | contig 11297 bp, 6 predicted proteins | sample MGYA00511676_ERZ772969 | MGnify/ENA primary metagenome ERZ772969 (study PRJEB29015, sample SAMEA2737651) | human gut metagenome | biome: human gut; feature: human-associated habitat; material: faeces | place: China | collected 2012 ...
AGTAGCGGTAGCAGCTGACCTTGTGCGTCGGGGACAGGCTGATCTCGCAGGGGTACTCGCCGCTGCAGCAGGGCAGCTGCAGCTCGCAGCGGTCCTTAAAGTAGCAGTAGTTCGGCATATCAACGGGGTTGGGGACCTTGCCGGGGATGGAGTACAGGCGGTCCACTTTTTTGCCGACAACGGGCTTGGACGCCATCAGGCCGATGGTGTAGGGGTGGCTCGGGTGGGCAAAGATCTCCTCGACAGTGCCCTTCTCGACGACACGGCCCGCGTACATGACGACGACATAGTCGGCCATCTCGGCAATGACGCCCAGGTCATGCGTGATGAGCATGATGGACGAATTGATGCGGTCCTTCAGGCTGCGCAGCAGGTCGAGGATCTGTGCCTGGATCGTCACGTCCAGCGCGGTGGTCGGCTCGTCGGCAATGATGATCTTCGGGTTGCAGGCCAGCGCCATGGCGATCATGACGCGCTGGCGCATACCGCCGGACAGCTCGTGGGGGTACATCGCGTAGACGCCCTCGCTGTTGGCGATGCCGACCATCTCGAGCATCTCGATGGTGCGCTTCTTGATGTCCTCCTTTGTCTTGCCCTCGCCCTCGTGCAGGGCGATGACCTCGTCGATCTGGGCACCGATGCGGAACACCGGGTTCAGGCTTGTCATAGGCTCCTGGAAGATCATCGAGATATAGTTGCCGCGCAGGCCCTGCATCTTGTCCGCCGGGGTCTTGGCAATATCGTAGGCCTTGTCATTGCCGAGGTTCAGCCGGATGGCACCCTCGACGATCTGGCCCTGGGGGCGCTGCAAAAGCTGCATCAGGGACAGGCTGGTGACAGACTTGCCGCAGCCGGACTCGCCGACGACGCCGACGGTCTTGCCGATGGGCACTTCAAACGAGACGCCGTCGACGCTCTTGACGACGCCGGTGTCGGTGAAGAAGTAGGTGTGCAGGTTATCGAACTCCACCGCGTTGGCGGGGTCCTTCATCTGGGTGGTGTACTCGGACTCGGGCACGTTGCGGCGCTTGCGGCGCTTTTCGTACTGGTCCGTGATGCGGCGGTTTTCCTTGGAGATACGCCGCGACTCTTTGGCGGAAAGGTATCCGTCCTGATTTTTAGCCATCGTGTGTTTCTCCTTCCAATCAGCGTTTCATCTTGGGGTCAAACGCATCGCGCAGACCGTCGCCCACAAAGTTGAAGCCCAGAACGGTGAGCAGCAGGCAGACACCGGCAGGGATCCAGATGAACAGGTAGTTCGTCATGACGTAGGCGTTGTTGACGTCGTTGATGATGTTGCCCCAGGAGGCAAACGGGTACTTGACGCCCAGACCCAGGAAGGACAGCGTGGCTTCGGTCAGGATGGTGGAGCCGAGGCCCATCGTGCAGGTGACGATCAGCTGCGGGATGACGTTGGGGATCAGATGGCGGAAGATGCGGTGCCAGATCTTGATGCCGCAGGCCTCGGTGGCCAGCATGAACTCCTGCTCGCGCAGGGAGAGGATCTGGCCGCGGACCAGACGGGCAATGCTCGGCCAGCCGAGGAAGCCCAGGATCAGCATCAGGTACATCATGCGCTTCCAGGAATCGACGCGCATCGCGTCCATGGCCGCACCGATGATGATGATGACGGGCATCGAGGGGATGCAGTAGAAAACATCGACGATACGCATAATGATGTTGTCGATCCAGCCGCCGAAGTAGCCGGAGATGCCGCCCATCAGGATGCCGAGGGACGCTTCAATGACAACAACGATGAAGCCGATGATCAGCGAGACACGTCCGCCGTACATCAGGCGGGTCAGCATGTCCATACCGTTCGTGTCGGTGCCGAGCCAGTGCTCTTTGCTGGGGGCGGCGTAGCGGTCATAAACGTAGGTCTCGGTCATCTGCTTGACGCTCCAGACCTTGGTGGAGGCGTCGTAGACAATGTCATACTCGGCCTCGTTGCCCTCGGCGTCGGTGTAATTGAACTTGGCGGCGTTGTCGTCGATGGCCTCCTCGAGGCGGTTCTTGAAGTCACGGGTGACGACGACGCTGGAATCGGCGGCGGAGACGACGAGGCGGCTGACGTAGCCCAGCTCCTCACCGCCTGCAAGGATGTTGCCGTCCGCGTCGAGGGTGTAGTCCACGCCGTCGGCGGTGAACTCCTTCTCCCCTGCCGTCATGGCGGTCAGGGCAGCCAGCTTGACGTCAAAGCTGAACTTCGGCGCACCGTCGGCCTCGTTCACGAGGTCGCGGCTGGCGTAGCCCATGATGTCCCCGCCCTGATAGACAACGTAGAAGTCGTCGCTCTGGATGTCGACGGTGTAGTCAACATCCTTATAGTTGAATTCCGTATTGCCCTTCTTGACGGCCTCCAGTGCTTTGCTCTGGGCGATGGAGCCGAAGTTCTGCCCATCGGCCACAACAAAGCGCATCGTATCGTTGCGGGTAACGCCGACAAACTCCTTGGACATCTGGGTGTAGGTGAAGAACTGCTCGTCCTGGCCGTAGGGGCTGACAAGGCCGCCGACGAAGGAGAACAGGAACATGGCCACCAGAATGGACAGGCCGACGACAGCCAGACGGTTGCGGAAGAACCGCTTGGCGACGAGCGCGCCCGGGGACAAAACCTTGACGCGGCGGTCATCGTTCAGGGAGTACTGCTCCTGCTTCGGGTTCTGGCTCTGCGTATTTTCGCTCATGGGTGTGCAGTCTCCTTTCTTTAAGAAATGCGCACGCGCGGATCGACCACGCCGTACAGAATATCGGTCAGCAGGTTGCTGGCCAGCGTCAGCACCGCCATGAAGGACAGGTAGAACATCGTGAACGGGATGTCGCCCGCGACCATGGACTGGTAAGAGACGTAGCCGATGCCCGGGATGGAGAACAGTGTCTCGGTGATGAGGGCACCGCTGAACAGGCCGGGCAGGCTGCCGCCGATGATCGTGACCAGCGGGATCAGCGTGTTGCGGAAGGCGTGCTTATAGATGACCGTGCGCTCCGACAGGCCCTTGGCGCGGGCCGTGCGGATGTAGTCGGCGTTCAGGACCTCGAGCATGTTCGTGCGGGTATAGCGCATGTAACCGCCGATGGAGACAATGACCAGCGTGACGATGGGCAGGACCAGATGGTTGGCCTTGTCCAGGAACTGGCCCATCGAATCCAGCTGGGCGTAATCGCGTCCGACGAGGCCGTACAGGTCGAACCAGCCGAGCTTGACCGAGAAGAACAGCTTGAGCAGCGTGGCAAAGAAGAAAGTGGGCAGCGAAATACCGACCAGCGCCACAGAGGTGATGACATAGTCCGCGCGGCTGTACTGCTTGGTAGCAGCCAGCACGCCGAGGGGCACGGCGATCACGATGGACAGCACAAAGGAGATGCCGCCCATGATGACAGACAGGCCGATGACCTCGGTGAATTTCTGGGTGGCAGGCACGTTCCACTTCCAGCTGTCGCCGAAGTTGCCGACAACGGCTTTGCTCAGCCAGGTGAAGAAGCCGGGGACGATGTCCAGGTCAAGGCCGTAGGAAGCGTTGAGCTGGGCAAGCCATTCCTCATAGGGCTTGGCGCCGGGGGCCTGAGCCAGCTGCATTGCCATTGTCTCGGCAAAGGAGCTGGGCAGGCTGCGGATCAGCGCATAGATAATGAACATGACACAGAACAGGATCAGTACCGACTGCGCGACACGCTTGATGATGTAGTTTCGCAAGAGTTTTCGTTCCTTCCTTGCACGGTTAAACCGCGTTTATTTTGCAGGGAAATGCCGTAATGTGGGCATCCCCATCCCACGCAGGGACGACGCCCTGCGTGGGAGTGGGACGACCATATTAGTGGTATAGGGGAAGAATGGCGATTACCGCCGGGCAGAGGGCCGGGCATGCCCGGCCCCTACAGGGCAGCGCATTCGTAGGGGCGCATTCTATATGCGCCCGCACAGGCTGCCCGCTCCCCCTTTCCTCGGTTCGTCCAATACAGCAAGCAACCGCCCTTGGCGGGCGGTCACCTGCTTTCACAACGGTAAGTTGAACTTAGTTCAGCTCGAGGTTGTTCAGCTCAGACTTGTAGGTCCAGTACGGGGTCTGATCCTTCGCGATGGTGTCGATGTTGACACGCTCGGTGGAGAAGATCGTAGCCTCGCTGCGCTGGTAGACGGGCAGCTCGACGCCCCAATCCAGGATGATCTCCATGGCCTCTTTGTACATGGTCTTGCGGACCTCCTGGTCGGTGGTCGCGCGGGCAGCCATGATCAGCTCGTCCAGGTCAGTGTCGTTGATGGTGTAGTAGTTGGTAGCGCCCTGGCTGTGGTACAGCTGGTACATATCGGGGTCATTGGTGGACTGCCAGGCTGCGACCCAGCCCTCGGCAGCGCCGGACTGATAGGAAGCATACAGGTCAGAGGCGTTGGCCATATCGTTGACAGTCAGGGTGAAGCCGATGGTCTTGAGGGCAGCAGCCGCGTTGGTCAGGGTCTGGAAGGAGGGGTGGTCACCGTTGCCGGAAGCACCGATGTTGATCTGATACTCCATCTTGGCACCGGCGGGAGCGGCAGTGATCTGGCCGTTCGCGACGGTGTAGCCGGCAGCCTCGAAGTAGCCCAGGGCAGCCTGCAGAGCGGCGGCGTACTTGTCCTCGCTCTTCATGTCGGAGGTGTAGATCTCGTTGCCGTCCACGTCGGTGGAGTAGGCGATCTGGTAGCCGTCATCGGTGACGGAGGGAGCAGCCCAGGAAGTGTTGGAGACGGGGTAGTTGATGACGGTGGCGGTATCGCCGTAGTAGGAGTCGATGCCCTCATCACGGTAAGCGGCGATAACGGTCATAATGGCCTTGCGCAGGTCCTTGGAAGCCTCGGAGGAGGGATCGCCGCCGACGTTGACGTTCTTGGCGCTCAGGGCGATGTAGCCGTAGCCGCGGTAGTCCTTCAGGCGGGTGGTGATGACGGGGCCGTCCTCACCCTCGACGCCGTTGATGTCGGCGATCTGGTCAGCAACCTCCAGAGAGTAGGAAGGATCGGAGATGTCGATGGTGCCGGCCTGAACGCCGGTGATCTTATCGGCCTCCTGGGTCTCCTTCATGTTGACGTGGGCGACCTTGGGTGCGCCGTCAAAGTAGGAGGGGTTGGCATCCAGATAGACAACGCCGTCGCTGTACTTGGAGAAGGTGAACATACCGGCACCCATGGGAGCGCTGATCTTGGCGCGGACGCTGCTCAGGTCGCCCTTGGCAAAGCCGAAGGAGTTGTTGTCGTAGTCGTACAGGCTCTCATCGCCGTAGTAGTGCAGCGGGGCGATGGGCATCTGCAGCTGGTAGATCATGGTGGTGGACAGCTCGGTGGTGGTCAGCGTCATGCTGTAGTCACCGGTCTTGACGATACCGGCCACAGAAGCAACGGCGTCACCGACGTTGACACCGGTGGTGGAGTAGGCGTAGACGTCCTCGGGGATCAGGTCAGACAGGGCGGTACCGGCGGTCTCGGCCTCCATGGCAGAGAAGTTCCAGTCGTAGTTCGCGCCGATCAGCTCGAACATATCCTTCGCGGTTGCGCCTGCGGGCAGCTCACCCAGGTTCCAGGCGGCGGCGGCACCGGCAGCATCGTTAGCGTCGGCGGCAGCGCCGTTCTCAACGCAGTAGTCGATGATCTCCTGGGCAAACTTCACACCGCCGTCGTTGACAGCGTCCCAGAAAGCCTTCTGCTGCTCGGCAGTGAAGTTCGTGTTGTCGGTGTTGTCCTCGCCGGCCTCAGCGATCAGCTTGGACAGCGTGGTCATGGAGTTGCGGTACTCGTCCAGACCAACGATAGGGGTGGAGTACATGGTTGCAGAACCATCATACGTAGGATCGAGGAAAACATACATCGAGAAGATGACGTCGTCGATGGTGACAGGCTCGCCGTCGGAGAACTTCAGGTCCTCGCGCAGCTTGATGTCATAGGTAACGGTGCCGTCGGCGTTCTCGGTGACAACGCAGTCGGCAGGGCCGTGGTAGGTGTAGTCAGTGCCGTTGTACTCGCGGGTCTCGCCCTCGATGCCGTTCAGGACCATCTCACCCTTACGGTCAGCGCCCAGCAGGGCGATCTGGGTCAGGTCGATGACATCCTGGTCAGAGGCAGAAGCGGCGAAGAAGGGGCTGAACTTGCTCTCAAAGCCGGTCTCGGCCAGAACGAGCGTACCGTCGGAAGCGGCAGTGGTGGATGCCTCGGCAGTGGCCGTGCTGTTGCTCTCACTGGACGCAGTCGCAGCGGAAGAAGCAGCACCGCCGCAGCCTGCCAGCATGCCGACGCTGAGAGCGGCAGCAGATGCCAGTGCAATGGCTTGCTTTGTGTTTTTCATGTGGTAAAACCTCCTATAAATTTGCCCTCACCCACAAATCAATGTTGCGCTCCCCAAGAGCGCAACACGAGAAAGGGGGGATCCCCCTCTCCGCACCCTGTATCTCTTTACAGCGTACACTTGTCGATAATGGCTTAGCTTATAGGATACCTTAAAATTGACAAAAAGTCAACCATAAATCACACTTTTGTTGCTTTTTGTACCTTTTGCCGAATTTGAGAGGAAAATTTTGTAACCCCCAAAGTCTTTTTCCCCCTGTGGGAAGACTTTTCCTGCTCATCTAAAAAAGCGTGCCCTGCGTTTTTCTGCGGAGCACGCTCTATTATAATAATGTATAATTATTCTTCTTTTTCCCACGGCATCCGCTTGAGGAGCCACGCAGCAGCGGCAAAAACAGCGCAGGAGAGCAGTTCAAAAAGTATAAAAACACCTTGCATTCCCCAAAGCAGCTGTGCGTCCGCTGCAAACGCAGCCACCCCCTGCCCCGCGGAGGCAGCAGCGCAGAGTACCGCTGTCGCCCTGCATAAAGAGGGCAATTTTTGTGCGGTCTGTTCGTGGATATAAGCCCGCACACGCGCGCCGCCACGGGTCAGCCGCACCAGCAGCACCACCGCATACAGCGCCAGCACCAGTGCCGCCATGTAGGGCAGCAGCAGGTACACAGGTGCGTGGGCCGTGGCCCCGGGCAGTGCGCCCGCGCCGACGGTCAGCGCAGCCCCGCTGCCGCAAAACAGCCACAGCAAAGCCAGCACCCTGCTGTGAGGGTACTCGCCCGCATAGCGGTAATGCGCGCCGCGATACTGATAATTGCCGTTCAGGTCCTTTTCAAAGTCGTCGAGATAGGCGCGCTTCTTTTTCTTCTCGCGCTCGCGGTCCGCCATCAGAGGATCCCCGTCAGATCGTAACTATCCAGCCACGCCTTGGCCGCCTCGCTGACGCCGCGCAGACAGCTTTCCTCAAACGGCGTGGACAGGCCGGCGTTTTTCAGCAGCTCGGTGAAGGTGCGGCTGCCGCCCTGCTTCGTGTAGGCCATGTAGTGGCTCCACGCATCGGCGCGGTCCTTTTGCAGCATGGCCCAGAACTGCAGGCTGACGGTCTGGGCCAGACAGTAGTCGATGTAGTAGAACGGGCTCTGATAAATGTGCATCTGGCGCTGCCAGTACTCACCCGCGCCGTAGAACGGGATCTCGCCGTCCAGACGCATCCAGGGCTGATAGATGGCAGCCAGCTTTTTCCATTCCTCGTGGCGCTGGGCCGGGGTCAGCTCGGGATGCTCGTAGACGATGTGCTGGAAGTGGTCCACCATTGTGCCGTAGGGGATGAAGGTCAGCGCACCCGCCAGATGGCTGTAGCGGAACTTGCGGGCATCCGCGCCGAAGAAGCCATCGGCCCACGGCCAGGCGAAGAACTCCATCGACATCGAGTGGACCTCGCAGGCCTCCATGCTGGGCCAGACGTAGGAGTACGGGATGCGGTCACGGTTCATGTAGGCGGCAAAGGCGTGGCCGGCCTCGTGGGTCACGACCTCGACGTCATGCTGGGTGCCGTTGAAGTTGGCAAAAATAAACGGCATTTCGTAATCACCCAGGCTCGTGCAGTAGCCACCGCCCGCCTTGCCGGGGGTGGACAGCACGTCCATGAGCTGGTCGTCCAGCATTTTGTTGAAGAACACACCGGTCTCGGGGGAAAGCTCCTCATAGAACTTTTTGCCCTGCTTGAGGATGGCGTCGGCGTCGCCCGCCGGGCGGGGGTTGCCGCTGCGGAACATCAGGGCGTTGTCGGCTGCGTTCATCGGGTACTGCTTGCCCAGCCGGCCGGCCTGCTCGCGGTAGATGCTGTCGGCCAGCGGCACGATGTACTTGACGACGGCGGCGCGGAACTTTTCCACATCGGCCTTCGTGTAGCAGTTGCGGCCCATGCGGTAGTAGCCCAGCGTGGTGTAGCCCTCATAGCCGAGCTTTTTGCCCATGGTGTCACGCAGGTGGACGAGCTGGTCGTAGAGGCCGTCAAACTCGGCCCCATGCTCTTTGTACCATGCGCCCTCGGCCTTCCAGGCGGCCAGACGGCGGGCATCGTCGGGGTCGTTCTTGAACGGGGACAGCTGGCTCAGCGTGTAGACGCCGCCCTCAAACGGGATCTGCGCCGACGCGATCAGCTTGCCGTACTCGGTGGTCAGCTTGTTTTCCTGTGCCATCTCGTCGAGAATATCGGGCGAGAACGCCTTGTCCGCGATCTCGGCGTTGACGAACATCAGGTCGCCGTACTCGGCGGTGAAGTCAGCGCGGAACGGCGAATCGAGCATCGCGCGGCTCCAGGCGTTCTGGCACTCCTGCAGCTGGGGAGTGGCCTCGTTCCAGAAGTTCATCTCCTCATCGTAGAATTTGTCGCGGGTGTCAATCGTATTGCGCACGCTGGCCAGCTGGGCAAGCGTGTCCACATGCTTGTTGAGCTTTTCCTCCTCCAGAAAAACGGCGTGGGCCTCGGCGTAGGTGGCAGCCGCCTTGAAGCGGGCCAGCAGGTCAGCAAACTGCTGCTTGACGGCGTCCAGGTCGGGGCGTGCATAGGGCATTTCCGAAAATTTCATAGTGTAGCTCCTTTACGGACAGTTTTGTCTGTATTATAGCACAGCGGCGGGCAAAAAGCAAAGAGGCTTAATTTGCATTTCTGTATAAAAATTCTGCGTTTTCATCTTGCAAATTTGGCGCATGTTGAGTATAATAAGGCTAGTAATATCATAATGAAGGGGAGAATTGAAATGCCGATCTCTGAACCTACCGCCGTTTTTTCCATCCGTGATGACCGTGATATGGAGATCAAGCAGGCGGTGCTGCAGGTGTACCGTGCGCTGGAGGAGAAGGGCTACAACCCCATCAATCAGCTCGTCGGCTACATCCTGTCGGAGGACCCGACCTACATCACGACCTACAAGAACGCCCGCGCCATCATCCGCCGCATTGACCGCGACGACCTGCTGCAGGCGCTGGTCCGTGATTTTGTGAAGCACTAAAACAGTAGAATGTAAAAAATCTCCCGCGTATCGGTTAGGATACGCGGGAGATTTTTTTACTTCAAAGCCTTCCCCCTTGGGGCTGCGCCCGCAGGCGCGTGTCGAAGCGCAACCGCCGCAGGCGGCTCTTAGCGCGAAGACTGAAGGTGGCCCCGCAGGGCCGGATGAGGGGCGAGTTTGCCACGGTTTCCCGTTTATGGGGTATAATGGCAAACCTGCCCCTCATCAGTCAGCGGGCGGGGCCGCTGACAGCTTCCCCCGAGGGGGAAGCCTTTTTACTCTGCGAAAAAAGCATTCTGCACGGCGTTGAGGACGGCGGCACGGCCTGCGGTAAAGTTCACGCCGCCCTGCAGATAGCAGGTGTAGGGCGCGCGCAGCGGGCCGTCGCAGCTGATTTCAATCGTACTGCCCTCGGTAAAGCTGCCGGACGCCATGACGACCTTGTCGGTGTAACCCGGCTCGTCGGCAGGCTCAGGGCTGGCAAAGCTGTCCACGGGGCTGTTGTGCTGGATGCCCGCGCAGAAGCCCGTCAGCGCGGCGGCACTGCCCGAGTCAAAGCAGGTCACAATGTCGTTGTGGTCGGCGGTGTAGCGCGGCACGGGATCGACGCCCGCCAGCTCCAGCAGACACTGGGCATAGATGGCGGTTTTCAGCGCCTCGCAGACGACGCCCGGCGCGTAGTAGAAGCCGAGGAAGGTATCCCGCAGGCTGTCCTGCGTGCAGCCCAGGTCCCCGCCGATGCCGGGCGCAGTGAAGCGGTGGCTGCACTTTTCGACAAGGTCCTTACGGCCCGCAATGTAGCCGCCCGTAGGGGTGATGCCGCCGCCGGGATTCTTGATGAAGCTGCCCGCCATGATGTCCGCGCCGAAGGCGACGGGCTCGGCGGTCTGGGTGAACTCGCCGTAGCAGTTGTCCACGAAAATCACCGCGTTCGGGTTGGCTTTGCGGGCGGTGTCCGCGACCTTTTGAATCGTGGCAAGGTCAAACGCATTGCGCTGGGTGTAGCCGCGGCTGCGCTGGATGTGTACCACCGTGGCGGTCTTGGCCTTCTCGGCGATCAGGTCATAGTCAGGGGTGAAGTCCGGCAGCAGCGGGCACTCGTCGTAGTTCACGCCAAACTCCCGCAGCGTGCCGCAGCCCTTGCCCGCGTCTCCGATGCCGATGACGCCTTCCAGCGTGTCATAAGGGCGGCCCGTGGCGGCCAGCAGGGTGTCGCCGGTGCGCAGCAGACCGAACAGCGCGACGGTCAGCGTGTGGGTGCCGCTCATGAATTGCGGGCGCACCAGTGCGGCCTCGGCCCCCATGCAGCGGGCAAAGACCTCCTCCAGCTTGTTGCGGCTGTCGTCCCAGACGCCGTAGCCGCTGGACCCCCAGAAATGCCGTGCCTCGACGCCGCAGTCGGTGAAGGCACGCAGCATTTTGAGCTGGTTGTAGTCGCGGATCTCCTCCACATGGGCAAACTGCGCACGGCAGAGGTCGAGGGCCTCGCGGTCCAGCGCCAGCACTTCGGGGCGCAGGTCGTAAAATTGTTCGATCATGTAGTATTCCAATCTGTAGTATAATGTTGAATTTTGCCGATTTGTAAAAATCCAAGCTGTGCATAAAAGCCGCACAGCGCCGGGAAGCAGGCGAACCGCACCGCGCGTTCGGCGGTCAGCTCATTCGCCAGCCCGACGATCAAATACCGCGCCAGCCCCCTGCCCTGCCACGCGGGGTCGGTCACGCCCGCGGCCATGTAGCTCTCGGTATCGCTCTGCTCGTAGCAGCCCACCGTGCAGACGGGTCTGCCGTTGTGCAGCAGCGCGCGGCAGGTGCCCACCCCGTGGGCCAGCGCCGTGCAGGCCGCGGAGTAGAACTCGTCGGCCTCGGCGTCGCTCTCGGCAAAGACAAGGCGGCTGACCGGCAGCATCGACGGCGCTTTGTCCGGGACAAGCTCCGCCGGGGGCGCGGGCGGCAGCGGCAGGGCACGGCCCTTTGGC
>ERZ772969.2550-NODE-2550-length-11287-cov-8.169516_pt1 | contig 11287 bp, 6 predicted proteins | sample MGYA00511676_ERZ772969 | MGnify/ENA primary metagenome ERZ772969 (study PRJEB29015, sample SAMEA2737651) | human gut metagenome | biome: human gut; feature: human-associated habitat; material: faeces | place: China | collected 2012 ...
AGCTGGTTCACGGCGGTGCTGGCCTTGACCATGGCGCTGTCCATGTCGGTGTCGTCCTGGTATTCCAGAAAGAGCAGGCTGTAGTTTTCATTGCTCTGGCTCGTCACGTTCTTGACGCCGTTCAGCGTCGAAAGTGCATTTTCCAGCGGCTTGGTCACGTCGGCCTCGACCTGCTCGGGGCTGGCGCCGGGGTAGGTCGTGATGACCATCAGGTAGGGCAGGTTCATGGCGGGCAGCAGGTCCGTCTGGATGCCGGTCAGGCTGACAAAGCCCAGCACCAGCACCAGAATGACCGCCACCAGAATGGTAAATGGCTTTTTAACGCTGTATTTCGGCATGGAAGTGTTCCCTTTCTTTTCCGACCGACCGGTCGGTCGGATTTATTATAGCACCCTGACCGCCGGTTGTAAAGGGCTGCGCGTCCAGCGCACCGTGGAGCTGCTAAGAGCATCGGCATCCGCCCGATGGCCTACGGCCAGGCGCTGACCCTGATTGCCCTGTGCGAAGCCCTGCACTGAAATTTGCATCCTAAGGCAACAAAAGCTCGTTGAAGCTTATCGTTTCAACGAGCTTTTGTCGGTTTTGTAGTGTTGTGTACCAAGGCTCAGGACGGATTTTGTCCCATGCGTACACGGGAAGTAAATCACCATCTGCACGCCGCCGTTGACGACGGTGATGAGAACGAACGCCGCCAGAAACAGCGTGATGGCAAGCGCCGCAAAATAGCCCATACCTCCCATAGCTCGCCTCATGCTTGCGCGGGCACAGTCAGCTCCGCGCTGTATTCGCCGTCGGAAGCAGCAATCGTCATGGCGTCGCCGTCCCCCATGCGGACGATGGCAAGAGCCTCGCCGTAGTAGGTATCGGTTTCGCTGTCCAGATAGCTGTGCTTGTTGAAAGGGCAGGCGCTGCCCAGCCCCACCAACGTGCCGCCGCGCACCTGTACCTGAATACTGCCGCGCACCAGCGGCTTGGTGATGCCGTTTTCATCGGTGTAGCGCAGACGGACATAGCACAGATGCCCCGGTTTTACAGTAGGTTCTTCCGCGTCCAGCGTCAGGCGGGTCGTGCCGCCGGCACTTTGCAGCTTGCAGCGACCAATTTCGTGATCGGCAGCGTCATAGCTGACGGCTTCCAGCGTGCCGCTCTCGTAGGGAATGCTGAACCTCGCAAGGCAATCATTTTTCAGCGTTTTACTGCCCACCGTGTGACCATTCAGCACCAGCTCCACGCGGGCGGCGCGGGCGTAGACCTCCACGCTGCCCTTGCGCCCCTCGCAGCCGGTCCAGCTCCAGCTGGGCATGGCATTCGTCATCTTCCACGCACTGGGGCTGTGGCGGTCTCCGGTATGGTTGACCGGGCAGACGGCGATATAGGGGCCGTTGTCGGCCTCCAGCGCCACGCGGGTATAAAGGGCTTCGCCCAGCGGTTTGCCGGTCAGGTCGATGCGCCCCGAACCCGCCGACACCCAGCCCGGACCGCCGTCGAACGTTTCGGCGTAGTCGGCGTACTCCCATGAGCCGACCATGACCTCGCCCAGATAATCCATGCCCGCCCAGACAAAATCACCGACCAGACGCGGCTCAGCCTTCGCCAGCTCGCGGAACTTATAGGCATCATTACAGAAGGTCTCGCTGCCCAAAATCAACCGCTGCGGGTACCTTTTCAGGTCGTGCTTATAGCGGTAGATGCCGTAGTTGTAGCCCGCAATGTCCATGTTGGCAAAGGCGTCACGGGTCTTGACGTCGCAGCCGTGCAGGGTCGCGCCGCGCTTCATGAACTCATCGCCCAGCAGTCCCGCCAGATTGTTGAAGAACTGACTGCCGACCGCCTTTTTCTTGGCGGCCTTCTCGCCGCGCTGTTTGGCTTTCTCGGCACGCTCGGCTTCTTTTTTTGCCTTTTCGTCGCTGTACACGCCGAAGCCGATGGAGCTTAAAAAGTTGAAGAAGATGTTCACGCCGCAGGTCACCGGGCGGGAATTGTCCAGCCCGTGCAGGAAGTCGGTCATCTCTTTGGTCAGGGCGATGCCGCGCTTCTGGGCAGTCTCGCTGACCTCGTTTCCGGTGGAGTAGAGCACCACGCAGGGGTGGTTGTAGTCTTTTTCCACCATGTCGGTCAGATCCTGACGCCACCAGTCGTTGAAATAATCCACGTAGTCATGCTCGGTTTTGTGGATGTACCAATGGTCGATGTACTCGTCCATGACAAGCATGCCCTGCCGGTCACACTCTGCCAGCAGCGCCTTGGAGCAGGGGTTGTGCGCTGAGCGAATGGCGTTGTAGCCGTTCTCTTTCAGCAGGCGTACCTTGCGTGCCACGGCGTCGGGGTCACAAACTGCGCCCAACAGACCATTATCGTGGTGGATGCACGCGCCCTGGATGATGTACCGCTTGCCGTTGAGCAGGAAACCGTCCGTACCCCACTCGACCTTGCGGACACCGAACGTCTCGGTCACCTCATCATCGGCAAAGCTGACGCGGCAGGTGTACAGGTTGGACGTTTCAGGTGTCCAGAGGCGGGCGTTATCAAGGGTCAGGGTAAATACGGCCTCGCCGTCGCTCTCCTGCTGCACGGCGGGCAGGTCGTCCACCGTCAGGCGTACCGTGCCGGGGGCGGTGGTCTTTACGCGCACCTCCACGACGGCGGGGTCAAGCGACAGGGTGCGGATTTTAACGCCGTTCAGTGCGATATGCGCGCCCCTTGCCGTCCAAAGCTGCACCGGGCGGTAGATGCCCGCGCCGGAATACCACCGGCTGTTGGGCTGGTCGGCGTTGCGGGCAATGACACGCAGCTCGTTCTCCCCTGCGTGCAGATACGGCGCACAATCAACATAAAAGTTGGTGTAGCCGTAGGGGCGGAACGCTGCCTTTTGACCGTTGAGCCAGACCTCGGCATTATGGTAGACGCCCTCAAACTCCAGAATGTGGGTGTCTGCCAGCTCGTTTTCCGGCACAGTCAGGGTGCGCCGGTATTCGTAGTCATATCCCTCGTACCAGCCGGTATTGGTGCCGCCCGCGCTCAGGGCAGTGCGGGGTTCAGCCAGCATGGCATCATGGGGCAGAGTCACCGTTTTGCCGGGTGCGGTATCGCCCAGATGGCGGCACGTCCAGCCGGTGAGAAGGGATGTTGCTTTCATACAAGATCCTCGCTTTCAAGGTTATCCATAGCAAAAAACGCAGACGACTTTCCTTTTCTGTTGTCTGCACTATATCACAATGTACAGCAAAAAGGGAATTCACTACGTGAACGGTCGTTTTTCCCACGCAAGCCGCCTGCGGCATTGGCAAAATAGACAATCGTATCATGCGCTTTATGTGCAGGTTGCTTAAAGCAAAAAACAGCCCACCAAAATGGGCTGTCCGGGTTATTTTCGCTTGATGGGAAACAGCACCTTTAATGTGAACTGGTTCTCCTGGGTGGTGATCTCTGCCGTGCCGCCGTATTTTTCGGCGGTGTCGTAGATGCTCTTTAGACCGTAGCCGTGGTAGCGGGCGTCGGACTTGGTAGTTTTTGGCAGGTTGCCGTCTGCTTGGAAGGCACCGTCGTAGGTGTTTTCGACCCGGATCCACAAAAAGCTCTTTTGCCGTGCCACCACCAGATGGATGAGTCGCTGCTCGCTGTCGGGCAGCTTTTCTACACTCTCGATGGCGTTGTCCAGCGCATTGCCGAACAGCGAACACAGGTCCATCGTATCCATAAAATCCAGCGCCGCACCGTCTGCCACGCAGGTCAGCGTGATGCCGTGCTGCTGGCAGTACAGGCTTTTGCTGGTCAGGATCGTGTCCAGCACCTCGTTGCCGGTCTTGTTCTGCGCCTCATAGCTGCGGATCTCCTGCTCCATCGCGTCGAGATAGTGGGCTTTTTCCTCTGAGGTCTCGCTGCGCAGCACAGCGATCTGGTGCTTGAGGTCGTGATATTTTTTATTGATAAGGTCAATGCTGTCCTGCGCTGAGCGGTACTGTGCGTACTGCGCCTGCAAGACGTTCTGCAAAGCGTCGCGCTCCTTTTTGCGGCGGTACTCCACCAGCTGCATGTGGTGCGCAAACAAAATTGCCATGCCGCCCAGGTCTACCAGCGTGCGGATGTTGTAAATTTCCGCCGTCATCTTGCCGGAAAACGGCGTGTCCGGGCTGACATAGCTCAGGTTGCTGGCGGCATAGACCGCCACACCGATGAACAGCGTGCTGAGGAATTCCTTTTTGTGGACGTGCAGAGGCGAGGCAATATCGTTATAATTGCGTTCCAGCGCGAACACCGCGCCATACACTGCGGCATAGTCAACTGCCAAAATGCACACACTCACACCCGCGCCCGGCGTGCCCTGCCGCCCGGCCATATAGTAGTAGAGCTGCCATTCCAGCGAGGCGGCCAGTTCCCCCAAAATAAACGCGCGGACGCAGTAATACCCCGCGCTCCGGGCGGGCACGTCGGCCTGCATTCGGATGTACAGATACATGATCAAGATGGATACCGCAATGCAGGGCAGAAACCAGAATTGCGGCACCTGCCCCGTTGCCTGCATAAAGACGCCGAGCAGCAGCAAAAACACCGCGTGGATCGTATACCGCCGCCAGCCTGCTGTACGCTTGGGCAGGAAGAACAGATATAAAAGGCAGGCAAGCCAGTCCGCCAGCGCGGTATACAGGCGGGGGATGTTGCCCAGAACTTCCGCTTGCATCAGATGTTTTCCCCTATGTAGTGATTGAGCGCCGCCAAAAACGCCTTGCGCTTGGCGCGGCTGATCTGCACCCGATCACCGTTGACGATGGCGTCCTCGTCCTGAATGCCGTCCACGTGTTCCAGATTGACAAGGTACGCCTTGCTGCTGCGGAAGAAATTTTCCGGCGGCAGCTTCTGCTCCACATCGCGCATGGAGCCGGTGGAATGCACCTCGCCCTGCTTGGTGTGGAACAGCAGGTCGTGGTCGCAAATTTCTACATAATAAATGTCGGAGACATCGAGCTTCTGCACACTGCCCGCGCAGGGCACCGTGAGGAAATGCTTCTGGCGGCGTCCCAGCAGCTCCCGCACATGGTTCATCCGCTGGCAGAAAGCGTAATAACTCAGCGGCTTTAAGATATAGTCCAGCGCCTGCACCGCGTACCCCTTGATGGCATACTGCGGCGAGTTGGTGATGAAGATGATAAGCACCTCCGGGTCGGCGCGGCGGATCTCCTCGGCTGCTGACATACCATCCAGGAAGGTCATCTCGATGTCCATCAAAATCAGGTCATAGCCGCCCTTATAGCCCAGCGCGATCTCGTCGCCATCCGAAAAATACGTAATTTGAAAATGGCAGTTTTTCTCCTGCTGGTATTTTTCCAGATACGAGTCCAGCACTGCCCGATCCTGCGCGCTGTCCTCGACTACTGCGATGTAGTTCACGAAAATTCTCCTTTTGAGAGCAAATGAATGCGTTTATGTGCCGACTGCTATGCCGCTTGCCTTTCCTGGCTATAGGCTCTATCTGATAAGTATTATACAGATTCTTTTCCGAATTTTCAATAAATCATGGTTCCGCTTACCCGCCTTGATTGCCCACAAACGCATTTCCGGGGTGTCCCATCGAGGAATGCGGACACCCGTCTCACAGGGTTTTCACGCAGGGAAAGCCCGCACAAATAACTAAGGCAGCACCGCATAATTCCCGCCTTACGGCTCAAGCACCGCTCCGGCGGCTGCGGCACTTAGAATTATGCGGTATTGCCCCAGAACAAGAAAAGCCCCGGCCTTTTCTGGCCGGGGCTTGATGGTTGCGGAGCAGAATGTGATCTGTTCGCTTCCGCTGACAGGGAGGGCAATCCGCTTAGGGTTCCACCCGCACCGTCAGGCGGGAGGCGTGCAACCCACCGTGGTATACCCGGTTATGGGCCACCACGGTCCGGGCGGAAGCAAAACCTTCCCGGGTGTTGCTGTTGGGGAAGATGAAATTCTTAGCGCTGGAGGTGACAGTCACACGGATGCGGTGGCCTTTCCGGAAGCAGTTGGACAACTTGGTGGTGCGGATCTTCAGGCAGACGATTTCGCCTTCCTGCAAAAACTCCGACCGGGCAAAGCCATTACGGTATCGGGCGCTGAGCAGGCCATCCGCCAGCTTGATGGACCGGCCGTTCTCATCCACGTCGGTAACACGCACCACAAAGTCGGTATCCGGCGCGTCAGAAGAAATATACAATTCCGCCGTCATATCACCGGTCAGAACCAGGTCTTCCTTCAGCACAGGGGAGGTGTAGCACAGCAGGTCCTGACGCAGTTCCTCCCGGGTGTAGTCCTCCGGCACTTCGATCTCGTTCTCCGACATATCGATGATGTGCTGGGACGGATTTTCGGGGTCATAGGCGTAACCGTCGCAGTTCTCCCGCTCCGGCTTGGCAAAAGTCAGCCGCCCGTCCCCGGCAGAGGTGTTGGCATGGCCGTCACTATCCAGATACAGGTGGGTGACCCGGGTCTCGGGCACTGGCCAGTTTTCGGCGGTCTTCCATACCTCCTGGCCCAGGGTGTAGTATTCTACCGGGGCAGTCTGGTCGATGCCGTTGTCCACTTCCTTGAGGTGATGCTCAAACCATCGGAAATACAGCCAGTCCAGATCAAAGCGCAGCGCCTGGCTGCCGAAGGATACCCCGTGCATGTCGTACTTACTGTTGCCGCTGTGCTGCCAGGGTCCCAGAATGACCTTGCGCATGCCCCGAGGGAAGTCATGGACCAGTTCCAGGGCTTCGGTGGTACCCATGCCGTTGTCGTCAAACCAGCCGGACTGAATCAGCGCCGGGATCTGCGCCCTGACGGAGCGTTCCTGCCAGTTGGACATACGCCAGAAATCGTTGTAGTCACTGGGTTCCAGCCACCGTGTGATGAAGGGCACATCGTACCCCAGAGCCTTTTTCGGCAGGTCGGTCAGGGGGCGGATGTTCAGCACTTTCTCCCAGTCATCGCGTTCCATCAGCTCAGGGTGGAAGGTTTTCTGAGACACCGCAAAGGCCCAGGCCAGCATGCCCGAGGTGAAAGACCCACCCCGGCGGGGCAGATCCACAAAGGCGCTGCCCGCGCAGACTACGCTGATCAGAGCTTTCAGGTGGGGGTTGCCGCTGGCAGCGGCAGCCCACTGTACATAACCCAGGTAGGACCCGCCCACCATACCGATGCGTCCGCTGCACCATGGCTGGGCGGCGATCCAGTTCAGAGTATCGTCGCCGTCCTCCACCTCGTGGTAGTTGGGCAGCCATTCGCCTTCACTGGCGTTTCGGCCGCGCACATCCTGTACTACCACCGCGTAGCCGCGCTGGACGTAACGGTAGTATACCTCACAGCCGTCCTCTTTGCCGTAGGGGGTGCGTACCAGCACTGCGGGCACCGGGGTACTGCAGTTTTTAGGCAGGTATACGTCGGTGGAAAGATGTACCCCGTCCCGCATGGGCACTGGGAAGGTCTGCGCATGTTCTACCGGGAACAACTGTTCCTCCGGCCAAGTCGAGCGCCACAGGCGCAGGATGGTCTCCTCCTCGGCACCGGGTTCCACCAGCACCGTGACCATCTCCCTGGCAGGGCAGGTGACGGCGATCAGCCGCCCTTCTTTCATCTGTTTGTTGTTGGGGAATTTTACATCACGCTGCAGGTAGCTGCAGCCGTCTTCGCTGGTGTAGCGCTCGCCGCACAGGGAAACTTCCCCGGTGCCATGCAGCCCCGACTCGTAATGGGACAGGTTCTGCCCTAGGGCGGCAAAGTCTATCTTCACAAAGAAACGGTAAAAATCCCGGTCCTGTTCAGTCAGGTCCTGCCAGTCCAGCAGCGCGCCGGTATGCACGTCCAGTTTCTGGATCTGGGGTGTGCCGTCGCCCAGCCGCAGTCTGCCGTACAGGATGCCTGAAACATATAAGTCAAAATTACGCATTTCCGTTTCTCCCGTTCTCCGTTCAGGCGCCGATGAAAGCACGGATGGCATAGGCTACACCGATGCCCACATAGTTGCCCAGAGCACCGGCCAGTACGCCCATGAGCAAACCGATGTTGATAAGGGTCTTCCACTGGGCGCTGGAGGCGATGAGGGCGGCGGTGGGGCCATCTGAGATACAGCCTACGATGGACAGCAGCACATACTCAAAACGGACTTTCAGCAGCCGGGTGATGAGCAGGTGCAGCAGAATGGAACAGGCGATGACACAGAAGCAGAACAGGGTGATGTAGAAGGTGGATCCGAAGAACTGCTTCAGGTCCACCGCAAAGCCGATGGTCACCAGGAACAGCACCGCTACGAAAAGGCCCAGATCAAAGTTGCCGCGCAGCTTGCGGACGGCCGGCACCTGTGCCAGGATGATGGAGAAGGTGGTGATGAGCAGGATGCGGCCTGCACTGCGGAACCCTTCTCCGAATACCATCGAGGAGATGCTGGTGGCAGCCCACACGGTGCCAAAGCCGATGGCCAGCAGCCAGGCGATTTCCTGGATGGACCATTCCTTGGAGGTCATCAGTTCCTCGTGGTTGCCATCCCCCAGCAGCTCCGACTCGCTCATATCATAGGGCCACAGCTTTTTCAGCCATTTGGAACTCTTGTACAGGGCGGGGGTAGCAAACATCAGGATCAGCGTGGGGATGCCCACCACATAGTCGGCGGCATTGGCCGAGGCGATAGTGTTCTTGCTGGCATCCAGGCCTACAGCGATGGCGGTCAGGTTGGAACTGCCGCCGGTGTAGGTGCCCACGAACATACCGGCCACCTTCCAGCCCTCGTCGATTTTGTTGGCGAACAGTACGCCGAACACCAAAGCTGCCACGCAGACGCTGAATACGGCCGAGGCCAACGCAATGATCGGTTCCTTGGATAATTTGCGCATCTGTTTCAGGTCCAGGCTCAGCAGGCAGATGGAAACGGACAACGGCACACAGTAGCCGCTGATGGCATCATAGGTAGGGCTGGAGGTAGGCACGATCCGCAGGTTGGACATCACGATGCCCATGACGATAACCGTCAGGGCCGGGCCCAGCGTTTTGAACACCTTGAACCGCTGCAGCCAGAATCCCAGTGCAACCGTGGCGACCATGATAAACAGGAGCGCGCCTTCGGAGGAAAAAATCGTATTCGCCATAATATACCTCTCTGCGGGGTCCGCTTAAAAATCAATATCGATGCCAAGGCCCGGTTTGTCGGACAGGGTGTAGACGCCGCCATTCACGGCAAAACCTCCGGGCATACCCATCTCGGGGTCCACGGCGTACATAAAGCTGTCGCAGTCCGCCTCGGTGATGTTCTGCTTGGCGGCAACCAGACTCACACCGGCAGCAATGGCCACCTTGGTCTCCAGCATGCAGCCCACCATGCACTGTACATGGTTTGCCTCGGCAATGGCGTTGATCTTTTCCGCCGGGTACAGGCCGCCGCACTTCATCAGTTTGATGTTGATAATGTCTGCAGCATCGATCTTGCAGGCCTTTGCTGCGTCGATGGGGGTGTGGACCGACTCATCCAGCATGACCTGCAAGTCCACCTTGGAACGCACAAAGCGCATACCGTCCAGATCCCAGCTGGGCAGGCACTGTTCCACCGCTTCCACGCCCAGCTCTTCAAAGGCTTTCAGGGTGCGCACCGCATCGCTGACCGTGTAACCCTGGTTGGCGTCTACACGCAGGCGGATGTTGGGGCCCACCGCCTGACGGATCAGGGTCAATGCCTGGATATCTTCACTCGGGTTGATGCCGGCCTTGATCTTCAGAATGGTGAAGCCATCCTTTTCCACCCGTTCCCGGGCTTCGGCGGCCATGGCTTCCGGTGTGTCAATGCCCACCGTCATGTCCGTGACGATCTGGTTCACGCTGCCGCCCAGCACCTTGTACAGAGGCTGACCCATCAGTTTGCCCTTGATATCGTACAGGGCAATATCCACCGCGGCCTTTGCCGAGGTGTTGCCTGACAGCAGGCGGTCCATCATCCTGTGGATGCCCTCAACATCGAGCGGATCCATGCCGATCAATCCGGTGCGGAACAGTTTCAGCGCTTCCAGAACGGTGGCTGCGCTCTCGCCGGTCACCGGTTCAAAGGGCGCGGCCTCACCGATGCCCCACAGACCTTCGTCGGTGGAGATCTTCACCAGCACATTCAGCGAATGATCCTGTACCGCAAAAGCAATACGGAAGGGCTTTTTCATGGGGATACGGATGGTTTCTACCTTTACATCTGTGATTTTCATAGGGTTCCTCCTGCACAATAATTTTTAAAATTTTAACAATTTTTTATAAATTTTACTATTTCTAAAATTTTTGTCAAGAGCTTTTCTGTTTTTTTCACATTTTTCAGAACATTTTGCAGGATAAGCAAGAAATCATCTAATTTTCTTTAGTAAAAATTTTATAAATATCGAATTTTTTCTTGCTTATTTACGTACAGGGCATTTTGTGATATACTATAAATAAATTTTTTTGCGAAAAAGCGGGAGGTCTTATGCTGGGCGAACATGTTCGAAATATGCGGAAAAAGCGGGGAATCACCCTCAAGGAACTGGCCGAAAAGACTGGTTTGTCCATCGGGTATATCTCCCAAATCGAGCGCGATCTCACCGACCCGTCCCTGTCCACCCTGCGCAAACTCAGCGCCGCTCTGGACATCCCCACCTATCTGTTTATGGGAGGTGAGAGCAGCACCAGCCTGACAACCCGTCAGGCGGATATGTTGATCCTCTCCCAGCCCAATTCCAATGTACGGTATCATCTGCTTACGCCCATGCCCAACGGAAATTTTGTACCTCAATCGTTGGTCATACGCTTTGAGCTGGAACCCCACTGCAAGGACGGCGACCTGCCGGTGATCCATCCCAGTGAGGAAATCCTGCTGCTGGAACAGGGGCAGCTGGATGTACTGGTGCAGTCCGAGACTACCCGCCTGAACGCCGGAGACACCACTGTGGTACAGTCCAACCTGCCCCACATCGTTTCCAACCCCGGGGATACCACAGCAGTGGGGCTGGCTGTGTTCACCCCTGCCATTTGGTTTCCCAACAACCGGCGCAGTTTTAACCGCGGTGGCGAAACCTGAATCTTCGCATAGGAATACCCAAAAGAAGTACAGCCATTGCCTGTACTTCACTTTGCCGTTTTAGGGTCAAAGTTACCAGCTTGTTACCACTTTTGCCATAAGGTAGAAAAAAGCTCGTTGAAACTTGTCGTTTCAACGAGCTTTCACCTTTTACTGCCCGGCCAGCGCGATCTGCTCGCGGGTGATGGGCAGCTCATAGAACCGCTTGTGGGTGGCGTGGTAGATCGCATCGGCCACGGCGGGCAGCGGGGTGTTGATGACCACCTC
>ERZ772969.2551-NODE-2551-length-11281-cov-2.865580_pt1 | contig 11281 bp, 9 predicted proteins | sample MGYA00511676_ERZ772969 | MGnify/ENA primary metagenome ERZ772969 (study PRJEB29015, sample SAMEA2737651) | human gut metagenome | biome: human gut; feature: human-associated habitat; material: faeces | place: China | collected 2012 ...
TAAATTGATATTGTTTCCGCTAAAATCAGGGAAATTAAACAACTATTATATAATAAATATAGATAATGGTAAAGTCGTAGAATCCGGGACAACTTTTAATATTGATTATTCATATCAGCCGATTAAACAATCTGATAAATATTTAATTATCATAGCACAGTATTCACATTACGCAAAAGGATTTACAGATAATGTATCTGAACAAATTGACGGTGACAGAATTATTTTATGGAATTATGAAACATCACATTTTGAAGAAAAGAAAACTAAAAATCACGAAAGAATCATTTATGCCAACTCCCAAAAAGCAATAACCTATTATAAAGGTAAATATCTGACATATTCGCTTGAGGATTGGAGTCTTATTAAAAAGCAGTCAGTTGATGAGATCAAAGAAGGCGGTTCGTACACTTTTGAATCCTGCGGTGACTACATTTTTGTGTTCGATAATAATTCCGGTGAATTGCTGAATACTATCAACATTGCTTAATTTGATTTGCTCTGTAAACTCATATGTTTGCAGAGCAATCTTATTCTTCAATTTAATATAAACAGCAAAACAACCGACCGTTTCTTAGACAGTCGATTGTTTTAACTATTAATTAACATAACTAAACCTATTGCTGATAACTTCTTCTTTCTCAATCGGTTTTTTACGTTCCTTATTGCAGCCCCGATTTTACGGACTTTTTTGATGTTTAGAAAACGAAAAAATTTTAATGTAAAACCGTGGATGCTTTTCCCCTGTTTTCACACAAAAAAAGGAGTCGAACTCTACACAACCCCAAATATCAAACATAACGGCAACTGATGGTGTCCTTGCTATACTGTAACTTAGAACTTCGCTATTCAACATATCCAGAAATGGGTCAAAATATAATTTCTTGATTGTCATTCTGCCTTTACTGTCTATGTTATAATGCTTTAGTTCAGTAGTGTCTGTGGTTATCTTTTGATGCGGCACAGTTGTTTTAAATCGTCTGTTGATCCTGTTAGGAGCAATTTTGCCGACATTGCCTTTGTATGAGTTGTATTTACGGCTTTTTACGGGTAAATGATGTAACCTGAAAGCCTAACTTTTGCATTATTTTTTTTGAAAATGAAAAAAAATATCCCCTCCAAAGCATTTGCCTTGAAGGGGATTAACTATATGCGTTTTACTGTGGCTTCTTAACGTCTGTCATGACTTCTTTAAGTCCTGTTGCAAGACCTGCAATACCCTGTATCTCACTTGGTATAATGATCTTTGTAGCCTTGCCGTCTGCTGCCTTAGCAAATGCTTCAAGGCTCTTGAGCTGGATTACCTGCTCGTTAGGGTTAGCAGCATTCAGCTTGACGATACTCTCAGCAATCGCCTTCTGTACCATGTCGATAGCCTGCGCTTCACCTTCTGCCTCAAGTATCTTCTGCTCCTTTACAGCGTCTGCACGAAGTATCATAGACTGCTTCTCAGCTTCGGCTGCAAGTATCTGTGACTCCTTGTCTGCCTGTGCTCTGAGTATCTTAGATTCTTTCTCACCCTCTGCAACAAGCACCTGAGATTTCTTCTCAGCCTCTGCCTGAATGACCTTTTCACGCCTTTCACGGTCAGCTTTCATCTGCTTTTCCATTGCGTCCTGAATTTCTCTTGGCGGAAGAATATTCTTAAGCTCAACTCTCTGCACCTTGATGCCCCACCTATCTGTGGCTTCATCAAGAATTGCTGTGATCCTTGTGTTGATAATGTCACGGGAAGTGAGCGTAGCCTCAAGATCAAGGTCACCAACAATGTTTCTGAGTGTTGTTGCCGTCAGATTTTCAATAGCTGAGATAGGTCTCTCAACACCGTAAGTGAACTGCATTGCGTTTGTTATCTGGAAGAACACAACAGTGTCTATCTGCATTGTTACGTTATCCTTTGTGATAACTGACTGTGGCTTGAAGTCGACTACCTGTTCTTTGATAGATACTCTCTTTGCTACACGGTCGATAAAAGGTACTTTTACGTGAAGTCCCGTTCCCCATGCCGCATGAAAAGCTCCAAGTCTTTCAACTACAAATACATATGCCTGCGGTACTATCTTGATGTTGCTGATAACAATGATTATAAGCAATACGATGATAGCTAGTACGATATAAATTCCAGGTTCCATTATATGCCTCCTAAAAAAATAAGTTTATGTAAGCTGTTACTTTTCTTCTGAAACTATCAGCTTTGCACCGTCAATACGCACGACCTTCACTGGTGTGCCTTCTGAGATCTTTGAGCCGTCCTCAGTTCTTGCTGCCCAATCTGTGCCATCAAGAGTGACCCTGCCTTTGTTCACAGAGTTATCTATAGGCTCAATAACTATTGCAGTTTTTCCCACATCAAGCTCGTAATTTGTTGCAACTGTCTTGTTCTGGAGCTTCTTGACCACAGGTCTTGTAAGCAAAAGAAGTATGATCGAGCTTACGACGAATACGATGCACTGTGTAAGGAAAGAAAGCTTAGCTATGGCACAAAACATCGCAATAAGCGCTGCTATAGCAAGCCATATAGACACAAGTGCCGTTCCTGTTGCGACCTCGCATACAACAAAGAACACGAAAGCTAAAGCCCAGAAAACTATTTTGAGTGTAGCAATTGTCATATGATACCCCCTGTTCCTCTCATTTATTTAAGATTTATTATAACATATTATTTTAAAATTTACAATAGCTAAGACACAATATTTTTGCTTTTTTACCTTTAATCTTTAATGATTTTACATTGACCGTACCATATTTTATTAGCTGTACTCTAAATATATACATGTTGACACTGCTACATAAAGAAAAAAAGTACTTCTAAAAGATAGTTATATAAAAAATTTACAGTAAAAGCGGTAACCCGCTGGAGGAAACCGCTTTTACTATTTGTGTAATTATACGTTGTCGCTGAAATAAACATCATACCAAACAAGGAATGAGAACACTGTCCAGATCTTTCTTGAATAGTCATATTTGCCTGCACGGTGATCATCAAGAAGCTGTACAAGCTTATCTGTGTGGAAGAACTGTGCCGACTGAGGAGAAGTAAACTTATCCTTTACTATATTATAATACTTATCTTCTTTGAGCCATACCCTGATAGGAACAGGGAAGCCGAGCTTCTTTTTCTTAGCTGTCTGTGGAGGGCAAGCCTGAAGTGCAGCAAGACGCATTGCATACTTCGTTTCAGTTTCAGTAACTCTGTCCTTTACAGGTATTTGCTCTGCAAGCTCCATTACCTTTCTGTCAAGGAACGGTACACGAAGCTCAAGAGAGTGAGCCATGCTCATTTTATCCGCCTTAAGAAGAATATCACCTGTCATCCAAAGGTGCAGGTCAATGTACTGCATCTGCGTTACCTGATCCTGATCTCTTACCTTGTCATAGAACGGCTTTGTGATAGCCATAGCGTCAGGAGCGTTTGTCTTTATGCTCAGAATATCCTTGCGCTCTTTCTCAGAGAAGATGTATGCGTTACCAATAAATCTCTCGTCAAGGTCCTTAGAACCTCTTATAAGATAGTTTATGCCGTGCTTGTGAGGCAGTTTCTCAGCAACTGCACCAACAGCCTTTCTGATAGGTCTTGGAATCTTGAAGTAGCTTGCCATATCAGCAGGGTTGTGATAGATGTTGTATCCACCGAATATTTCGTCTGCACCCTCTCCTGAAAGCACTGCCTTGACCTTTTCAGAAGCTATTTGACATACGAAGAACAGAGCCACAGCCGCAGGGTCTGCAAGAGGTTCGTCCATGTGATATTGTATTTTTGAAAGGCTGTTCCAGTATTCCTCAGGGCTGATGACCTTTGAGAAATTCTCCTTGTGGATATACTTTGAAAATTCCTTAGCATAACCTATCTCGTTGTACTTTTCGTCCTCGCCAAAGCCTACAGTAAAGGTCTTGTCAACGTTGGCAACAGCGGCAACATAGCTTGAGTCAACACCGCTTGAAAGGAAAGAACCTACCTCAACATCAGCGAATTTGTGTACCTCAACAGAGTTCTTGAAAGTGTCGGATATCCTATTCACCCAATCTTCAAGAGCAGGGCCATTGTCAGCGTGGAATTTAACTTCCCAATATCTTCTTACGTTCATCTCGCCGTTCTTGTATGTAAAGCAGTGAGCGGCAGGGAGCTTGTAAACATTTTTGAAGAAAGTTTCTGTTGTAGGAGAATACTGGAATGTGAGATAAGTTTCAAGAACGTCTGTGTTAAGCTCCTTCTTAAAATGAGGGTGGTCAAGAAAACTCTTTATCTCAGAACCCCACATAAGAGTTTCGCCCATTTTTGCGTAGTAAAGAGGCTTGATACCGAAGAAATCTCTTGCACCGAAAACCTCGTTTGTATTCTTGTTGAAGATAACGAATGCAAACATACCTCTCAGCTTGTCGAGCATATCCTCGCCCCACTGCTCATAGCCATGGATAAGCACCTCTGAGTCGGTCTGTGTGTAGAACTTGTGACCAGACGCTACAAGCTCCTCACGAAGATCCTTGTAGTTGTATATCTCACCGTTGAATGTAAGTACCAACGACTTATCTTCATTGAAGATAGGCTGGCTACCTTGATCTGAAAGGTCGATGATCGAAAGTCGGCGGAAACCCATTGCGATCTGCTCGTCAACATATTTTCCGTCAGAGTCAGGACCTCTATGTTTTATTCTATCCATCATTTTTCCAAGAACTATGGAAGCGTCATTGATTTTATTTGTAAATCCAACAAAACCGCACATATAAAAGCCTCATTTCTGTTAAATCAAATTGCCTGTATCTTAGTTAATACGGCCGCTTGTCGTCTAGTGAACGTCAAGCAATATAATATTTATTATACACTATATGCGGCTTTTTTGCAAGGGGTAAAAACAAAAATTAAACAATAAAAGAAATTGTCTTTTGTGCATTTATCACATGGCAGTGTGTATGGTATAAAAATATCTGCGATTTTGTCATTTTGGCTTGAAAAAGGCAGAGGGATATAGTATAATGGTATTAAAATCATATTTTGGAGAAGATCTTATGAACGATAACAAAAAGAAGAAAAATGGCTATAGATTGGATATTGTGTTGATAGTGAGTTTTTTTGTAATGCTTATATCTTTCTGTGCCTACATGATGAATACTACTCTCGAAGAGGTACTTGAAAATGAAACAGGCAGCTCTGTAGTCACACATGATTACACTTACGAGAGTGCTGAGAGTAGTTCAGCAGCATAGCGCAAAATTTAAAAGCTCGACAAGTTAAAGTGCTTTACGCACTTGCTGAATTCGCCTATTTATGACATTTCAGAGGCATGGAGCAGCACTTGAAAATGCATAAGACGACAACTTAGCCCACTTTACAGTATTAATAGCCAAACTATATTGTATTATGCGCTGTAAAGTTCGATTGCATTACAGCTAAAAGCATTTTGCTTGACACCTAAAATCAATATCTGACGAAAATGTGGCTTTGTGCATTTAATACAAATAACAAAGTCACATTTTGTTGTATAACGCCTTGACTTTACGTCACTTATACTATATACTTGTATTAAGCACTGCTTTTTATACAATATGTTGTGATTTGCGGTGCGAGATGTGAGAATATAAAAAATATAAGGATAAATTGGGAAAATCGGAGGCGGTATTGTGATAATCAAGATAAAAAAGCGTGACGGACGTACTGTAACTTTCAATATTGAGAAAATAGCTGGCGCTATATACAAGGCGGCTCAGTCTGTGGGCAAGGATAATTATGAGGAAGCTTTGGAGCTTTCGGGTAAAGTTGTTGATAAGCTTATGGAAAAACACCTTGATATGCCTACTGTTGAAGAGATTCAGGATTGCGTTGAGCGTGTACTTATCGAGGAGGGCATGGCTGATACTGCAAAAAGTTACATACTCTACCGCTCAAACAGAACTCGTGCAAGAGAAATGAATACCCGTCTTATGAAAGTTTATGAGGATCTTACTTTCCAATCAGCGAAAGATAACGATTTGAAGCGTGAGAATGCTAATATAGACGGCGATACCGCAATGGGTACAATGCTTAAATACGGCTCTGTGGGTGCTAAGGAGTTCAATGAGATGTATGTTCTTGCTCCTGAGCATTCAAAGGCTCATCAGGAGGGCGATATCCACATTCATGACCTTGATTTTTATACACTGACTACCACTTGCACTCAGATAGACCTTACAAAGCTTTTTGATAAGGGTTTTTCTACAGGTCATGGCTTTTTGCGTACACCAAATGATATACAAAGCTATGCGGCGCTTGCCTGCATTGCGATACAATCCAATCAGAATGACCAGCATGGTGGTCAATCTCTTCCTAAATTCGATTATGATATGGCTGAGGGCGTAAGAAAGACGTTCAGACACCGCTATCGTGACAATATCGGCAGGGGTCTTGCTCTCCTTGGTGAAGTTTCAGATGCTCAGAGCATTGCAAAGAAAATAACTGAAATGCTTGATGAGCAGGGTTTAAAGATCACTCTCGCCAATGATAATGGCTATCAAGAGGCTGAAGCACAGTTTCTTGTGAATTTTGTCGACGCACCTATAGTTAAGAAGATACAGAGTTTTGCATATAAAAACTCTTTGAAAGAAACTGACAGAGCCACATATCAGGCAATGGAAGCGCTTATCCATAATCTTAATACCATGAACTCCCGTGCAGGCGCTCAAACGCCTTTCAGCTCCATAAATTATGGTACTGATACTTCTATCGAGGGCAGACTTGTTATAAAGAATATTCTTCTTGCAGAGGAAGCAGGACTGGGCAATGGTGAAACGCCTATTTTTCCTATACATATTTTCAAGATAAAAGAGGGCGTGAACTTTAACCCTGATGACCCGAACTATGACCTTTTCAAGCTCGCCTGCCGTGTATCAGCGAAGCGTCTTTTCCCGAATTTTTCATTTATCGACGCTCCTTTCAATCTACAGTATTACAAAGAGGGCAATCCTGACACTGAGATAGCTTACATGGGTTGCCGTACAAGAGTTATCGGTAACGCATATGACCCTACTCGTGAGATAGTGACAGGCAGGGGAAATCTCTCTTTTACTACCATTAATCTCCCTAGACTTGGCATAAAAGCACAGCGTAATATCGGTGCTTTCTTTGACAGCCTTGATGAGCTTATGGATCTTTGTATCGACCAGCTTATGCACAGATTTAAGATACAGTGTTCAAAGCGTGTGAGAAATTATCCGTTCCTCATGGGTCAGGGCATATGGCTCGATTCAGAGAAGCTTACGGCTGACGATACGCTTGAAGAAGTGCTAAAGCATGGCACGCTTTCAGTGGGCTTTATCGGTCTTGCTGAGTGTCTTAAAGTGCTTACTGGCAAGCACCATGGTGAAAGTGAAGAAGCAAGAGAGCTTGGCTTGGAGATAATCTCACGTATGAGAGCAAGAATGGACGAGGAAACAAAGCGTACTGGTCTTAACTTCTCGTTACTTGCAACACCTGCTGAGGGACTTTCTGGCAGATTTGTTAAAATGGATAGAGAACGTTATGGCGAGATAGCAGGAGTTACGGACAGAGAATATTATACTAATTCTTTCCATGTGCCTGTTTACTATCCGATAACAGCGTTTGAGAAACTTAAAATAGAAGCTCCTTACCATGCTCTTACAAATGCAGGCCATATAAGCTATATCGAGCTTGACGGTGATCCGCTGAACAATCTTTCTGCATTCGAGAAAGTCGTAAGATATATGAAAGAAGTTGGCATAGGCTACGGCTCAATAAACCACCCTGTTGACCGTGATCCTGTTTGCGGATATACTGGAATAATAGGTGACAAATGCCCGAAGTGCGGACGCTCTGAGGCGGAGCATAGTAAGGTGATACATGAGAGGATACCTCGTGCAAAAGCCTGCTGTGAGGGTGACAATTAGCCATGGAGCTTAGGATAGCAGGCACAGTCGGTGAATCTATCGTAGACGGACCGGGTTTTAGGTACACTATTTTTACGCAGGGCTGTCCACACGGCTGTGAGGGTTGTCACAATCCGCAGACACATGATTTTAATGGTGGCATTGTCGTTGACACAGACCAGCTTTACAATGAGATAATAAAAGACCCGCTTCTTGACGGTGTGACGTTCAGTGGCGGTGAGCCTTTCTGTCAGTGCAAACCGTTAGCAGAGCTTGCAGTAAAGATAAAAGCGTTCCATGGCTTTCCGCTGAATGTTATTTCATTCACAGGCTATACTTATGAATATCTTATTGTAAACGCTAACGCTGAAAACGGCTATATGGAGCTTCTATGTCAGCTTGATTATCTTGTTGACGGACCATTCATTCTATCGCAGCGAAGCCTTGAGTTGAAATTTATGGGCAGTAGAAATCAACGCTTCATCGACGTGCAGAAGTCTTTAAATGAGGGTTGTGCGGTGGTTATAGAGCCTTATTGATTTTTACTATTTGGAAAATGAAAAAACGCTGAGTGAAATTGTTTTTCACTCAGCGTTTTTATGTGACAATTATTTATTTGTTAGGCTCTATTACCTCAACATCTTTTGGGTCGAGAGTTTCTGCATTATCAGCCTCGGCTGCTCTCTTTACTGCTTCTTCCTGTGACTTTTTCAAAGCTTCCTGTATGTCCTCGCCAAGAAAATCAGGGAGTGACATTCCTGCTTGCTTGAACAGATCGTTCAGCGGAGGAACTGACTGCATAAGTCCGCTTAGAAAGTTTGCTGTCGAGCCTTTTCCGTCTGCACCTGCGCCTGTATCCCACACGGTTATCTTGTCTATCTTAATGTTCTTGATAGCTTCTACCTGAATAGAGATAAGTTCTTCAAGCTTGTCAGCAACTATGAGTTTGACGGCTGCATTAGCGTCTCCGCCTGCTGCTTCAACAAGCTTTCTCATACCCTCTGCCTGCTTTGTGAGTATTTCCTGATTACCCTTTGCTTCAGCTTCCATTTTTGCAAAGATAGCATCGGCCTCACCCTTTGCTTTACGTCTTACTACCTCAGCCTGTGCTTCAGCTTCGATCTCGGCCTGCTGCTTTGAGATCTGAGCCTTTACGATAACATCGGCGGTCTGTGTAGCCTTTTCAAGTTCGGCTCTCGTCTGCTCGGCGGATTGCTGAGCTATGTAAGCTTCCTGCTTTGCCTTTGCTGCCTGAACAGCTTCGGCGGCTGTAGCCTGTCTGAGAGCTTCCGCTTCACGCTCACGTCTGAGGGCTTCTGACTGTGCAACCTCTATCTTGGCCTGGTTCTCACCGTCGATAGCAGAAGCGTTTGCAGCAGCAACTTGGATACGCTGGTCTTTCTGAGCGTTTGCCTGACCGATCTCACCGTCTCTGTGTTTTTCGGCTACTGACTTCTTAGCGTCATTGATAGCCTTTGCAGCAGCTTCTTTACCGAGAGCTTCCAGATATCCAGACTCATCTGTAATATCCGTTACGTTTACGTTGATAAGCTTAAGACCTATCTTTTTAAGCTCTATCTCAACATTATTTGATACCGCGAGCAAAAATTTATCTCTGTCCGAGTTTATTTCTTCGATATCCATTGTTGCGATAATAAGTCTCAACTGACCGAATATGATATCCTTTGCAAGCTCCTGTATCTCAATGAGTTTAAGACCGAGAAGTCTTTCAGCGGCGTTTTGCATAACGCCTGGTTCTGTTGAGATACCAACAGTAAATCTTGACGGAACATCAATTCTGATGTTCTGCTTTGAAAGTGCGTTTTTCAGATCCACATTTATGGATATAGGAGTAAGATCCATATACTCATAAGATTGGATTATTGGCACGATAAATGCCGCACCGCCGTGGATACATCTTGCGCTTCTTGCTCGACCGTTCTTGTCTGTTCCTACTTTACCATAGATAACAAGCACCTTATCAGACGGACATTTTCTGTAGCGTGACAGTATCGCCATAATTGCCGCAAAAAGCACAACGACTATCACGCAGATGATGATTACTGGTTCCATAATTTTTCCTCCCACACAAATAATATTATAATAACCTCAAGACGGGTCATTTCACAGAATCTTTATGTTTAGCACCCCTTTGTTCTATCAATTCTTTTATTTTTCTATTACGACAGTATCTCCTTGCAAATCGATAATACGAACCTGAGTTCCTGTCTTTATAAGCTCATCGCCATTGTTTATTGCAGTGACTTCTCTTAGCTGTCCGTTTATCATAACATTCACTTTACCAAGCCCATGGTCTTTAGGTGGGCAGGGGATATAAACAGTAGCAGTTTCTCCTATAGCATTTTTATAATCAGCCGTACCATTTTCAGCAAGTCTTGCAGAAAGTTGAACTATCTTTGCTACAAGAAGCATGGTCGCCAGACCCAGAACAAAGCCGATAACTGTAGACAGTGCTGGATAAACACCTGAGCTTACAAGAACGATAGATGACCAGCTAAACACAGTGAAAAAAGCAACTATGGTCTGAAGCGTGAACATTCTCATAGAAGCAAAATCCGCAGGATTTCCGCCGTCTACGTTGTGGTCATAGCCGATATCATGTGTACAGTGACCAATATCCATATCTCCGTGACCGCTGATGTTGGTATCAACATCAAGATCAAGACCTGACGTGTCGCTGAAATCGTGACCGCTTCCACCATCATGAAAACCGAACATAGAAAGCAAAGTCTGCACAAGCAGTATAAGCGTTGACGGAAACGCTATACAATACAGCACTTTAAGTAAAAGCGACAAACCGTCCCACCATTCATTCATATAGCTTACACCTCCAATGTAAATAATATTTACGTTTATTATATACACATTTATCTTATTTGTCAATAGATTTTCGACAATAATTAAAATTATTTTTAGATATGGCTTTGCACAAAGAATTGTAAATTTTTCGTTAAACACTTGAAATCTGTTTTACTATCTGCTATCATATAAGTAAATGAAATTTACAGTAAATAAAGTGAGGCGATATAATGGAGAAAAATACTCTCGGCAAGAGGATAAAAGAGGCAAGACTTGCAAAGAAAATGACTCAAAGCGAGGTAGTGGGTGATTTTATAACCCGCAATATGCTTAGTCAGATAGAGAGCGGCTCAGCAACACCGTCGGTAAAGACTCTTGAATATCTCTGCAAGGTGTTGGAGATAGAGCCTAATACCCTTCTGCCTGATGAAAACGACTCCAAAAACGCCCCTGACGCAGAGGGCTATATCAGTATACGGACAGAATTTATAAACAAGAACTATAAGGCTGTTATAGAGTATGACGCTGATGACGAATTTTCAGATGAGATATGTGCTAAGAAATTAGCTATATAGCATCTTTCATATATAGTAATATATTTATAGCT
>ERZ772969.2558-NODE-2558-length-11247-cov-2.972659_pt1 | contig 11247 bp, 10 predicted proteins | sample MGYA00511676_ERZ772969 | MGnify/ENA primary metagenome ERZ772969 (study PRJEB29015, sample SAMEA2737651) | human gut metagenome | biome: human gut; feature: human-associated habitat; material: faeces | place: China | collected 2012 ...
TATCGGCGACCGACGAGCCGCCGTACTTCTGCACGATGAGAGCCACTGCTGTCCTTTGTTCTTCTCTTAGGGGAGTTTGCTCGATATTCTACGCAAACGCAACGATTATAAAGGTTGCCGCGTTCACCCCGCGACCCCGCGCCGACATGTGGACACGGGCATGGCCTACGTTGTTCAGCAAATATTCAAGTTTTCACCGGTGGTTCTTTGAGGCAGCCGCATCCATCCTTTGAGATTCGAGCGGTTAACTATCAATTACCGGCAAACGAAAGCAAACCGGCGAGGTTTCCGCAGACCCCATAACTGAATACCTTCTTCTTCCTCTCTCCTTTTCAAGGCCCGGTCCCGCAGCCCGGGCCTTTTCCTTTTGTGTTGGGAACGATGGGTCAAACGCACGATACGAGCTCACGGAGCAAGCGTGGCCAACGGCACTACCAATACCCCATCATCCCGGCGATAAGCGGCAGCCGTAGCGGTCAGCACCATCAAGAATGACGGACGGCCTTCGTGATCTTGATCAATTCTGTCAGCCAACTTTTTCAAATGGGCCGCCGCAATATCAACCTGCTTTTCTCCGAGCTTGACCTCAATGAGAGCCCATCGTCCATCATGCAGGCCAATGACCGCATCAGATTCCAATCCCGTCTTATCCCGATAATGGAACACATCTCCGCCAAGCGCATCAGCATACACACGCAGATCGCGAATACACATGGACTCAAACAGCAAGCCAAAGGTCTCGAAATCATTAAGGAGTTTCTCCGGGGTCGCGTGCAGTACCGCACAAGCTATCGACGGGTCGCTGAAGTGTCTGGTTGGGCTCGTTCTCACTGCAGTCTTAGAACGTAAACGAGGGTTCCAAGCTGGAAGATCTTCAGTTACGCAAGCTCGCGACAATGCATCTAAATAATCGGAGAGTGTACCTTCCGAAGGCGGTTCACCCTGCATATCCGCCGCGATAGTGGATTGCGACGCCTGAGAAGAAATATTGCGCGCATACGAGCGCATAATCAGACGCATCCAAGTTTTATTGCGCTTTATACCATCCATACGATTGATGTCAGAATCAAGTAGTTCTTCGACATAATCCGCGGCCATGCGCAAGGCAACATTTACTCGAGATTCGACTACTGCTTCAGGCCAGCCACCGCGGCATAGCGCAAACGCGGTGTTTTCAATATCGAAATCGGAGAAACCCGAAACATCATGGTTGCCATCGAACAACTCTCCCAACGAAACAACGCCCGTCGATTCCTGCGATTCAAATAAGGACATGGTACGCATGGTTAATCGGGCAATTCTTCCCACTCCGGAATGAGCTGGTTCCTGTTGAGGAGTCGCCGATCCAGTTAGGATGAATCGGCCACGACCGCGCCCTCGATCAATGGCGAAACGCACCGCGTCCCACAATTGCGGGGCCATCTGCCATTCATCAATGAGTCTCGGCTCCTCACCTCGCAGGATGAGAGAAGGCTTTGTATCAGCCAAGGCCAACAGCGTAGCACTGCGATCCGGGTCCTGCATGAAGACCTGACTCGCCGACTGCCTTTCTGCCGTTGCAGTCTTGCCACACCATTTTGGACCTTTAATCTGAACGGCACCAGAAGACTGCAATGCCTGAGTCAGCAACCCATCAGCCACTCGAGGAAGGTACTCGCCACGTTGAATCTCCGAGCTCTCCCCTGCCATATGTGCCCTCCCGCAAACCGTCGAAACATCAACCTATAAATCACTCTATTGCGGAAGTTGGACCATTCTAATTGTGGAAGTTGGACTATTTTCGTTGTGGAAGTTGGACCATTCCTATTAGGGAAGTTGGACACTAGATTACGAACTAGACTTTTCCTTTTTGCAGCAACAGTGCCACCAACACGATGGGCGTCATCACCGCCTATCGCCAGACCCTTTTCCTTGACCTAAAAAGATGAGATGCCCAGACAGTGCCATCTTTTCTCTGATCACACTAGCCAATTCGGAACGCAGCGGCGAATCCGTGATCCGCGCATCCTCTGCAACCGCGCCTTTGACGTTCGGCAATCTGGTGAATGAGCTTTTGCTCAGGCGTTCTTCGTGATTCATTTCTTTGGTCGGAAAACAGAATACGCGGGAACGCCCCTCACGCTTACGAAACCAACGGCTCGACGACGAACCGACATCCACGAAAACAGCAATAGCGCCTCTTTTATCGAGGTAACATATTCCCTCTTTATGCATTCATACCCCCCTATTTGAAAGCTCTGCCAAATATCGCCGACGCTGCGACTTATCATGTTGCCATACTTTGCAATCCTTTGCAGCCCCTTGCATCTCAACGGCTTGTCCGAAGTAAGCCACATCGCTGACGGCCGTAGCAACGTTGTTCGTATCGCATTTTCAGACTTCTTATGCCCCCTACATTGCCCCTATATGGCCCCGTCGGCATGTTGCATGAAAGGCTTGGTGCGGAGTAACGTTTCGCAGTGTGGCGCGTGCGGTGTTGCCATTTGCGACAGCACCTATGCCACGCACGACTAAGACAGACCCGGCCGTCTTGTATAAGCAAATCATGAGCAGATCAAGCGAAGGAACAGGCGACTATGGCATTGCTGCATCGACGTTCGACGAGTAAGCGTGCCTCACAGAAAATGTGGGAAAACAACGCGGCCATGCCGGATGACGCATCTGCAAATGACAACGTTTCCTCAGCGCGGCCCGAGCCCGCAGCATTCGTTCCAACACCATTTGACGAAGTCATCGATATCAGCGATCTCGTGGCCGAGCGCCGACGCCTGCAGCGCAATCTGTGGGCGATGCGCATCATCACCATTGTGTTGCTGATCGCCGCAATCGCCGTGGCCTGCTTCCCGCTAGCGTTGCAATTCGAGTCCGACCGCAACTTGGCCGCCACCACAGCCACCACGGCCAAAGAAGTAGCTGGCTGGCCTTACCCGCAGGCGGAAGACAAGCTCACGGCGGCCCGCGCATACAACAAGAAGCTCGCTGAATCCGGCCAGCCTATCTTGGGTGAAGCCGTCGATCCGTTCGCCGCCGCTCAAGGGGGATCCCAAGCCAGCGGCGAGGATTCCGCCTCAAAGAAAGACAAGGAATACCAGTCACTGCTTAATACCGGCAACGGCGTGATGGGCACAATCAAGGTGCCCAAGCAGTCCATCAATCTGCCGTTTTATCACGGCACTTCCGAGGAAGCACTGGCTTCTGGTGCCGGCCACTTGTACGGCACGTCGCTGCCGGTGGGAGGTAAATCCACCCATTCGGTCATTACCGGGCACCGCGGGTTGGTTGAAGCGCTGATGTTCACCCGTTTGGACGAGGTGAAAGAGGGCGACTTCTTCTACATCGAAGTCATGGGCGAAACTTTGGGCTACAAAGTGGACCGCATTTCGGTGATTTTGCCGGATGACACGTCGAAGCTCAAGATCGTGCCGGGTGAGGATCGCGTCACTTTGATGACCTGTACGCCATACGGCGTGAACACGCACCGACTGCTTATCTCCGGGCACCGCGTGGCGATTCCGATGCCGGCCCCCGAGCCGAATGACGTGCTTGACGCGCGCAATATCGCCCTTGGTGTTGGTCTAGGCATACTGGCGGCAGGACTGTTCATTATCTGGTTGGCACGACGCCACAAGGCCGCGCGCATCATCCGCCACGGCGCATTCTGGCCGTGGATGCGCCGCAAGGGCGAAAGCGCCAATGATACGCTGGCTTAGGCCTCGCGCCGACCGGCCAGTGCCCTGCCCAGCGTGATTTCGTCGGCATACTCCAAGTCGGAGCCCACCGGCAGGCCGCTGGCAAGTCGGGTGACCTTGACACCTACGGGTCGCAATAGCTGGGTCAAGTAGCTGGTGGTGGCCTCGCCTTCAATATTCGGGTCGAGCGCCATAATCACTTCCTTGACCTCATCGCCTTCTAAGCGTTTGAGCAGACCGGGAATACGCAGGTCGGCAGGGCCAACGTTGGCCATTGGGTTGATTGCGCCGCCGAGCACATGGTATAGGCCGTGGTATTCGCGCGTGCGCTCGATGCTCATCACATCCTTGGGCTCTTCGACCACGCAGATCACCGAACGGTCGCGTCTCGGGTCGGCGCATACCGGGCAGGGGCTGGATTCGCACACGTTGCCGCAAATATCACAGAAGCGGATCTTGGCCTTGACCTCTTCGATGGCCTCGGCCAAATCGCGCGCTTCATCTTCGGGCGCGGACAGCATGTAGAAGGCGATACGCTGCGCGCCCTTCGGCCCGATGCCGGGCAGCCGCCCGAAAGCGTCGATCAGTCGTTGTATTGCGCCGTCATAAGCAAGTGCCATGGGTATTCCTCGTTATTCGTCCTCATTATTCATCCGAGTGCTTCTTGGCAGGCTGGATGTTCTTGGGGTTCTTCGGATCATCTGCCGCGAATTGCTCGACTTTTTTGACCTCGAATAGCTTTTTCAGATCGTCGAGATTCATGGCCGTCGCCTCGCCGAGCGACTGGTCGCTCATCGAGTATTCGTCATCCTCGGCCGCGACTTGCGGTTGTGGTTTCGGCTGGGGCTGGGGCTGGCTATTCCACGGGTCGGCATTCGGGGTCGGCTGTGCGGGTTGCGGTTGATTCCACGGGTCATCGCCGGCAGCCGGCTGCGGAACCGATTGGGGCTGGTTCCACGGGTCATCGCCCGACATATTGCCCGACACTGTCTGAGGAACCGAAGAAGCCGGAGTCTGGGACTGAGGCTGATTCCACGGGTCGTCTCCTGGCTGCGGAGCCGCCTGAGCATGGTTCCCCTGCGGTTGATTCCACGGATCATCGTGAGGAGACTGCTGATATGGCTGGTTCCACGGGTCGGCTTCGGCCGGTTGCGACGCCGGTGAGACCGCGGCCTGAGACTGCGTCTGATTCCATGGATCGTCGCTCGCGCCGGCAACTGCCGTAACGGAAGATGCGGTGGCTGGCTGCCCAGTGGACTGTCCAGTGGGTCCAGCGGACGCAACGGACGCAGTGGGTGCAACAGGAGCAGCCGGAGCGGCCCACGGATCAACACCGTCACTGATGTCCGGAACCGCAACATGCTTCTTGTGATGCTCTTCGGGCGCAGGCGTAGCAGCGGGCTCGTTAGGCGCGAACCCGTCTGCAGATTGCGGCGAAGCGTTGCTTACGGCCGGCTTGGCCCAAGGGTCATCGTCACTCCAGTTCTTCGCTGCCGTGGATGCACTGGATTGTCCGGCTCGATGGCTGTCGTCTGCGTCCTCGGCTTGGCCTGTTGCAGTCGGCTTCGGAGCTTTCGTCTCGCTCCCCATATGAATGCCCAGGCTCGCGCCCAAACTCGACGCGGCCAATCCAGCCTTGGCCATGGCAATCTGCTGCTTGACCTTGGCCAATTGCTCCGGGCTCATACGTTTGACGGATTCGACTCGCTCGCCATTCGCCGCGACCGCAGAAGGTGCAATAACCGCATTGGCGCCGAACTCGTTGCGCACGGCATCCATCACCACGACCGCCGCCTTCTTACCGCTGTTATCCACGGCCAAGGCGAAAGCGTGCTGGCTCAGCGACTTGTCGAACGTCATCGACAGGCAAGGCAGACCCTTACGGTTGGGACCGAATTTTACGGTCGGCACCTTGTCTCGTGACACATATTCACGAATGGTTTCCGGCAAAGCGGCGACGGCTGCATCCCACTTCTCGTCGATGGACCGATTATCCGATGCCGCAGGCGAGGTCACCGGTTGAGCCGGGACGGCCGGCGACGCGGCGGGAGCGCCCCACCCGGCACCGGCAGCAGCAGTTGCTACAGCAGGTTGCACAGACGGAGAGTCCGCAGGTCGGTCGCTGACCGGGCCGTTGCCTCCAACAGATTCATGGGAAGCGGTGCTCTGAGGCGCGGCTGCTTGCTGGTTGCGTGCAGCACCGGAGAATCCGCCATGTGAGGCTCCGGCAAACCCGCCCCGCGATGCGCCGGCAAAACCACTGGCACCCGTACCGGAAGCGGCTGACGTAGTCGAAGTCGAAGAAGCAGCCGCAGGCGGCATACCAGAAGAAGCTGGCGCGGGAGCGGCTGTTGCAAAGCCTGATTCACTGCCGGCCAACAATCGCGCGGCCAGCAGTTCCAAGCGCATACGCGGAGAAATGGCTCCGGTCATGGCACCCAACGTAGTGTTGATGATGTCTGCCATTGCGGTCAGTGCGCCCAGTCCCAGCGCCTTGGCTTGGCGGTGCAGATCGTCCATATCCTCGGCCTCAGCCGTGTCGGACAGCACGGATTCCGCACGGTCCCCGGCCAACGTAAGCACCAGCAGATCACGCACACGAGCCAGTAGGTCTTCGACGAATCGTCTCGGATCGAATCCGCCGACCACGACTTTCTGGATAACGCCGTACAGGGCTTCGCCGTTGTGATCGATTACCGCATCCACGGCCTCACCGATCAGTGCCTCCGGCGTGAAGCCGAGCAGGGCTACAGCGGCATCATGGGTGATAACGCCTTCGACCGAACCAACCATCAGCTGGTCAAGCACGGACAGGGTATCTCGCATGGAGCCGCCACCGGCGCGCATCGCCAGTTTCAGCACACCGGGCTCGGGCTTGATGCCTTCCTTGTCGCAGATCGTCTCCAGGTAGGGACCCATGACTTCCTGCGGCACCAGACGGAACGGATAGTGGTGGGTGCGCGAACGGATGGTGCCGATCACCTTGTCTGGTTCGGTGGTGGCGAAGATGAACATCACATGTTCAGGCGGCTCTTCAACGATTTTAAGCAGCGCATTGAAGCCCTGCTGCGTGACCATGTGGGCCTCATCGAGAATGAAAATCTTATAGCGGTCGCGCGCAGGGGCGAAACCAGCGCGTTCTCGCAATTCTCGAGCATCATCCACACCGTTGTGCGAGGCCGCATCGATTTCGACCACGTCGATGGAACCCGGACCGCCGGTGGCCAGGTCCTTGCAGCTTTCGCATTCGCCGCAGGGGCGGGAAGTCGGCCCTTTGGCACAGTTGACGCAACGGGCCAGGATACGCGCGGAGCTGGTTTTGCCGCAGCCTCGCGGCCCTGAGAACAGATAGGCATGTGTGAGCTTGCCCTCGTCCAAGGCGCGCATCAGCGGGACCGTGACTTGGTCCTGGCCGATGACCCCTTCGAAGGTGTCCGGACGATAGCGACGATACAGTGCAAGTGCCATAGCTACTAACCTACCTTTGCCCTCAGAATTAACCGATAAAAAGTCAAGATAAACCGGGCTCATAGTTGCCGAATCGGGAAAACTCTTTATATTCCAACGACATTCACCTGACAACGGTTACCGCATTTTTATTGTTATTAACCGCTTTCTTTGTATTAACATAGTGTCAATAACGGTTGTGGTCAGGAGGCACCCATGAGCGATATCCTCGACGAGAAACGCCCCACCCGCGGCGATGCCCGGCGCGACGCCATCGTGCAAGCCGCGCGCAAGGTGTGTCGGGAAAAAGGCTTCTCCAAAATCACCGTTTCCGACATCGCAAGCGAAGTCGGTATGACGCGTTCGCTGTTCTACCACTACTTCGAAGACAAGGAAGCCGTAGCTGACGCAGTACTCGATAACGTCATCGACGAAATCCTCACCACGTTGAAGCAGTGGAACCAAGCGCGCGAAACAGGCAACGTGAACAAGGCATTAGACGACATCGTGCATGTACTCCGCTCCCTGATCGCCGACGAGAGCCCCTTCTCAAACCGTATGATCCAAGACGGCAACGCCGAACTGTATATCAAGTTCATTGACCGCGCGGCGGACCGTATTGCCGACTACATTGCCCAGACCACCGTACGTGATTTCGAGCAGATGCATGGCCTGCCAATCACCAACGTCCATGAGACGTTCTTCACACTGATTGTGGGGCTTATCTCACTGATTCGCTCGCATCCGAACATCAGCGACCGAACCATCAAAGAGGTCATGGCGCAGACGCTGCATATCGAAAGCTATGTTGTCTGAGGTCTGACGGGCATTGGCTCTGGTACCGCTCTCCCGCACTCCCCTCAGTCCGCTTCGCGGCCAGCTCGTCCGCAATTGCGGACAGCCTACGGCTGACTTTCTTCTGGTTCGACTATCGTCGAACCCTCGCCTACAAACAGCCCACTGGGCTGTTTGCTTTACGGCTCAGCCTAATGAGGGGAGCCAATATAATCGGGTCACGCGAACTGGCCGGTCACGGGATCGCGACCATCTCGGGCAATGACGTCGAGCACTTCCTGTCGGGAATCCACCTCACGGGCGGCTACGGCCGGCGGCACTAGCACGCGCAACGCGCAGTCCTCGGCCACTACCCTAAATGGCAAATGCCCGATATATTCGCCGTCCGCCATCAGCACCGGTGGCTCGTCGCCTTCCGCTGCCCGCGTGACTTCGATTTCACGGATACGTTTCCAGCCGAACACCTTTGAAGCAAGTAGCTTGCCGTTATAGGCATTCGAAATGGCCACCGCGCATTCGCCGAAGTTCGGCACGTGGTCCATCCACACCAGGTCCAACAATCCATCGGAGAAGCAGGAGTACGGCGAGACCTCAATGCCGCCACCGATATGCCTCGAATTCGCAATCGTCAGCAATGGTGTGATGATGTCTCGTTCATCCGTGGTACCGTCCGCCAATGTGGCTTTGATGTGGTAACCATAACGCTTCATATGCGTCAGCTCCACCAGCACCGCCGCAAAGTAGCGCATGGTGCCGGTCGGCAGATGCGAATGATTCGCACGGTCGTTGATGCTCGCGTCAAGACCACAGGACAGCATGCCCGCATAGTACCGGTCAATCGGATGCTCGGCGGACTTGCTCTCCTGGTACTCGTACTCCTCGCCAGTGGAGGGATCCACGGCATAGCCGCCGTCCAAAGAGGTCACGCGTCCCATGTCCACATCGATGTGTGATCCGCGCACGATAGCACCGACGATACCTTCCACTGCGGTTTCGATACGGTTGACCGGCAGCTTCAGTCCTCGTGCGAAATCGTTGCCCGACCCCGTGGCCACGATGCCCAACGGCTTGCCACTGCAGCCCACGGCGTTCGCTCCAAGTGCGATCATGCCGTCGCCACCGACCACTACGAGATAGTCGTACTCGTGCGCGCGTTCACGCGCCTGGTTCAGGGAATCGTCGAAACTCGTGCCGGTGATGTCGATGACGTCGAAGTTATGGGCACGGCCGGCTTCCTCCAGCAGACCCAATACCTGCGCGTCCACCTTAGCGCCACGGCCTTTATCGGAAGTGGGGTTGCCCACCATGGCCACCACGCGACGGCGCTCGTTGCGTTCACTCTCGCTCATGCTCTCACCTTAGCCAAAGGCCCAGAAGCCCGCCAGAGTATCGGTGCTTTACGGTCCATTATTGTGATAATTGTCTCCTTCCGTACAACTCACCGGTCCGGCCCGAGCCATCCGCTCCACGGATGATGCCACCAGGACCATGGTTTCCACCTTGATGGTTACCAACACGTCTTCATCCCGCACGGAGCAGGAGCCCAAAACTACACCATTCGCTTCAGCCATGTTGGCGGCGAGCGCACACGGATCACCGATATCCGCATGCCACAGCGCATACGCGGCGTCAAAGGCGATAAGGTCGGCGAGGGAACGCGCTCGGTTCTGGCAGATCATGAGGTTGCCCACACTTGCCGCCACCGCGAGCGCAATGCCCACCACCATAACCAGCATGGCTCCGGCCATCGTGCCCGATCCCTCCTCATAACGCATTCCCTGCACCGCAGTTCCTTTCTGTTGTGGCCGCCCAGCCAGCCGACCGTTATTGGCTTATCGCCGTAGCGTTGCCGGTAACCCGCGTTGGAGTGACATCCAGCGGACCAGGCAATACCGAACATTCGACCATCACACTCGTCGATTGGCCGTCGTGGGCAATGCTGACGTGGGGCTCTCCCCCGGCAACGTCCGCAGCTATGCTGCGCGCGGATGATTCGTCACCGGTAACCACAAACTCGCGTGCAGCCGCTGCCGCGGCACTTTGACAGTCCATGGAAACGATGACCACACGTCCTATTGCCAATATCAGCCCGGCGATGGCGATAATGCTGGGCAATACGATTGCGAATTCGGCGGTGGCCGATCCCGTGCATAGGTCTGGCGGCAGTCTGGCGAGCCGCCACCGGCATGTCATGGTCTTCATGGCTGTCACCCGACTTTCAGAGCCTGTTTGATGATGTTGGTCAGCAACGTCTTGATGGCATCCGACTTCAGGATGGCGACCAGCACCGCCGCAAAGCCTGTAGCCGCAACGAGTACGACTGCGTATTCCGCAGTGGCCGCGCCTTCTTCGGGCTCAGCCATGAGGGTGCGGATGCGTGCGTCCATGAGGCATAGCCGTTCTTTCGCCTTGGCGTTCAGCATGGCCACACGAGCCTTGCTGTGCGCAAAGATGCCGGCCTGCCCGTCGACGATGACGGGGATAGGGGTATTCATTGGCGTTCCTTTCGGTAAGGAGGGGAAGCTGCGCAGTGGCTTCGCACCTTCCCCATGCGTGTGTGAGTGGTTGGCCCCCGCGCCGGGTTGACGCGGGGTGCATACCACTGTGGACTATCAACGCTTCATGCACCAGGGAAAACGGGGTATGTGGTTCTAGCTTGCCGAGTTATCCACACCCCGACGTGTCGTCCACCACCAATGTGGATAACCAAACGCAGCCAAGTGCAATACCGAGCAATACAACAAGATTCACCCTAAGCGCACTCAGTTCACGCCTATATTCACATCATGAAGGACGCAATCGCCGGAATGACTCCTACCAGCACGAATGCCGGCAGAAAACATAGCCCTGTAGGCATCAGTAGCTTTACCGACAGCTTCGCGGCATTCCGTTCGATGGCGGCACGCTCGTCACGGTCCAGCTGTTCAATGGCGGATTCGAGGCGCACGCCAGGCATATCGCCATGCGTCCATGACGATTCCAAAGCCGATTGCAGCAGGCCAAGATCTCGTTGCGTTCTGCTGGTACGTTTTCCGGATGAACTATCAGCTGGCGCACCCTCATGCTGAACAGCCATAGCGGCATGCCACGCATCAGCCCAGGGAACCCCTCTGGCCAGGGAGCTCCCGACCTCGCTCATGCGAGCGCCGCAGTCGCCGCCGACGGCTTTGCCCACCATGTCAAGCGCCCGGGGAATCGAGGAGCCCTGACGCAAGGACACCTGCAACATACGCAATATGAGTATGGTCCATGACGACCCGCAATCATGCGCTACGGCCGGTTCCTCGCCCGGCAAGCGGCTGTCATGACGAGACGG
>ERZ772969.2563-NODE-2563-length-11222-cov-4.909913_pt1 | contig 11222 bp, 14 predicted proteins | sample MGYA00511676_ERZ772969 | MGnify/ENA primary metagenome ERZ772969 (study PRJEB29015, sample SAMEA2737651) | human gut metagenome | biome: human gut; feature: human-associated habitat; material: faeces | place: China | collected 2012 ...
TCTCCCGCGTGGTGTATGACATCAGCGGCAAGCCGCCAGCAACGATTGAGTGGGAGTGATCCCGCGTCCGGCACAGACTGGCACCAAGAAGCATTAAAACACCCCTAAGCCCGCGTAATTGCGGGCTTTTTTCGTTCTTGGCGTAGCACTGTCTGGCAAATTTTCGCATCGCCAAGCACACCGTTTCTATGGCATGGTAGATGGTACGATTTGAACCTGATGCCATGTTCGGCACTCGATACCATGCCGCCTCTGATGGGGTGTTCATGGTATCGAATTTAGGTAACGCATTGTCCTTAAAGAAGTTTTTTGAGGATTTGTGGGGCTTTTTGAGCATGGTATTTTTGAGAGGAAACCCAACCCGACCATGCTGACTGATACCAAGCTGCGCAACCTCAAGCCAAAGGACAAGCTCTACAAAGTGAATGACCGTGACGGCCTCTACGTGGCCATCACCCCTGCGGGTTCGATTTCGTTCCGCTACAACTACTCGATCCACGGCAGGCAAGAGACCATCACCTTCGGCCGCTATGGTGTCGGAGGGATCACGCTAGCGGAAGCTCGCGAACGGCTGGGCGAAGCCAAGAAGATGATCGCCGCAGGGAAATCTCCAGCCAAGGAGAAAGCGCGGGACAAAGCCCGCGTCAAGGATGCTGAGACATTCGGCGCGTGGGCCGAGAAGTGGTTGCGCGGCTATCAAATGGCAGATTCCACCCGCGACATGCGCCGTGGAACATACGAGCGAGAGCTAAAGCCGAAATTCAGCAACAGGAAACTGATAGAAATTACCCACGAGGACTTGCGGGCGCTGACTGATGCCATCGTGGAACAAGGCAGGCCATCAACGGCCGTGCTTTGCCGCGAAATTATGATGCAGGTCTTCCGCTGGGCTATCGAACGCGGACAGAAGGTTGAGAACCCGGCCGATTTGGTGCGCCCGTCAACTATCGCCAAGTTTGAGCCGCGAGATCGAGCACTGACGCCCGAGGAAATTGGCTTGATGTACCAGTACATGGAGCGTATCGGCACCACACCTTCAATTCGAGCGGCTGCCAAGCTGCTGTTGCTAACGATGGTTCGCAAAAGCGAACTGACCAACGCAACGTGGAACGAAATCAATTTCACCGACGCGCTCTGGACAATCCCCAAGGAGCGGATGAAGCGCCGCAATCCCCATTTGGTGTTCCTGTCGAGGCAGGCGCTGGATATTTTCATCGCGCTGAAGACCTTCGCCGGCGGTTCGGAATACATTCTGCCATCACGTTATGACTCAGACTTGCCGATGAGCAGCGCAACGCTCAATCAGGTGCTTACCCTTACCTATCGGCTGGCCCAGAAGGAAGGGCAGTCACTTGGCAAGTTTGGACCGCACGACTTGCGGCGCACAGCCAGCACGCTGTTGCATGAGGCGGGCTATAACACCGACTGGATCGAGAAGTGCCTTGCGCACGAACAGAAGGGCGTTCGTGCCATCTACAACAAGGCCGAGTACCGCGATCAGCGCCGGGCGATGCTCCAAGATTGGGCCGACATGATCGACGAGTGGACAATCAGGAAGACCCGCCTCAAGGACTGATTCGGAGCCTAGAGACCTGCATTCTGTAGCGAAATGCCCACTTCGGTGGGCTTTTTTTTGTCCGAAAAACGATGAATTTCCGGACGCGATAAATTGGGTTTAAGTGCCTATTGCAAACCTAATTAAAACAGCGGTTTGCGTTATCAAGATTGTCCGTCAAACGTTGAATTTACGGACACTAAGTGATTGATTTAATTGAAAAATATGATCGTAGATGCTGGAGTTTTCCGGAATTGTGTAGCAATAATTAAACCTCGGATGATGACAAAACGAGGTATTTGGTGTGGAAAAAGAATTAAGGAGAGCAAGTAAAGTTCTCATTAGCAAAAAGCAGCTGCTGGAGATGATTCCGCTGTGCGAGCGCACGATCTACAACTTTGAAAAGCAGGGGAAATTTCCTCAGCGCATTGCGCTCAGTAGCCGCAAGGTCGTGTGGGATTTGGCGGAGGTCGAGGCATGGATTGATGCGTGCAAACATTTCAGCCCGGCCCCTCGTCCCGGAATGGGGGCCTGAATTGTGGCGGCCAACTTGCAGGCGACATTTACGAGTAGACCGCTTGTACTGGGCTTAATACAGCTCCGGTTGGGCCGTGCATGAGTAGCCGAAACAGCGGTCTTAAGCCCATAGGCGCGGTAATAGGCGACTCTGGCGGGCTACTGGAACGCCTTGAAAATATCAGGAAGCGGAACAGTGACCGAACTCCGGCTGCTGAACGCGGTAGACCGTCTAACGTCTCGACCGTGCATGAACAGATGGAAAGGGCAAAAGAGCGGGACAAAGCGTTGTCACTTGTCCGCAAGCCTCCACAAGGCGACGCTCAGCCAGATTTTTTTGCGCCCAGCCTTTATGACGTGGGCGGCCGCGACAATCGCAGCGTCATGGATGTGGCCGTGTTCCGTTTATCCAAGAAGGACAAGCGAGCCGGAGAACTGATCCGCTACGACCTGCCGGATGGATACGTGGAAGTGTCCGCAGGAGCGCACGGAATGGCCTCCATTTGGGACTACGACATTGTGCTGATGATGGTGTCTCACTTGACCGAAGCTATGAACCGCTATCGAGAAGGAAAGGGTGGCAAGCCGGGGAGAGTGTTTCGGCTGCATGTTAGCGACATCCTCAGATTTGCCCGACGTGGTAACGGTAGTAGTCAGGTTAAGGGAGTGGAAGCCGCGCTAGATCGGTTGCGGGGTACTACCATCAAGACAGTGCGCGAAAGCGGCAAGTTCCGGACAACCGAAGCCGAGGGGCTGATCGCGCGCTATCGTGTTCTGTCACGCACGGACACCAAGAAGATAAGTTCTGTCGAGATTGAAGCCCCGGAGTGGATTTATCGAGAAGTCACCGAGGGCAAGCGGCCGGAGGTACTTACAGTACACCGGGACTACTTTCTGATCGAGCCGGGCATAGGACGCTTTATCTACCGACTGGCTCGCCGTGCCGCAGGCAGGGATAGCGCTAAATGGGCTTTCAAGACCCTTTACGAACGCAGTGGAAGCGGTGGCTCGTTCAAAAAATTCTGTTTCTTCCTTCGCGGGATCATCAAAGCCGATGACCTGCCTGAATATGCCTTGTGCGAAGAAGCGGGGAAGGATGGCCCTCTACTGGTCATGAGGCACCGCAATTCCTCGTCGGAACCGCTGGGCGGTTCCTAATAGACGGTGAGTGAGATCGCAAAAGAGCCCCGTTGCGGGCTTTTTTCATTTTGATTGACGGACAGTTGGCGGACAAAGTGGGAACAACCCGCCACGCTGTGGATAGAGTGTCTATTAGGAACCTGAAACCGTCTATTAGGAACCGTTTCGCCGTCTATTAGGAACCGGTATCCGTCTATTAGGAACCGGCATCGCGCGTAATCCATTGAATTAAAAGATTAAATTTCCTTCTTTTTACGCTAAATCTTTTAAAACTATATATAAAACTGTTTAAAACCCTTTTGCCTGTGCATAAGTCGATGGCCCCCATCCGTTAGTTCGGAACTCCTATTCGTGCGAAATCGCGCCACGATCCAAAAGCGTGGCCCCTTGCGGGGTTCCCACCGCTTCGCGGCAGCTCCCCTCCCTCATGAAAGGCGTTCGCTCCGCCCCAAGGCGCTGGCCGAGCTTGCTGCCGTGGGTTGGAGGCTGGACGAGTACGCTAAGGGCAAAGGAGAAACGGGCGACCCAAGGCATCCGACCGTAACGCCGCTCCCCCCCTGTTTAACGGCACCCCACCCCCTGTTTAACGGCGCCCGGCCGGTTTCTGAAAACCCAGCAACGGCGGGCGTTTGCGGGCCGTTCGCAAATTCCATCTAAGATTCTCTAAGAATCTCCAGCATGCGCGCTAAGTGCCGCGCCTTGATGGCGCAGCTCCTAGCTTGCTGCTCTTGGTCGGCCTACGGCCGTTGGGCACCAAAAAAGTAGGGCGGGCCTGCCGTCGCCGACGCGGCTAGTTCCGTGGATTACCCACCGGTCGCAGCACCTGGTCGAGCCGTTGAAACCGGCAAAAAGACGATCAGGCACCAAAAAGGGAAGGGCAGGGCCAAAATCGACATAAGGCCTCTTACGGCCTGCGAAAGCGTCCAAAATCCCTCCTGTATGGGCCGTGGCGGCGTTTTTTCAGTGTCGGAATGTTGTTGTGACTGTCATGTGTGAAAACTTCTCACAGAGCGATACAGGCCGTTTTTGCGGTGTGTAATAGACGGAGATGCTGCGGCAGGAAAACAAAACCCCGCACTCAGGCGGGGTTGTGGGTGATGGAACTGGCTGTGCGCGTCAGCGATTGATGACCCTGCGTCGCTGCCGTTCTTCCTCTTCCATCTGAAGGATGGCCATTCTCACACGCTCTACCAATACCACCTGATTCTTGCTGCCGAAAAGTGGCATGCGATTAAGCATACCCATGCCGCCGTAGAAATGCGCAGCGGCAGGCAGAGCCAATCGGTTCACCCGATGCTGTAGTGCCGTGTACTGCTTATCCAGTGCATCGAGCTGCGGGCCAAAGCCTTTGCGTCGGAGCCATTGGCCAAGCGCCCACATACCAATACCGAGAACAAAAAAGCCGCCGAGCATCATCAGGCCAAAAAATACATCGTTCATCATGATTACGCCTCCGATTGAGAGTTAACGCCAGAATCCATGCCGGGCACATTGAGCGCGCCGACATTTCCGGTCCTAGCTGTGTCCGATGTCGGACGAATAATGTTGGATTCCGCTTGTGTAGTCGGCTCTGCGCCGTCGTCAGGCGTTGGACTGTCGCCGCCGGGGACGGGAGGGGGAGACCCGGTGCCCCCGAGCGAAAGCCCGTGGGAGCTTTCCATACCGGGTACGCTGATAGCGCCCAGCACGCCAAGCGCCCGTGTGGCCACCTCGGCGCCCTGCGCAACAACCTTGCCGTTGCCGCCGGTCCCTTCTTTTGGTGTCATCTGCCGTTGCTGAGCGACGGCCTGCTGATCCGTATCGTCGTCACCGCCCTTGGCCGCTCTTCCGGCCTGTTTGGCGGCTTGTTTCAAGCCGCTGCCTGCTTCTTGGCTAGCTGGCGAAGCGGCCGCCGACACTGGATTCGCCGATCCTGACGCGGCACCACCCCCGACGCGAGAACCTGCGGCCTTTGCGGCCGCACCGCTGCCCCCTCCTGTGCTTGCGCCAATTCCAGCGCTGCTGACGCCCGTCGCACCACCGATGCCCCCTGCGGTACTGCCGCCTGCCATGCTGGCGTTCAGTGCGGAGGCCAGTCCACCACCCGCGGCACTGGCAGCGCCTCCGCCAGTTCCTGCGGCCCCTAGTGCTCCTGCGGCCGGGGCTGCTGCCCCTGCTGTTGCAACAGTAGCGACTGCGGCCGCCGCACCGGCTGCACCGGCTGCGGCCATGCCCCCAATTGCAGAGCCGCCGCCCATCGACGTGCCGCTAATCATGCCGCCGATCAGTTCAGGGATGGTTTTGGTCAGGTAGGCGCACACCAAAGACAGGCCGACCAAGGTCATCAACGACGCTTCGTCGTTGGTGTAGGCTGCCGACCATTCTGCGGAAACCTGCATGATCAGACCCACAATCAGAGTCAGGACAAACAGCTTGGCACCTACCGCAACGGCATAGCGAATGGGAGCCAGTGCATATTCGCGTGTCCATTGAGAGCCACCGAAACCCATAAACAGGACGGCGGCATTGATGATGACGTAGGCCTCTACCAGCGTCACGAACACCAGAGCCGCTATAAACGTAAAACACATCAGGACGATCAATGCAGATACGGCCACCACAACCGATGTGATTGGGCTGAACATCGAAACACCGGCCGTCAGCACCTGCCGTGAAAAGTCCACAGCAGTTGAGAACATATCCCCCGGCATCAGCTCCGCACTACCCAACCCTGCCGCGTGCGCCCCGGCCTGCCGGAAGCTGTTGACGATGGCCCCGCCCCACTCGGTCGCGTGATCGAGCATCGCATAGAAGAACCCTATCACGAGGATGAATTTCACCAGTTCATGGAGGATGTCGCCCAGTTCAGCCCCGCGCATGACCAAAGGAGCAAAAGTCCAAACTAACTGGATGACGGCAAGGCATCCCAAGAGCCACAAGGCGTAATCATGCAGGCGCGGTGCCCATTGGTTTGAAGCGTTCTGAATCAGCCGCAGAAGGCTGTTCATAGACGTGTTGCTCTGCGCCAAATCGACCCCGGCAGCCATCGCACTAGTTGCGGATAGCAAGAGCACCGCGCCGACAAGTGCGTAAACGGTTGAACGTCGCATAGTCAGAACCCCTCAGACGGGCCGCGAGTGTTTGGGCGGCTGCGGAATTGGTCATCCTGATGGCCATTGCCGACCGCTGCGCATTCCGGCGCGGCGGCGTTCGTGACGACCACGGCCGTCAGTGCCGACCCACCAAGGGCCGAGACGAGACAGAGGGCGGCAATCAGCGCCTTAGAAATCATCATGGTTAGAACCCCTCAGACGGGCCGCGTGTATTTTCACGGCTGCGGAATTGCTGTTCGGAGGCATCGCTAACGGACTGTCGTTCGTTTTGCTGCGCCATGTAGTTGCCTTGCAGGGTGATCTGTGTGGCCACCAGATCGCGCAGCTTCTGGAGCTGCTGCACGTTCTGCGCCGCAATCTCGTTCCCTGCTTGAATGGCCTGCTGGCGACCAACGGCCGACTGTGAACGGCTTACCAACTGGTCCAGCATCGCGTTCTCATCCTCGAATGTGCGGGTATTCACGCCAGCGGCCTGCATGGCCGTGCGGGCGTTATCGAAGCCGGATTGTGCCCAGTCCCGATAGCGCTGCGGCATGTTGTTTTGCCCTTGGCCAATCGAGTTCAGATAGCTGTCATAGCCCTTGAACTGCTGGCGAAACTGTTCGTCCAGATTGCTGATGTTGCGGCCGAGCGACTGCGCCGAGTTGTAGACGCTGGCCACGCGCTGGAGGTCGCCAGTGATGGTGTTGAACATGCGGCTGGGCAGTGACATGCCCTGCTTAATCATGTTGTCGTACTGCTGGATCTGCGTCTGCAACTGCTGCGCGGTGTTCAGTTGCGTATTCACCGCTTCGGCGTATTCGTACATCTGCTGATAGAACGTAGAGCAGTTCGAGCAGTAGATGGCATAGGCCGGAGCCGGTGCCATGTAGAGACTTACACCAAGGCCTGCGCTCGCCATTGCTAGAGCGAGCGCCGCGCCTCGACCGAATTTTCGGGCGGCATAAGCCGACGTTTTTTGCGATTCCATTTCCATACCGAATACCTCATTTTGTCATCGTCCGAGGTTTGATTATTGACCGATATGGAGCGGTTTTAAATATGCGGATAATCTTGTATCCGCATAGAATTCAATGATTTATGTCCGTAAACTGTCCGTCAATCTTCACGAGATTGTTTCTCAACGCTATGATTTTGATCGCGTTTTTCTTGACGCGTGAAAGGGGCTCGGCTGTCCGGTTTGATACGTTTTGCGGACAAAAAAAGCCCACCGAAGTGAGCTTTTGATAAGGCGGTGCGCGGCGTCAGTGGGCAGCGTAATAGGGATTCTGTGCGCGATAAAGGTCACGCTCCGGTTCAGGGATGTGTAGCGTTTCAAGGTGCCAATCTTCGAGTGAAGAAGCCAGCTCGGCCGCTATGCGCTGGGCTTCCATAACGCTCTTGCTAGGCCGTCCACTGGCTCGACCGAGGCAGGCTTGCAGTTCGTTGAGTTGATTGGCCAATGCGCTGATGCGGTGAGCTGTCTTCATGATCAATTCCCCTTGCTAATCCTTTCCACGATTTTGTCGAATTCTTCTCGGACTTGATCGTCCGTAAGCTCAAGATTAACCAATCCTGACTTTATTGCAATTCTTCCGATTCTTTCGGCTGCCTCATTGTCGAGTTTTGCCAATCTGGCTTTCGCCATTTCAAGCTCCGAAAGGGCATCAGAACGGCGCTCTGCGAGGGTTTTTCGTGCCATGATTACTCCGTTGTTTCTTGATGATCGAGTTTCGAAAAAAGCGCGTAAACGGAGGCTATGTTCTCACCCGGGTCGAGCAATTTACAAGACTTAGATTTGGCTGGCCTAGCTGATGGCCTCTCAAAGCCCCCTCCTTTTGGTGTCAGTCCGTCCTTGATGCTCATGAACTCAGTCGGAAACGCGTTTTTATGCGAATGTATGCGATTCTATGCGATTAGAAGAATTGATTAATGCGATGCTACGCGAGTGTATGCGAATTAGCGCGAATGTACGCGATTACGCCATATTTTACTGGCGATTCTGCTCCAGTCGCATAGAATCGCAGAGAGGTAGCGGGCAGGATGTGTGTTGTACGGGTACGGGCAAGCCCGTCCCCATCCACCACCGCCCCTTACTCGCCTGCGGCTCGACTGCATCTTGCTCTGCGAGGCACACAGACGCTGCCGCGTTCAAGTGCGTAATTCTCCACAATAGGAGTTGATCATAATGAGCGAAGTGATGGCATCAAAAGATACGGCGGCGCGGCGGCGTGGTAAGCCCATAGAGGTATGGGTAACGGATGAGGAAAAAGCTGCCATTACAGAGCTAGCTGACCAAACTGGCTTGTCTCGTTCCGCTTACTTGCGCGCCGTTGGTCTGAACAGACCGGTCGGAGCACGGGCCGATCTTGAGGCAGTGCGCGAGTTGGTGAAGCTGAATGGCGATCTTGGCCGGGTAGCTGGCCTATTGAAACTCTGGCTCGCGGAAAAGCGCGGTCAAGGTGCAAAACCCATAGACGTCGAGCGGATGATGATCGATTTCCGCGAATTGCAGGTAGGGATTCGAGAGCAGATGAGTGCTATCGTCTTTACTCGGAAATGACAAACGGCCCATGCGGGCCGTTTCGGTTTTTCGCTTTTGATACTTATTCGAGGATGGCCGGGTTGTGCGGCCCCTTGTGGTGGTGCTTTGTGGGGGCGACAAGAGCAGCCAGGAGCGAGATATTGCCATAGCCAAGACCATTGCAGTGCAGTGGACGGAGTGACCACGATGGAAGTCAAATTCAGCTGCTATGACACAGCGGACTATCTGAAGACCGAGGCTGATATTACGGCCTATCTGGATGCTGTGATGGAGGACGGCGCCCCATCACTGATCGCGGCGGCGCTTGGAGACTTGACCCGCGCCCGCAACCTTAGCCAGCTTGCCCGCGAGGTGGGAATGAGTCGCCAAGGACTGGACAAGGCTCTTTCAGGCGATGGCGACCCTAGCTTCGCAACCGTGGTGAAAGTCACCCAAGCGATTGGTCTGCGGTTCACGTTCAAGCCGACTCACGGCGGGCCCGCACCGGCCGGGCACTGATAGCCTGCGGGCTGCGTTTTGGATTGTGCAATCCAAAGCGAGGCGCTGAAATTGTCTTGGATTACCGCATGCTTTATTGTGATCGGGGAAAGGAGGACGGCACCAAATGAAAGACAGATCGCACGACACGGCGATGGCTGAGTGCTTCCGCGCTGATCCGCACTATGCAGCAGAGCTGCTGGCCGAGGTCCGCCGCGAGGGCAATCCGGCCGAGCTAGCCATTCTGTTGCGACAGATGGCCACGGCTTCGGTAGATGTTGCGGGACTGGATGGCGCCGAAACGGGCTGGGCGACTAGGGTAGATTTTAGGAAGCTATGAGGTCCCTACGTCAAGCATGTGGCTAATGATGTTTTGAGGTAATGCGCAAATGAAGGAGGGCGGCCACTGGCCGCCTTTTTACTTCTCATTGGGGACCAGTTTCGGCCCTACTGGTGGTGTATCGTTGCAACCGTCATGTTCGGAAAACGGTGGTTTTCTGAACGGATGAAAACATCGCAATTTTTCATCGTGAGAACCGCTTGAAAGTGTTAACATATCCGTCAAGTTTTCAATGTCCTGGTTGCGTCCATGAATCAACGTATAGGGTACGTTCGCGTATCAACCGACGACCAGCACCTGGACCTACAGCGCGACGCGCTTCAGCAGGCCGGATGCGGCGTTATCTACGAAGAAGCGGCTAGCGGCAAGAACACGGCTCGACCAGAGTTTGAACAGTGTCGCAAGGCGCTTCGGGCAGGGGACACCCTTGTGGTTTGGCGGCTGGATCGTCTCGGGCGCAGCCTGCCCGACCTAGTGCGGATAGTGGCTGAACTTGAGAAGTGCGGCGTTGGACTCGAGAGCTTGACGGAGAAGATTGAGACAGGCAGTGCAGCGGGCAAGCTGGTTTTTCATGTTTTCGCAGCGCTAGCCGAGTTCGAGCGCGGCTTGATCCGAGAGCGGACGCAAGCTGGTCTGATCGCAGCTCGTGCTCGTGGCCGGGCCGGTGGTCGTAAGCCTAAGCTGGATGATCAACAGGTGCGGGAGATCAAGGCTCTTTTGCGCGATCCGGACATGCGGGTTGCCGAGGTGGCTCGACGTTATGATGTTTCTCGCACCACCCTTTACAAGTACGTCGGTATTGTTACGCCGCGCCAATGAGGATTGGAAATAATGACTGAAAGATTGAATATCACGCGTGGTGTAAACAAGAAGCCGGTTGCTACCGACGCCTTGGAGCAAAGTCTCGATATATTGCGGGACTTACAGGGTGACGTCTTTACAGGCTATCCGTTGATCGCTACGCCAGATGGAAAATATTCGATTGATGCTACTTTGGTGAGCCCATCGAAGGGCATTGTTTTATTCGATTTGATCGAAGGGCCAGACGTTGGTGAGTATGCAGAACGTCAAGACGATTTGGCAAACAAGATTGAAGCGCGATTGAAGTTGCACCGTGAGCTGGTCAAGGGGCGTCAGTTGCTGGTGCCACTGTCAGTGATTTCATTTGCTCCAGGAATAAATAATATAGAGGCTGTAGCCGTAGAGAACTATCCCCTCGTGAATGAGCACGGCCTTGCTGCTGCTCTTAACGAACTGAATTGGGTCAATGGGAATAATGATCTATACAGGATGACGCTCTCGGCTATCGAGAGCCTCAGCAGTATTAGGAAAAGTCGCTCTAAGCGTGAGGTTCATCGCTTAGATTCGCGAGGAGCTAAGCTCAAGCGTCTAGAAGATTCCATTGCGACGCTCGATCATCGGCAGAATAAAGCTGTTATTGAGACAGTGGATGGCGTTCAGCGTATTCGAGGATTGGCTGGATCTGGAAAAACCATTGTGCTGGCGCTCAAGGCTGCCTATTTGCATACGCAGTACCCAGATTGGCGCATTGCTGTAACTTTCCATACCCGCTCTCTG
>ERZ772969.2565-NODE-2565-length-11219-cov-8.708617_pt1 | contig 11219 bp, 7 predicted proteins | sample MGYA00511676_ERZ772969 | MGnify/ENA primary metagenome ERZ772969 (study PRJEB29015, sample SAMEA2737651) | human gut metagenome | biome: human gut; feature: human-associated habitat; material: faeces | place: China | collected 2012 ...
CTCTGAGGTGTCTGTTAAACGCGTGGCGATTCACCTCGCGTCCTTCCGTTCAGTATAGCCTCAGTCCCTGACACCACCCGAGAACGGAATGACGTCCCCTTTCTCCCTCCCGGTGTTGCGTTCAAGCTCCCTGACATACTGCTGTAAAAGTATAAGGTTATGTAACAGCTCTACATTTTCAGCCATCATCTTTTTGATTTCTTCCCTCAGCTCATTTCTCTGACGGCGATACTTTTCTTTCAGCTTGATCTGCTGCTCAATGCCCTGCTCATCAACCGGCGCGGTGCCCTGGCACGTTTTTTTCAGACTGCGGATAGCCTCCCTGACCTGCCTGTACTCAGGACAGTTATAATTCAGGGTGCCGTTTGCCAGCCCCGCTCGTTTTTCCACAGCATACTGGCTGATACGCTCCCCTGATAACATCAGTTCCCTCAGGGCCTGCTCTGCTCTTGCCTGTGTTTTTTTAACCCCCGACTGTTCGTTCGTCATGCTCTATTCATCCTTTTCAAAAAAGCGGACAGCATCTGCATAAAAATCTCTCTCAAGCATCAGAAAATCCCTGTCAGCCTGAGGAGCATTATTTCGCACGGCAATCTCCAGAAGGTTGTCATAATGAGCCATCCTGCGTTTCCACACGGGAACAGAATCAGCTCCGGCCAGCATGTTCTCACATCCCGGATTGCAGGACGCTGACTGAACAACCGCCTTAAACTCGCAGTCATGGCCATTCATGCAATAAAAACCGTTTCCAAGAGATACCAGTTTTTGCCCGCCTCGTTTAGCCATGCTCATCGCTTTTTTCAGTGTAGGAAACGTCATCTGATGTAAGTGCCCACCTCTCTGGGACATCAGTAACTTCCCGCCTTCGCCATAAAGCAGGCCTTCATGCTGATAAGAAACAGCCCTGGAAGCTGAGAGTTCGGTATCAACCCTTTCAATCTCGGCAGCGAATGCCTGAGGGATCGCCCGGCTAAAATGCGAAGCGTTGAGTGCACCGGACATATACCACTCCGTCATGCCTCTGATTAAGTGCTTAAACTGCCGGATAAGATCATTAGTAGAAATCAGATCAAGACGCCTGAGGTGTACAGCAAGTGAACGGCGAAACTGATGGGTTCGCAATGGCCAGAAAGCCCCCTCCCGAATCTCCATCGCAACGCGTTCATCATCACGTATGTTTGGATTTAAAAGCCTGAACTCATCAATATGGTCACGTCGGATGAACAGATGGTGTCTTTTCACAAATTTCTTTGCCCACTCAGTCTGGCGCTGCGTCCCCATAAAAGAGAGTTTTTGCTCCGAGAACCACGACCTGATATTTAAAGACAATGGAACATTGTCCAGCGTCTTCCCGTCCAGGCCTGTCATGATTTGATTAATTCTGCGTAAATGCTGAAAAGGCTTTTCCACATAGCGACAAACAACCCAGTCTTCGTGACTTCCACCTTCCGGGGCGAACTTATGCAACACCGAACGAAGTCCCAGGATATCACCATCATAAATCAGTGAACCGTGCATCACGCCAAGCACTTCGCTGTGTCTCATCCCCGACATGGCCTGTATCACATTCATGACTTTTAACGTCAGCTCAAAATGCCAGGTGTTCAGCTTTATGTGATCAACGCCAATAAAATCAGATCTCCAGCGCTTATTTTTATGTACCGAGAACCAGCCCTGCATCCCGGGGCCAAGTGTCGCGAAAAGCGCCCGAATTTCCCCGGCAACAATATTGTAGTAATACGCGGCCCGGTAATCCGGTATGCTTTTTGCTGTCCCTCTTTTACGGGCTTCCAGCATCGACGTATAGTAAGGCGAATCATAAAAACCGTTTATGATAGCGCACAGCCGGGAAAACCCGTCAAAATCGAAATCACTGATTTCAGCATCCAGTTCAGTAATCAGCCCTTCCCAGACAGACATCATAAGACTGAAAGGCATACAATATGTCTGGTTTGAATCATCCACACTGTTGTAACTGTCGAAGCTAATATCAGGAAAGTAACCGTATTTTCGAAGACGGGTATGACCTGTCAGCGAGATATCCGCCAGGTCCATAAAGTAATTACGTAATGTTCTTTCAGAACGCTTCCTGCCGTGCTCATCCTCCTCCTTCATCTTTACAATGAAAGCATTCCGGACAAGCGGAAAACGAAGCTGAAACAGACTGCGATACCCCATAGACTCAATAATACGGGCTCCCGCCACAATGTTTGCACATTTCCGGATCAGTGACTGCGTCTTCGCGGTCCTGCCGACAATCCAGAGCAGGCTGGCTGAGATGATTTTGGCTTCAAGACGCAGTTCAGGATCCCGTATGCCTGAAAAATTAACGGTTCTTAACGTTTCACCAATATGGGTTCTGACATAGCGATTGGTCCAGACATCATCCCTGAAATAAATATTCAGCGTCTCCTCATTGATAAAACGCATATCATGTTCATCTGAGCTGGCGATAACCAGGCAGTTATTCAGACGTTCAAAGCTTTTGTTTTCTAGTGCCTCACAGATGATATCCTCAGTCGGAAACTCATCCCCTGAACGAAGCGGCGTTCCGGCAGGAAACTCCGCCATTCGACTACGGCTTACCTCTTTTTTCTTCAAATCTGCCATACCGGAGCCACACCTTCTCGCTGAAGTTTAACGCGCGCTTTTTTCAGGGTCGCCTCATCTACCAGCCCAAGCCGTAAATCAATCTTCAGGAGTAACGTTTCATAACGCTCCACAGCATTGACCGAACCGATGTACAACGGTTTTCCATACTCGATAGCATGCCTGAATGACAGCAGGAGCCATACAGACTCCAGCGTTTCCACAACGCAACTTTTTGAACATTCGACACAATGAGAAAAATCCGCACAAGCCTTTGGTGTCCGGCCAAATCGTTTTTGCTTTTTTATAAAGCGCAATTCAATATCTGTAGGCGGCTCCTGCGATCGACATCCCAGGCCATTCAATAAAAGATCCACACCCTCATCGCTTCCACGCAGATCGATCCCCAGCTCATCAGCAACTTTTACCCGCTCGGATAACGCACGTGTCGCAATCCCCTGATTCATAAGCGTATCAAGTGCAGCACTGAAGTTTTCCTTCGCCCCCTGTGGGTTACCTGCAGCATAATTCCGCCTGTAAGTGCCCCAGTTATGCTGTGCTTTTTCCGCCGTAATCAGACCATTCTTTAATGTTCTGTCCGTATACTGCTCAGACGTTTTGCGCAAGCCAGAAACGGTAATTGATGGAAGCGAGGGATTAAGCTGCCGCATCGTGGCCCACGCCCCCTCAGAGTTAGAAAATTTAGTCAGATGACTGGGATTAAGAGAATAAAGCTTACGGAATTTCACCTGCGGCTCACTCAGAAACAGCGCCTGTACCGGAGGGAAGTTATCTGCGGAAACCAGATAGTTAACGATGTCGTCCCTGAGCCTGATAAAAGACAGAAACCAGTAATAGCCCGCACGTTTGGTCACATACTCCGATTTACCTATCGTCAGACGTATATACTTATTCGCTCTCCCCTTATAAACATAATCAGTGCTGATACCCTTTTCATCCAGATGTATATCATCCCGCGTCAGACCCAGAACCTGAGAGGTGTTTCCCCATGTGTGGTAACAGAACAGAAAAAAAGAAGTAAGAAAGTAATTTTCCAGAACGTCCCTGATGATGATCTCTGCCCTGCTGACCCCGTTCTCTCCCGGATACCGGAAATACGCTTCATAAACAGGTGCCAGCAAAGACGGTGAGAAATGCCGCACCCCTTTTTCCGATTTAGCGATATGCTCCCGGATACATCCCGCAAGGAACTCATTCATGGATGACAACTGCCTCAGGATCTCGGAAAGTTCATTCCTGGTATAGCTATCCCTTCCCTGCTGCTGATACGTTCCTTTCGGTAAGAATTCATATTCATACCGCCTCTGAATCTGCCCGCCCGTAAGCAAAAACCGGTTGACCACGGACAAGTAGTGTCTTGCCATCCTGACTGAAATTTTTCGCCGACGAATATCGTTCATGAGATGTTTAATATACATTTCAACGCCTTCAGCCGTGCCATAGTCATACTGATTGACTGACTGCCATATAAAAAACATATTGAGATAACGGAAAATGGTTAACCTTCCGGCGGGACGGTAAGACAGAAGAAATCGTTTCAGAGAGGCAATAAAATCGCGTTTTTCAGGGCGGGCAAGATGCGAATGTTCACTAAACCATCCGGGGAGCAACACATAATCTGAAAAATGAGCCTGAAGATAAACGTCAAGTAAATAATATCGGTTCAGATCCCGCTGAGTGATGTGTCCGCTGACCGTCTCCCATGACAGCACATTTTCGGCCATCCACGTTATCTGCGTTTCACTCCGGCTCATATATGGCTCCATCGCGACCTGCAGCACCGTCAATCAATGCGTCCATGACCCCGGCGACTGCATCAGAAATCTGGTTTTGCTGAAGAAAGACGATGTATTTCATCGTCGTATTTTCGCTTTTATGGCCCATCCAGTATTTTACTGTACCCAGCGCATTTGCGGCCTGATCGGGATAGCAACTCAGTGCCGAGCGTAAAAAATGGGTCGCAAACGTTGCCCGCAAATCATGGGGTTTATGTCTGAACACATTTCCCGGAGCAGACCGGGCCAGGCGATGGCGAAAACTGTACCAGCGGGAGTAAAAGGCTTTTTCAGACATCCGTTTCCCGTTTGCCATTAAAAATAAAGGCTCGTGCCGCCCTTCCCCACCCTGTCGTGCACGCCATTTTTGGATCTTCTTTTCATACTCCTCATCCGCCAGATAATCCAGAACCTGCTCGTACAATCGTCTGGTGATGAAGAGTTCTCGCGTCATCCCAAACTTCGTATGAACTCCGCATCTCGGACCAATATGAAGCCCCCTGATGGTCAACTCAGATACAGGGACACTGGCAAGGTACTCTTCAGTAAAGAGTGACGACGGCAGGGTCAGCATTTCATCCAGCCGTAGCCCACAATTTTTCATCAGCACAATCATTAAACTGAACAACCCGGACTCAGATTTCAGTGCCTCATCCAGGATATGAACCTCTGCATCATTCAGTGGGTTGATTGTCCTTTTTGTTGTGCTGGTTATCCTGATGGCAAGATCCGAACTTATCACCTTGCGTCGCCCGTCAACGACTTTTTCGACCAACGTAAAAAATGAGCTGGCAGCCAGCTCACCACACTTGCCCAGAAATACGTAAAACCGTCGGATAACGCTGATGTACACCGCCGCGGTGGATGAGGCGATGCGCCCCTGCCTTACGGCCCCCAGAAGATACTCCCTGAAGCCATATGTAGGGCTTTGGTATTTCAACGTTCCCGGGGTGAAAGGGTCAAGTCCGTTATCCTCCAGCCACCTTATCCAGCGTAAAAATGCCCGGGCTAAAAGCTTTAAATCCCTGGCCTGCAGGATAGCTTTATCCATAAGATAAAAGTGTACATATCGGCTCAGTTTTCGATTCTGGATGCCGCTAATATAAGGTATTTCAGCATACAGAAATCCGGGTTCAAATTTCAGTTTCGGCTCTGTTGCATCCAGTTTGCTGACACGCCCATAACGCGCATGAATGTTAGTGATTATCCTCACAGTCTGTCGCCCTGAAACGCCACCTCATGCCTACACTATAAATCCGGAAGAAGAAAAAACAAACAACCAGGTTGCCGGGAGTGAATATGCAAATCAGGAGGAAAGTAAAAGATGTAACGACACCATCACGATGCAATACATTGACCTCAACACGTTACCCGGACCATACGTGATAAACATCACAAATCCTTTGAGTGAAGAACTTAAGATGTGATTTTCATTTCCCGGCACAAACCGTGCCCTTAAAAAACAGGCAACGGATACATCTTAATGCCAGAAGTAAACCTTAATTGATTGAATACAGCCTGAGTCCATTGCAAAAATAACACACAGGGTAAATTCGCATATACAGAACCCAACGAAAAGCAAAAGAAACCTGTAACACATTTCGTTTACCTGTCACTTTCAATTGTAAAAGCCAGCAGAAAAAGCGCATATAACTATATTTATCCCTGCGGGGACTTTTGTTTGTGCTATATATTTTTTACAGAGAACCGCAACGCGTCCAAACACAAGAATATATTTACCTCTGGAAAATGGTCTGACTCCCTTTCACGTGGTTGTAGTGACCTGTTCTGTGATTCATGTAATGTCTTTTCTGGATGAGGAAAATATGTCATCACTGATATTTTATACAGACGAAGCACAAGCACTGATTGTAACAGATACCCTTGCCGTCACCGATAATGGGGAGCCGTTATCTTTTGTTTCCAAAGCAGGTTACATCCCCCAGCTAAGAACCATCATAGCAGGAACGGGGGCAGGTGGATTTTCTAACACCTGGTTGCTTGAAGCATCAACCAGAATGGTCGTATCAGGTATACAAAATCTCAATTATCATACATCGGCCTGTCTAAGGAGGCTGTGGAAACAATACAAGCATGACCATGCAATTCCCTCTTCTTCAACGGTGACAACCAGTGTTTATCAGTTCGCAATTTGCGAGGAAACAGGAAATATCGTTTCGTTCGCCTATCGCTCAGTCCATGATTTCGAATCAGAGCAATTACAATACGGAACAGGAGTAAAACCTGAGTGCCAAATCTTGGATGGGGATTTGTTGCAGACAATTCCTGTAATGATGAATGAACAAAGGGCTATACAGGCGACATACCCACACCCGGAACGGATCCATATTGGCGGTGAGATGATTGCGCATTATCTGACATCATCTATGTATCAATGCTTTAAGATTGGGGAATTTGAGGATTTCAGAACTCAGGGAGAGTATATATTGAGCAGGATTTAGGCAAAACGCGGTTCAGATAAAGTGCTTTTAACAGGCTTGCTGAACATTAAAAGGATATCTCTCAATTACGATGAATAGCTTGAATTCTAAAAATAGAAAAGTAGAGTTTAACTCTAAATACATAAAAACAAGAGTAAAGGAACAGCCACCGAAGCAGCCGCGCATGATGTTGATCGAGAAGCGGATCATCTCATACGCCGGGATGCGGGCGTTGCCGTACGCCGGGTGCGGCACGCGCTTGTACGGCAGCGCAAAGACGCTGTCCATCTCTTCGGTGGAGAGCGGGATCGCCGGCGGGTTGATCCAGATAAAGCGCTCGCCGTGCTTCTGCATCAGCGCGCGGGCGCAGCCCGGGTTGGTTTCATGGTGCAGAATACGGGACGCGTGCGCGTAGAGCACCTTGTCGGCTTTCACCTTCTCGTAGGACGGCAGCAGTACGTAGGTCTTTTCCCACGGCTTCGGACGCGGCGGCTGCACGACGATCGCCTTCGCTTCCGCCTTCTTTGGCTCTACCGGTTTGTTATCGGCACACGGCAGATCGTCGCCGTACGGATGTGGGATCGGGTCGATTTTGCCCGGCATATCGATGATGCGGGAATCTACCCCGCGCCAGCCCGGCAGCGCCTCTTTCACCATAATGGCGGTATTGCGCACGTCGCGGATGCTGCTCACCGGCTCGCCCTGCGACAGGCGGTGCGCCACTTCCACCAGCGGACGCTCGCCGTTTCCGTAAATCAGCATGTCGGCCTTGGAATCCACCAGCACCGAGCGGCGCACGGTATCTGACCAGTAGTCGTAGTGTGCGGTACGGCGCAGGCTCGCCTCGATGCCGCCCAGGATCACCGGCACGTCTTTCCAGGCTTCTTTGCAGCGCTGGGTGTAGACGAGGGTTGCGCGGTCCGGACGTTTGCCCGCCACGTTATCCGGCGTGTAGGCGTCGTCATGGCGCAGCTTACGGTCAGCGGTATAGCGGTTGATCATCGAGTCCATGTTGCCCGCGGTCACGCCGAAGAACAGGTTCGGTTTACCCAGACGCATAAAGTCGTCTTTGCTGTTCCAGTCAGGCTGGGAGATGATCCCCACGCGGAAGCCCTGCGCCTCAAGCATGCGGCCACAGATGGCCATGCCGAAGCTCGGGTGGTCAACGTAGGCATCGCCCGTGACCAGAATGATATCGCAGCTGTCCCAGCCCAGTTGGTCCATCTCTTCCCGGGACATCGGCAGGAACGGCGCCGGTCCAAAGCAGGCCGCCCAGTACTGGGGCCAGGAGAAGAGGTCACGATCCGGCTGGATCAGGGAAATTGCGCTCATAATGCTTCCGAAGAAAAAATAAACAAAAGGAGCGGGATTATACGCTGTTCATCTGCCAGATTTGAAGAAAAGGATGCAGGAAGCAGGCAGATATTCACGGAAGTCGTTAAAATACGCCGCCCTGATAATTTTGGATCATAATATTCACTCTATTTTCCGGTGATTTGCCCCGGAATGCGTGTTTGTGCGGAGCTCAGTTGTGAAGCCCAACGATTCGTTACATGTCTCCCAGCTGCGGGTTGTCCTGCACCTCTGCGGTTTCCTTGTGCTGCTGTACAGCCTTTCCATGCTGCCGCCGATGGTTATCGCCCTGCTGAACAAAGAGCGGACCTACTTTGCCTTCCTGACCACTTTTTTAACCTTTTTTAGTCTCGGAGGCTTAACCTGGCGGGCAACCCGCCACGCCGGCATCCAGCTGCGCACCCGCGACGGTTTCGTGATTATCGTGCTGTTCTGGCTGCTGTTTTCATTGATTAGCGCCATGCCGCTCTGGATGGATGACGGGCTTCAGCTCTCCTTTGCTGACGCGCTCTTTGAAGGGGTTTCCGGGATCACCACTACCGGAGCGACGGTGATCGGGGACGTCAGCGCCCTGCCTAAGTCGTACCTCTATTACCGCGCTCAGCTGAATTTCATTGGCGGGTTAGGCGTCATCGTGCTGGCCGTCGCGGTCCTGCCGCTGCTGGGCATTGGCGGCATGAAGCTCTATCAGTCAGAGATGCCGGGGCCGTTCAAGGAGGAGCGTCTGACGCCCCGCCTTGCCGATACCGCGCGCACGCTGTGGGTGACCTACTTCGCGCTGGGCGTGGCCTGCACTCTGGCCTACTGGCTGGCGGGAATGTCCTTTTTTGACGCCGTCTGTCACGGGCTTTCGACCGTGTCACTGGGCGGCTTCTCCACCCGCAGCGAGAGCATTGGTTTTTATGACAGCCACGCAATCGAGCTGGTTGCCGGGGCGTTTTCGCTGCTCTCCGCGTTTAACTTCACCCTCTGGTACGTCGCCATTGTCCGACGCACCCTGAAGCCGATTCGTCGCAGCCCGGAGGTTAAATTCTTCCTGAGCGCCGCTGCGGCGATTATCCTCATCACCGCCTGGCAGGTCTGGCATGCAGGCATGTACAGCCCCACGGATAGCCTGGTGCACGCCTTCTTCCTTGCCAGTTCGATGATGACCGATAACGGCCTGTCGACCGCCGACTACGCCCAATGGCCCACCCACACCATCTTCCTGCTGTTGAGCGCCAGCTTTTTTGGCGGCTGCGTAGGCTCGACCTGCGGCGGGATCAAAGCCCTGCGTTTTTTGATTATGTTCAAGCAGAGTATTCAGGAGATGAACCAGCTGGCGCATCCGCGCGCGCTGCTGAGCATTAAGGTGGGCAAAAGCGTGGTGAATGAACGCGTCCTGCGCTCGGTCTGGAGCTTCTTCTTTCTCTACGTGATGATCACGGGCTTTTTTGTCTGGGCGCTTAATCTGATGGGCTACGATCTGTTTACGTCATTCGCGACGGTCGCCGCCTGTATCAACAACATGGGGCTGGGATTTGGCGAGACGGCGTCGACGTTCGGCACGTTAACAGAAGGGGCTAAGCTGTTGATGTGCGCGGCGATGATCTTAGGGCGTCTGGAAATTTACCCGGTGCTGATTCTGTTCTCGCGCTTTTTCTGGCGGGCATAAACCATTCCCGGCGAACCGGGAATGTCAGTGGTTATGGCGCGGGGTTGATCAGCATCTGCCCTACGGAGCCCCTGTCCATCATCTCCAGCGTCTGGCTGTGGAACAGGAACGGGAAGTGCGGCCACGAAGGCTGGCCGTAGTAGACGAGCAGTTCAACCTGACCGTCCACCCAGACGGTATCTTTCCAGCCGCGATCTTCCGGGAACGGCATCGCGCCGTTAACGTTGCGGATCAGGAAGCTTACCCCTTCAATATGGAACGACTGCGGCATATCTGAACGCACCGTCCAGCGCTCCCAGGTGCCCTGCTGCGCGGTGATGTCGATACGGTTGACGTCCCACAGCGCACCGTTGATGCCCGGATCGTCGCCCAGGCTGATATCACGGCTGCGCACCGGGGAGCCGCTCATGATCTCCTGCGGCAGCAGGCGCATGGGCAGGCTATCGGTCACCAGCGGCAGCAGGCCGGTTGGACGCAGGGTCAGCACCAGGGTCGAGACAAGAATGCTCGACGGTTCAAAGAACCCGCGAATACGGTCAACAATGCTTGCCGCTTCGCCGCAGGTCACAGAGACTTCATCCCCGTTGGTCATATCAATGAGAATTTCGCGACGCTCACCCGGCGCGAGCGCCAGCTGTTTGACGGACACCGGTGCCGGTAAAAAACCCTGATCGCCGGAGATGACGTGCAGCGGACGGCCATCGCTCATTTGCAGCTGATAGCGGCGCGAGTTAGACGCGTTGAGCAGGCGCAGGCGCACCCAGCCACGGGACACTTCGACATACGGGCTCTGCGCGCCGTTAACCAGCAGCGTATCGCCAACGAAGCCACCGCTCCCCGGTTCGCTGTATTCCGGCGTACCGAAATTATCCAGACGTTTGTCCTGGATGATAATCGGGAAGTCATCCACGCCGTAGTGGTTCGGGATCGGCAGGGATTTGCTGACTTCATCTTCCACCAGCCACATGCCGGCCAGGCCGTTATAGACCTGCTGCGCCGTGCGGTTAGGGGTGTTGGCGTGATACCACAGGGTTGCCGCGCTCTGGCGAATCGGCAGAACGGGCGCCCAGTCGGCGCTGGGCGACATCATGCGCGCCGCGCCGCCAATCAGCGGGCCAGGCACCTGCAGGCCGCTGATGGTCATGGCGACATTTTCAGGGGTACGGTTACTGTAGATGAGCTTTACGTCATCGCCATTCCACACGCGTATGGTCGGCCCAAGGTAACGTCCGTTAATGCCCCAGACCGGCGCACGCGTCCCCTGGGTAAAGGACCAGTGGCTGCGCTGCAGCGTCAGGAAAAGCGGCTGGCCGCGACGGGATTCAATGAGTGGCGGAATAGGCAGCGGCTGTTGCTGCCCGGCGGCGCTGGCTGTCAGCGGCATCG
>ERZ772969.2566-NODE-2566-length-11218-cov-6.092180_pt1 | contig 11218 bp, 13 predicted proteins | sample MGYA00511676_ERZ772969 | MGnify/ENA primary metagenome ERZ772969 (study PRJEB29015, sample SAMEA2737651) | human gut metagenome | biome: human gut; feature: human-associated habitat; material: faeces | place: China | collected 2012 ...
GCCTGGCGCCGCTGGCCTCGCGCATCGGCCAGTACTGGCTGCAGCTGCCGGCGACCTTTGGTCCTCGCGATCTGCCCGCGCTATGGCACTTTCTCGATGGGCTACCGAAGGATTTCACCTACGGCGTCGAAGTTCGTCACCCCGAGTTCTTCGCCAAAGGGGAAGCGGAACAGCAGCTCAACCGCGGGCTGCACCAGCGCAACGTCAACCGCGTGATCCTGAAGAGACCTTTCTATTGATACACTATTAAGATGGGATTTGTAGCGGAGGATTAAGCGGCTTCAAGCAGATGGGACAGGGCAATCATTCGGATTCGTTCTGGTGAATATCCGGCTAAACGGTACTTCTTAACCAACGAGTAACCAATCTCATCCAGACGGTTAAGAGCCTTATCAGACAGCTTCACAATGATGTTATTTCTGTTATCTCCACCTTCACAGTGAAACGGTGCAACGGCTGCTGAAGCGGTTACACGTGCAATCTGTGGTTTAGGCTTTGGCGGCTGTCTACGTGTCTTTGAGCAATCAACACAACTTCCCGATGAGGCATAACGGGTAAGTGAGCCGCAATGAATACACGGCTTATCAGGGTTAATAAATGTCTCAGCCATTAGTTAGTAACCCCTCTAAATAGTCTGTGATTCGGGCTTGCTGGCAAAGGGTTGAACCATCGTTTGAACGACGAACCAGCTTATCAAATAATTGAGGGTGGATTTTTCCAACCAGATTGTGACCAACAATCAGACGCCTTTCAGCGTCATAGTAAGTAATCGGGGCTTCAATTGTATTTTCCATTATCAGCCCCCGCTTACCATCTGTTTAATAGCCTCTTTCAAGGCTGCATCTCTTTGCTGTTCAATTGTTGGCTTAGGCTTCACCTTGTAAGTAGTGACCGCTTTAGCTGGCTTGACAGTTGGTTTAGGTTTGTTACCTGAAGCAAGCAGCTTATAAGTTGATTCACTGATTTCTGTTTGACCATTGAAATATCTGTATTGCATCGAGTCAGTAAGATGATTATAGCTGCCACGTTTGGATAGCCCTTTCATTGGAATACTCATTATTTGGTCACCTCTTCAGAGTCAGTTACAATCACGTTCAGGTAATCAGTAAAGTCTTTTACAGACTCCAGAGCTTTATGAGCTTCAATAACAATTTTTTTTCGCTGGTGGACAGCTTCAGAGGCTTTTACCTTCAAACGCTCAATCATTTTGTCAATGGTTGATTCAGCTTCTGCTTTAGCTTTATCTGTGATTTCCTGAAGAGGATTATCTTTAGCGTTCTTTGGCATACGGATAAAGGTAACCATTCCAACAGATACACGGTGTACCATAAAGCCAGCATCAGCCATGCTCTCAATTACCTGCTGTTGGTTAGTCGGGTAAACCTGTTTCACAATGAATCCGTGACGTTCTGAAGGATTAGCCAGATATTCAGCGGTCTTCTGATTAATCAACACTGAACGAGATTCTACAGCATCCTGATATTCAGATTCAGCTTTAGACATCTTGTCAGTGGCGTGTTGAACCTTTGGAAAGTACAAACGCTCTAGGTGCTGCTTCTGTTCGAACGGTAACAGATGACTGATACTTGCAACGGGTGATTCAATTTTTACAGCATGGGCTAAATCTTTCATTATTAATTTACTCTTAGTCTGGTTTGCTTGGATTTCAGAAAGCACAAAACCGCATCCAGCCAACTTAATGTTACGGGACACGGTTCAATGTTTTCAAATTAGGTTGTTCATCTTCTCAAGAGGAATTCCCGTCACTCATTCGGGATGGATGCCTGAGAAGATAAACAGAAGGAAACTGAGGAATTAGAAATAATCGGTGATTTGATGGATAGTGAATATCTCTAACTCATATAACCATTCTGTCATATATTAACAAATTGTCAACGGTTATTTTTAATTCTTTCACTGATTGATTTGATGAGTAATAAGCGAGTGGCTTTAGTCATCATTCTTTTGATGTGATATTTCTTGTTCGGGATTGGGTTAATCAAATCACCAATCTTTCGTAATTCAGTATGGATTGTGTGACAGGTTTTTCCTGTTACCTTGTAATATGTTTTCATTCATAATCGAACCTTTTTCAATACAAATAAAAAAGGACTCCGAAGAGTCCCTTTTACATTGCTTTCTCAAAATACCTCTTGACCTGTACCAGTTGATTTTTTGATTAAGCAAACCAGATAAAACAATTATCACATGATAACTCTAATCTGTAAAACTCAAACAGTCATTAATCGCCCAAATGTTCAGCGTTAATATTCAGGTCTTCAAAGCCACCAGTAAGAACCTGTGTCTGGAACGTCCCAATTTTCTGGCTATCCATATTCACACTAATGTTAATACGCTGGTCATTCCTAATAGCTGTCTGAGCAGGGTTATACATTGACGGTACAGCAAATGTATTAGCCTGACCGGACAGCGCATTGTTACCCTGAAGCCAGTCACCCAATGAACCCATAGCACGTGTGAAAGGGCTATTAGTGATTGAGTCACCATCCTGAGCACCCAACACCTTAGAAGGGTTAGAAAGCCAGTTAAGAGCCTTTGCAATAGGGTTATCGACACCTAAAGCGGTTGGGTACTTCTGTTCAACTCCTGAAGCATCAACCGCATCATGAGCAACCAGAGCGACACCCACAGGGCCAGCTAAACGGGATGCACCCTTGAGTAATCCACCTGCACCAGCAGCCGCACCAGCTTCAGCACCACCACCTAACAGAGCACTAAGCCATTTCAGCTTATTGGCTACTCCAGCAATTGATTTCACCAGAGCAAGAACACCAGCAGCCCCGATAGCGAACTGTTCAGCACTATCCACTAACTTTTTCTGCCCATCTGATAAATCATCGTACCACGCTGATGTGCGTAGAATCAGGGCTGAGAGTTTACGGCTCCACTCATCTACATGGTCAACCGCTCCAGATGTCATAGAGGCAACCTTTCCGAGGATGTGACCTAAAGCCTCTGCGATTGGGGAAGCATCGTTGAGCATGTTAGCTACTGAGGCGTTAAACAGGCCTAAGCCCTTTTCAGAGCTGGTGAAAGCCTTGTTAAGGTCATTCTCCATCGCTGCTTTAACTCGTCCAATACCAGTTACAGCCATTTGTGATACACGGTCTAACCCCCCTGCTTCATCAGCCATTTTCTTCATCTGAGCAGATACACGGGGAAGGACATCTTTAGACAGTAACTTGCCGTTCTGCATCAGTTTATCAAGCTGCTGAGTATTTACACCTAAAGCATCAGCAAACATCTGTTCAGCACCCGGTAAGCGGTCACCTAACTGGCCTCTGAGTTCTTCAGCCTGTACACGTCCCTTTGATGCCATCTGTGTGAATGCTGTCATGATGCCTTTAAGCTGTTCAGCATCAAGCCCCCTGATACGACCGAATACAGCAGCGTTTTTATAGAAGTCCTGTGTACCCTGATAACCTAACGAATTCTGAGCACCAGCAGCAAAGCCAGTGTACTGTTTCAAGGTCTCTGTGACACCCTGTCCGATTTGGTCAGAGAACTGAGCGGCGAACGTTTTAGCGTCACCAGCCTGACCCTTGAAGACAGCTTCAGCAGAGAGATTCACACCTTCACGGGCTACACCTGTCTCAACCACCTTACGGACGGCTTCAAATGTCCCGTATAACGCCGCTGAAACGCTTACCAGACGACCGAAGGAGCTTGATAAGCCATCTGCATTAGATACCTGCTTGCGGTTCTGAGAAGCCCATTTAGACGCGCTGTCAGTGGCTGCACGAAGAGCTAAACGGAACTGGTTCAAACTGGCTGAGGGGTTGGCTAAAGCATCATCACGGAGTCCGTGAATTTGTTGGCGCAATTTCAGCGCTCGTGCTTGTCCAGTTGAACCCATACTTTCAAGGCGTCTTGTCAGATTGCTGTAAAACTGAGTATTAGCAAGTGAACGGATTGAATTAGCGGCTGTTAAATCTGAGCCTCTGCCTTGTGGCTTTCCGGCTGGTGGATTTGAGCGGCCTTTTCCTTTAGCCCCGTAAGCGTCCTGATACATATCCTTAATGCGCTTTGCAGAAGCCTTTGCAGCATTCTCTACAGACTTCACCGATGATTTACCAGCATCATCAAAATTCATGCTCTTTGAGAATGCACGGTTAATTTGTTTGGATGCGTTATTTGCTGAAGAAATTACCCTTCCAAAGTCACCCTTTGGTGTGAATGCACGGTTAAGGTTCTTCTCAATTCGTTCAGCTACTTTTAATGTTCTGCTTTCGAGCTTTTGAAGGTTCTTTGAAACGTTTTCGTTAAAGCCTAGCTGGATGATGAACTCATCTACGGTATAGTTAGCCATTCATAGTTTTCACCTCGTATTCATTCCAGATTAAGTCAACCAGCGCATCATGTGCTTTCAGTACCATTTCATAGATTAGTGCTGCACCCATCAGTGATAACCCTTGACCGCTGAAGAATGTAGCAATAGTGATTTGATTAATCTCTGGAAGAGTTTTCAAAACTGTTAGACACAATTCCGGTTCACTCACTGAGTTAAAGATTGCGTCAGTCAAATCAGGGTGAGGTATAGGATTATTTAGCATATTCAAAAATCGGTTTTTCATTTAACTGCCTCAATGTGTTTTACGTAAGACTTCAGAATCATATTTTCCAGAGTCTTTCTGATGGTTGCTCCAGCATTAACCGCTTTCAGTTTCACCAGTTGATTATCTGTCTTTTTAATTCGGACTGCTTTTGTCTTGCTCATTTAAATGACTCCTTTGATAATCAGAGTGATGACTTGTGGAATACTTACTTCAAAGTGTTCAGCCAGTGCTTTTAATTGCTGGTAAGCTGGTTCACCGATATGTGTTAAAGTGTGGTTCATTTTATGCTGCCTTTTGAATGTGTAAATCAAGGATGTCTTCTAATTCCCTGTCAGAATCTAATTCATCGTTTTCATAGTCACTGTTAAACATTACCTGAATTTCGCCTTTATCATGGCAATGTTCAATCATTATGATTGCTAACTGTAATGCCTGAATAATATCATTACACCAGCTTTTACTAAAGCCTGTTTCATCCTCTACAGCGGCTGCTGTAATAACGCCTAATCGCTTCATTAAATTAAAGCAGAAAAATGGGGATAGTTTATCTGGACAACTATTAACGCAACCTGTGAATACATCCTCAACTTTTGAAGGAAGGTTACTTACTGAGTCTTTATCAATAAAATATTGCTGAAGTGTATTCTCCATAGCCTTACGGGGTGTTCCTCTTCTGCGGTAAGGTTTATTACTTGCGGGTAAGGGTTTATTGAAGCTGGTGTAACCTAATTCGATGAGGGTGTTTTTAAGAGATTCGCGGTATTCGGGGGTATCTATTAAATCGTGGTCATCTGAGAAGAAGCCTTTACCTGTGATTGGCTTTCCAGCCGGAGTCTTGACTCCATTGAATACTTTAGCTTTGTACATTACATAGTGGATACCTCAATTCGTTATCTAATAAACCATACTAACCTAAATTTAACATTTTGTCAACATTATTAACAATTTGTGACAGGCGCTTTTAGATTTTATTGAATGAAAAAAACCTTATAAATCAATGACATTGAAGTCCGGTATATATAACTGGAAGATACTATTCAGGCGCTTGGAAAAGGTTACTTTTCAGAGGCTGCGTATGCAGGGCTGGTATAGGGTGTTTGCGGTAGGTTCTCCCGCCCAAAGGGGGAACCGTTGAACCGCGTTAAAAGGGGATTGTACAGATTGATTGAAAAGGAATTTTTAAGAGGGCTAACGCCCTGAATCACCATGATTTATTTACATCAACCGATTGTAATTGATTGTTTTTTATGCTACCCTAAAAACCTCTTAACAGATTCTTTTTGTTCTTTGTTTTTCATCTTCTTGTCTCTGAGTATCTTTTAAGAGTTCTTTAAAGAAGCCCTTCTAACCTCACCTTGCTTCGCTCATCGGTGATTCTGGTTCCACCTTGTAGCTTTGACAGTAAACCATATCGGGATCCGTGAAAGAGGCTTGAAGCTGGTGGATAGATTTTCGGGATTTTTATTTTTCTAAAAAATTTCCAGACCTGTTTTTTATTTCAGCTTCACCGGAAACTTCCAGCATATCTAAGGCACCTTTTAAGATTTTTTATAGTCTGAATACCTCTGCTTAGTAGCGCCCTTTTCAAAGATTCCATACCAATGGCAAAAAATGAACATATCTGAGCCTGTAGAGCGTTCTAAGCGATTATTTAATGATGGTAACCCTAACCAATAGGTTAATAATAAAGACTGCTTAGAATGCGTTACAGGGATCCTGATAAACGCCAGACATAAAAAAGCCCCGCTAAGATGCAGGGCGCTAACTATTTAAGCTGCTGTTTTCCATTCTTTCTTGATTCTGAACACTGTAGCTCTACCGCATTCACATAGCGTTGCTATCTCATCAGGTGAATAAGTTCCCGCTTCAAGGTACTTTACAACCTTACGGTGAAGTGACTGATTAGCTTGCTTGCCTTTGTATTTACCAGCCTCTTTAGCAACCGCTATCCCTTCATCGCGTCTGGCTGCAATGATACCCCTTTCAAATTCTGCTACAGCCCCCATCATGGTCAGAATCAATCGTGAAGCTGGTGTATTGTCAAAGCTCATTGAGTTGTCCAGAAACTTAACAATCACACCCTTACCAATCAGTGAATCAACCACTTCAAGCAAATCTTTCGTGTTCCTTGCAAGACGGTCAATGCTTTTGCAAATGAGCGTGTCACCAGACTGGATGAATTCAAACAGCTTCTGAAGCTCTGGACGGTTCAAATCTTTACCGGAAACTTTCTCAACCTTAACCACATCACATATAGGCTCAAGAGCAGTTAACTGACGGTCTAAGTTTTGCTCTTTGGTTGACACCCTTGCATAACCATAAATCATGATGTGATTCCTGAGTCTCGTTTAATTGGCTTTAATGATACAGTCTCATAAGGATGGTATCAACATCTAAATGATACTTTAAGCTAACCTTTCAATCTGTCTCTGTGGGGTAGGCTCAAATGATACTCAAACAGGTTATATAAATACTGATTCTTATCTCTTTTTAGAACTAAAACAGTTAATAGGCTAGACCTATTGAAATCACTGGTGTTGATAGGGATTTTAACACTATTGGAAGAGACTGTTTTTTACTGTTAATTTAGCCATCTAAACGGCTACTCTTCAGCGTTAGCAAGTTATTGGAGGGGTCACTATGGAAATTTCAGAAATCAAAAAGGAAATCTGGCTAACCATAGCGACCTTAAAAGAGTTAAACAGGGATCCCGAAGTAACCGCAAAGTGCATTAGTAAGAACAGCAGGAGCGGCTGCACCAGCGACCTTTAACGCCCCCGTAAAAGCCTTACCTGTCATCTTACCAATCCATGAGCCGAAACCTTTTTCAACTTCTTCTTTTGAGGCTGGTTTCGGGGACTGCTCAACAAGCTGTTTCAATTCAGCAACATCATTATCATCGAGACCGTGACTCTTTAGCTCACGCTCAAGAGATGCAATGTCACCAACTGAAATAGAGTTCTGTTGACTGATGTTACCGGTATTGCCTGCCCCGATAGCTCCGGCGTTATTCACTGAGCCATGAAAGATATTCGTATTATTAACCGTCATTGGTGCAACCTCTTTTTCTTCTCTAGTAAATATTAATCCTTCTCCGAGTATTCCCTTTTTCTCTAACTCAAGCGACCAATCAAGAATTCTATTTCGAACTGCTGCTATAACATTATGAACCTTCCCAACACTGAAGAACCAATGAATTTCCAATCTATCTTTTCGCTCTTTATAAAACTGATTCATCAACATTGGGGTGAATGGGAGATTAAGCATGGGCTGTTCCTTAAGAGCAACACGTGTTAAGGATGCAATGGATTCAGTTAAAGTATAGGTAGTGAAGAAGTCGATTATTTTTTGGTCGGAAGTATCTAAGTCACAAGGAATCCATCCATTTATGGGGTTCCATGCCCGTAATTGCCCTTTCCCAGACCTATAGTCAGGTGCAGAGGCAATATTAGGGTAACCATTAAGCTCTAATTCTATCCATTCAAAAAGGTCTTTAAGTTCTAACTTAAACGCAATCATCTTTGCTTTCATTAGAACAGCAACGATGTCTGAATTTGGGTCACTGGCAAGAGCCTGAAGTTCAATCACTGGAGAACGCACCAAATTATACTCCTTAAAAATCAATGCAATACAGTCACCTCTGTAAATTGAAGTATCTGTACAAATCATTCATTAAAATGTTAGGGGCGTTAGCTCCCTCTATAACAAGACTACCCTTTAACGCTTTTGCTGTCATAACTCCAATCCAATCTCCATAAAATTCTCTCACCTCACTTTTGTTTTTAGGAAGTGGCGAATCACTAATAACCCTTGCTAAATCACTAATATTATCATCACCTAAGCCATAGTTTTTAAGCGCCAGACTGAGAGACTCAAAGTCATTAATCAAGGTTGTATTATTTTGAAAAATGCCACCATGATTACCTGCCCCTATCGCTCCTGAATTATGAACTAAACCATAGAAATTATTTGTGTTATAAGTTGTTGAAGGTGCAACTTCCTTTTCTTTTGCACTAAACACCACACCTTCACCCAATATTCCCTTTGCTTCTAAATCCAAAGCCCATGTTAATATTTTATTCCTTACAGTAGTTACTATACATTCCAACTTTGAAGCATTAATAAACCAACAAACTTCCGATGGAGCACTATTTGAAGGGAAAAGCATTTTTATTTTTTCGGCTGGCATTCCAAGCCGCAGGTTATCATCTGCTTCACGAAGATTTCTCAATGCTGAAATTGAGTCACTTAACCCATACTCTTGAATCATTGTTATAATTTCTGGTTCAATATTACGATATTGGACATTTATCCATCCATAATAGGGATTCCATCCTCTGACTACACCTTGACCTATACGATAATCAGGTAGGGCAACCCCATCAGGATAGCCATCAAGCTCATAATCAAACCATTCGGCCAATTCGGGCAAGTTTAACTTCACTGCAATCATTTTGGCTTTTATTAAAACCCCAACAATGTCATTACTGACGTCAGAAGCCAAACCCTGCAACTCATGAACTGGCGAAGTTTTCATTGATTAACCTTGTTGACATTTTTAAAGTAATTTTACTAAACATTCAGAATGATGTAAGCAAACTTTTCATAGCGGCTGATTAGGTTGCGCTTCAATCTCTTTCACCCACTCTGGAGCCTCTTCTAAGACTAAGTGTCGCGGTTTGGTAGTGAACCCTTCAAAGTCGAATTCATCACCATCAATCAGCGGTAAAACCTCCAGCCACTGAGCACCATCAACCACCCTATCAAGTGGGAAATTAAGCAGCTTCAAGCCGTTGTGTAAGAAGACATCACACTTCTTTCCAGCCGTGTTAAGCCGGATTTCTTTCACTATCCGTTTGATGATAATTTGAGCCTCTATCCGGTCTTTCTTCACGGTTAAATCAAGATGGCTTATTGTTTCAAGCTGGCTTGATTGCTCTCGCTGGTGAACCTCTGAGACAGCCTTTTCAGCGTCCTTAATCTGGCTATTAAGGGCTTTCAAATCCTTAGCCATAGATTCGGTATCATCTGCCAGCATAGCCAGCTTAATAAGCCTCTCACGCTGTTTCTGAAGCTGTTCTAATTCACTTTGAAGAGTACCAATAGCAGAGCCGTTATCACGATTTAGGGCAAGACGGTTAGTATTGTAAAGCAGCCCCTGAACCAATGCGCGGTCAGTCTGCAATCTGCTGAACCCAACACTGTTACACCGCCCTTCACTCTTCATCGAGCATTTATAAATACCAGACCTCTTAGCAGAGACACCCGCTACAACGACAATAAAGCCACACTCAGAGCACCTGAGAACCCCTTTGAAGAGATTTGTTAGCAGAGGTAGGTCAGATGAGGGTTTGCGCCCTGAGCCCTGTTTAAGCTGCTGTACAGCGTAGAATTGCTCATCGGTGATTATTGAGGGGTAATAGTTAGGAATCTCAGACACACCCTTTACAGCCATTGATTTAGAAGGGACTTTGAAACCAATCACTGAACGGTTTGAAAGTAACTCTGTGACCGACGATTGAGACCAGCCACCTGTAACGGATTTGAACTGGTTCAGGGTTGAAAAACCTTCATCATTCATTTGTTTGGCTATCTTGATGTGAGACAAGCCCTCTAACCGTAGCTGAAAGACACGTTGAACAGCTTTCACATTCTCAGGGATGAATTCAAAGTGTGAACGGTCATCAGAGACCTTTAACCATGCTGCACAACGCTTTGACATTATTTCACCGTTTGCAGCCCTTTCCCTTTTAGCAGCCCACATAGAGCGCAAGCGGGTAGATTTCATCGCTGATTCTTCATGTGCTCTTTCCATCACCAGCATCGCTTTAATCATGGACAGTGAATCTTTCAGACTTTCTTTCGTGTACCACTCGTTATCGACAAGTGTCACCACTTCAACGCCAGACCTGAGAATCTTTCTAAGCTGTTCTCCGGCTGTGTCGATGTCCTGTCGTGAAACTCTATCCAGAGACTCTACGAGTAGCACTGAACCGGCTTCAATGTAGCCAGATTCCACAGCGGCTAGAAATTCACCAAAAGCCCCTGACTTAGCATTAGCACCAGAGAAGCCGCTGATACCCAAATCCTGAAAGCGTAATGATTCGTCTAAATAGTAATCAGGATTCCTTTTTAACCAATCGTTGATGTACTTGCTTTGACGCTTAGTAGAATCACCAACTGATTGAATCTTTGTAGAAAATCGTATGTATGAGATTGCTTTTGGCATAGGGTTTATGATGAGCTATGAAGAGATTGAAGAAGTGTATCATAAGAAAGGTGTAATCCTCGACAGCCGCCCGGTCCACAGCGCCGCGGCCACCAGTCCGGCGATGATCGACGCGCAACAAAAGAAACCGAAGGTGCCGGTGCATGCAGTGATGACCGCCCGGCAGCCAATGGTGCGCTTTATTGGCGGCGACGATATGGTCCATAATCGGGAACTGTTTCGCGTCTGGCTGCAGACGCTGCCGAAATGGCATCAGTCGGGAACGCCGTGGCTGTTCCTCCATACCCCCGACATTGCTTACGCGCCGGCGCTGGTGGATACCCTGTGGGGCGATCTGCGCGCTGCCCTGCCGGCGCTAGGAAATGCGCCGTCGATTCCGCAGCAATCTTCTCTTTTCTGATATCCTGCTATC
>ERZ772969.2581-NODE-2581-length-11153-cov-3.816363_pt1 | contig 11153 bp, 10 predicted proteins | sample MGYA00511676_ERZ772969 | MGnify/ENA primary metagenome ERZ772969 (study PRJEB29015, sample SAMEA2737651) | human gut metagenome | biome: human gut; feature: human-associated habitat; material: faeces | place: China | collected 2012 ...
GGGGGCTTGTCATAAAAAATGCGAATATGGCTTCAAGCAGGACAAAGAAAACATTTAGTCAGAGTGATGGATATCAGAAAAACGGCAGGAAACCTAAGGAAAAAGGAATAGAATATTCATATAAATTACTGCTTTCATGGCTTGTAGACAGCCCTGAGCTTTTTGGGAAAGTAAGCGATATCGTTGGCAGAGAAGATTTTGAGGAAGAACCGTATAAAAAGGCGGCAGAACTTTTATATGAACAGTTTGAAAAGGGTGAGGTTATTCCGGCAAGGATAGTAAATCATTTTGAGGAAGCAGACGAGCAGAAAGAGATAGCGGATATTTTTCAGACAACATTTAAGGTCAATATGAACAGCGATGAGAAAGAGAGAGCACTCAATGAGCTGGTGTTTAAGATAAAAGAATACAGTATTGATAAAAAATTAAAAAATCTGACAGATATAACAAAACTTCAGTCGCTAATGATTGAAAAAAATAAAATTCAGAACAGAGATAAAATGCATATTTCTCTAAAAGATGGTTAGAGTATAAACGAAGTCATTTATACGGTAGATGATGAAGTTTGTTACATAAAAGAAAGGATGGAACAATATGGCAACAGAGAAGAAACCGGCTAGAAGCACAGGGAAAAAATCTGCAGCTAAGAAAGCAGAAGAAAAGAATATCGAAGAAGAAAAGAAGAAATTTCAACAGAAGCTTATTGCTTTGAAAGAGCTTGCAAAGAGCAAGAAAAATGTGCTGGAGCTTGGAGAAATCAACAATTTCCTGGCTGATGTTCAGCTTGATGAAGAAAAGACGGAAAAGGTTATTGATTTGCTTGAGGCAAGCGGTGTTGATGTACTGAGAATTTCAGATGACAAGGACGATGCCGACGATGATGCACTTATCCTTGAACTTGAGGAGAGCGGCGAAGTGCCTGACGAGGACGAGATTGAAAATATCGACCTCTCGGTGCCTGACGGAGTAAGTATTGACGATCCTGTTCGTATGTATCTTAAAGAGATAGGAAAAGTTCCGCTTCTTTCTGCTGATGAGGAAGTAGAGCTTGCAAAGCGTATGGAAAATGGTGACATAGAGGCAAAGAAAAAACTTGCAGAAGCAAACTTAAGACTTGTAGTAAGTATCGCAAAGCGTTATGTCGGCAGAGGAATGTTGTTCCTTGACCTTATTCAGGAGGGTAACTTAGGTCTTATAAAGGCAGTTGAAAAATTTGATTATAAAAAAGGATATAAGTTCAGCACATATGCTACATGGTGGATTCGCCAGGCCATAACAAGAGCCATTGCAGACCAGGCGAGAACAATCCGTATTCCGGTTCACATGGTTGAGACGATAAACAAATATGTGAGAGTGCAAAGACAGCTTCTTCAGGAACTTGGCAGAGAGCCACAGCCTGAGGAGATAGCGAAACATATGAATATGCCTGTTGACAGGGTAAGGGAAATTCAGAAAATATCGCTTGAACCGGTTTCACTTGAAACTCCTATCGGTGAGGAGGAGGATAGCCATCTTGGTGACTTTATCCAGGATGACAATGTACCTGTACCGGCAGAAGCCGCAGCGTTTACACTACTTAGAGAACAGCTTGATGAGGTGCTTGGGACTCTTACGGAGAGAGAACAGAAAGTTCTTAAACTTCGTTTTGGTCTTGAGGACGGCAGAGCGAGAACACTTGAGGAAGTAGGAAAAGAGTTCAAGGTAACAAGAGAGCGTATCCGTCAGATTGAAGCAAAAGCACTTAGAAAATTAAGACATCCTAGCCGCAGCCGTAAATTAAAGGATTATCTTGAGTAAGACAAAACTTTCTAAAAGGCTTGAAACGGTCGCATCATGTGTAAGCACAGGAGGAACTGTTGCGGATATAGGATGTGACCACGGTTTTACTTCCATTTATCTTATTGAAAATAAAATGGCAAGATGCGGGATTGCCATGGATATAAATAAAGGTCCGTTAGAAAAGGCAAAAAGCCATATAAGACAAGCGGGACTTACGGATAAGATAGAGACGAGACTTTCAAACGGTCTTGATAAACTTGAAATCGGCGAAGCTGATACCATACTTATAAGCGGTATGGGAGGTGCTTTGATAAGAGATATTCTTATGAAAGAGAAAGACAAGACGATTAGTGCAGGTGAACTTGTTTTATCACCGCAGTCAGAAATATATCTTGTCAGAAGATGTCTTCATGAACTCGGTTTTTTCATAGATATGGAAAAGATGGTTTTTGACATGGGAAAATACTATGTTGTAATAAGGGCCGTAAGAAAAGACATGATGGAATGTTTAGGACAGCATAATAAAGAAGTTGCGGAAATAAATCATTCCGGAAGTATAATAAATATTGATGAGACATACGATGAAGCTGATTATGTATATGGGAAATACCTGATAGCTGCAAAGAATGATGTCTTTGCTGAATTTCTGGCTAAGGAAAAAGAACGCATGGAAAAAGTGATGGCTTCACTAAAAAAAAGCGGTATGTCCGATGAAGAAATAAGTAAACAAAAGATAATTGCTGAATATGATTTATTGTTAAAGACAATATGCAGGATGCAGTAAATAAAATTTTGTGAGCGGAAAGGGATAGTGTGGATATGGTTAAAGTGACAGTTTCCGGCGTAACAAAGGAATATGAGACCGGGATTACATATGGAGAAGTTTCAAAAGATTTTAAAGATAATTGCAAATATGACATAATTTTGGCAAAACAGGGTGCAAAGCTTATCGAGTTAAATAAAAAGATAAAAACTGATTGTGAGATAGAATTTTTAGATATTTCGGACCCAAACGGTCACAAAACATATGTCAGAGGTGTAAATCTGCTGTTGCTGGATGCTTTTTACGAAGTGTGTAAGGATATGCCGCTCAAAAATGTATTTATAAAATATATGATAGGTGACAGTTGCTACTGTGAAGCAGAGGGCATTGAAATAACGGATGAACTTTTAAAAAAAGTCGAGGAAAAGATGCACGAGCTTGTTAAAAAGGATATATCTTTTGAAAAGCGTGTAGTAAGCACTCAGGAAGCATCGGATATTTTTGAAAAACACAAGATGTATGATAAAAAGAAACTGTTTGAGTATAGGAGAGTGTCAACGGCAAATATCTATTCACTTGACGGTTTTGAGGATTATTATTACGGCTATATGCCATCAGGCAGCGGATTACTTAAATATTTCACGATAGAAAAGTATGATAATGGTTTTATGGTGAATATGCCAAACCAGAAAACTCCTACGGAAGTGAAAAATCATGTTCCGAGTCCGAAGCTGTTTAAGACACTTCAGGAAGCCGGAAACTGGGGAAAAATGGTTAATGTAAGAACTGTAGGAGCGTTAAATGAAATTGTTGCAAATGGAGGGGCATCAAACCTTATTCTTGTGCAGGAGGCATTACAGGAAAAGAAAATAGCACAGATAGCGGAAAAGATAGCCGGGGATGCGAGTAAAAAGTTTGTGATGATAGCCGGACCGTCATCATCAGGAAAAACATCATTTTCGCACAGATTATCCATTCAGCTTAGGACATTTGGCATAACACCGCATCCTATCTCGCTCGACAATTATTTCAAAAATAGGGAAGATACGCCGATAGATGAAAACGGAAACTATGATTTTGAGTGTCTTGAAGCTATAGATGTGGAGCAGTTCAACAAGGATATGACTGCACTTTTAGCCGGAGAGACCGTTCAGATGCCGGTGTTTAACTTTCTTACGGGACATAGGGAATACAAAGGTGATTTTCTAAAACTTGGAAAGGATGATATACTTGTGCTTGAGGGTATTCACGGCTTAAATGACAAACTTTCATATTCACTCCCGAAAGAAAGTAAGTTTAAGATATATATAAGTGCACTTACCCAGTTAAATATTGATGAGCACAATAGAATATCGACAACTGACGGCAGACTTATAAGACGAATGGTAAGAGATGCGAGAACGAGAGGTTCATCGGCAGCAAAAACCATCTCAATGTGGCCGTCGGTAAGGAGGGGGGAGGACAAATATATATTCCCGTTCCAGGAGGAAGCAGATGTGATGTTCAATTCGGCACTCATATATGAGCTTGCGGTATTAAAACCATATGCCGAAGCGATACTCTTTGGAATACCAAAGGATGCACCGGAGTATATAGAAGCAAAAAGGCTGCTTAAATTCCTTGATTATTTCCTTACGATAAACAGTGAGGGAATACCTAAAAATTCGCTTATGCGTGAGTTTGTGGGTGGAAGTGTTTTTAATGTTTAGATAAATGACAGAAAGGAAACGACATAATATGGCAAAGATAATTGATGGTAAGAAGATTTCACAGGAGATTAAGGATGAACTCAAGGAGAGAGTGGCTGCTCTTAAGGAAAAGGGTGTTGAGGTTACTCTTGCGGTTATTCAGGTTGGTAATAACCCGGCTTCAACTGTTTATGTTGGCAATAAGAAAAAGGCTTGTGCTTATGTTGGCATAAGATCACTTGCGTATGAACTTCCGGAGGAGACTACGGAAGCAGAGCTTCTTGAACTTGTAGAGAAGTTAAATAAAGATGACTCAGTTAATGGAATTTTGGTTCAGCTTCCACTTCCTAATCATATTGATGAGGATAAGGTTATTAAGACTATCGCACCTGAAAAAGATGTTGACGGTTTCCATCCTGAGAGTGTCGGAAGACTTAGCATAGGACAGAAAGGTTTTGTTTCATGTACACCGGCAGGTATCATTCAGCTTTTGAAGCGTTCTGATATAGAGATTGACGGTAAAGAGTGCGTTATCATAGGAAGAAGCAATATCGTAGGGAAACCTATGTCTATGCTTTTGCTTAGGGAAAACGGAACTGTTACCATCTGCCATTCACATACAAAGGATTTAAAAGAAGTTACAAAACGTGCGGATATACTTATCGTTGCGATAGGTAAGACAAAATTTGTAACTGCCGATTATATCAAAGAGGGGGCTGTTGTTATTGATGTCGGAATGGACAGAGATGAGAACGGGAAACTCTGTGGAGATGTTGATTATGCAGATGTAGAGCCAAAGGCCGGTGCGATAACACCTGTTCCGGGCGGAGTAGGTCCTATGACTATCGCAATGCTTATGCATAACTGTGTAAGCTCAGTTGAAGAATAATTATAGAAAAGAGGAATACAGTGAATATATTTTTTGTATCATTGGGATGTGATAAGAACCTTGTGGATAGTGAGATGATGATTACATCTCTTAGAAAAAACGGTTTTGTCCTTACGGATGATATTGAGGATGCGGATGTTATTGTTGTAAATACCTGTTGTTTTATAGGTGATGCAAAAGAGGAGAGCATCAACACGCTTATCGAGATGGGTGGTTACAAGGAGGGAAGATGCAAACTTCTGGTTGCAGCGGGCTGCCTTGCACAGAGGTACCACAATGAGATTAAGGAGGATATTCCTGAAGTTGACCTTATTGTCGGAACGATGGGATATGAGGATTTATCAGAAAAGATAAATGAAGCTTTAGGCGGCAAAGGAGTTTTAGAGTCTTTAAAGGACATTGATTATCTTCCGACACCGCTTACCGACAGAGACAGTATGTCAGGCGGTTACTATGCGTACTTAAAGATTGCTGAGGGATGTGACAAGTGCTGTACCTACTGCGTTATTCCAAAAGTCAGAGGTCATTACAGAAGTGTTCCAATGGATAATCTTATCGCACAGGCAAAACATCTTGTTGCAAACGGAGCAAAGGAACTTATCCTTGTCGCACAGGAGACTACCCTTTACGGTAAGGATATTTATGGCGAAAAGAGTCTGCCAAAGCTTTTAGAGGAACTTTCTAAGATTGATGAGCTTAAATGGATAAGGATATTATATTGTTATCCTGAGGAGATTACGGATGAGCTTATATCTGCGATAAAAAATCTTCCGAAAGTCTGCCATTATCTTGATATGCCTATCCAGCACGGTTCAGATGATGTGCTTAGGAGAATGGGAAGATGGACGAACAGGGAGCAGATAGAAAAAACTGTTGCAAAACTCAGAGAGGAAATCCCTGACATTGCACTTAGGACAACTCTTATAACGGGATTTCCGGGTGAAACGGAAGATGATTTTGAGCAGGTAAAAGAGTTTGTAAAGAAAATGGAGTTTGACAGGCTCGGCGTATTTACTTATTCAAGAGAAGAAGACACACCTGCGGCTGAGATGGACGGTCAGATAGACGAGGAAGTCAAAGAAGCAAGGCGTGACGAGATAATGCAGATACAGCAGGATATTGCTTTTGACAAGAGTAATTCAAGAGTGGGAGAAATATACGAGGTAATGATAGAGGGAAGACTTCCAGACGAAGGAGTATATATTGCGAGAACATATATGGATGCTCCGGATGTTGACGGATATGTTTTCATTCAGTCAGATTACAATCTTGATTCAGGCGATTTTGTTAAGGTCGAGGTAACAAGATCAGATGAGTATGACCTTATAGCCGAAATAATAGAATGAGAGGATCACAGTATGAATCTACCAAATAAAATAACAATGTTGAGAGTTATAATGATACCGTTCTTTGCATTTTTTATGCTTACGGATGTTGTCGGAAATTCTAAGTATATTGCCGTTGCAATCTTTATCATAGCATCACTTACGGATACGCTTGACGGATTTATCGCAAGGAAATACAATCTTGTGTCAAACTTCGGAAAGTTTATGGACCCGCTTGCAGATAAACTGCTTGTCAGCACGGCACTCATATGTTTTGTATCTATACCTGATAATCCTATGCCGGTATGGGGAGTTATTGTTATCATAAGCAGAGAGTTTATCATAAGTGGTTTCAGACTTGTTGCCGCAAATGAGGGCATTGTGCTCGCTGCAAGCTGGTGGGGCAAGATTAAGACCACTGTCCAGATGGTGATGTCAGTGCTCCTTATTGTGAATTTTGACGGTGAAGTGATAGATATTATCGAAAATATATTTATCTATGCGGCTATCGCTCTGACGGTAATATCACTTGTGGATTATCTCATTAAGAACTGGAAAGTTCTTGACGACGGAAAAATGTGATACAGAAAGGCTGACAAAAGATGGATAAAGTAATAGTTGTCGGAGGAGGAGCAGCAGGAATTATGGCTGCTATATCTGCCGCAGAGTCGGGAGATAGTGTGCTTCTTATCGAAAAGAACGAAAAACTTGGAAAAAAAGTTTATATCACCGGCAAGGGAAGATGTAATATAACAAATGACAGCGATGTTGAAAATCTGCTGAAAAATGTAAGGTCAAATCCAAAGTTTTTATACAGTGCTTTTTATACATTTGACAGTTACCGCATGATGGACTTTTTAGAAAGCGAAGGACTTAAGATAAAGACTGAACGCGGAAACAGGGTTTTTCCAGAGTCTGATAAGTCATCTGATGTGATAAGGACACTGAAAAAAGCACTTGAAAAAAGAAAAGTAAAGATACTTTTAAATACAAAGGTAAATAAAATAGATATTAAAGACGGTATATGCAAAGGTGTAGAAGTACAGTCGGGCAGCATGAGTGAAAATTATACGGCTGATAAAGTTATAGTTGCGACAGGCGGCTGTTCTTACCAGTCAACAGGCTCGACCGGGGACGGCTATAAATTTGCAAAAGATGCAGACATAAAGGTGACAAAATGTTATCCGTCACTTGTGCCGTTTAATATTGACTCTGATATACCAAAGAGATTGCAAGGGCTTTCACTTAGAAATGTGAAAATGACGCTTACCGATAAAGGCAGGGCTGTATATGAGGAACTTGGCGAGATGCTGTTTACGCATTTTGGCGTGAGCGGACCACTTGTACTTAGTGCGAGTACACTTGTTGCAGGTAAGGATATGTCTGATGTAAAGATAAGTATAGACTTAAAACCTGCTTTGTCAAATGAACAGCTTGATGAGAGGATACTCAGAGATTTTTCCGAAAATAAAAACAGTTATTTTAAGAACAGTCTGTCAAGGCTTCTGCCGTCAAAACTGATTCCGGTGATAGTGGAACTTTCAGGTATTGATGAGCAGAAACAGGTAAATAACATAACAAGAGAAGAAAGACATAAGCTAGTCAGTCTTTTAAAAGGAGTGACGTTTAAAATAGACAGTCTGCGTGGATTTAATGAAGCCATAATAACAAAAGGCGGTGTGTCGGTTAAGGAGATAAATCCGGGGACTATGGAATCAAAGAAAGTTAAGGGGCTTTTCTTTGCCGGAGAGGTTCTTGATCTCGATGCGGTTACGGGAGGATACAATCTTCAGATAGCATGGTCAACAGGGTATCTTGCAGGAATGAACTGAAATTCTTCGTTCAGAAGATTTCGAGAGCACATAACAGGACAACGGAGGGAAATATGTATAATATAGCAATAGACGGACCGGCAGGAGCCGGAAAAAGTACGATAGCAAAAAAGGCGGCAAAAAAACTTGATTTTATATATGTTGACACGGGAGCTATGTATAGGGCAATAGCACTTTATTTTATAAGAGCCGGTGTGAAAGCCGAGGATGAAAAGACAATAAGTGAAAAATGTGTGGATATTGATGTTTCGATAGATTATGTTGACGGTGCACAGCAGGTTATCTTAAACGGAGAAAATGTAAATGACTTTATCAGAACAGAACAGGTCAGCATGATGACTTCAAATATATCAAAATATCCTGCTGTAAGAGAAAAACTCTTAAATCTCCAGAGACAGCTTGCTGCACAGAAAAATGTCATAATGGACGGCAGGGACATAGGAACATGTGTACTGCCTGATGCAAAGACAAAGATATTCCTTACGGCGAGTGCGAAAGAGAGAGCGAGAAGAAGATATAAAGAGCAGGTTGAAAGAGGAATAGAGTGTGACATCGACCAGATAGAGAAAGATATAATAGCAAGGGACGAGCAGGATATGAACAGGAAGACAGCACCTTTAAAGCAGGCTGAGGATGCCGTGCTTATCGACTCGTCTGATATGAGCATTGAGCAGGTGGTTGATGCGATAATTGAAACTTTTGAAGCTACAGCTCATTCGCAAGCTTGACATTTGCTGTCAAGCTATGCGCCAATGACTGAATTTTATGGGATTACAGCCCCATGCATCGAAGATGCATTTATAATGGGCTGTAATCGTTACTGGTCGCACTGTAGGTGTGAACAGTAAACTTTTGAAGCTACAAAATAAAATCATCGGAGAATGTGCTTTCAGGTTATGTTAAGAAAAGCCATTGTCACGGATAAAAGGGAGCGATATGAGAGAAGTTACAACTGCAAAGAGTGCAGGATTTTGTTTCGGAGTCAGGCGTGCCGTTGACATGGTATATGCTGAGGCTAAGAAAGATAACAGGGTATTTACACTCGGACCTATCATTCACAATGAGCAGGTAGTAAAAGATTTAGAAAAAAAAGGTGTAAAAGTCATAGATTCTGTTAATGATATAAGTGAAAAAGAAAATACAACTATAATAATACGTTCACACGGAGTGCCGCAGAATGTCATAAATGCACTTAAAGAAAAAAAAGTAAATATCGTTGATGCGACCTGTCCTTTTGTGTCAAAGATACACAAAATAGTAAAGCAGGCATCTGAGGATGGGAAAACGGTTGTGATTGTCGGAAGTGATAATCATCCTGAAGTAGAGGGGATAAAAGGCTGGTGCGTCAGTAAACCGATAGTTATAGAAAGTGCTTCGGAGGCTGAAAAACTAGACAATTTCGGCGGCAAAAAATTGTGTATTGTGTCACAAACGACATTTAATTACAAGAAATTCAAAGATATAGTTGATATTTTATCCAAAAAGAGTTATGATATAGATGTTATGAATACAATTTGCAACGCTACCGAAGAGCGTCAGACAGAAGCGGGTACTATTGCGAGGCAATCCGACGCGATGTTAGTAATAGGTGGAAAACATAGTTCAAACACCCAGAAACTTTATGAAATTTGTAGAAAAGAGTGTGAGAACACATATTTTATACAGACACTTGATGACCTGGATTTGAAGCAATTTCAATCTTTTCGTAGCGTGGGTATTACTGCCGGGGCTTCAACCCCAAATAATATTATTAAGGAGGTTCAATCATATGTCAGAAATGAATAATGAATTTGAACAGTTATTGGAAGAATCATTAGTAACAATCCACAATGGAGAGATTGTAGAAGGGACAGTTATCAGCGTTAAGGAAGACGAGATCATCTTAAATATCGGTTATAAGGCTGACGGTATCATTACAAGAAATGAATACAGCAATCAGTCAGGCATCGACCTTAGAGAAGTTGTTAAAGAGGGCGACAAGATGAAAGCTAAAGTTCTTAAAGTAAACGACGGTGAGGGACAGGTTCTTCTCACATACAAGCGTTTAGCTATGGAGCAGAGTAATGAGCACATCAGAGAAGCTTTCGAGAACCACACTGTATTAAAGGCAACTGTAACAGATGTATTAACAGGTGGATTAAGTGTTGTTGTTGAAGAGACAAAGGTATTTATCCCTGCAAGTCTTGTATCAGACACATATGAGAAAGATCTTTCAAAGTATGCAGGACAGGAAATAGAGTTTGTTATCAGTGAGTTCAATCCTAAGAAGAGAAGAATCATCGGTGACAGAAAGCAGCTTTTAGTTGCAGAAAAGAAGAAACTTCAGGAAGAATTATTCGCAAGAATCCATGTTGGAGACGTTGTAGAAGGAACAGTTAAGAATCTTACAGACTTTGGTGCATTTATTGATTTAGGCGGAGCAGACGGACTTCTCCATATCTCAGAAATGTCATGGGGTCGTGTTGAGAATCCTAGAAAAGTATTTAATGTCGGAGACAAGACAAAAGTTCTTATCAAAGACATCAAGGATGATAAGATTGCACTCAGCCTTAAGTTTGAGGATCAGAACCCTTGGTTAAACGCTGCTGATAAGTACAGCGTAGGTTCTGTTGTGAAAGGCAAAGTTGCAAGAATGGCCGATTTCGGTGCTTTTGTTGAACTTGAGCCGGGAGTTGATGCATTACTCCATGTTTCACAGATTTCAAGAGAGCATGTAGATAAGCCTTCAGATGTATTAAAGGTTGGTCAGGAAGTAGAAGCAAAGGTTGTTGACTTTAATTCAGAAGACCATAAGATCAGCTTAAGTATAAAAGCTCTTTTAAATGACAATGATCAGGAAGAAGAGGAAGTAACTGAGTAATCAGAACACAGGATGTT
>ERZ772969.2588-NODE-2588-length-11133-cov-18.082596_pt1 | contig 11133 bp, 16 predicted proteins | sample MGYA00511676_ERZ772969 | MGnify/ENA primary metagenome ERZ772969 (study PRJEB29015, sample SAMEA2737651) | human gut metagenome | biome: human gut; feature: human-associated habitat; material: faeces | place: China | collected 2012 ...
TAATTTATAACCATAAACGGATCAATATCAATAGTCTTGCGCATATTTTATTACCCTTTTGGTAAACATTAAGGCGTAAAAAAACGCGCTTCCGCGCCGGTATTACTTGATGAGTCCTGCTGCCTTCCCTCGCCGGTATTCCTCCATCAGCCACTGTGCCGGGGTTATACCTCCGAGTGTCGCCGCGTTAGGCATGCATCCGAAGCTTCGACCTGGTGGATGGTAGGTATTGCCACCGGGGTCTGGAGGGGTGCTTATAGGCTCTGGCTTCGACTGGATGCTCAGAATCGGATCAGGTATCTGATGACCTGCCGCGACCTTTGATGCCCATTCGTCAAGAAGCTTACGCGCATGTTTCTCAACTTCAATCTCACTTAACTGACGCTGGTACATCGCGCGCCTGGTATCGCACACAATCCAGTACATGACAGGGTGGCGCCACGGGAATTGTTCTGGTCCGCCAGGCTGTAGGCTTTTCTCCTTGGCGTAGCGGTGAAACTCCCCCATCACATCTTCGATGCTCACGCCAAGCACCATCTTGCTGTCTTTGCACCACTTGATGAATTGACCTGGTGACGGCCAGAACGGTGATTCACTGGCACGGGCATGGCGCATTCCTGCTGATACCTGCTCGCGGGTACGGATACCACCTTCGGCGAAAGCGGCGATCCACTGGCGCTTAGCGTCGGTCTCCTGCTGTGCGGTCTTAAGGTTGGTCTGCTCTGCTGCCGGAAACAGTTGCTTGAGCTGTTTAAACAGGGCATCGACAAGTCTCTCTGCGCTGATGTTCACAACATTGTCTTGCTGAGCCTGGTGATTGTCCGGACCCATCATGCGAGCCAGGGCGCCGGCATCACGATTCTGAATTGCTGCGAATACGTTACTCATAAGAAATCCTTCCAGCCTTCAGGGCTGTTCCAGTGTGGTACTTCATCGTCAGAGCTTTCACCGCGCTTTCCTGCCGCTCTTTTTTTCCTGTTCATCAGCAGCCGGGCAAACTTCTGCTCCCACTGCACGTGTTGCATCACATTGCCTTCTGCCATCCAGTAGGTGATGAATTCGATCAGGTCTGATTTCTTGTAACCGTCAGCTGGTAGCGCATGGCCCCATGTTCTGGCGCGCATGACAAAGTCCTCTGACGGCTTCCAGTTTTCATGCATAGTGAATTTGCCAATTGGCTCTCCGATACCATCAACGACAACCGGAGGGACTTGAATTACTTCGCGCGCAGAGAGAGGGGTTTTTATTTCCCTGATCCCTGATCCCTGATCCATTCCTAATGGTACTTGTACCGTATCAGTACCGTATGAGTACGGTACTAGGGGTAAACCTTTGATTTTGCTTTCTTTTGGCTTATTCACTACCTGATGTTTAAGGAAATTCGTTATGACCCCAAAATGCTTGCCATCAGGGGTGGAAAACATGGATAAATAACCACAGTTGGAAAGCTCCCGTATTAGTACCGGAATAGGAACGGATGGTTCTCGGATAGGGAAAACTGCAGCTTTGATAAGCTTCGGGTTTGCATTGAAATAGCCTTCATCATCTGCGTAATTAAGCAGACCAATAGCCAGCAAGCAGGCTGGTTCTGATACCTCTGCCATGTCTTCATCGGTCCAGAACTCGGGCTTAATGGTGCGAATGCGGGCCATCAGATCACCTCCACGGCATTACCTTTTGAGGCCTCATGCATTAGCCGTTTTATCTCAGCATGGCGGCGGCGGTTAGTCTCGAGGGTGCATTCGACACAATGCCCGTTGTATACCCATCGCTCACTGTCATGGCCGTGCTTACATTGCTTACCGGTGTAGTAGCGCTTTAGTCCTGCCTTTGCCGCTTCGACGCGAGTAATGATCTCCATAGTTCCTGTCTCACTCTGGTTGTGGTTACGGTAATTTTGCAGCAAGCCAAAAAAAGATCAACCGTATTTGGATAATTATTACCAAATTGGTGTACAGGGAGAGGCAGGAGCCGCCTTGGGGTGGCGGCGCGGGTGAGTTTTGAGGATTAACGTTCGTGGAACCAGAGGACCAGGTCGGATTTTGCGGAGATCCACTTACGGGATTTGCATGCTTTAAACAGTCTTTCTAACAGAGGCTTACGTGGAATTCTTCTACGGCCAGTCAGGTGAACCTGAATGTAGTGGCTGGTCGTGCCGGCGTCACTTGCGAACTCTTCTCGCTCAGCCGGAGAGAGGTCGAGCCAGCAGCGTTTGAAGTCAAATTTTTGCACATCGCTCATATTTTTTTGGTCCCGGACTAACTTTAGACAGCCTGATTATTACCAATCTGGTGTAAAAATCAATGACTGTTACCTTTTTGGTAAGTTTACCTTTATGGTAATATTCTATTAAATTTAATCAGTTAGGTAACAATTTCAGGCTAAAAAAATAGAAATGAAAAGCATCTACGACATAAGACGCGACAACCTCAATGAGATAATCCGGAAGGATTTCGATAACACGCAACTTCGGTTTGCCGAGAGAATCAAAAAATCAGCTAACCTCGTTAACAGGTGGAGCAAGGGGACAAAAAATATCGGCGCTAACGCGGCACGCGAGATCGAGTCGTTCGCCGGGAAAGGTCGTTTCTGGCTGGATATCGACCATCTGTCAGATACCCCGACGCTGCCGGAGATTATCGACCCGCAGGAATGGAGTGTGGAAAAGCAGGCAGCGTTTACCCTTGGTGTATGGATGGGACAGCATCCGGATCTGAACTCAGAGAAAAAGGTTTCGGAAGCGGCCGGCATCGGCCAGGCGACCGTAAATCGCATCCTGAACTGCGAAGGCTCCACCAGCATTGGCGTACTGTCGGCTATCGCCAGGGCGTTCGGCCGCGATGCATATGAGCTGATCCTGCCGCCTGGAAATGCTGGTCTGATTGACTATGACCACCATGAATACGCCGGGCTGCCGCAGGAAGAGAAAAACAAGATCGCCGCCTTCATCAAGTTCATCGTCAGCCAGAACCAGTAACCTTTAACCTACCTGTCACTCCTGCCAGTGGGATAACTCCCCGCGCCTCATACATTTACCATTTTGGTAAACTTTTCCTCGTCACATCTATTGACTAATTCGAAAATTGATCAGATTATTACCTTAACGGTAACAGCAGGGCGTTGAATTACCAGAAACCCACCACCTGGTGGCTTTCTCATACCCCTGATATTTACCAAATGGTAATAGCGAGGTGTGTATGCAATGGCAAATCATTAACGGCTGGTACTGCGTTACGGCATGCGGGCTGATGAGCTGGAAGTTTCGCACGCTGCCGGAAGCAATCAGCTGGGCGTTCGTCAGCAAACTGGCAGCAAAAACGGAAATGGGTATGGGGGTGAGTAAGTGACTGATTTAGCAATTATCGAAATCGCGCCAGACATGGCGCCGGCAATTTACGTTGAGAACGGGCTTGATTCCTTCCTGGAAAAGATCCGCGCCGGAGTAAACGAAGTTCCTGACCTGAGCACTGCAAAGGGACGCGCTCGTATTGCATCGCTGGCCGCACAGGTATCACGCAGCAAAACTGCTGTAGAGAAACCTGGCAGGGATTACCTGAAGCGCCTCAAGGAGCAGCCGAAAGTGGTTGAAGCTGAATTGCGCCGCTTCGTCACCGAATGCGATCAGCTGCGCGATGAAGTACGCCGCCCTCTTACCGAGTGGGAAGATGCTGAAAAGGCGCGCACCGAAGCACTGCAGCAGCGCCTTGTGGATTTGCGTGCGCTGGCTGAAGTGATCGACACCGCCGGTAACTACCTGCCTTCTGCTGATATTCAGGCGCGCATTCTGGAAGCTAAATCCGTGGTACTGGATGACAGTTGGCAGGAACGCGCAGCAGAGGCGGGAGTGGCTAAAGATTCAACTATTCAGCAACTGGAAGCGTCGCTGGTAATAGCGCAAAAGCGCGAACATGAAGCCGCTGAGCTTGATCGCCTGCGCAAAGAGGCAGAAGAAAAAGCACGCCTTGAGCGTGAAGAGAATATCCGCCGTGAAGCCGCTGAACGAGCTAAGCGTGATGCAGAGGAAAAGGCACAGGCTGAAATTGATGCTGCTGCACGCCGTGAATCTGAAGCCAGAGCTGCAACTGAACGCGCAGAGCGCGAAAAAATTGAAGCCCAGCAGAAAGCAGAGCGTGAAGCAAAAGCCGCTGCGGAAAAAGCTGAGCAGGAAAAGAACGCTGCTATCGCAGCGGAGCGCCGCCGTCAGGAGGAAGCTGAATCAGCGCGCCTGGCTGAGCAGAAGCGCATTGCGGAAGAAGAAGCGCGCCGGGCCGCTGATAAAGAGCACCGCCGCAGCATCAATCGACAGGCTATCGCAGACCTGATTGAAAGCGGCCTTACGCAGGAAATGGCAGAGAAGGCACTGATCGCCATCGCCAGCGGGAAGGTATCTGCAGTCTCTATCAAGTACTGAGGTGCGCATGAACACTCAGCAGATTAACAACCTGAAAAAAATCATGACCAGCATCGACAGCAACTACCAGCTGAGCCAGATGCACTATGAGCGCCAGGTGGAGCTGATCGACGCGATCAAATACCACCAGCTGCAGAAACCTTTCTACGAACTGGAGCGCAAAGGCGTGCGCACCGAGATTCTGGAAGAACTGATGATGAGCCCGGAATTCGAAGAAGCTCTCGCGGCGTACCAGGCCGCGCTGACCAGCATCATCGCGAAGTGGGATCTGGCTGACCAGCTGGATACGGCGAGGAACGCGGCATGACACCAGGAATTTACTTCGATATCAGCAACGAGGACTACCACGCCGGCGACGGCGTGAGTAAGTCACAGCTGGATATGGTGGCGCTGAGCCCGGCCCTTCTGCAATGGCAGAAATCAGCACCTGTCGATACCGAAAAGCTGAAAGCTCTGGATATGGGGACGGCTCTGCACTGCCTGCTTCTGGAGCCGGAAGAGTTTGATAAGCGCTTCATCGTGGCGCCGCAGTTCAACCTGAGAACCAACCAGGGGAAAGCAGATCAGGAAGCCTTCCTGAAAGACGTCGAGAACATGGGCATGACGGTAATGGACGCCGAACAGGGCCGGAAGCTGAAACTGATGCGTGATAGCGCAATGGCACACCCGGCAGCGCGATGGCTACTTGAGGCGGAAGGATTCTGCGAAGCCTCCCACTACTGGACGGATCCGGAGACTGGCGAGCTGTGCCGCATACGCCCGGACAAGCGCCTGAAGAATCATCCTGTCCTGCTGGACGTGAAGAAGGTTGCCGATATGGAGCGTTTCTCGCGCCACATTGAGGAATTCCGGTACCACGTACAGGACGCGATGTACCGCGAAGGCGCGCAGCAAACCACCGGCGATCCACATGGATTTTTCTTCCTGGCAGTGAGCGAAACCATTGACTGCGGCCGCTACCCAGTGCGGGTGTTCGAACTGGATGCGCAGGACGTGGACACAGGGCATGCGCTCTACCGCCGGGATCTGAATACCTATCACCAGTGCCGCGAAACAGGCGACTGGGGTGGATTTGAAGTTATTAAACGCCCTGAGTGGGCACGTAAACAGGATATGTACGTATGAGCAACGACATCGCAATCACTTCTCAGCCTGGTGCTACCGTCGGCACCGCCGCGGCAATCTTCAGCCCGGAAGGCATCAACCAGTTAGTGCGCTTTGCTGAGCTGATGGCTCAGAGCAGGGTTACTGTTCCGGCGCATCTTGCAGGGAAGCCGGCAGACTGTATGGCTGTAGCAATGCAGGCTGCACAGTGGGGAATGAACCCTTTCGCTGTAGCGCAAAAAACCCACGTCATTAACGGCGCGCTGGGTTATGAAGCGCAGTTGGTAAATGCAGCCATCACTGCAATGGCGCCAACAAAGGATCGCGTTCACTTTGAATGGTTCGGCCCATGGGAAAACGTGATCGGAAAGTTCATCGAAAAAACAAACGACAAAGGGAAAAAGTATCTGGCGGCTGGATGGTCAGCAACGGATGAAAAAGGGTGCGGGGTAAAGGTCTGGGCAACGCTGAAAGGTGAAAGCGAGCCTCGAGTACTGGACCTATTACTTACCCAGGCCCAGGTTCGTAACTCAACTCTATGGGGCAGCGATCCAAAACAACAACTCGCATATCTGGGGGTTAAGCGATGGGCCCGCCTGTATTGCCCTGACGTAATTCTCGGCGTCTACACCCCTGACGAATTGCAGGAAGCAGCACCGCGTGTTGAGCGCGACATTACGCCACCGGCTAGCACCGCTGCGGGGATGAATCAGCTGATCAATTCTCACCCTGATCAGCACCATGAAGAGAAGGCGAAAAAGACTGACGACCGCGCCCCAGAAGACATTCTCTCTGGCTTCTCTTCTGCGGCTATGGCGGCTCGTAACGTTGCAGAACTGGACAAGGCCTACAAATACGCGGCCCACCGTCTGGCTGGTAACCAGGAGTTACTGGACGCTGCCACCGATGTATACGGCATCCGCAAAGACGAACTGAACGAAGTCCCTATGTAATCACCACCGCGGCGCGCCCGGCGCCGCACTGAAAAAAGAGAGGTAACGATGAAAGGTGCATTAGGCAAAAAGGAACTGCTGGCGGTGGTGCCTGTATCGATGAGCACTATCGACCGCATGGAGAAAAACGGGGAGTTCCCTAAGCGTTTCTGGATCACAGACAAGCGCTGTGCCTGGAACAGTGAAGAGATCGAGCGCTGGCTTGATGAACGTCAGCAGAACGGCACAACGGAGTTTGCTGGAAAAAAGCCTCCGGTTGAGCAGCGAGTATTTCGCCCGGTTGGTAACGCGGCGTGACGTCGCTGGCGAGGTACTGGGAAAGGTGGTCAGGATGGTTTCTGTACCTGGCCGCCATATCCGCCTGGCTGTTCCTGCTGGCGGTCATTTTTCGAGAGGGTTGGATACGATGAATCGGATGGAAAAATACCACGCGGATTATGTCTCACAGCGCAAAGCGCCACCTCTTGTCGCCGTAACGCCGGCGGCAATGGAGATCGAGCAGCGCGCTATTGCCCGCGAGAACAAAGGCCAGTACCGCCTGGCCGCTCGCCTCTGGCTTGAGTGCATGGATGCGGCCACTGGCGAGGTTGAGCTGGCCCGTATCGCTATACGCCGCGATCAGTGCATTGGCCGCGGGAACCGGCTTCGCCAGGGATGCTATGCCGGGATCTGCGCCACCGCCGGGGTGATTTATGACTAACCCACACGACAGCATTCGCGTAGGCAGTATCACGCTGGTTTATTCGTCCGTGCGCCGTGGCTGGCTGGCGCCCGGCGGCCAGGTTATCAGAAACCCATTGAAGGCCCAGCGGGTGGCGGAGCAACTGAATAGCAAGAAGGTGGCAGCATGAAAGAACGCGGAATGATTTTTAATGAGTATCAGGTGCGCGCCTTGCTTGATGGCAGCATGACGCAGGTTCGGCGCCCTATCACATGGCGTCAGACTAGGGCTACTGAAATTGGTGAGCGCGAAGACGGTAGCAAATGGCCGTGGAGCGAAGATGCAGAGCATGCTTGCGACTTCTGGCACCCATGCCCGTTCGGCGCCGTCGGCGACCGCATCTGGGTGCGTGAAACTTGGGCAGAGGCTGGAGCCAGCGCACCGGACCTCAAACTTTATCGTGCGAATTACCCTGAGCATGTTCCGTCGATTTATGAAAACGTGCCGCCGGCTGAAGAAATTCGCTGGACGCCATCCATTCACATGCCGCGCTGGGCCAGCCGCATTCTGCTGGAAATCACCGGCGTGCGGGTCGAGCGGCTGAACGCTATCAGCGAAGAGGATGCTATTGCGGAGGGTATGCAGGGTGTTATTTGCCCTTGCTGTAAAGGCGATAGCGAATACTCAACATCGCAATATGACGCCGAAACACTAGCAGTGGTTGATGAAATACCATGCCGTGCGTGTGAATCCAACAGAAGCAAGTTTTTTACCCTATGGGACTCGATTTATGGGTATGGGCAGCACTGTATTGGCGAATGGGTTTGGGTTATCGATTTTAAGCGCATTGAAGGCGGTGCGGCATGAGCAGAAAATACACCCTGATCTATGCGGATCCGTCATGGGCATACCGCGACAAGGCAGCCGACGGTGACCGCGGCGCCGGTTTCAAATACCCGGTGATGAATGTGCTGGATATCTGCAGGCTGCCAGTATGGGAGCTCGCCGCCGACGATTGCCTTCTGGCTATGTGGTGGGTGCCGACTCAGCCGGTAGAGGCGCTGAAAGTCATGGAGGCCTGGGGATTCCGCCTGATGACCATGAAGGGATTCACCTGGCACAAGACGAACAAGCACAAAGGGAACAGTGCGATCGGCATGGGCCATATGACCCGGGCGAACAGCGAAGACTGCCTGTTTGCCGTGCGCGGGAAACTACCGGCACGCATGGATGCCTCAATCTGCCAGCATGTCACGGCGCCGCGCCTGGAGAACTCACGCAAACCGGACATTATCCGCGAGAAACTGGTGCAGCTGCTTGGCGATGTCCCGCGCATTGAGCTCTTTGCCCGCCAGTCGTCTCACGGTTTCGACGTGTGGGGAAACCAGTGCTCATCACCGGCGGTGAACTTGCTGCCCGGCATGGCTGAATTCATCAAGAACCAGAAGGAGCAGGCAGCATGAGCCTATACCAAAAAATTAATGGCGATGACTGGCGTAACGTGTGGGTCGTTGGAGACCTGCATGGCTGCTACACCAACCTGATGAACCGTCTGGATGAGGTTGGCTTTGAGGCTGATAAAGACCTGCTCATCTCCGTAGGCGACCTGGTTGATCGCGGTACAGAAAACGTAGAGTGCCTGGACCTGATCAACCAACCGTGGTTCCGGGCGGTTCGCGGCAACCATGAGCAGATGATGCTAGATGGCATTGCTAGCGCTACTCATGAGCGCCATTGGAGGGCTAACGGAGGGAGTTGGTTCTTCTATCTAGACTACGAAAAAGAGCGTCTGGTGAAGCCGCTACTGGATAAGGTGGCAAGACTGCCGTTGATCATCGAACTTGTGACCGGAGACCGGAAAGTAGTCATCTGCCATGCAGACTACCCCCACGATGAATACGCATTCGATAAGCCTGTCCCAGAAGAAATGGTCATCTGGAATCGAGAGCGCGTCAGCGATGCGATGGATGGCAATGTCAGCGAAATCAATGGTGCTGACCTGTTTATCTTCGGGCATACCCCGGTGCGCAATCCGCTCACATATGCCAACCAGATGTATATCGATACCGGTGCCGTATTCTGCGGAAATTTAACATTGGTCAATATCGGGGAGGCGCTATGACAGACCATCAGATCGCAGCCTGGTGCATTGGTTACGGCGTACTGGTGACGCTGGTATGCGTCAGCCAGTGGATTAACATGCTCGGGCGGGAGGTGCGCCGTGAAGCGCAGTGATATCGAACGCTACGAACGTGAAAGCGTGATGCGCGCCCTAGGCAATAATCGCGGCCCCGGCGATGATGGCGCGCAGCAACTTATCCGCAGCAGTGAGCGTCGACGGTCGGCGCAACCATCAGGGAAGAAGGTGAAGCAAACCGCGTGATTAATCATCTTTCTCCATCCACCTCTCATACTTAGCCGGAGAGAACGGCACCAGATCGGTGTTTTCCCCGGCTATCCACATGTCGATCATGTCTGCCCACTGCTGAAGCATATAAGTACGGCCATCTGCATACTCAGCCTTGTTATAAACAGCCCTCACGCCCTTCTGTTCATGCGCAAGCGCCTTCTCTATCCAGTCTGACGGGAATCCCGCTTCATGCAAAAGCGTGCTCGCTGTGCGCCGCAGGTCGTGCACCGTGAGAGGTTGCAGGCTCTCCCCGGCATCCGCTGCCGCAGCAACCGCGCGATCGATGACTGAGTTCAGAGCGGCATTGGATAGCGGCTTACTGGTGCTGTAGCGACCTGGCAACAGATAATCACTCCCGCCGGCACACATCTGCAGGCCTACCATCAGATCCTGCGCCTGAGGCGGCAGATAGATGACGTGCGACCGGCTCCCCTTCATCCTGTCAGATGGGATCGTCCAGGTTCCTTTGCTGAAATCCACCTCTTTCCACGTCGCCATGATGAACTCGGTTTTGCGCACCATCGTGATCAGGATGAGCTTCACAGCCAGTTTTAAGGTTGGCAACGTGCTGACGGTGTCGAGCGACCTGAACAGCACGCCGATTTCTTCCGGCTGCAGGCAACGGTCACGCGGTTTAAACATGGCGATCGCTGAAGGTTTGATATCTGCGGCAGGGTTGAATAACCCATGCCCGCGGTCATTAGCGTACCGGTAAACGCTGCTGATTATTTCGCGCGCCTGCACCGCCGTCGCGCGGCCGCCGCGCTCGACTATCCTATCGCAAAGATCACGCACCATAGGGGTCGTTATCTCGGACATCATTTTGTTTCCGAGAACAGGCAAAATATCCCGGTCGATTACTGATTGCTTCATAGCCCGCGTGCTGTCAGCCAGGACCACATGTTTCATGTAGGCGTCGGTATGTACCGTAAATGTTTCGGCGCCGCGGATCCGTTTGATACCGTCACGCTTCGCCGCAGCCGGCGACTGGCCTGCGTTCAGCAGCTTTTTAGCCGCTATCAGTTCATCCCTGGCTTCAGCCAGCGTGATACCGTCACGACCATACTGACCGATAACCAGCGTCTCCCGGCGGCCGTTGATGCGGTAATCGTAACGAAACGAGATGGTGCCTGAGATCAGCACGGCTACGTATAGACCGTCTCGATCGGAGACCTTGTACATTTTGCCCTTCGGTTTCAGGTTTTTTAGTTTGGTATCGGTAAGCACATTTCACCCGTGATGCATCATTTTTCTGACGGTACGAGAGTATACCGTAATGGTAATACCGTCATGTATACCGTCAAAAAATGTGAGATAGAGTGAATAGTGTTGAAGTGATATAAAGAAAAACCCTCTGTAAAAACAGAGGGTTACATTTCGATTTGAGTAGATATGATTAGCTATAAGGTAGCCGTTAATCATTCCCACTCAATCGTTGCTGGCGGCTTGCCGCTGATGTCATACACCACGCGGGAGATACCGTTCACTTCATTGATGATACGGTTGGAGACGCGGCCGAGGAAATCATACGGCAGGTGTGCCCAGTGCGCGGTCATGAAGTCGATGGTTTCCACCGCACGCAGGGAAACCACCC
>ERZ772969.2590-NODE-2590-length-11127-cov-3.209899_pt1 | contig 11127 bp, 12 predicted proteins | sample MGYA00511676_ERZ772969 | MGnify/ENA primary metagenome ERZ772969 (study PRJEB29015, sample SAMEA2737651) | human gut metagenome | biome: human gut; feature: human-associated habitat; material: faeces | place: China | collected 2012 ...
TGCCTGCCGCCACGCCGGTGACGGTGATCGCGTTGCCGCTAACGGAGACCGTTGCTTTTGCCCCGTCGGAGGTTGCCACGCGGAACGAGGTATCTGAGGCACTGGCAGGGTTAACCGTCACATTGAGCGTTGTGGTTGCGCCGACGGCCACGCTTGCCGTGGCTTTATCGAGCGTAACGCCGGTCACGGGGATATTCGGGGTCCCGCTTTCTTCTGCCAGCTCCGGCTTGCCGGTATTGGTGATTTTCGCTGTGCGGGTAATGACCTCTTTTGCCGGAATGGCTTTACCCAGGCTGCTGCACCAGCCGCGGAAAACGTCGACGGTACCGTTCGGGTATTTGATTTTGTAATAGCGTACTGAGCCATCAATAAACCATGCGACAAGGTCTTTTTGCCCTTCTTCGCCCGGCTTCCAGGCGAGGGTGAACGAGGTATCGCCAGCAGATTTTGCCCCCTGGGCCGTCGCGTTCCAGTCGGCATCCTCGTCGTCGAGGTAAGTGTCGTCATACGATTCGGCGGTCATTTCGCCCGGCGTCAGCTCTTTAATTTTCGCCAGGCGGTTCCAGTCGATATCCGAGAGTGGGTTAGCGAAAGCGTTGCCCGTTCCGGTGTAAAGCCAGAGAGTGGTACCGGCACCTTTCACGGGGGCCAGCGGGTTTGGAGTAGGCATAAGTACCTCTTAAATTGAATAGGTGATTAAGTACGTGAAATCGACTGAACCCCAGGTGGCCATTTCATCATCCCGCTGATAGTCATAACCCTGCGGGGTGAACGTCTCGACCAGTTCGGTCAGACCGGGGATGAAGGCCATTGCCGGATACACTTTCTCTTCCATCCAGGAATCAAGCGCGCTGTCGGGGCTGGAGGCTTTAAGAAATACCTCGATGTGAACAACCGCCTGCCACGAATCTTCATCAAGCGAATCGCCGGTGTACTCCGCGTCAGAAAGGTATACAGCCACGGCAGGGAGATCCTGCTCTTCAAGAAAAACAGGGCGCCCGTCAAACCAAGTGACCGTGTCGGTGATCTCGGCTTTCAGTTTTGCCAGAATGGCTGCACGAATTGCGCTGTGTCTGTTCATCGCTTCAGGTGGATCCTCAGTTGGTTTTTCAGGGCTGCGGAAAGTTCTTTGGGCATATCGCTTTCAATAAGGCGCTTTGAAATAGCGGTGAAGGCCACGGTGAGCGGTGTCTCAAGAGGAACTTTGACCACATCAATCGGATAACGGGCCTGACCTACGCGCCGCATGACCTGCCAGCGCCCGTTCGAGAGCTGTTGGATAAAAGCGTTACGAAAGGTATAGGGCCCGATTTTAAGGACGCTGCCCGCTCCGTTTCTGGCCCCTTTTTTACGCGAGAGCCGGACGCGCGCCGTGCCGAGCTTTATCGCAGGAAGATTACCGCGGTTGATTTTTATCGACGCGACCGGGCGATCGTGACGGGCCTTGCGCAGACGCGAACGCTGGCGGACCAGACGAACCGGAAGCCCCTTTTTCCGGTTATCATCAACTGTTGCTTCTTTCGCTACAGCTTTGCTCCCCTGGCTTATCGTTCTGCTGGCCACCCGGTTTAGTGCTTTTGCGGTTGCCTCAGGAACGATTAACCGGCTGAGGCTGTTCAGGTTCTGAATAGCCCTTTCCAGTCCTTTCACAGACATAGCGCCTCCTCATTCGAGATGGATGCGGGGTTTTCCGTTGAACATGTCATAGCGGGTAACGGTCAGGTTCTTACCGTCGTAGTCAACGCTGTCGTTTCGGCGTGGCTGGTAAAGCTCAGAGAAAACCACCAGCGAAGTACCTGTTCCCGACAATGGCCCCATTTCCTCGAGCTGCTCGGCGGGAACAACGTCATAGCTGCTGCCATTGATGATCGCTGTCTTTCCCATCTTTTTTATGGTGGCCGCGTCCATGCGCGCCGCCATCCGGTCAAAGGGGTTAGGCATTGATCTTAACTTCAACAACGGTGGTGTTTGCCCCTGCATCTTCCCAGGCGATGCCCGCGGCAACGGCGTCCGTTTCTTCGATCGTGATATTGCCGTCCTTCAGATACACCTGCGCCCCGGCAGTAACCGCATCTGCGGATACTTTTGGCAGAAGGAAAACACCCTCAGTAAAACCATCCCCGGTATCGCCAGCCGGGATATCGGTGATTGCCACCGCGATAAGTTTTCCAACAACAACCGGGTCGCCGCTGTGAACATCGGTTGCACCACTGTTTACCAGAGGGATCGTTTTCCCGTCCTGCGCATAGTTCTTAGCCATAACTTCTCCATTCAGCCCCTTGCGGGGCTGGTTTCAGGTACAAAAAAAGCCCTTACGGGCGTCTGTTTGTCAGGACTGTTTTTTACTGACCAGAGGATTTGGTCATGCCGCGATAGTCCAGCGGCGCCACACCGGCATCAATACGCACTTTCGTGGCGATACCGTCAGTGGTGAAGCCTTCCTGCTGATCGATGTACGGCGTGTCGACGCCGTTGAGATAAGCGACCTCGATGGTGTCGGTGCCCTTCGCGGCAGCCAGATACCAGGCTTTCGCATCAGCTTCATCCAGGCGCGGTTCGGCAATGACTTCTGCAAAGTTCTGGATAGGGTTAACGATCCCGGCATTGATGTCTGCACCTTTAACACTGGCCGACTTGATGGTCTGATTTGCCAGAGTTTCCAGGGCGACGGGCACCAGCATGTAGGCCGGACGGATATTCAGGGTTCGCTCCCCCTCCTTCTGCAGACGCATCAGCTTGCGCGATTCGTCCAGGCTGGCCACAGAAATTGCGCCCGAGCTCAGGTTCTTGTGATCGGCATGGAACAGCGCCTTTCCGTCTGAGAGTTTCGGGTTTTTGGTCATAATGGCGTAAACCAGATCGCCAATCGTTGCTTTCGCCGCGCGCCCCATCTTCATCGGTACGTCGGTAAGCTGGTTCAGATCGTCGTTGATGATCGCCTGGCGGGTTACTGAGAAGATTTCACCATACGTGGCAAGCGCGATGGTTTCGCCTTTGTCACTGGTAGTGATGTACTTGTACTCAGCCCCTTCGCGAACCTGTCGCAGAGAAGGGAAACCACCCATACCGACACGATGCGCCGTTTTGAAGTCTGACAGCTGGCCTTTTTTGGTCCACTGCTCGAAGGTTTCCTGCGCCTCGTCCCAGCCCTGAATCAGCGCTTTGTTCGCAACATCAAGCAGAATGTTGCCAAAGTCAGAGGTGCTGTGGGTCAGCGCCAGGCCAACCATCTGCATCGGGTTGTAGCTGGCCACGCCGATACCTTTTTCTGTCAGGGCCATACGCGCATACTCGCGCAGCGTCATACCGTTATAAACGTTATCCCGCTCCTGACCTTCGAACCCGGCACGCGCCATCAGTGCCTGGCGAATACCATCCGCGACGAAGTTACCATTGCCCGCATGAATATGCGGCTGGGTGGTTTTATTGGATGGCGTGGCCGTTTTACCGAGTTCTGCCAGCAGCAAATCTTTCGCCTTATCGACGGAACAATCAGGGTCGGCCACACACTGATTCTGCAGTTCCATGTGCTTATTGCCGAACATGGCAAAGAGATCGCCGATAGCGTTAACACGGGCTTTCTGCTCAGCCAACACCTGCGCGCGGATCGCATTTTCATCCGGTGCCGGGTCTGTTTTAGCCTGCGGTGCCTGAGGCTGGGTAATAACCGGGTCACGCTGGGTAGTGTTGCGCGGCGGGGTGATCATGTTGCGAATGCTTTTTGGCATTTTTTCAAATTCCTCAATACGTTTTGAATGAATACAGGCCATAGCCTGAAGGGATGGTGTCACCTGGTCGGCAAAACCCAGTTCAAGGCACTCGCTGCCGTTCATCCAGGTTTCGTCCTCCAGCATTGCCGCAATTTCTTCGGTGGATTTTCCGGTTTTCTGCGCATAAGCAGGGATAAGAACGGATTCAACCTTGTCGAGAAGATCCGCATAGTCGCGCATATCGCTCGCGTCACCACCAGCAAACCCCCAGGGCTTATGGATCATCATCATCGTGTTTTCAGGCATGATGACCGGATTGCCTACCATCGCAATCACCGAGGCCATTGAGGCCGCCAGACCGTCGATATGCACGGTAATCGCCGCGCCGTGGTGCTTCAGCGCGTTATAGATAGCAATACCGTCGAAGACATCACCACCGGGCGAGTTGATATAAAGGTTGATGCGGGTGACGTCCCCAAGCGCCCGGAGATCATTGACGAACTGTTTCGCCGTTACGCCCCAGTACCCGATTTCGTCATAAATAAAAATGTCGGCCTCGCTGTTACTGCTGGCCTGCATGCGGAACCACGAATTACTTTTTACGCTGGCTTTCGGACGGTGGCGCGCCCGGTTCTTTGGCTTCGGCACTGGTGCCTCCTTTATCATTGGCGGGGTCGGTGTCAAACACCAGGCCCTGTTCACGGTTCTCGTCAACCTCCGCTTTACGGCGTGACTTAACATCATCCGGGTTGCGACCGCTGGCACGGATCCAGTCGGACTCGGTGGCCGCACCGCCGCGGATCTGCGTTTTCCAGGCATTGGCTTCTTTAACGGGATCAATCCACGGCATAACGGGTCCCGAATAAACCGCGTTATAAAGCGTGTCCATATCGATGCCTCTCGGCAGCTTGATTTCTCCGGCAGCAATAGCCATCTTCAGCCAGGCCCGGTACATTGGCCGGGTCACTGAACCGATGAACCAGTCCTGAAGAATCAGATATCCGTCGGTTGACTCAACAAGCTCCTGCCGCTGGGCACTGTACGTTCCGTTGTAGTTTCTGGATGTGCTGGAAAAGCTGAGGCGACTGCCGGCGGACACGGCACGCAGCTGTCCGTTACGAAACGACTCGAGGTTAGGGTTGGGGCGATCGGATTTAATCATCCCGATTTCTTCCCCGGCCTGCAGTTCGTCATAGAGCATACCGGGCTGAATCATCAGCTCGCGGTCATCGCTGCCGGAATCAGAATCGAAGCTCTGTCCGTCGCCTTTTTTGATATACATGCCGAGTGCGGCAGCAATTCTGGCAGCAGTAAGCTCCGAGTCCTCGTACTCTTTCAGCGCACTCAGACGCATCAGAACACCTGACAAAAGAGACGTTCCGCGGGTCTGGTGCAGGCGTCGTGTGAATTTGAGATGAAGCATGTTTTCTGCATCTATCTCTTTGGTATCAAACTGACGCCCGGATACTGGCAGGCTTTTATAGACCTGATATTTTTTCGGGCGGCCCCAGTTATCGACAAAAACGCCCTGATTGAGCTGGGTAGCGGCATCGCTGTTCATCGGCACGAAGTCCGGCTCCAGCGCTTCCAGCCAGAACGGCACGCCAGCAACCGGCTGAAGACCATTTCCGGTACCGCGAACAAGCTGAGCAAATACTTCACCGTCCCGGAGCCACGTTCGCAGCATCAGCCGCTCCAGCATGGGGCGGGTAAACTGGGTTGTGACATCAGGTCTTACAGACCATTCGCCCCACTTTCTGCGGATATCAGTGGCCAGCTTTTTAGCTATCTTCCCGTTACTCAGCATCGGATGCGGTTCAACTATGATGCCCTTCGCACCCACCACCCTTTCTTCCAGCTTGTCGAAAACGCCAATCACCAGATCGTGGTTATTGTCCAGCCAGCGCGCCTGCTGCCTCAGTGAAACCGCCCCCATCTGGCTGAGCTGATCGGCTGAACGAATTTCCTTCTGGGCCTTGTGGGTTCGCGTTTGCTTTACCGCCTCATACGCCTTAATAACCGCGCGGGCACGCAGGCGTGAGGCTTTCCAGCCTGGTGAAAACAGGCCAATCGCATCATCTAAAAAACTCATCCAAACCTCGCCAGCCTGTAGCCGGGTCGCCCGCGGCGTTTGTTATTGAGCGTTGCCAGTCGTCGCTCCCATTCCTGACGGCCTTTTCTGATTTCCGACAGGTTTTCGAGCGTCATCTGCTGCCCGTTGAAAGTGATTGATTTCCCCTCCAGAACAGACAGCTCGGCTGCAGCGTAGCGGTCGATTATGTTTTGAATATCTGCTTGATTCACACCCAACCTCCTGACGAAGACCACGGATTAGCCAGCTCGGTTACGGGCTTCTCACGTTTTGGTTTTGATTTAGATTTCGGCGCAGGCGGCGGGGATGGCATTTCGCCAGTTTCCGTCTGCGTGTCCTCGATCCACGTTTCCCGCCGTGCCCACTCAGGAGCAGACGGCCATTTGATTTTTTCGTAACCACTAAGGATGGCGAGCGCGTCGGCATAAACGAGCAGGTCAAATGCTTCGTTTGCGCCCCGGCCGGGCTTACTCCATTTCCCTTCATTCGAGCGTTCCTCATACGTCAGTTCGTCATAGAACCAGCTGCCCAGCCAGGCGGGGAAATGCACATAGCCAGGGCCGGGTGAATCACGCCACAGCGCATTATTCACCCGGTCTTTAAGGGCATCGGTCTGGAGAAGATAAAGAGGCACATCACCCGTCGCCTGTGCGCGGCGCGTTGATCTGCCCGTGTTGTCGGGAAACGTTCGTTGGATAAGTTTGCTGCGCCTGACGCTGTCCCCCTTGAAGAGATAGATACGCTTACCCAGCCCCTCACGGCGACATCTGCGCCAGAACTTATAGGCATTATCCGTCACGCCATCTTCGCCCCCTGAGTCCACGGCCATCGACATCAACCGCATGCCCTTTGCCGGGTCAGTTGCGAGTGGCCACGTTTTATCAAAGACGTCGGTGAGTAAAAGATCCCAGTCCTCCGGATAGCTCGCCGGGTCCACCTGAATGCTTTCCCCGTTGCCGTCGCAGCGTAGCGAATGCCGGATGTTGTAACGGTCAACTATCCAGCGCTCACCCATACTTCCATAACCCGTAATCTGCACAACAAAGCGACGGTTTCGTCCGGCCTGCACGTCCACGGTCGCGGTGAGAAACTGCACGCCGTCAGGTACCGATCGTTTTGGGACTTCTTCGGCACGCTGCTCGAGCAATTCACTTTTACGCTGCTCCATGCTGGCCCGCGGCAAATAGGGCCTGCCGAAATCGGTGTTGATCACCGCCTTCAGGGTTTCTTCGCTGCGCGTGGATTCATATTCCTGCTCGGCGGTCAGGAACTTATAAATAAGCTGCGCCCAGGTCTGGTAAGCAGCTGCCGGACCTTCCATCCAGAAGGAGGCAATACGGGAACGACGACCATCACCGCTAACCTGGCCTTTACTGTCGATGGTTTGCCCGTCCCGGAGCCAGACACATTTCATGTTCAGCGCACGCTTCATGTCCGGTGTGATCCTGCCCTTACAGGCCGGGCACTGAAGAAACGCCGCTTCGCTGGCAAGCACAGGATCGCTGCTGTCGCGGTATCCGGTCATATTGTCCATTTCCGGCTGGAAATATTCGCCGCAATGCGGGCATGGCCAGTAAAGACGACGGCGGTCACCACGGTTATAGAGCGATAAAATTCCGGTGGTCGGAGGGGCTTCATGGGGCGTGGAGCGCCGCCATTTTGTGTCTCTGATATCCCTCCCGGGCGAGCTCTCAACCAGCGTCATCCCGGAGGACATGAATGTCGTGGTTCGTTTCGATGCCAGTGAAAAAGCATCCCCCTCCCCGTCGATATCTTCCGGAAAACGGTCATAATCCGTCAGCGCCACACTCTTATAGTCCGAGGACGACATGATATTGACGGATGGCCAGCCCAGCTTCAGATAGTTACCGGCGCGGAATGTACGGTCGTAGACGTTGTTATCGTTACGTCTCGGGCTTAGCCGGGTTTTAACTTCAGGGCTACAGCGAAAAGTACGATCCAGGCGTTTTTTGGAATGCTCGCGCGCTTTTTCCTCGGATACCTGAATTACAAGCATATCTGCCGGATCGCAGACAATGTTATAAACAATCCAGCCGTCAATCAGCCCGATGGTTTTACCCGTTCGTGCCGGACCCACAAACACCACCGCATCGTATTCACGCGATGCCAGGCAGTTCATCGGCTCAATCACATAGGGTGCCAGATCCGGATCCCATGGAACTGAGTTTCCCGCCCCCATTGGCACGCGCATATAAGTACCTACCGCATCGGCCACCGGCATACGACGCGGGGCTCGTAAAATACCTGAAACATCGCGGCGGATGTCCCTGGCGGATGCCCGCTTTGCCATCAGTCCTCCTCAGGCTCTTCCTCCTCTTTTTCAGCGTCCTGCACCCTCTCCGCCATCTGGTCGCGCAGATCATCGATAACGCTTTGCACACGAACTACCGCAGCAGGCGTTAAAGCACAGTCGCGCTCGAGCACATCCGGGAGGGTTTCAAGTACCATGACGACGGCTTTCGCCATCAATGAGAATTCTCGCGCCACTTCATCTGCAGGTATTAACTGCCCCGTATCCTGTTCGAACTTCAGCCTCTCGTTCTCTGCTTTCCAGTGGGACAGCCTGTCAGAGGGGGGCATATCATCGATGTTGGCCGAAACGGTAGGGATCATCAGTTCGGTCAGAATGTCGGTCACCAGATAGAGCTTTAACTTGCTGTTGCTGCCCGGAGCAGGTTCAACATTTTTCAGTCTCGCGGCAACCGTCTGACGGTGTACGCCGGTTATCCCTGCCAGCTGGTTGATATTGAGTTTTAAAGTGGCAATTTCCTGGTCCATGATGGTGAACACTTTTTGAACAATTCGACATCTTGCGAAAATGGCCTCTAATTAAATCAAAGACCTGCGCACATGATGATGATGACCCTGGATCCGAAAAACTAGCCGTTTCCCGCGAGCGCGCCGCCCCGTGGCAGGCCACCCTGCCGGGAGGACCCATAAGAAAAAAGGCCGCTTGAGCGACCTTTCAATGTAGTTACATGAATTGTTTTATCTTACTTTTTATACGCTTATCTATTTTTAAACGCACCCTCTCGCCAGTAGAAAGCGCAACAACGCAACGTAGCCTTTCAGGTGATGAATTCACCTTACTTATTCTCATAGCAATTCTTCTTAGCCAATCATCATCTTCGTTAAGAATTATTCGATAATGAGCTTCATCGCCATGTTCCAAGCGAATTGGAAGCGGATCAGATGCTGGATTTCTAAATAACTGCTGAAATTCATAATCACCATTAACTTCCCAGAAAATTGATTTCAATTTAACTGCATGAAGAGAACGATTAACTACCGATATAGCTACAACTGATTTATCGTCGATATCAGAAAATATATGTCCAAGCCTTACCTTCCCCCCGATAAAGGACTTTTTATCCCTAAAAGCTATATAAAGAGAAGTTAGAACTGCTAAGAAGGTTGCTACACCAGCAAACCAAGTTCCTATCATAGACCAAAACGCCCAGTCAGCCGCATCTCGAGCCGCATTGAGGGTGGCTATAGCCATCACTTTCTCATCCATAGATTCCTCACTTTTTGGGTGAGTGTATAAGAAAGGCGACTCACTAGCACCTGGTGATAATCTCTCCTACCTGCAAAAAGAGAACAATTATCCGTTGGATGGGATAAGTATCATTGACGCTCCTTCTCAATCTGCCTGATGCCCTCCAAATTATTGTTACCCTTTTCAATAACGGCCAGCAGCGGTTTAATCCAGAGCACAGCTTGGCAGTACGTTATTGTTCTGGCGGCAGCGGTACGATCATCGGCTGCGTCAGGTCCGCCGGTATCGGTGTGCAAGGCGCTGGCACGTAAACGGTGCGCGTATTCGAGCAGCCCACCAGCAATGTCAGCAGGAACAGGCAGATCACAGGTTTTTTCACGACGGAGAATCTCCCGGTATTCGATTACGGTTTCTTCGGTGCTGGTGTCAATCATGGAGTTAAGCCTGTTGGTATGCTCTGCAACCTGATTGAACCGATTGAAGTTAAATGCCTGTGTGGCGATCACCTGCCCCTGCAAAGAGTTGTCACTTCGCAGAACGTCGTTATCGCTCTGAAGGCTACTGGCGTCTGAGCAGCTCTTAACGAGAGCGACTGACATGCCAGCTATAACGACAACGCCGATAAGACCCAGATTAATTTTCATTGGTCCAGCCCCCAGCACGCCAGCGCACTTTCCTGATCACGCCGCTCGACCTGCCCATAACAGCCATTCTTCTGGCCTTTAGTCAGGCGGCAATCACGGCCACCGTCCTTAATCCACCAACGTATAGCCTCACAAGCCCCTTTTCGGTCACCGTCGTTGATGCGCTTGTAGAATGTCGAGGGGAAACATTTACCGGGGCCGATATTGTAGGGGCAGAACGAAGCAATACCCGCTTTCTGCGATTCTGTCAGCCGCACCTTAATATTGCGATCAACCCACGCAAGCGCTTTATCCCGTTCGATGGCGTTTACCTGGTCGCATTTCGCCTGTGTCAGCTTCATTCCCTGCACCACTGGTTTACCATCAACCATCGTGGCACCGCGGCAAATCGTCCAGATACCGCCGCCATCTTTGTATGCAGTGAGCCTGTTCCCTTCTTTCTCATCCAAGAACTGATCGAGGATGGTCGGTGCGGATGCGCCAGCAAGCACTAACCCCAGAACGGCTGCGCTCAACTTTGCCCGGTTCCCCATTACTCACCTTCCTTTTGTAATGCCTCGACAACTACGCTTGCCGCAGCCGGACGTTCATGAAGAGGTTTATCACCGACCCCTTTCAGGTAGTCATTGACCATTTTCGTTCTCTTCTCGTCTTCTCTGCGCCTGCGGTTTGCATCCACCCGCCCGTTAACGTAGGAGGCAAGCGAGATAAGCAAACCGGCTGCGACAAAGAACATGAACACCAGATCCTGAGTGGTAAATCCAATGGCAGACGCCAGAGCTGCTACCCACGCGAAGAACTGCGTGAAGATGTTCCCTGAATCATTCATTTTCATCGTCTCTCACCTCGCAGCGTGCGGGTGCTGTTTTGAGAATAAAAAAAGCCCGCTTTTGAAGGCGGGCTAATGAGTTGACTATTTGTAAGGTAGGTGTGAGAAAGACCTATGCTCAGGAATGAAGCTGTATCGGCTGATTCACCATCGGTTATGGATAACCGCCCGGCATTCAGTTACTTCCCACAATTCAAAGCGTAGCAGCAGTTTGCAAAATCATAAAAAAAGGCCTGCGTTTTATGGCAGGCTCTCAAGGAATTTGAAACTTGTATTATTGTTGTCATGGTGCCGGGTGCCTCCCGGTGACTCTACCCCAGTCAGCAAAGCCG